>Ga0302324_100015967_pt1 | contig 15009 bp, 21 predicted proteins | sample Palsa_T0_1_FD_201949 | JGI IMG/M metagenome (GOLD analysis project Ga0302324, IMG submission 201949) | Peat permafrost microbial communities from Stordalen Mire near Abisko, Sweden - Palsa_T0_1 | ecosystem: Environmental > Terrestrial > Soil > Palsa > Peat permafrost | place: Sweden: Abisko...
AGAACGATGCGGATCCCAGCGATGACGGGCGATCCCGGCAGCCGGTGGGCGAACCGGCGTTGAACGGACTGTCCCGGGTTTCTTCCCTAGCTGCTGTCGCAGTTGCAGAGGCGGCGGGCTGATGCCGCGCCGCGGCGAACGCTCACCGAAGACGATCCCGGGCGACCGGTCGGACCCGTTGGGGTCCCGGTGCTGGTCGAGGAGTTCCTGGAGTCGATGGCGGTGCGCGGCTATTCGGAGAAGACGATCGAGAACCGTCGTTACAACCTCACCTACCTCGTGCTGTGGCTCGGAGAGCGTGGTGTGTCGCGGCCGGGTGAGGTGACTAAGCCGATGCTCGACCGCTACCAGCGGGCGGTGTTCCACCACCGCAAGCCCGACGGTCAGCCGTTGTCGTTCCGTTCGCAGGTGCAGCGCCTGACACCAGTGCGGGCGCTGTTCAAGTGGCTCGCGCGGGAGAACCGGATCCTCTATAACCCCGCCTCCGAGCTCGAGCTTCCGAAGGCCGAGCGGCGCCTGCCCCGCGCGATCCTGTCGCAGGCGGAGGCCGAGCAGGTGCTCGCCGTCCCCGACCTGGCCGACCCGCTCGGGCTGCGGGATCGGGCGATGCTTGAGCTGTTCTACGCGACGGGTGTGCGCCGGTCGGAGCTGGCCGGGTTGCGGGTGTTCGACCTCGACACCGAGCGCCTGACGCTCGCGGTGCGCCAAGGGAAGGGTCGCAAGGATCGGATGATCCCGACCGGCGAAAGAGCGGCCGTGTGGATCGCCCGCTACCTCGCCGACGTCCGCCCCCGCTTGGCGGTCGAGCCTGACGACGGGATCCTGTTCCTCACCGTCGACGGGACCGTGTTCAGCCCGGACCGGTTGACCGGCCTGGTCGCCGATTACGTGAAGCGCTCCGGGGTCGGGAAGCCCGGCGCGTGTCACCTGTTCCGGCACACGATGGCCACGCTGATGTTGGAGGGCGGCGCGGACATCCGGTTCATCCAGCAGATGCTCGGGCACGCCGACATCTCGACCACCCAGATCTACACCCAAGTCTCGCTCCGGCAGCTGCGCGCGATCCACGCGGCGACCCACCCAGCCGCCCAGAACACCCCACGCCGGCAACGCTCCACCGCTGGCGGTGGCCCGGTTCGGCCGGTGGCCGCGTTCGAGACCGAGGTCCTGCACCTCACCCTCGCCTCCGAGGTCCGCCAAGAGAACGCCCGCCTCGACACCGCCATCGACATCGACGAGAACACCCAGGCGATCCCGCCCGCCTGACCTCCTCTCCCACCATGGAGGTCACCGCCCCGCCCGAACTTGCTGACCCCCTCCCTCCCTGATTCCCGTGCCGCGAACCATGCTCTACAGGGGCTGGCCCCGCCCCCGCCACAACACCGTCTGCTGCTGCGAGCCCGACTACCCGCACCCCTACCTGACGTCATACGTGGGGGGTGGGTAGTCGGACTCACAGCAGCCCCGAAAACCCAGCAACCACGGGGGCGGGGCCAGCCCCAGGGGTGGACTCCGAATCCACCCTTTTGTCCACCCTTCCGTCCACCCCTGGGACCCGCCAGGAGCGGTCCCGAGAGCCTCCTCAGTGCGGTCGTTCATCGCGGTGAAACTGTGTGCGGCGAGCAAAGCGAGCAGCAGGAGCAGCATCAGCGACATCGACGTCAACGACGCTGTCGAGCGGCGGGACGGCAAGCAGCGAAGAGGAGATCAGGGGCGTGCGAGACTCCGGGAGGATGGCGATGCGCATCACGTTGACCGGCGATGTGAACGGCGAGTACATCGTCGACGAGGTCCTCGCCGACGGCCGGCTGGTGATCGGGCCGGATACCAGCGCGGAGGCGATCCACCGTCGCCAGGGATCGCGACCGGCCACCGCTCAGGAGTTCGAGCAGCACTTCGGCGATCTCCCGACTGACGACGAGGGCTGACCGGGTTGCCGGCCCGCGCCAGTGGGCTGCGCGAAGCGAGGTTGGCATGATCCGGCTCGTGGCGTTCGAGATTCGAAGGACCAACCATGTCGGTGCTAAGAACGGCGGCGGTGCATGGTGTCGCCGCGCTGATGCCAAAACGGAGTCCAGCCGGGTTCGCCGTCGCACCGACGATCCGCGGGCGGTCGCCGAAGGCATTTCAGACATGTCGCCGGTGGCCCCTTGTCCACCGGCCAGCCCTTCCATCAGCCTGTCGCCGGCGCTACCGTTCCAGGAGCGATGAGCGACACGCTTAAGTTGACGATCGTCTACGAGGACGCTGATGACGGGGACGGCTGGATCATGGCCCGCATCCCGGAGGTTCCCGGCGCGCTCAGCCAAGGACGCACGCGCGCTGAGGCGCGCGAGAACGTGATCGACGCGCTGCACGGGATCCTCGAGCTGCGGTTCGGTGAGCACGCGCTCACAGAGCCCGCGAGCGACAGCGAGCCGCTCGAGCTGACGATCGCTGCGTGAAGCGCCGCGACCTGGAGCGCCACCTGCGCGCGCACGGCGCACGCGAGCTGCGCGAAGGCGCCCGCCACAGCTACTGGGGCTTTGATGCTGAGCGCTCCACCGCGATCCCGCGCCACCGAGAGATCGGCTGGCCACTGGTCCGAGCGATCTGCAAACAGCTCGGGATCCCGCCGCCCACCGGGTCACGCTAAGGCGACCAGGTCGAGTGGCCGGCCGGTCCGGCGCTCGGGCCGCGGTGGCTACGCGCGAGTGGTCCGCCATCGCTCGCCCGACTCGCTCCCGGCCACCGACAGCGTCTCGCGAGCTGCGGCCTCGCCTGGTGGCGAGCGATCATCAGCGGGAGGCGAAGCCGGTCACAAACGCGCGACGCACAACCACCCGCCCCGTCCCTGCTTCCTCTTCGTTGCCCTCCCCCCGCACGCGACCGGGTCATCACCCTCGCCGGCGTCGTCGGCGTCCGGTGAGACACTCCCAGGCGATGCTCTCGGTCCACGCCCGCCGCCTGGCCGTCCTTCTCGCCGCGCTCACCGCGCTCGTCCTGACCGGCTGCGCCGCCGTCACGACGACATCCGGCCCGACCAGTGTCGGCGTCCAGAACCGCGTCTGGGCGTTCACCCCAGCCGCCCAGCTGCTCGCCCCGGCGACGACATCGCAATCCTCCTGCTCACGCCCGGGTTTCACCGGCGCGACGGCTGGGTCGGCGTCAGGGTTCTGTGTTGCCGCAGAAGACGCAGGTAAGTCCGCCGACTTCATCGCTGGGCCGAGTGGGAGCGAACCACCGGTCCCCGTGAGCCAAAGCCGGATGGCGTCGGGGTTGGACGAAGCCGGCCTCCCGAGTACTCCGACAAGCTCTCCCGGCACGGAGTACGGGCTGCCAGACGGTACAAAGGTGAGGCTTATGCAGCCGTCCGGACAAGCACCGCTCCGAGCCTCGTTCACGAATGCGGATGGCCAACCCATCAATCCGTTCACGGGACAGCAGGTTCCGGAACCGGCGCCACCAGGGTGGACCATGCGGGGCTGGGTCCGGGCGCTGAGCCACGTGGAGCAAACGCCATGACGGTGTCGACCGGCGCATTTGACGCGCTTCTGCCGACGCGTATTGCGCGCGCCGAGTTCGGGGAACCCACGTTGCTCGTCGCCGGGGAGGCATGGTCGCTAAGCGTCACGACGGTTTGGCGGTTCGTAATGGAGAACGGAGAGGTCGTGAGTCCTTCGGTTTCTCCCACGGATGCTGGGGTGCGGGGGCTCGTCGGCGATACGATAATCGCCGCAAAGTGGTGCGGACCCGTCGAGTTAGGGCTTGATCCTACGTTCCGGCTAGCATCTGGTGGCATCCTTCAGATTGTGAGTGATGCGACGTTTGATACTTGGGTGCTGCACACTCCAGAGCTGGTTCTCGTTGGACCCTTACGAGCGGAGTAGCGCTCCACATGAGCGAGGGACGCCGCAGAAGACGCAGCGAACGAGGGCATCTATGTGATCAACAGTGCCCGTGGAACGTACGTCGGGCAGTCAGGCAACATCGTGCAGCGGTTCTCGCAGCACTTGATCGAGAACGGCGGGCGATTCACGCAGGACGAACTCAACGCGGCCGAGCGGTTCGGCGTGTCGGGCGGAAAGACCGCACGGGAGATCGCCGAGCAGCAGAAGATCGACGAGTTCCCGAACGGGATCGACGACCTGCTCAACCAGCGCAATCCGATCGGGCCACAACGCTTCAATCTGATGCCCGAGGGCTACTCGCGACCGTGAGCGACGCTGCATACATCCTCGAGGACACGCCTGAGGGCCGGTCGCTGGTGGCCACCGGGCCCTGGTCAGAAGACGCTGGACGAGCGCTGGTGCGCGGCGAGGCCGATGGCCTGGTCCTCAACTACGCGCGCGGCTTCTCGGGCAGCCTTGATTTCCTCGACGATTCATGGCGGTTGCGTCGCCTGAGTGTCCTAGATCGCTCGATCGTCGACCTCGATCCGATCGGTCGCTTGGCTACGCTTGAAAAGCTTTCCGTCCAAGCGGCTCCGGACGCGGTATTGGACCTCGGACCGTTGCTGCGTCTGCGGTCAGTCAGCGGTGCGTGGGCGTTGATCGGGCGGACGCTAAGCGCGGTCGACGAGCTGGAGAGGGTGAGCACGTGGATGTTCGGCGACGTCGATCTGCACGCGTTTCGTGACCATGTGGCGCTGAAGACGCTGACGATCAAGGACGCGCCTTATCTAGAGTCGCTGGCCGGCCTCGGCAATCTGCCGGATCTGGCGATCCTCAAGATCATCGGGGCGCGACGGCTTCACGAGATCGAAGACATCGGCGAGCTCCCGGCCTCGTTGCACGAGCTTGAGTTCGAGGAATGTCCGCGGATCGGGGAGATCGATTTCGTCGCGTCGTTGGTCAGCTTGCGGTTCCTGGGGATTAGCGAATCCGGCGACATCGCCTCGCTCGCTCCGATCCAATCGCTCTCGCAGCTCGAGACGTTCTACGCATGGGGAACGACGCGAATCGTCGACGGTGATCTCTCGCCACTTGAGCGGCTGCCGCAGCTAAAGGAGATCCGGATGCGCAACCGCCGCGGTTACAAGCCGGCGGTTGGTGATCTCAAAGCCTCGGTCTTCTGACCTCCATCGATGTGATGCGCGTACGACTGATCCTCGCAACTGCGCTGATCGCCGTGGTGGGCCTGGTGCTGGCGGCTCCAACGATGACGGCCCCGGGCACAGCGCCGCAGGCCTCTCTGTTCGACTACGACGCGCCTGCGAACCTCCTGGCCGCGGCGCACCCGTCGGCGAGTACGAGTACGACCCGCGCCGCGAGTGTGTCCTCTGCGACAACCGTCGGCCGCCTGCGGCCAACGGCGCTCCGCGGGCCTACCCGTACGCGTCTCCAGAATGTCATCGCCGCAGAAGACGCAGGCGGTCTATCAGCGGGTGATACCTGGGGCAATCCAGACACGCTGGAGGATCACTTCGCTCGTCATGGTGCGGATGTTGGCGCGAACTGTCCGGACGACTATGCCAACGCGGGCTCCCAGCTCCTGCAACGGTCGCAGAGCGAAGGACTGCCCACCAAGATCGATGCTGGCGGCGTCATCCGCGTGTACGACCCCGACAACAATCTCTTCGGGGCGTACAACCCGAACGGAACGACGCGCACTATCTTCAGTCCGAGCAGCGGCGGAGCTTATTGGGAGCGCCAACCCGGATCGCCACCGTGGGCACCGTAGGTTCGGGCATGGCGTTTCAGTGCCCGATTTGCGGTTACCCGGGACTTGCCGAAGCTCCGCGATCGCCCGAGAGTGGGGGCGGTTCGTACGAGATATGTCCCTCGTGCGGCTTCGAGTTCGGTGTGACCGACGATGACCTCGGCTACAGCTACGACTGGTGGCGCGAGAAGTGGGTCGACGAAGGAATGCCGTGGTCCAGCGTCGGGCGACCAAGGCCGGACGACTGGGATCCGGCAGCCCAGCTGAAGAGCCTCGGGGCATGACTCAGAGCGCGAGCGTGCGACGCCGCCCATGGCTAATGATTGCGCTCGCGTTTGTGATCCTACTCGTGGGAAGCGGAGCGCCATCCGTGGCGCAGGCTCGATCTGCTGCGTCATCTCTCGCAGTTCACTGCGCCCGATCTGCCACAGAAGGAGCAGCGAATGAGGGCATCTATGTAATTGACGGCGCTGAGGGTACGTACGTCGGCCAGTCGGGCAATATCGCTTCCAGGCTGGCGCAGCATGTTGGCAGTGGGCGTTTCACGCAGGCGGAGGTCGACGCAGCCCAGCGCATCGAGGTTCTTGGCGGGAAGACCGCACGAGAGATCGCTGAGCAGCAGAAGATCGACGAGCTTGGTGGCATTGACAATCTGCTCAACCAGCGCAATCCAATTGGTCCCCGCAGATTTGGGTTGATGCCTGAGGGGTACTCGCGGTGACTTCAGGCTCGGGGTATGTGTTCGAGGAGGAGGCGGAGGGCCGCGCGCTGGTGGTGACGGGCCCGTGGTCGGATGAGGCTGCCGAGGCGATGGTTCGTGGCGAAGCCGACGGCCTTACCTTGAACTATGCGAGGGGCTTCGTCGGCAGCGACTTGGGGTTTCTCGACAGCGGTCTTGGTGTTCGCAGGCTGAAGCTGCTCGATCGGGGGATCGCGGATCTCGGCCCGATCGCAAGGCTCGGCGGTTCGCTTGAGACATTGTCGGTGCAGGCGGCGTCCAGCGCCGAACTCGACTTAGGAGCACTTCCGCATCTGAGGTCGGTAGCGGGCGAGTGGGCGCTGATCTCTGGCACGCTGGGTAGCGTCGATGCTCTTGAGAGCGTGATCACGTGGCGCTTCGACGAGAGTGACTTGCACGCGTTCCGTGATCATGTCGGGCTCCAGCGGCTGACGATCAAGGAGGCGCCATATCTTGAGTCGTTGGCGGGCGTCGGCGATTTGAGCGAGCTAAGTGTGTTCGTCGTCGGATTGGCCCGCAGGCTCAGTGATATCTCTGACGTGGCTGGACCGGCGTCATCGTCGCTTCGGGAGTTCAAGCTTGAGTCGTGTTCTGCGATCTCGTCGCTCGACGATGTCGAGCATCTCTGCGAGCTTCGTGTACTCGGCTTCTCTGAATGTGGTGAGATCGAGTCGCTTGCGCCGCTCGACTCGTTGCGACATCTCGAGGAGGTCTACGCGTGGGGGTCTACTCGGATCGTCGATGGGGACCTGTCGCCGCTGGCCCGGCTGCCTCAGTTGCGCGAGATCCGGATGCGGGACCGTCGTGGTTACAAGCCACGCGTCGCTGATCTCGTCTCGGCGCTGTCTCCCTGAGCGAGGCGCGTAGTACTTGTTCTCAGTTGGTGTCGCCGCTGGCGAGGGCTCGGACGCGTTTGCGGGTGATGAGGGCGTCGAGGACGCTGAGCATTGAGTCGCGGTCTGTTTGGTCGAGTTCTGAGAGGGCGGCGAGTCGTTCGGTGAGGCCGTGGTCGTCGATGTGGAGGGGGCGGCGGGGGATGTCGTCGATGACGAGGTAGTCGATCGAGATGTTGAGCGCTTGGGCGATGTGGGTGATCGCGTCGAGGCTGGGGGTGATGCGGCCGTTCTCATAGCGGCTGATTTGGCGGGCGTCGCCGGCGCCGGCTTTCTCGGCGAGCTCGGCTTGGGAGAGGCCGGCTTCTGTTCGTAGTTGCTTGATGCGGTCGGCGAGGGGCATGGGGTGGCGTTCTGGGTGGCCGTGGGGCACCCATTCTGCGCCGATTTCTTGCGCTAGGCAAGCCACGTGTGCCTGGTCTTTTTGCCACATACGCCTATTGTGGCATACGATGTCGGCAGGAATGGCAACTAAGAAGATTTGGTGAGGCCGGCGGTGGCGCGCATCCCAGAGGAGGAGATCGAGCGGCTGAAGGAAGATGTGTCGCTGCAGCGCCTGGTCGAGCTGGCCGGCGTGGAGCTGCGCCGGCAGGGGAAGGATCTGGTCGGCTGCTGCCCGTTTCATGAGGACCGGACGCCGTCGCTGGTGATCTCGCCCGCGAAGAACCTCTGGCATTGCTTGGGGGCGTGCCAGGCGGGCGGGTCGGTGATCGATTGGGTGATGCGGGTCGAGGGCGTGTCGTTCCGGCACGCGGTGGAACTGCTTCGCGATGGGGTCGCTCCGACGCGGGTCGCTGCCGGTGAGCGCCGGCCGGCGAGGGTGTCGATGGTGACGAAGCTGCCCTCGCCTTTGGAGCGCACGGCGGATGACCGGGAGCTGTTGGAGCGGGTGGTTGGCTTCTATCACCAGACGCTGAAGGAGAGTGCGGAGGCGCTCGGCTACCTGGAGCGTCGGGGGCTGGTGCATCCGGAGGTGATCGACCGGTTCCGGCTCGGCTATGCGAACCGGACGCTGGGCTACCGGTTGCCGGCGAAGAACCGTCAGGCGGGCGCTGAGGTCCGTGGTCGGTTGCAGCGGCTCGGTGTGCTGCGCTCTTCGGGGCACGAGCATTTGACGGGGTCGCTGGTGATCCCGATCGACGACGCGAACGGCGTCGCAGTGCAGCTCTATGGCCGCAAGGTCGGTGAGCACTTGCGGCCGGGGACGCCGCTGCATCTCTATCTCCCGGGCGCGCACCGGGGCGTCTTTAACCGGGCGGCGCTTGAGGCGTCGCGCGAGGTGATCGTGTGTGAGTCGTTGATCGATGCGTTGTCGTTCTGGTGCCACGGTCAGCGGCATGTGACCGCGGCCTATGGCGTGGAGGGGTTCACCGCCGAGCATCTGGCCGCCCTGAAGGAGCACGGGACGGAGCGGGTGCTGATCGCCTATGACCGTGACGAGGCGGGCGACCGCGCCGCCGTCAAGCTCGCCGACCGGCTGGGAGCGGAGGGGGTCGAGTGCTTCCGGGTGCTGTTCCCAGCCGGGCAGGACGCCAACTCGCTGATCACGAGCGTCGAGGATCCGGCCGGCGCGCTCGCCGAGGTGCTGCGAGCTGCCGAGTGGCTCGGCGCAGGCTCATCGCATGTTCCCGCGGCAGCGCCGACCGACGTCGAGCCAGTTCCCGCGCCGCCAGCGGCGACGAGCGCCGCGCCGACGCTGGTGGAGAGCGATGTCGAGGCAGAGCCGATCGGCCAGGACGTCGACGAACTGCCCGAGGTTGCTTTCTTAGCTGCCCAGCCGCTGGAGCCGGGGTTGGCGTCGCCGGTGCCGGCGGGTCCGCCGGTCGGTCCGAGTGTGCAGCTTGACGGTGAGGAGTTGCGGGTCGGGATCGATGATCGCCGTTGGCGGGTCCGGGGGTTGGGAAGGTCACCTCGTTTGAGGTGCTGCGGTTGAACGTGCTGGTCGCCAGGGAGGACGAGCGACTCGGTCACGTGTTCCACGTCGATTCGTTTGATCTGTATTCGGCGAGGGCGCGCGGGGTGTTCTGCCGGCAGGCGGCGGAGGTGCTGGGCCTGGCGGAGGAGCTGGTGGCCCGGGATCTCGGTCGGGTGCTGATGGTGTGCGAGGAGCGCGCCGAGGATGTGATCCGTCAGGCGCAGGCGCCGGAGGAGCAGGCGGTCGTGTTGAGCGAGGCGGAGCGGGACCGCGCGCTCGAGCTGCTCAGGGCGCCGGACCTGATCGAGCGTGTGGCCGGAGACTTCGGTGCTGTCGGCGTGGTCGGGGAGCGGGCCAACTGCCTGGTCGGCTACCTCGCCGCCGTCTCCCGCAAGTTGGACCGGCCGTTGGCGGTGATCGTTCAGAGCACGTCGGCGGCGGGCAAGAGCGCGCTGCAGGACGCGGTGCTGTCGATGGTCCCCGAGGAGGAGCGGGTGAGCTTCTCGGCGATGACGGGCCAGTCGCTGTTCTACATGGGCGAGTCGGATCTGGCGCACAAGGTGCTTGCCGTGTCCGAGGAGGAGGGCGCCGAGCGTGCGAGCTACGCGCTCAAGCTCCTGCAATCGGAGGGGGAGCTGTCGATCGCCTCGACGGGGAAGGACGGGACGACCGGCCGGCTGGTCACGCATACCTACAAGGTCCGTGGCCCGGTCTCGATCTTCCTGACCATGACTGCGGTCGATGTCGACGAGGAGCTTTTGAACCGGTGCCTTGTCCTTTCCGTTGATGAGGACCGAGACCAGACCCGGGCGATCCACCGCCGGCAGCGGGAGCGCGAGACCCTGAAGGGGCTGGTCGCGGAGCGGGAGCGCCGCGCGGTGCTGAAAGTCCATCAGGACGCGCAGCGGCTGCTGGAGCCGGTCGCGGTCGTGAACCCGTTCGCGACGTCGTTGTCGTTCTCGGATACGAGGACGCGGACCAGGCGCGATCACGTGAAGTATCTGACCTTGATCCGTGCGATCGCGCTGTTGCATCAGCACCAGCGGCCTCGCAAGTCGGCGGTGGTTGACGGGCAGCCGGTGAGCTACATAGAGGCCACCCGCGAGGACGTCGTGCTCGCGAACCGGTTGGCGCACCGGGTGCTCGGCCGGTCGCTGGACGAGCTGCCTCCCGGCACCCGCCGGCTGCTCGACCGGTTGGAGCAGCTCGTCGCGGCGGCCGCCGGGGAGCTGGGCGTCTCACGCGAGCGGGTGAGGTTCACCCGTCGGGAGCTGCGCGAGCAGCTCTCCTGGGGCGACACGCAGCTCAAAGTGCATCTCGCCCGGCTGGTCACCCTGGAGCTGGTGCACGCACACCGTGGCGCGCACGGCCAGTTCGTCTACGAGCTCGCGTGGGACCGCGGCCAGGCGGTCGATGGGGCGCTGTTGCCCGGCCTGATCGACCCCGACCAGCCTGCCACCGAGCATGACTACGACTCGGATCGGTCGGGGTCAGAAGCGGATCGGTCGGGGCTCGGTCGGTCCCCGGTCGGCGGGCGGTCGGCGTCCGGTCGGCCTGCCACGAACGGCGCTGATCCCAGCAGCGTCGGGCGATCCGACCGGTCAAGCGGCGAGGAGACGCCGAACGGGCTGTCCCCGACTTCTTCTTCCCCAGCTGCCGAGCCGGTCACAGTCACAGCGGTGGGTGGCTGATGCCACGGCGGGGCGAGCGGTCACCGAAGGTGATCCCTGGCGATCGGTCAGACCCGTTGGGGTTCCCGGTGCTGGTCGAGGAGTTCCTTGAGTCGATGGCCGTCCGCGGCTATTCGCCCAAGACGATCGAGAACCGCCGCTACAACCTCACCTACCTCGTCCTCTGGCTCCAGGAACGCGGGGTGTCGCGACCGGGTGAGGTGACCAAGCCGATGCTCGACCGCTACCAGCGGGCCGTGTTCCATCACCGCAAGCCCGACGGGCAGCCGCTCAGCTTCCGCTCGCAGGTGCAGCGTCTGACCCCGGTCCGGGCGTTGTTCAAGTGGCTGGCCAGGGAGAACCGGATCCTCTACAACCCCGCGAGCGAGCTCGAGCTCCCGAAGGCCGAACGCCGACTCCCCAGAGCGGTGCTCTCGCAGGCCGAGGCGGAGCGGGTCTTGGCCGTCCCCGACCTCGCCGACCCGTTGGGCTTGAGGGATCGGGCGATGCTTGAGCTCCTCTACGCGACCGGTGTGCGCCGCTCGGAGCTCGCCGGGTTGCGGGTGTTCGACCTCGACGTCGAGCGCCTGACGTTGGCGGTGCGGCAGGGGAAGGGCCGGAAGGACCGGATGATCCCGACCGGTGAGCGCGCCGCCGTCTGGATCGCCCGCTACCTCTCAGACGTCCGCCCCAAGTTGGCGGTCGAGCCGGACGACGGGATCCTGTTCCTGACGGTCGACGGCACCGTGTTCTCCCCGGACCGGTTGACCGGGCTGGTCGCCGATTACGTGAAGCGCTCCGGGGTCGGGAAGCCCGGCGCGTGTCATCTGTTCCGGCACACGATGGCCACTTTGATGTTGGAGGGCGGTGCGGATATCCGGTTCATCCAGCAGATGCTCGGGCACGCCGACATCTCGACCACCCAGATCTACACCCAGGTCTCCCTCCGGCAGTTGCGGGCGATCCACGCCGCTACCCACCCCGCCGCCAGCAACCAGCCACGCCGACACCGCGACGATGTCGCAGACGACAACGGCGATGCCAACATCGGCCACGGCGACGTCGAGGCGAGTCGATGACCGTCGGCGAGGGCCGCTGCGCGGACTGCTCAGCGCCAGCCGTCGTGTGCTCGGAGTGCGTGCGGGCGATCGCGTTGCAGCGGTTCGGCGCGATCGCCCGGCACCCGGAGACTGGCGCTGACTGCCAGCTCTGCGAGCACGGCCACGCTGCCTGGTGCGGCGACTGCTTCGTCACCGAGATGACCGCCTACCGCACGACACTGCGCCATGCTGGCGCCAGGATCGGTGAACCCTCCCGCTGGACCCCATGACCACCGGCCCACTCCGGCGACGGTCCGGTCCGCCTCACCGCCCCCGGATCTCATCGCCCTTGTCTGGCTGGTGTTTGACCCTCCGACCTCCCTGGATCCTTGGTGTCGTGCCCGCGAGCCCTGGCTGGCCCCGCCCCCGCCGCAACACCCTTCTGCTGTTGTGAGCCCGACTACCCGACCCCCTACCTGACGTCATACGTGGGGGGTGGGTAGTCGGGCTCGCAGCAGCCCCGGAAACCCAGCAACCACGGGGCGGGGCCAGCCCCAGGGGTGGACTCCAGATCCACCCTTCCGTCCACCCTTCCGTCCACCCCTGGGACCCGCCAGGAGCGGTCCCGAGAAGTCCTCCGCAGAGCGGCCGTTTCATCGAGGTGAAACTGTGTGCGGCGAGCCAAGGCGAGCAGCAGGAAAGCCTGAGCGACGTCGACCTCGAGACGGCTGTCGAGGTGCGAACGGCAGGCAGCGAAGAGCAGATCAGGGGTGGGGCGTCGTCGATGCTCGCGCGGGAGAACGAAGCGGTGATCTCGCGCTCCGCGCTCGATAAGTCACGCGCGACGCCGCCGGGGCACCGGCGGGCGAGCACCGGACCGCGAGCTGCTCCCTCGCCGGCTCCGGAGCGCGTGCGACACTTGGTGGATGGCAGCGCACGTCACGTTGGCTGGTGATCTGAACGGCGAGTACGTCGTCGACGAGGTGCTCGACGACGGCCGCCTCGTGATCCGCCCGGACACCAGCGCGCAGGCGATCCACCGCCGCCTGGGGCTCGAGCCGGTCAGCGCCGCCGAGTTCGAGCAGCACTTCGGCGATCTGCCGACCGACGACGAGGGCTGACGGCGATGCCGACGGGCGCCGGCGCCGCCCGGTTCGGCGTGCGGTTCGACGAGCTCGCGTTCACCAGCGATCTCGGGCACGCGACTCCCGCCAGCCGACAGGTCGCCCAGGCCGCCCGCCAGCGGCTCGAGCGCGACGGCGCCGACCCGGCCGAGTTCAAGCGCTGTGACCCGGACGCGCGTGACGGGACGAGCCTGCCGAACTGCCTGAAGACCTACCTGCCCGGCCCGGACGGGCGCTGGCGGATGGTCTTCGAGGTGCTGCGCGAGAAGACCACCGGCGAGCTGGTGCTCTCCTACCTCGCGTTCGGGGTCGCGCACCCCGAGCACCCCTGGCAGCCATCCGTCTACCAGGTCGCCCACCAACGCCTCCACTCGCCAGCCGAGCAGCCAGACACCTGACCGCCGCGTCGTCGCGGATGCCGGCCCGGACCAGCGCAAGCTACGCGCGAGTGGTCCGCATCGCTCACCCCCGCCGCTCCCGGCCACCCGGGGCGTCCCGCGCACCTCGGGATCGCCCAAGTGCGAGCGATCATCAGCGGGAGGCGAAGCCGGTCTCAAACGCGCGACGCCCCCCAACCAGCGCCTCGCCCCTCGCCGCCTTCATTGCCCTCTCCGGCACACGACCGTGGCGATCGTGGCCGCCGCCGTCGTCGGCGCCCGGTGAGACACTCCCAGGCGATGCTCACGGTCCGCGCCCGCCGCCTGGTCGTCCTGCTCGCCGCGCTCACCGCGGTCGCCCTGACCGGCTGCGCCAGCGTCAGGACGACACCGGGCCCGACCGGTGCCGGGGCTCAGAACCGCGTCTGGGCGTTCACCCCAGCCGCCCAGCTGCTCACCCCGCAGACGAGCTCGCAATCCTCCTGCTCACGCCCGGGTTTCACCGTCTCAGCGGTCGGGTTGGCGTCAGGGTTCTGTGTTGCCACAGAAGACGGTGGCGGATCCGTCTTCTGGTCGGGAAGTAGTGAAGCGAGAGCGGCCGCCGAGCAGTTTGCGACGGAGAACGGTGGGCAGACGCTTGAGATGACCGCTCGCGGCCAGGAACTGGAGGCCGCGAACCTTGATTGGCCGGAAGCTCAGCCCCAATGGGACGCCGCGTCGGCTGACTTTGCGTCTGGAGCAACCGGCGACGTACACGTCTTCCAAGCCGCCGAGGGAGTGAGGCTCGGGAGCACCTGGGCTCGCGTTGAATATCCGATCCTCAACCAGAACCCGGACGTCAATCTGATCTTCCACGCCGTGGGAGGCGGCTGAGATGGCAGCCATGGCCGATCGCTTCAGCTATCCACGTCCAAATTTGATCGTCAGCAGCGACGGCTTTAGCGTCGAGGTTCGGGGCCGCAACACCGTGCTCTATGCCGAGACAGACAAGACGATTGAGGTCTTCGCGGAGCAGGTGGTCATCGATGAGCCCACGATCATTGTTCGACGCGCCGACATTCGCGTCTGGCAGGCCAGGGGACGCGAAATCGCCGTTTCGGAGTCAGAACGCGAGAGGGTCCTGGCCAATATTCGCAGCGCGTTTGACTGGAAGGGCTGGAAGCTCGCCGTTGAATAGCATGAGCCTCTCTGCGCGGCTGCGGATGCGTTTGACGCTGTCGCACATTCGGGTTCTGATCGCCGCTCTAATCGTGGTGTTTACCGCTGCCGTGGCGTTCGTCGTGGCCATGCCGGTGTCAACACTTGGCGCGTCTTTCAACGGCGATCACATTTCGGTGTACGCGTACGACGCGTCTCATACAGCTACGACCCCTCCCGCCAACTTCGCTGCCGGCGAAGCCGCGGCGAGCCAACAGGCGAGTGGCGTCGCGGGGTCGTCTGCGCGCGGCTTCGTGACGGTTGTTGCCACAGAAGACGCAGCGAACGAAAGCATCTATGTGATCGACAGTGCGCGTGGCACTTACGTCGGGCCGTCGGGGAACATCGCGCAGCGGCTGGGTGGGTATGTGAGCATCGGGCGCGGTACAGCCGGCTTTCTGCTTATGGTTTCAG
>Ga0302324_100015968_pt1 | contig 15009 bp, 13 predicted proteins | sample Palsa_T0_1_FD_201949 | JGI IMG/M metagenome (GOLD analysis project Ga0302324, IMG submission 201949) | Peat permafrost microbial communities from Stordalen Mire near Abisko, Sweden - Palsa_T0_1 | ecosystem: Environmental > Terrestrial > Soil > Palsa > Peat permafrost | place: Sweden: Abisko...
CCATGCCGAAGCTCTCCTTGTACAGCCGTCCCTCGGGGGAACGGAACGTGTCTCCTGGCGACTCGAAGGTGCCGGCGAACCATGACCCGATCATCACGTTCGAGGCGCCCGCTGCCAGCGCCAGGGCCACGTCCCGCGGGTGCCTGACCCCGCCGTCGGCCCATACCGACGCGCCGAGCTGCCTGGCCTGCTCGGCGCACTCCAGCACGGCGGAGAACTGCGGCCGCCCTACCCCGGTCATCATCCGGGTCGTGCACATCGCGCCGGGCCCCACGCCGACCTTGACGATGTCGGCTCCCGCCGCCACCAGGTCGGCGACGCCGGCGGCGGTGACGACGTTGCCCGCCACGACGGGAACCGCGGGGTCCAGGGCGCGTACGGCCTGCAGCGCCCAGATCATCTTCTCCTGGTGCCCGTGCGCGGTGTCTACCACGAGCACGTCCGCCCCCGCCTCAAGCAGCAGCTTGGCCCGGGTGGCCACGTCGCCGTTGACGCCGAGCGCGACGCCGACCCGCAGCCGGCCCGCCGCATCGACGGCGGGGGAGTACAGGGTCGCGCGCAGCGCGCCGGTTCGCGTCATGATGCCGACGCAGCGGCCGTCGGGGTCAAGCACGGGGGCCAGCCGGTGCCGCCCGTCGTGCAGCAGCGAAAACGCCCGCTCCGGCGGCGTGCCGGCGGCCAGCGTGAAGGGGTCGGCGGACATCACATGGCTGAGCTGAGTAAACCTGTCCACTCCCAGGCAGTCCGCTTCGGTGGCGACGCCCACCGGACGCCCGTCTTCGACCACCACCACGGCGCCGTGCGCCCGCTTGGGCAGCAGGCTCAGCGCGTCGCCCGCGGTATCGGTCGGCGCAAGCGTCAGCGCGGTCTCGACCACCAGGTCACGCGACTTCACCCAGGCGATCACGTCCGCCACGACATCGACCGGGATGTCCTGCGGCACGATCGCGATGCCGCCCCGCCGTGCCACCGTCTCCGCCATCCGGCGCCCGGATACGGCTGTCATATTGGCCGTCACGATGGGAATGGTGGCGCCGCTGCCGTCCGTGGTGGCCAGGTCGACGTCTAGTCGGGAGCCGACCGCCGACCGGCCGGGAACCATGAAGACGTCGCTGTAGGTCAGGTCTTGCTCGGGGATTATCCCGTTCAGGAATCGCACGTTAGAGATTCTTCCCGAACGATGCCGGTGCTATAGCCTCGATCCGGTGACAGACCCCCATCCGGACGGCCGCCACCGGACCCTTCGGCTGGGATCGCGGGAGTGGGACCACGGTTCGTTCGGGATCATGGCGGTAATCAACCGGACGCCTGACTCGTTCTTCGATCGCGGCGCCACCGCCGGGTTCGGCGCCGCGCTCGACGCCGCCAGCCAGGCCGTGGCCGACGGGGCCGACATCGTCGATATCGGCGGGGTCAAGGCCGGCCCTGGTGACGAGGTGAGTGCCGTGGCCGAGATCGACCGGGTCGCGGGCCTGGTCGAGGCGGTGCGCGAGCGGCACCCTGACGTGGTGATCAGCGTCGACACCTGGCGCGCCGAAGTGGGCGAGGTGGTCGCCCAGGCCGGCGCTGACCTGCTCAACGACGCCTGGGGCGGGGCGGATCCGCGGCTCGCCATGGTCGCGGCCCGGTACCGGACCGGGCTGGTCTGCGCGCACGCCGGCGGCCTGCCGCCGCGGACCAGGCCGCACCGGCCCGGGTACGGCGATGTCATGCGCGAGGTGACCGCCTACGTGATCGACCATGCCGAACGGGCCGTGGCTCAAGGGGTGAGTCGGCACTCCATCCTGGTGGATCCCGCCCACGACTTCGGCAAGAACACCTGGCAATCCCTGGAGGTGACGCGGCGGCTCGGCGAGCTCGCAGCCACGGGCTGGCCGGTCCTGGTCGCCGTCGCGGACAAGGATTTCATCGGCGAGACGCTCGCTCTCCCGGTCGGCCAGCGTGCCGAGGGGACGATCGCTACCCTCGCGGTGTGCGCCTGGCTGGGCGCCCGGGTATTCCGGGTCCACGACGTGGCCGCCGCCCGCGAAGCCCTCACCGCCGTCGCCGAGCTGCGTGCCGCCCAGTCCCTCAACCCCGCCCCTAGCCCCGCGCAGCCCCTCGCGGCTAAAGCGTCACCAGGCCGCCGTCAATCCGGATCGTCTGGCCGGTGATCATGGCGGCGTCGTCCGAGGCCAGGAACGCGACCGCGCCGGCCATGTCGGCAGGCAGCACGCTCCGCCTGACCGGCTGGGCGCGCCGTACGTCCTCGAAGTGCTCGGCGGTGTTTCCCTCTTCGGCGCCCGGGCTTCTGGTCAGGCCGGGAGCGATCGCGTTGACGGTTATACCGGTGGGGCCCAGCTCGACCGCCATGGCGCGGGTGAAGCCGACGATAGCGCCCTTGCTGGCGATGTAGGCGGTGAACCCCGCGCCGGGCGGCTTCCATACCGTGTTGGAGGCCACGTTGATAATGCGCCCGAAGCCGCGCTCGACCATGCCGGGCACGAAGGCAGCGCACAGCTGGAAGGCCGCCTCGACGTTGACCGCCTGAACCCGCCGCCATGTCTCCAGGTCCAGCTCGCCGAACGGCCGGAACAGCATCAGCCCCGCGCAGTTGACCAGCACGTCGCAGCGCCCGAAGCGGGCGATGACCTCGCGGACGAGCAGCTCCACCCCCTCGGGCAACCCGAGGTCGCAGCCAACGGCGAGCGCCTCCCCGCCCGCGCCGCCAGTGGCCTCCACCCCCGTGCCGCCGTTGGCTCCCGCGCCCGCGTCGCTGTGGGCGCCCGTGTCCTCGTGCGCTTCCCTGATCGCGGCCACCGTTTCGCCCGTGGAGCGCACATCACCCAGCGCCAGCGCGTGCCCGGTCTCTGCCAGCCGCAGCGCGATCGCCTGCCCGATCCCGCGCGCCGCCCCCGTCACAACCGCCACACGCCGCTCCGCGCTCATAAGGGAGCCATCATGATCACGGGAGGTTGAGGCCGAACGCGGCGTACATGATGTCGGCGATACGGTCGGCCATCTCGTCTTCGGGCAGCCGGACCTCGGCGCTGATCAGGTAGTTGACCCGCTCGAGCATCATCAGGCAGGCCACCGCGGTCAGTTCGGCGTGCTCCTGGTGCTTTCCGGCGGCCTGGGCCGCGGCCGTCATGCCGGTCGTCATGGCCTCCGCGATGCTGAAGAACAGCCGCAAGCCGTCACCGAAGACCTCCTCGGGCACCAGGTCGGCCTGGCTGAGGATGCGGATCACAGTGGCGTGCGCGGCATAGGCGCGGAAGAACTTGCGCACCCACTGGCGTAGCACCTTGAGCCCGGTGTCGTCGCTGGTGACGACCGGGAAATCGCCGGCCACGATCTCCATGTCGTGCAGCGCGTCCTTCAACAGCGCCTTGAAGAGGTCTTCCTTGTTGGAGAAGTACAGGTAGAACGTGCCGTGGGAGATGCCGGCCCGGCGCACCACGTCGTCGACGCGCACGCCGTGGAAACCGCGATCCTCGAATTCGATCATGCCCGCATCGAGCAGCCTGCGAACGGTCTCGCGGCCCTGGGCTCGCAGCTCACGGTCCTGGGCGGGGGTACCCCCGCCCAGTGATGGTCTGGCTGGTTGTTTCCTCGGTGGCCGCCCGGACCCGCGTGACGCGGCATTGGCGGGGCCGGGGCTTGCCTCCTGGCTCATAGCAAGAGAGTAGCCTTCCGCACCCATGCTGCCACGCATTCGGTCAACGAGGCGCCTCTGCTTCCCTTTCGGACATGCCCCGACTGCTACCCTTCCAGCGGTGAGCAGTCAGGCGGCCGGTTCCGGGCCTGCCCGCGCGGCGACTGACCCGAAGCCCCTCGGCGAGGCTGACGGGACGGCCGGCGGTGCCCGGCGGTTCACTGGCCCGCGGGCTCTGCGCGGTGCGTGGGCCCACGCCGGCGTCAAGGTGGCCGCGCTCACCGTCGCGGCCGCCTTCGTGTACTGCCTGGATTCGCTGATCCTGCTCCGGCGTTTCCTCGCCAGCACGTTCGACCTGGTCATCTTCGATCAAGGCATCCGCGGCTACGCGCACCTGGGGGCTCCGGTCTCGATCGCGCGGGGCGTGTCCGATGGCCAGGGCGCTCATTTCCTGCTGCTGGCCGACCACTGGTCGCCGATCCTGGCTGTGCTCGCCCCGCTGTACTGGCTGCACGACAGTCCCGCCACGCTGCTGGTGGCGCAAGGCGTGCTGTTCGCGCTGGCCATCCCCCCGCTGTGGGCTTATACCCGGCGCCAGCTCGGCCAGGCGTCCGCGTACTTCGTGTGCGTCGCCTACGCCTTGTCGCTGCCGGTCATGTCGGCGGTCGTCTTCGACTTTCACGAGGTCGCGTTCGTCCCGGTGCTGACCGCGGTGATGGTCGAGCGGTTCGACGCCGGCCGGCGCTGGCACGGCGTGCTCGCCGCGGCGGCGATGCTGCTGGTCAAGGAGGACATGGGCCTGCTCGTCGCGGGATTCGGCTGCTACCTGATGCTGACGCGACGGCGAGCCGATGTCTGGACGGGCCTGGCCTTCGTGGTGGGCGGTCTGGCGGACACCTGGGTGGCTACGCACCTGCTGATCCCGGCGTTCGGCGGGTCGGCCACCTTCTACTGGGCCTACGGCCAGTTCGGGCCCACGCTCGGCAGTGCCGTGGCCAATGTGATCATCCATCCGCTGCACGCGCTGCGCGTGTTCGTCACCCCGTGGGTGAAGGCGCGGACCATGATCGGGCTGCTCGCGACGTTCGGCTTCCTGCCCCTGGCCTCGCCGATGGTCATCGCGGTGCTGCCCCTGCTGGCCGAGCGGATGCTCGCGTCCGGGTATCCGCTGTGGTGGCAGGCGAAGTTCCAGTACGACGCGTTCGTCGTGATGATGCTGTGCTGCGCCGCCGTCGACGGTGCCGCCCGACTCCAGCGGCACTGGCCGAGTGTCCTGTCCCGGGAGGGACGTCCCGGTTGGCTAGCACGGCCGGCCACCCTATGGGCGGCGGCGATCTGCATCGGCGCGCTGGTGTACGTGCCGTCCTCCCCGTTCGGGTCGCTGCTGCACCCAGCCTTCTACGGGGTCAACTCGCGGATGCGGGCGGCCGCGGCGGCCATCGCGCACGTGCCCGCGGGGGTGGAGGTCGAGGCCTCCAACAACATCGGGCCGCGCCTGTCCGGTGGTGACACGGTGCTGCTGCTCGACGGCACGCCCAGGTGGGCGCCGTGGGTAGTAGGGGACACCCTCGGGCTGGACTTCCCGTTCTGCAGTCCACGCCAGCAGGCCGCAGAACTGACGTACCTGCAGGCCCATGGGTACACGCTGGTGTTCGCCGACGACGGCTACGAAGTGCTGCACCGCCCGGCCGACCGGCGCACCGCGCAGGCCCTTGCCCATCCGCTGCCCGCGGCCCGCCTGCACACCAACATCTGTTACTGAAGTGCCAGTGAGATGATGACAGGTCAACCCCCGATGCTGAGTCCTGGTCATGCCGGCTGAGGTCCTCAGCCTGCGCGCGATCAACCGCGCCCTGCTCAGCCGGCAACGGCTGCTCGACCGCCCGGCCCTGCCCGCAGCCGGCCCAAGCGGCGCGCGCGCCGCGATGGTGGCGCAGACGATCGAGCACCTTGTCGGGCTGCAGGCCCAGGCGCCGTTCCCGCCTTACTACGGGCTGCTGTCCCGACTTGACGGGTTCCGTCCCGACGACCTGGCCTCGCTTATCACCGGCCGGGCCGTGGTCCGGATCGCGCTGATGCGCGGCACCATCCACCTAGTCTCGGCCCGTGACTGCCTGCCGCTGCGTCGTCTGCTCCAGCCGGTGATGGAACGCGGTCTGCGCGGCGCCTTCGGCAGGCAGCTGACGGGCGTGGACGCCGGGGCGCTGGCCACGGCCGGCCGGACCTTGGTGGAAGCGGAGCCGATGACGTTCAGCCAGCTCGGCCAGGCCCTGGCCGGGCGCTGGCCGGACCATCCGCCTGCCGCCCTGGCCCAGGGTGTGCGCGCGTTCGTGCCGCTCGTGCAGGTACCGCCGCGGGCCGTCTGGGGCCGGTCCGGGCGCTCCCGGCACACTTCGGCGGAACACTGGCTTGGCCAGCCGTCCCAAGCCGCACGGGAAGGGTCCCCGGCGCCCGCTCTCGGCCTCGCGGATCTGGTGATGCGGTACCTGGGCGCGTTCGGCCCGGCGACCGTCCGCGACGTGGCCGCCTGGTCCGGGCTGACCGGGCTGAAGGCGGTCATGGAGCAGCTCAGGCCCTCCTTGGTCACCTTCCGGGACGAACGCGGGACTGAGCTGTTCGACCAGCCCTCGGCCCCCCGACCTGGCGGCGATGTACCCGCCCCGGTCCGTCTGGTCGCCGAGTTCGACAACCTCGTGCTCTCGCACGCCGACCGGTCCCGTGTCATCAGCGCAGAGAACACCAAGCGGCTCTACACCATCAACGGCGGCTTCCCCGGGTCGGTGATTATCGACGGGTTTGTCAACGGCATGTGGCGGCTAGCCAGGAGACGGGAAATGACCACACTGACCATCGGGTTGTTCGGTCCGATGCGGGAGCGCGACGCGCTGGTGCGCGAGGCTGAACGCGTGCTCGCGTTCTGCTCGCCCGAAGGACCCTGCGACATCCGTTTCACTCCGGCGGCATTCACTCCGGCGGCCTAGCGCGTCACATGCTGCTCAGTCGCTGGCTGATCTGCTCGGCGATGAGCTGGTAGGCGGCCACCTGCTCGGGGACGGCACCGGTGACCATGACGGGCCGCCCTTCGTCCGCGTCGCACGCGGCCCGATGACTGAACGGAACGGCGGCTAGCTTGTCGATGAGCTCCCAGATGCTCTCCGCCGGCGGCGCCGAGGGAAACAGCGCAGTGGTCTGACCGCAGCTCGGGCAGACCTGCCCGCTCATGTTCTCCACCCCGGCGACGTCGATGGCCCCCGCTCCCCGGCGGCCGCCGCGCTGACGCAGGTGCGCGATCAGCCTGCGTGCATCCTGATGGGCGATGACCTGCGGGGTGACGACCACGAGCACGCACATCGGGCGGCCGGACAGGGCGAAGACGTACTGCTGGATGTCGGCCGTGCCCGGCGGAAGATCCATCACCAGGTAGTCCAGGTCGTGCCAGTCCGAGTCGAGGAGCAGCCGGCGGACCATCAGCTGCGCGAGGCCGCCCTGGACGGCCAGGGCCTGGTTCTCACCGAGCAGGAACGCCGCCGAAGCGAGCTGAACCCCGTGCTGGGTGACGGCCTGCAGCCGGGAATCCGGGGCACCCGGGCGAGCGAACAGCGTGACGCTCGACGTCTCGGCGCGCCGTCGCAGGCCCATCATGCGAGGTACATCGGGGCCGTAGAGGTCGGCGTCGATCAGGCCGGCCCGCCGCCCTTGCGCGGTCAGGGCCAGGGCGAGATTCACCGCGACGGTCGTCTTTCCGACCCCGCCCTTTCCGCTCGCGACCGCGATGACCGGTACCTGTCGCGAGCTGTCCGGCATGCGCGCTCCATGGTGTGGGCCGGGCTGAAGCCTTCTTTATAGAAGGCTTAAGGTCTGTTTAAGAAATCGAGCGGAGGTTTCTGTTGGTGCCTGAGTCCTTATATTGTCTTAATATTGTGATCTCTCTGCCCTCTTCGCGTGCCGCTCAGATAGTAAGGGCGCGCGCCGCCCAGATAGCAGGGCGGCGTGCCGTCCTGCTCGCGGCGGTCGCCGTGACGTGCGGGGCCATGGCCGTGGCCGGATTCGCGGTTCCGGCCGGTGCGGCCGTCGCTACATCCGGGCCCGCGGGGGGGCCATTTCCCTTCACGGTACAGCCGCCCGTGGGCGTCGCCGCGGCTCCGGCCGGGGGTTTCCCTGCCTCGGTCCCTGCGTCCCTGAAGACGCCCGGATCGGCCGGGGCACCGCCGCGGGAGGAGTTCGTGCCCGACCTTATCGCCGCGGCGCCGACCGGTATCACCTCCGCGCAGCTGGCCAAGATCGCCAAGCTGACCGGCGTGCGTACGGTGCTCCCTGTTGACGGCGGCGAGATCACGGTCAACGGCAAGAGCTCGGGAGTGCTCGGCGTGTCGGCAGCGTTCAGGTCGTGGACGCCGCCGGCGACGGCGGCATCCGTTCCCGTGTGGACGGATCTGGGCAAGGGCCAGCTGGTCAGCACCCAGGCAGCCGCCAGCAAGCTCCATCTGGCCGCCGGGCATACCTATCAGGTCTCGGCCGCGGTCCGGGTGCAGGTGCCATTCGGCGCGGCGACCGCGCTGAGCGTGCCCGGGGTCGACGCGATCGTCGATCAGGCCCGGTCGGCGCAGCTGGGGCTGGTGAAGAACGTCGCCGTCCTGATCAATGCCCCTGGCGCGGACCTGTCCACGCTGATCTCCAAGGTCCAGTCGGTTATTGGCGGCAGCGGCAAGGTGCGGAACCTGGTGGCGTTTTCCGTGGTCACGGTGAACAAGCTGCCGGTGGCCACCAACGTGCCGACGGCCGGCGTACCGAAGAGCCTCCTGACGCTGTACCAGGAGTCCGCCGAGGAGTACTGCCCCGGCATGTCCTGGACCGTGCTGGCGGCGATCAACGAGATCGAGAGCGGCGACGGCGCCAACGAGGGCCCGTCGAGTGCCGGAGCCCTCGGCCCGATGCAGTTCATCCCGTCCACCTGGGCCGAATGGGGCATCGACGGGTTCGGCCAGACCGGCGCGCCTGACATCATGGACCCGCTGGACGCCGTGCCTTCGGCCGCGCGCCTGCTGTGCGCCGCCGGCGCAGGGAAGACCGCGACGCTCTCGGCGGCGATCTTCGCCTACAACCACGCGACCTGGTACGTGGCCGAGGTGCTCGCACTCGCTGGCGAATACGCCCACGATTACCGCTAAGCCGGGTCCTTGAGGTCCTTGAGGTCCTTGAGGTCCTTGAGGTCCTTGGGTCGAAGGCGGCGCAGGCCCGCCAGGCAGGTTACCGCGCTCGCGACGCCGCACCCGGCGGCGAACGCATATCCCACCCGCGGGCCATGGGCGTCGATGACGAAGCCCACCACCGACGCTCCGACGGCCACCCCGACAGAAATACCGCTGCTGAGCCAGGACATGGCCTCCGTGCGCCTGCCACGTTGGGCTTGCGCCTCGAGCAGGCTGAAACCGGCGATGAGCGTAGGCGCGATGGTGAGGCCGCACAGGTAGATGACGCAGGTCAGCGTGATCAGGTTGGGCTGAGCCCAGAACGTGGCGACGCCGGTCACGGTCAGGGCCAGGGTGAGCGCGAACCTCGTCGCGACGGGCGTCCGCCACTGCCGGGATCCGTACCACAGCCCGCCCGTCGCGCTGCCCAGGGCATACGTGCCGAGAATGAACCCGGCCAGCGGCTTGTGCCCGAACTGCTGGGCAAACGCGACCGTGCTCAAGTCGATCGAGACGAACATCGCGCCTAGCAACAGGTACACCGGGACCAGGACCACCAGCCCGGGTGCGGGCGCACCCCGGACCCGCGGAGCCCCGGAAACCCGCGACGTCCGCAGGCTAGGGGTCCCCGCTGGTGCCTCAGGCCGGAAGATGACCGGCTCGGTGCCGCGCTGGGCGGCGAACCAGAGCGTCCCCGCGACGCACAGCAGGGCCGCGACGCCCACGCCAGCAGCCGGAAAGACCTCGGTGGCGAGCAGCGTCACGGCGGCGGGACCGATCACGAAGCACAGCTCGTCGGCGACCGACTCGAAGCTGAAGGCGGCATGCAGCCGGGGCGAGCCCGCGAGCAAGACGCTCCACCGGGCCCGGACCATGGTGCCCAGACCCGGCATGGCCGCGCCCGCTATCGCTCCTGGCACGAAGAAAGCCCAGGTCGGGAGCCGCAACTGTACAGCGGCGATCAGCGCCACGGTGGCCAGGGCGAACACCGCGAGCAGGGGCAGCAGCACCCGCCGCTGGCCGCGCGAGTCCATCAGGCGCGAGATCCGCGGCGTGGAAAACGCGTAGCCCAGGGAACCGGCCGCGGATACGGCACCGGCCATGCCGTACCGGCCGGTGGTTCCCGCGATGAGCAATACCGTGCCGAGCCCGAACATCGACATCGGCATCCGTCCGATCACGGCGGCTGCGGAAAAACGCCAGGCCCCGGGAATACGGAAGATCTCGGCGTAGGGCCGGAGCGGCCGGATCATCCGGCGCGAAATGCGGGGCTCGGGGGAGGGGCTGGTCGTCCGTTGCGCGTCGTCTACGCCCGTCATCGGCCGCGTTGCCCCATACTCACCACGATATCGGACGTCGCTAATCAATTTCCGGGCCGCGGATCCGCCCCCGTTGCCCCTGAGCCCTCCGGCCCCCTTCTCGCCTGCCTGCTGACGCGGTCGCCCGACGGCCCTGGTTGGATGGAAGGCATGCAGGCCTATGATGCCTTCCTGCTTGTCTCGTTCGGCGGACCGGAAGGCCCCGACGACGTGATGCCGTTCCTGGAAAACGTCACCCGCGGCCGCGGCATCGCGCCGGAACGGCTGGTCGCCGTGGCCGAGCACTACTACGCGGTCGGCGGGGTGAGCCCGATCAACCAGCAGTGCCGGGACATACTGACCGCGGTCCAGGCCGAGTTCTCGGCCGGCGGTCTCTCGCTCCCGCTCTACTGGGGTAACCGGAACTGGTCGCCCTACCTGACCGACACGGTGCGCGCCATGGCCGAGGGCGGCGTGCGGCGGGCGATCGCCTTCGTCACCTCCGCGTACAGCTCCTACTCGAGCTGTCGGCAGTACCTCGACGATATCGAGCGGGCCCGTGCCGCGGTCGGCCCCGACGCGCCCCGGATCGACAAGATCAGGCGCTTCTTCAACCATCCAGGCTTCATCGAGCCCTTCGCGGCGAATGCGAACGCGGCGCTGGCCACGCTGCCCGCCGAGGTGCGGCAGGACGCCCACCTGGTGTTCACCGCCCATAGCATCCCAGTGGCGATGGCGGACGCCAGCGGGCCCGGGGGAGGGCGAAGGTATGTGGCCGAGCTCACCGAGGCTGCCCGCCTTATTGCCGAACGGACCGATGGTGGCAGCCATCCGTGGACGCTCGTCTACCAGAGCAGAAGCGGGTCGCCGGCCCAGCCCTGGCTGGAACCTGACGTATGCGACCACCTCGGTGAGCTGGCCAAGTCCGGGACCGAGGCCGTGCTGGTGATCCCGGTCGGGTTCGTCTCTGATCACATGGAGGTCCGGCACGACCTGGATGTCGAGGCGGCCCAGAGCGCCGAGTCGCTGGGACTCGCGTTCGCCCGGGCCGCGACGCCGGGTACCCGGCCCGCCTTCGCGTCGATGATCACCGAGCTGGTCTGGGAGCGACTGGCCCTCCCGGAGGTCCAGCCCGCCGCGCTGGGGACCATGGGGGTGCCGACCCAGGACTGCCCGGCGGACTGCTGCCGGTACGGGCCTGTCGCCGCGTCGGCGCATCGGGCGGGCGAAGTCCGAGGGCCGACGCAGGCATGACACCCGGAGACGAGGACGCTGAAGCGCTGCTGGGGCTCGCCCTGGAGGCGGCCAGCGAGGCTGGCGCTCTGCTGGCCTCCTGGCGGGGTGACATGCGCCCCGAGGTCATCGACACCAAGTCAAGCCCCACGGACGTGGTGACGGAGATGGACCGCCGGTCCGAAGCCCTGATCACCGAGCGGATCCGCGCGGCGCGGCCCGGCGACACGGTCCTCGGCGAGGAAGGCGGCCAGACCGCCGGAGCTGCCGCCCCGGTCGGGACCGGAGCCGGTGATCCCGGCGCACCTGGCCGGGTGCGCTGGGTGGTGGATCCGCTCGACGGGACCGTCAACTACCTGTACGGCCTGCCCGACTGGGCCGTGTCCATCGCCGCCGAGGTCGATGGCATCGTGGTCGCTGGAGTGGTCGAGGTGCCCCGCTTCGGTGAGACCTTTACGGCCGTGGCCGGCCAGGGTGCCTGGCTGCATCGTCGGGACACCGCCGTCGCGCTGCACTGCAACTTGCCCGTGGCGCTCGGCCAGGCTCTGGTAGGAACCGGGTTCGGGTACGATTCGGGACGCCGCCAGGTCCAGGGCGAGATAATCGCCAAGCTGCTGCCGCATGTACGGGACATCAGGCGCGGCGGGTCTGCCGCCGTGGACCTGTGCTCGGTAGCAGCCGGACGGATGGACGCGTTCTTCGAACGCGGCCTGAACTACTGGGACTATGCGGCCGGCGGCCTTATCGCCCGTGAAGCGGGCGCGATGGTCGGCGGGCTAGGCGGTCAGCCGGAGAGCACCTCGATGGCGGTCGTCGCGGGTCCCGAGCTCTACCGGCAGCTTGATACTTTCCTGAGCAGGCTGAACCCGGAACGGGACGCGCCACGTAGTCAAGAACAAGACGCGTTACCGGGCCGGGGACGTGGCGTGTTAGCGGACCCGAACGGGACTTGTCAGGAGTTATCGGCGTGCTGCGTGTGCGCCGGGCGCGAACGTGACAGAATTCCCCGCCGGAATCGGGCACAACTGCGGCCTTGAAAGCGTTACACCCGCGCAGCGATTGCGCACTACGGATGAAGGGGGATGGAGTACTCAGATGGCTACCGACTACGACAGCCCGCGGAAGACGGACGACGACCTGACTGAGGACAGCCTTCAGGAGCTTCAGGCGCGCCGGATGGACAAGTCATCGAGCACCATCGATCTTGATCCTGACGACGTTGCGGAGTCTCTGGAGTTGCCGGGGGCTGACTTGTCGAACGAGGAACTCTCGTTCCGGGTGATCCCCCGCCAGGCGGATGAGTTCACGTGTTCCCGGTGTTTCCTTGTACACCACCGGAGTCAGCTTGCCGAAGACCGTAACGGCACGCTTGTCTGCCGGGAGTGCGCGGCTTAGCTGTCCGCGGTGTTGACGGGCTCGCTGTCCGGGCCGCTGTACGTTCTACGTGCCGCAGCCCGGGTCGCGAGCAGCCTCGCCGCCTCCACAGTGACGCCGGTCAGCATGGACCAGCCGAGTGCCTCGGGTAGCGCCACCTGCGGATCCTCAGGATGCGTAGGTGGCTCTTTACCGGTGGCCTTCGTCCACACGAAGGTGATCAACTTACGCGCCACGAATGCGGCCGCCATAGCCGCCACGGCGCTGACGACCTTGGTGCCGAGGTCGACTTTCCTGTCAGCCGTTTTCTTGTCAGCCATCCCGCTGCCTCCTTCTAGCCCCGTCCGCTGGCTCAGCCCACTGGCCTCGTCCGCGTAATCATGCCACCGGTTCATGGCCGGCTTGCGCCCGGCACCTTTCGATGACCTCGGCCAGCGCCGCCGGGTGCCGGGTGCCGATCAGCCAGTAGGGCACCGCGGGGTCGAACGCCGGATCGACGGGGAGGTACACCGAGGCCTTCAGGTAGGGTCGCGAGTACAGGCGGGCCGCCGGATCCGCCCGTGGGCCGCGCATCTGCGTGGTTTGCTTCTCGTCGAGGGTGATCACGTCCCTGATGGCCGTCAGGGGCAGGACGGCACTCCCCGCTCGCAGGGTTCCACCGCCGACCTCCACTCGGGCCAGGCTCATGGAGATCAGCATTGCTGCGCAGCCCAGGACGAGTCCGGCCATGATGATGATCGGCCAGGGTTCGGGGAGGCCGGCGTAGAGTGTGGCGCCGAAAATGAGGACGGTTGGCACAGCGAGCAGCCACCAGGCGAGCGGTACTTGTAGCTGTTCGCGGTAATCACGCATGCAGACGAGGGTAGTTGGTCAGATGGAGTCCTGGCGGGGGGCAAGGCGGCAAACCGAGTGGGCCGCACCGGAATACTTTGCGCTCACAGCGGTAGCGGAGCGTTCATGACCGACGACGTGGATGCAGTCGCCGGCGCCACCCAAAGTGACGCCGGCGCGGGGACGCGAGACAGCGGCGACGTCGGCCAGCGGACCGGCGATGGGAACGGGAACGGGACTACGACGGACGGCAACGATAACGGCATCGCGGACGGCATCGAGAACGGTGCCGCGGCGGACGGGAACGAGAACGGCGCCTCGGCGACGGAGGAGGCGACGGAGGATCGGATCGCGCGCGGTACGGGCGTGCGAGAGCAGATAGCGCGGGGCTTGAGGGCGCGGAAGCAGAATCGCGTGAACGCCCCGGAGCAGGCTGTGGTGAGAACGCCGGAGCAAGCGCGTGTGACCATGCCGGCCCGCCAGGGGAATGTGGCCGAGAGCAGCCGGGTGCCGAGCTGGCTGCAGACGGGGGCCGCGTGGTCCTGGCGGTTGTTGCTTCTCGGCGCCGCCATCTACCTGATCGCGCGGATACTTGGCATCCTGTACATCGTGGTCGTGCCGTGCATAGCGGCGCTACTGCTCACCGCCTTGCTGCAGCCGCTGACGGCCTGGCTGCGCCGCGCCGGGTTGCCCGGGCTCGGTGCGACGTGGGCCACCTTGCTCATCGCCGCCGCCGTCCTCGGTGGCCTGGTCCTGCTGGTCACCAACCGGGTGTCCGCGGATTACCCGACCCTGGTGGCGGAGGTCAAGCACACGACCACGCAGGTGGAGTCGTTGCTGTCCGGGCCGCCTTTTCACGTCAAGAGCAGCACTGTCAAGAATCTCCTGAACAACATCCCCGGCTATCTCAGCAAGCACAAGTCCCTCGTCGAAGGCACCGTGGTGACCGGCGGCAAGATCGCGGCCGAGTTCTTCGGCGGTCTCGTGCTGATGCTCTTCGTTACGTTCTTCCTGATCAAGGACGGGGAGCGGATCTGGAACTGGCTGCTGGGCGCGATGCGGCCCGAGACAGCGCGCCGCATGGACCGCGCCGGGCATGCCTCGTGGCTGGCGGTGGTGTACTACATGCGCGGCACCGTGGCGGTGGCCGCGATCCACGCGATCGTGGTCGGCCTGGCTCTTTGGATTATGGGGGTTCCGCTGGTCGTCCCGCTCGCCGTGCTGGTGTTCGTGGCCGCGTTCGTACCGCTCGTGGGACTGCTGGTGGCGGGGACGCTGGCCATCTTGGTGACGCTGGCCACGCATGGCTGGGTCGATGCGATCATCCTGCTAGGTGTACTGATCATCGAGGACCAGCTCGAAGCCCACCTGCTCCAACCGCAGGTGGTCGGCCGGGTGATACGGCTCCATCCGCTCGCGGTTATCCTCTCGCTCGCGGTGGGCGGGGTGC
>Ga0302324_100015969_pt1 | contig 15009 bp, 15 predicted proteins | sample Palsa_T0_1_FD_201949 | JGI IMG/M metagenome (GOLD analysis project Ga0302324, IMG submission 201949) | Peat permafrost microbial communities from Stordalen Mire near Abisko, Sweden - Palsa_T0_1 | ecosystem: Environmental > Terrestrial > Soil > Palsa > Peat permafrost | place: Sweden: Abisko...
AATGAACGGCAAAAGCTGGTCCGGATAGATTTTTACTTGTTCTTGTCCAGTATCGAGGAAGAGCTGACTGCCAAGAAGATACCTAAGGGCCTGATCTGAAACATAGGAGGCGGCTCTCCGCGCTGACAATGCTCCAGCCGGGTCATCGATGATATCCCGCGGAAGCAGAATGCTAGAGCGTTGACACAGGGTACATGCCAGCGCCAAAGCTTCTGTTGCACGCTGAAGCTCGGCCGAATCCGCTCGCCCCTGAGTCTCGGGGCCGCGAAATCGATGCTGGTGACTGACCGCTTCGATCACTCGTTCAAATACGTCCTGCAAGTTAGTTGGCGAGTCATTGAGAAGGTCGATGCGAGCGAGGATATCAAGACCGCCCGGGCTTTCCGAAAAGCCGCTCAGGCCATGACTTCCCGCTGCCAGTAGCACCTCTTTAGCTCGATCCAGCTCACGCACCTCGATGAGGTATCGGAGTGCCTGCGGCGCTGACAGGGGCAACATGCCAAATATACTCACCGTTGCCGGTGTGGATGCCTCGCCGGTTCGTGAGGTCGCCTTCGTCTCACGAGCGAGAGCGGTCGGATGGGACTGCGCGGCAATGGAAAATGTTCGTCGCAGAAAGCCTTCTATGACCTTTTGGCTCTGTGGCGTCAGAACCGCAGGGCGCGTCGATATAACCCATCGAACCGAGTCATTCGGCCAATTAACCCAGTCGCCCATCCTTCGTAGGCCGTTCAGCAGATCCATCGGCTCGCCGAGATTAGCCTCGTCCAATGAATCCAGAAATACGGTCAATGTTGTGTTGGTTCCCGAGGCCCGCCACTTCTCAAGGGCTTGCCAGTTTTCGTCGTCAAAAGCGGCCTTCTGCTCTCCCGCACTCTTCACGTCTTTAAGTTTTGAGAAAATGGCTGCTTCTTCCGCCAAACGCAGGCGCGCGGCGGCTTCCGTGAATTCAGTGGTCTTCCCGTAGTTCGCCGGCGCCACTACGACAACAAAGCGGTTCGCCAATACCTCCTTTAGCGGCACGTCGTGGCCCAGCATCTCCGCATACGCCCGTTCGTGCTCGGCGTATTCGTTATATTTGCAAAATCGACGCTCTAGATCTATGTACTGAGACATTGGAGCTTGTTGCCTTGAGCGACGTTGAAAAACAATCTGGTTGAGGGCGAGGCTGTACATCGCGCGAGAGGGGTTATCCAGCTCGCGGACGAAACGAACCTGTCCATCAAACTCTCTCTGTTTGGCTTGAGTGTTATTGGGATATCCATATCCACTGCGCGAGGCGCCTACTAAATGTCACTTATAATAGTCAGGGCTTAGCGAGTATCCAAACTCTGGCACTGAGCCGGCGCTCACGTATGAGCCGAGAGCGCCCGTCTGATGCGGGAACTGCAAACAATCCCAATTAAAGCGACTGTTTTCGTGCGAGTCCGAAGGATATGAGGGAACTGCTGTCATTCTCCGCATGGCTCGATGCCAGTCGCCATGCCATTAAAGGTTGGCGTAGCGCTCAATCGCCGCGATCGCAAGTTCGGTGAACATTTTTGTCCCGATCTTCATTGCGCCCTTACCGGCTTTCGCGGCCGTCTTCAATAGCCAGGCTTGAGTCTTCCCCTTGTCGACGGTCACGCCATTGGCTTCGCCATCCTCCGTCACAGCGGCTTCCAACTCTTTCAAGTCCTCTTCAGGCACTCCCTTTTGGCGCAGAACTTCCAACAAGCCTTTAACATCCCCGGGCCTGTTATTGACGTTTACGTTTTGAATGCCGCTACCAATCATCAGGTTAATAGTCGAATCAGTAAACACCGCATTCTGAAAGATGTCGCCAGGATTGATGCCAGCCTGCTCCAATCGCTCCGGCAGCCCTGCATCCGGTGTCACCGACACCTGCGCTGTATCGATCTGGTCTTTGAGTTCCAACACGAAGTCTAAAAGGCGCGACCGAACGGCCGATAACACGCCAGCTACATCTCCCATGTTCAACTCAGACCAAGCCGCAGTTAGGCGCCCGCCGTTGGTAATGACTTGATCGAAACGACCAAACGTTTCTGGTGCAATATTGCTAACCATTCTATGGCTACTATTTTCGCCGTGTTTGCGGACGCTCTCTTGAATCACCTCTATCGGAAAACGCAGCTTGATTTGAGTGATAGCCTTTTGATCATCGGCGTCAAGGTGGCCGATTATCAAAAGCTGATTACTGTTTGTCCATCCGGAATTCATGAGATTACAGCGAACCTGCGCACCTATTAAACGGTAAGGCGGCACTTCACATTCGTCTGGATAGCCAGTGATTTCGTGTGTGACCCACGGCACCAAGTCTTTACGTCCCAATTGATGGAACAGCACCTTGGTTTTGTACAGGGCCTCGCCCAGGCTCTGTTTTGGGTCACTCAGCAGCGTGATCAACTCATCTAACACCATTTAGAGTCCTTTCCAAATCACTTGGATTTCGATGGAGCCTCTACTCAGGGGTACTTACGGAAATGAGCCAAAGGGGCGGTTTCCTGTGGCTGAGTCAGGTTGCGCGCTGGCAGTTTGCCAGCTTCTCACTCAATGATCGAATCCCTTCCCGCTTTCTCCGCGGCTCTCGCCATTCCCGACCTCCCCGCATTGATCTTCTCCGCATACTGCAGCGGCATGCGCGTCGATTTCCAGCCGCCCGCCTGCGTAACGGCCGCCAGGTCAATGTCCAACGCCGCCAGATCTTGAGTAGCACCCACCCGGGTCGAATGGCCACTTACTCGATCGACCAACCGCTCCGGCATCCCGATCCACTGCGCGACCCGCTTAAAGATCGGCGCGATGCTCCCGGGATTCAGCGATCCACCGACCTGAGCCCTTCCAATTAGGCGGCGAAATACCGCACCTTCCATGATCTTCGAGTGTTCAAGCCACACCTTCAGCCACTTCACCGTCTCCCGCGAGAGGTACGCCACCCTCCCCTGCCCCTCAGCATCGGTCTTACCGCGCCGAATGAGCGCATGACCCGTCCCATTCGGATGGAAATCAATATCCCGAACTTCGAGCGCCACGAGCTCCCCGCGTCGCGCAAGGGTCTCGTAGGCCACACAAAGCAGGGCTCTCTCACGGTACGCGCGCAGGCTCTCGCCAGCGCCGTCGATAAACTCCTTGATGTCCTTCCAGCCCAAGGGATGAGCCTGGTCCTGCCGCGCCGAAGTCTCCCGTCCCATCTTCTTAAGCCCCAGTCGCACGGCCTCACTCGAGCAGGGATTGAGGAGGCCCGCGGCTGTATGGACCCGCGCGATGGTCGCCACATAGCGCTTCACCGTTGCAGGCTTCTTGCCCGCCTTGACTCGATCGTCGATGAACGCGCGGATGGTCTTCGGATCCGCCGGCAGATAGGGCTCACCCCGCGACTCGCAGAACGCCTGAAAGATCGCACCATCCGCCTTCTGAGCGCGAAGTGTGTTCGCCGAGTAAGCGCCCTCCGCCATCGCCTGCCATTCGAGGAGCGCCGCGAGCGGCCCCTCGAGCAACGGTTTGGGCGCAATCGGCCGCGCATCGAATTCAGGCCCCTGATTGGTCAATTCCATACTCCGATCATAACACGCGCCGCATCATAGATGCGATAACTGTAATTATCGAGCGTAATAGACATTATGATCTGAGCACTATTAATGATGGTACGATATTGACATGGGAAGCGCAGATAACTACGGAACAACGCGCCAGCGCGCAGCGAGCGTCTCGTACGCCGAGATCGAGGCGGCCGCCCGCAAGCTCATGGCCGCCGGCGATTACGCTTCCGTAGCCGCGGTCCGCAAACAATTAAAGCGCGGCTCGACGACCACCATCGCCCAAGCGATGCGCCGATTCTGGAAACATCAGGCGGCCCTCGACTCCGGCAACCCGATAGCCCTCAGCCGCTTGCCGCCCGAGCTCGCCGACGCGGCCGTCAACCTCTGGGAGCAAGCGTTGCGGCTATCCCAACAGACCGCGAAGTCCGATGACACCGCAGCCCGGGCGAACCTCGATGAGCTCCGACGGGACATCGACCGGCGGGTTCACTCCATCGAGCTACGAGAGAAACAATGGGACATGGCCGCACGCGTGCGCGAACGCGCGCTCGACGATGCGCGGGAACAGGTCGGCACCTTAGTTGGCGAGCTCGCCGCCACGCGCGCTGAGCTACGCAGTCGGGATCTTCAGAACGCTGACTTGGAAGCGCAGATCGAGCAGCTGCGCGTGCAACTGGCCTCGGTCATTGCAAAGGCGGTGGCCCGCCACCGGTCACGGCCTCGCACGCAAGCGCCGTCTGCGACGCCTCCTCGCCCCCCCGCCGTAGCACGCAAACGGCGGCTGGCCCAACTGCCGCGCGCCAGAGCGCCAAAGCGAGCGCTGCCAACCAAGTCCCGCCGCCAGCAGCGCCGTTCGATCCCGAAACCGAAAGCCGCACGTCGACGGTCTCAGGAATAGCTCCGCGATTCGCTCGTCCACAAATTCCAGAAATCGCCGGATGTCACGCGAGCTACGCGCGCATCGACCGCCACATAGTTCACGACCCCAGTCCTAGCTCACCCCATTTCCCTTGATCCAGACTGGCATTAATTTCCTGGGCTCGCTCCTCTACCTCCGGCCATTTGTCGCCGGCGAGAGTTTGCACGAGGTCGCTCGGCCCGTCCGCTGCTGCGCACTGCGGAAAATTGGCACAACTGTTTTTAACCCATTCGGCGTTGGCAGAGCAATCAAGGCCACGTTGGCAGGCTACGAGCCACCATGCGAAGCGCGTGGTGTTGTTGTCGGAATTGGTCGACGGGGCCATGAGCGTTAAAGCGTCACCGATACTAAATAGCACTTCAGGTTCCTTGCTCTGCACCGCGGCGCGCAACAATTCACGAGGATCGGAGCCATCGCTCACAGTTGGGGCATTATTTGGGTTTGGTAAACCCCCGGCCCTAACAAAAGCCTGCTGTGATTCTTGCATCAAGAGTTTCGTCGCTGTAATCGCCTGAGCCAGCGGTTGGCCAGAGGCCGTGGCCTGTGCAAGCCAGTCGGGTGCTCTCCCCAACTCTGAAACGTCGTGATCCACAAATTCATGGCATCGATTGTAGACGTCCTGCGCAATATCAATGGGAAGGTGTCTTTGAGCGGCGTATTGCAATGCTTCGTCGAGCCCGATCGGCTTACCACGCCGCTGAAAGTACAGGCTGTTATGCTCGGTGCAATATTCCAAGGCTCTCGAGAGATAGAACTGCGCATCAGCATTGCCGGCAATGGCGGCGGGCAATGTGTCGCGCGCAAACCGCCAATAGTTGGCTGACCGCGCGAATGCATTCTTGTAGTCTGACAGTGTGGGTCCACCAGATGGTGCCGCACTCTTTATGCGAGGCAAGGTATTAATCAGTGGCGGCGATGAAACTGATCCCTGCGCCCGACGATTTGAAGTTCCCTCGGAACTAACCGTTACAGTCTCCCGGGACACAAGAAGGACAACGCTAGCCGCTGCCAGTAAGAGTCCGATAGACCACATCATTGCTTTCACGCTTCATTCTTCCGAGTGGTCGGGTAAGAGCAGAGGACAGGAGAGACCCAGCCATTTTAACACGGACCCCAACCGCTGCTGCCAAATGTACTCCCATCCGGGAGAGTCACGGACCCGCTAAAGAAGCAGTCACTCCCGCCACCGAAATACCAGTACGAACCGGAACCATTGCCCCATACGGGCGCACTGCCAGACCCACCGCCCACTCCTGCCGTGTTGGGATTTGAGATTACGTTGCCCGATCGATTGATACGTTGGCCAGCTTTATTGTGGGCCACACCGTTCCAGAGCCATTGATAGGTAGCAGTTGCGGACTGCTTCACAAATTGTGCGGTGGTGCCGTCACTAAAAGTCACTGTTATCACCGTATTGATTGGGATACTAGCTGGGTTTATCCCCGCCAGAATCAAGGCCTGCCCTATGCCAGGAGACGTTTCTCCGTCATCGGAGTTAATGAAGGAGGCCGCGTAGTCGTCCGGCATGTTAAGTGTTGTTGGAGCCCCACGGTTCGCGCCGAATAGAGTTTGATCCAGTGCACCGTAGAAGGATTCTTGCGAGCTCTCGGTTTCACTAGCAATCGAAGCGCCGGTGGAATCAACTGGGACAGCAGCAGACACCACCCACGTAACACTATGCCCTTGTAGGGAATATACGAGTTCTCCAGAGACTTGAATGTATGCCGTACGAGTAGTGGTGGCGCTAACCACGGTGTAAGTCGCCGTGACGGGGGTGTTGAAATTGGCGCTAGGATGATTGCTTGCTGAGATCGTCTTCGCTGCTGCGGTGAAATCCGCAGTTGTCGCGCAATTGCAAACAGACACATGGGTAAAGCCGTTTGCCGCGCGCGCGGAATACCCACAAGACAAACTCAACAGCAGCGATACACCTGCGCCAAGCGCGCCCATTGTGGCCTTAATTGCTGACCGCCCCGCCCCCCGACCAAGGCAAATCTGTGAATGCTCCTGCATGTCCATCCCCATTTTTAGTCTGAAAGCTTGGCGAGTGCCTCAAGACTACTATTGGCGACGGCCGAGAAGTCCAGTCGATCCAAAATAGTTATTTCTTTAATTCTTTATTTCTTGGTCGAGCAGTTGCAGTAATAAATCGGTCATGCTCATGTTACGACGTGCCGCATATGCCTTGAACCGCTGCCGGATGTGCAACGGCACTTTGAAGTTGAGACAAACCAGTGGGGTGGTCGTTGAGATTCGCGGCTCGCCCTCGAGAACACTTCTATCCGAGTTGGTCATAGTTCTCCGCTCCTTCCTGGACCGAGGGTTTGCGTTCAACTAGTTCCGAAAAGCACTCTGCAGAAATGTCTCTCCCCTATTATATAAAGCGACATTTCGTGGAAAAGTCCCTCACGAAGATGTGAAATCTTTTCCCAGCGACTCTTACCGCGATCATTCGCAAAAAGAGCTCGCCCGGGATACGTACCTGGGGTTCCCTTGATTTCCGTGTCAAAAGTGCCGGTACTTTCTCTCGGTAATTATAGCGGATAGGCCAGCTTTCCCTAGATCGGTCAAGCACTTGCTGTTCGTGGTTTCGATGGGCGTATTGTGCTCATCGGGAGGCAGAACATGAACGACTGGCAGTCCACGTATCTGGGTCGAGGCGCGTTGCCGCGTGACTTGAGCGGCTTCGAGATCGAAGCGTTCTTTACGTATTCCGAGTCGGAGCGCCGCGTCATTGATGACGAGCGTCGGTCGCCCGCCCTCAAGCTTGCCCTGGCGCTACAGACTGGTTTTTTGCGGATGACCGGCCGTTTGCTGGAGGCGTTGCGTATGGTGCCACCGGCACTGTGGCGACATCTGGGCGCGCAGTTCGAGATCGACGCGCCGGACTTGGCCTCGCTGCGCACGATGTACCGTCGGCGTCGCACGTTGTTTGAGCAGCAGGATCTGGCGTGTTCCGTGCTCGGATTTCACGAGGTTACCGAGGCGCAGCGACGCGCGTTGGTCCGGGCGATTAGGGGTGACTTCAAGAAACGGATTTTTACGTACGTTAACGGTGTCTTGGTGACTAATCGTACTGCACATTGCGACGGGCGCTAGACCATCGAGACCGGAACAGAGTTGTCGCAGGTAACAACCCGGCCACGACGACGCGCTTAAGGTGCTGTGTTCTGTATGCGAGGCTTGCTGGCGAGTTCTTTCGCCCAGCCGGTAAAACTGGGGTCGATCTGCTCAACTCGACGCAACGCGGCGTCGCTGCCTAAGCTTGGTACTTCGCTGGGTGGGAAAGCGGCTCGAATTTCCTTCAGAAAGACCAATCCCCGCACGCGGTAGAGTTGCCGCACGCGCTCAATCAGTTGGCCCTGATACCAGCCGTAGTTATTGGTTTGCGGGTCGCTTTTGACAATCGCCTTATAATTCTTGTCTAACTCATCCAGCGTGACAAAACGTTGCGGGCGCTCGAGCTGATTCCCCGCCTGAATGACATCGAACAGCCAGAGCTGCTCAGGGCGTCGCTCGCTGATATATGCGTACCAGACGTAGGAGGCCAAAAACTCGTCCAGCCAATGACTGCCTGCGACAATGCCGTAAGCGTCGATCACGGCGTGGCCGAGCTCATGACCACTCAGCAAATCACCGGCCTGCGCGTTGGCCCGATCCCAGGTTAACCCGTGACGGGCAACTTCCCTGAGAATTGCCGCATCCATTTCCTCAGCCTTGGGAAAAAAGTCCTTGGCGGCCGCCCAATTCGCGGCGACCAACGCAATCGGTGGGTCGCCGTGGACCGATGGCATTGAATATGGCAGTTGATGTTCGGCTAAAGGCCATTGGTGTTCATCCAGAACGGTCAGCGTGAGAGGCACCGAAACGTTGAACCTCTGCCGAACAAAGGCCAGCTCGCCCGTTAGAAACCGCTGCAGAAAGACCGCCCGGGCCCGATAGCCCGGCGTGTAACAGGTCACGATCGGGCCCTGGAGGCAAGGATTGTGCAGCGCGTGAATGTGCTGCGCACGATCCGCTCCGAAATCGGTGGACGGAGCAGCGCTTTCGGGAGATCCAGACGGATCAGATTGATCGGCGACCGATGCTGCAGCGATCCCCGTCCAACATGCAAAGAGAACGAGCATACGAATAACGGGATGGCCACGGGCGCACGCACCCGCTTGTGTACCACGATAGAGATCACGCACTGTCTAAGGTCTCGCGGACGCCGGAAGCCAGCGATATAGGGTAGGCACTGAAACGCCGAGGTTTTCCGCAACATCTCGCGGGAGGGTGCCGCCGGCGAGTAGTCGATGCGCAGCCTTTATTTTGCTGTCGGTCATGCGGCGCTTGCGGCCGCCGACTCGGCCCAGCTTACGCGCGGCGGCAAGGCCGGCCCGTGTCCGTTCGACGATCAATTCGCGCTCCATCTGGGCAAGGCTGGCCATGATGTGGAAGAAGAAGCGACCGGCGGGTGTCTTCGTGTCGATGCCGTCGGTCAGGCTGCGGAAGTGCACCTCTCGCGCCTCGAGCGCATTCACGAGATCCACAAGCCCTTTTACGCTCCGCCCCAAGCGATCGAGCTTCCAAACGACCAGCGTGTCGCCGGCACGCAGGTGTGACAGTGCGTCATCGAGGCCCGGGCGAACCAGCCGCGTCCCGCTGGCTTTGTCAGTAAATACCCGGTCGCAGCCTGACTTCTTGATCGCATCGAGCTGAAGGGCCAGATTCTGATCGTCCGTCGAGACGCGGGCATAGCCTATTGGCACACCTTGGACGCTGCGTTTCGTTGTGGGTCGACGCGCTAGCATCGATATTCACCTCCTCTTGATTCTCGTTGCGAGGCTAACGATTCGAGAATAGTCTATCAAGAAAGGTTTGCGAGAATCGAATTTCCGCAGAAAATCAATCTCTGCGGTAGAGGACATTTTCGCTCTCACAAACCACCGTTATCGATTAGCTAGTCGGAGGGACTCCGATGCCGCGTCGCGACGTGCTGACGCCGACCGAACGCGCTCAGCTCTTTGCGTTTCCTGAGGATGAGGGCGCGCTGATTCGCCTAGGAACGCTTTCGCGTACGGACCTGACATTCATCCGTCATCATCGAGGCGATCACAACCGCCTTGGCATTGCCGTGCAGATGACCTACCTCCGCTACCCCAGTCGTGTTCTGGCGCAGCATGAGGCGCCCCATCCGCCATTGCTGGGGATCGTGGCGGCGCAGCTGAAAGTGGCGCCGGCGGCTTGGTCCTTCTATGCGGCGCGCGATGAGACACGCCGCGAGCATCTGCAGGAATTGCCGGATCGCTCAGGGTTGCGGCAATTCGCCCGGGGCGATTATCGCAGTCTCACCGAGTGGCTGACGCCCCTGGCGATGCAAACCACTCAAGGGATGGTGCTGGCCCAGGCGCTCGCGGAGGAGCTGCGCGTGCGGCATGTGCTTCTGCCGCCAATTCCGGTAATTGAGCATCTGTGCGCGACGGCGCTGACTCGCGCGGAACGGGCCACGTTCGAGCGACTGACTAAACCGCTGACGGAAGCTCACCGTGCGGCCCTCGATTCCGTGCTCAACGTCCGCACGGGTGGGACGAGCAGCACGCTCGCATAGCTACGCCAGGCACCCGGCAACCCCAGCGCCAATGCCGTACTGGCACATTTGGCCCGGCTCCGTGCCGTGCGAGAGCTGGCGCTGCCGGCGGAGCTCGGCCGCGACGTGCATCAGAATCGATTGCTGCGACTCGCACGCGAAGGGGCGCAGACAGCGGTCTATCAGATCCAGGAATATGAGACGTCTCGGCGGTACGCCACCTTGGTGGCGATATTGCTCGACACCACGGCGACGCTGACGGACGAAACGCTGGAGCTGCATGATCGACTGATTGGGACGTTCTTCAGCAAGGCCCGCAACAAGCACGAGCGAGAATTCGCCGCTGATGGTCGTGCCGTCAATGACAAGGTCCGGCTCTACGCGAAAATCGGTAAAGCGCTGATCGCGTCCAAAGCGGAGCAGACCGACCCATTCGCGGCCATCGAAGCGATCCTACCGTGGGAGGCGTTCACGGCATCGGTGGAGCAAGCGGAGCAACTCTCACGCGATGAGTCGTTCGATGCACTGGAACTGATCACCGACTACTTCTCGACCTTGCGCAAATACGCGCCGTCGTTCCTAGAAATGTTCGAATTCCGGGGTGCGCCGGTTACTCAACCCTTACTTGAGGCGCTGGACGTGCTGCGAAACATGAACCGAACAGGTGCTCGGAAAGTTCCTGTCGATGCACCAATGGCATTCGTTCCACCGCGCTGGTCCCGCAGCGTCGGCGCCGGCGACAACATTGATCGTCGGTTCTATGAGTTCTGTGCGCTCAGTGAACTGAAAAACCGCCTACGCGCCGGTGATCTGTACGTGCCAGGCAGCCGACAGTTCCGAGACTTTGAGGATTATCTCCTCCTGCGTTCGATTTTCCGTTCGATGCACAGCGAGGGGCGCCTTGGGTTATCGGTTCCGACGACCGCCAAGAGCTATATCTCGGAACGCCTGGAAATGCTTCGCAGCGCGTTGGACGAGACGAACCGACTGGCGGCTGCGGACGAACTCATCGATGCTCGGTTGAATGACAAAGGATTGAAAATCGCGCCGATCGAAGATGATACCCCGCCTGAAGCGAAGCGTCTGAAGGCACAGATGTATGGCCTGTTGCCGCGCGTGAAGATCACTGACCTATTACTCGAGGTCGACCGATGGACGAACTTTACCCGTCACTTTACTCATCTCAAGAGCCGGACGCCGGCGGCCGATCAATCGCTGCTGCTGACCGCGATCCTTGCCGATGCGTTCAATCTCGGACTTGAGAAGATGGCGGAGGCCTGTCCGGGAACAAGTCTTGCCACGCTCGCCTGGCACATCCGCGACGAGTCCTACGCGAAAGGCCAGACCGAACTGGTGAATGCCCAACATCAACTGCCGTTCGCTGCCCATTGGGGTCAAGGCACCACCCCTTCCTCAGATGGCCAGCGCTTCCGGGCGGGTGGCCACGGGGAATCCGCCGGTCATCAGAACGCCAAATACGGTAGCGAGCCCGGCGTCCTGTTTTACACGCACCTGTCGGACCAGTACGCGCCGTTCTATAGCAAGGTCATCAACGCCAATGTGCGCGACGCGACGCACGTGCTCGACGGACTGCTCTATCACGAATCCCAGCTTCGAATCGAAGAACACTACACCGATACCGCCGGCTTTACTGATCATGTCTTTGCTCTCTTTCATCCGCTCGGATTCGAATTCGCGCCACGCATCAGCGATCTTGCCGACAAGCGCATTTACATCCCGGGAAAAGTTGGCGACTGGCCTGCCCTCTCACCGCTCGTAGGCGGGTCATTGAACGTCAGGCTGATGGAACAACAATTTGATGAGTTCATGCGCCTGGTGGCATCTATCGAGCAGGGCACCGTGACTGCGTCGTTGATCCTACGCAAGCTCGCGTCCTATCCTCGGCAGAATAGCCTTGCGTTAGCCGTTCGAGAGTTCGGCCGGCTCGAACGGAGTCTGTTCATGTTGCGCTACATCCGGGATCCGTCGATCCGACAACGCATCTCGGCGAGGTTGGCAAAAGGAGAATCGCGCAACTCACTTGCACGCGCGATCTTCTTCCATCGCTTGGGGGAAATCCGCGATCGTTCGTACGAGAATCAGAGATATCGAGCCAGCGGGCTTAATCTGGTCGTCGCCGCGATCACCATGTGGAATACCGTGTATCTGGAGCGGGTGGTGACCGCGCTCATGCAACACGGTCGGATCGACGAATCGCTGCTCCCCCATGTCTCGCCGCTCGGCTGGAACCACATCGGGTTGACCGGCGACTACAGCTGGCACGCCAATAAACGGGTCGCCAAGGGCGGTTTCAGGCCCCTGCGGCGGCCAAAACCTGTGGAATCAACGCACTCTGAACCTTAGCGTACGTAAAAATCCGTTTCTTGAGGTCACCCCCTAATGAGAGGCATGGTAGTCTATAGCGCTCGTCTTACGTATTCTAGATCGATCGGAGATTTGTATGACTACCATAACTGTGTCCTCAAAGTACCAGATCGTCATTCCCGCGAAGATTCGTGAGGCGCTCGGGATCAGGCCGGGCGAGAAGCTGCACGCCATGGAGTATCGGGGGCGGATCGAATTGGTACCGGTGCGATCGACCAAATCTGCGCGCGGATCACTGAAGGGAATTGACACCGACGTCCCGAGGGAATCCGATCGGGTATGAACGTCGTCGATTCCTCGGCTTGGCTCGAGTACTTCTCCGACGGGCCTAATGCTTCAGTATTCGCAAAGCCAATCGAATCTACTCGGTCACTTCTCGTGCCCACCTTGTCACTGTTTGAAGTGTTCAAGCGGGTCAGCCAGCAACGCAGTGAGGACGATGCGTTGAGAGCGGTCGCTGTTATGGAACAAGGCAGCGTCGTAGATCTCGACCGGGCGACCGCCATCGAAGCCGCGCGGCTTTCGATCATGCACCGGATGGCGATGGCGGACAGCATAATGATTGCAACCGCGCAGCGGCATCGCGCGACGCTTTGGACGCAGGATTCGGACTTCGACGGTTTGCCGGGAGTGAAATATTACGCCAAACGATAGAGGTTTCTGCGGGGTTCGCCATCGCCGGAAGAGGGTATCAGCAGTGAATATGACTTCCCATTCCTTCGCAAATGCACCGCGGCTCGTTGCCAATAAGTCAGGTATCACGCGTGTTACTGTTGGCCGCGACGCAGCCGCACAACGCTCGCCGCGACTTGCCCGCGGAAAGCCCTCGCCATTTACGGCCTATAGCCCACCAGCTCCCGCGACAACTGATGAGATGATCGAGCGCATTGAGCATTTGTATTCCTTGCGTGTGCTCGAACGAATGGGCGATTTGCCGACGACCTGCTGCGCCGCCGCGCCCGACGGCTGGCGGGGCGGCTGCCCTCAGCCGGCAGAAGCGGTGACCTAAAGTCCCCTCCTGCATCGCCAACATTGACCCTCCGGTACACGCCCGCCACAATCTCAGCATGGTCGCGCGGATCTAGGAGATCTTTCGCCATGAGTAAAGTAACGCGGCTGCCAACGTTACGGCACAGCGCCTCGGGATGTGGCAGTCCGTGACCACGCCCATGGCGCACCACCTGATCCCTGCCACCCCCGCATGAAAGCAAAGGCCAAAGACAGCGGGAAGCTGCGCATTGGCGATGACTGGAATGCAATCCGGATCATCGCGCTTTCGCAGAGTAATCCTTTGAAGGCGATTGCCGAATTCGTCGAGAACTCGATCGATGCGCATGCGAAGACCATCACCATCACCCGCGGCAAGGAGCACGGCGCACACTACCTCTCCATCAAAGATGACGGGGATGGGGTACCGCGCGATCCGGACGGGCTCCCCGACTTTAAGTACGTGGCGACGCACATCTGCGATTCGATCAAGCGGCGTTTGAAAGCGGACGGTAACGGAACAGGCCTCCAAGGAGAGTTCGGGATCGGACTCTTGAGCTTTTGGACCGTGGGCGACATGTTGACCATGACCTCGACCGGCACCGATCAGAAGGCCTACCAGATGACGATGAGCAAGGGGGACTCGCGCTACGAGGTCAATCCGAAACGGATTATGTTCGCGGAGAAAGGCACTGAGCTCAAAATCTCACCGCTCCTCGAGGGTATCCGCACTTTAAGCGGCGAGAAAATCCAGTGGTATCTCGCCTCCGAGCTCCGGGACCGGATCCGCGACTCCAAGGCGCGAGTCACGGTCATCGACAAGCTTGCGCGCAAGCAATACGAGGTGGAGCCGCGGCAGTTCGAGGGGCGATTGCTCCATCAGCTCCCCGCCATCCGCACCGTATTCGGCGATGCGTACGCGGAACTCTATCTCGCGGAGCCCAATGAGACGGCCCGCGTGGCGCTCACCCGAGTCGGAACCCGCGTGATCGAGGATTTATCGACACTCCCCGGATTGGAACATTCCCCGTGGGTCTCCCGCTACGTGCAGGGCCTCATCGATGTGCCGTTCCTGAATCTCACGCCCGGTACTCGCAGTGGCATCATTCAGGACGATCGCTACGCGGCCTTAATCGATGCCTTAGTACCCCTGGAGGCGCACGTCAAAGAGCTGATCGAGGAGCAGCGGCGCGCCGAGGAGGAACAGGCGAGCCAGCAATCCTTGAAAGCCATTCAAAAGGCCTTCTACGAGGCGATGCTTGCGCTTCCACGGGAGGAATACGACTGGTTCGACGTGCAGGGTCGCGCACGCGAGGAGCGCGCGAGTGCGGCGAGTGCCGCCGCCGGCGTACCGCTCGGCACCGAGTGGGAGGAGATGCTGCCGGGCATCTCCGAGCCCACCCCGAGCGAATCACCACAGCGACAGTTCTTCGATTACGCGGGGCCTCTTTTTGGTGTCGTCGTCTCGCCGGCGGCGAGCACTACGCCCCTCAATGAGACACGCAAGTTCCGGGCACTTCCACGGGATCGCTCGCGGCGGCGCGTGACGGAGGATCTGAGCTTTGTCTGGGAGCTGATCGAGGGCGACGGCACGCTCGAAGGTGTCGCCA
>Ga0302324_100015971_pt1 | contig 15008 bp, 15 predicted proteins | sample Palsa_T0_1_FD_201949 | JGI IMG/M metagenome (GOLD analysis project Ga0302324, IMG submission 201949) | Peat permafrost microbial communities from Stordalen Mire near Abisko, Sweden - Palsa_T0_1 | ecosystem: Environmental > Terrestrial > Soil > Palsa > Peat permafrost | place: Sweden: Abisko...
GACGAGCTCTACGCCGAGCTTGCGCGTACCAACGGCGCCGCCGACGCGGCGTTCGAGAAGGACCTGGTGTGGCCCCCGGGCAGCTTCTGGGAGAGGCGGGAGACGCAGCGGGTGGCGGCGTCGCTGCCACGACTCGACCCGGCGCAGGCGGCGCCCCTCCTCGCCGAGTTCCCGCGCGACCACGACTATCGCGCCATCGTCGACGTCCCGGCGCGCTTCGCCAGCCATGCCGCGGACCTGCCCGAGTTCGCCGTGGCGCGCCTGCACGGCGCCTGGACGCGCGGGGTGACGCGCCTGACGCACGGGGAGGACGAGCTCATCGACTTCCTGGTGGAGCGCGTGCGGGCGCACGGGGGCGAGGCGCGGCTCGGCGAGAGCGCCGTGCGTGTCGAGCACCGGCGCGGGCGGGTGAACGGCGTCCTCGTGGACGGCGACGAAGCGCCGACGGGCGTGGGCTTCGTGGTCACCGATCACACCACCCGCGCCCTGCTCGACCTCACCGCCGACTTCGACCCCACGCGGCGCGCGCTGGCGGCGCTGCCGCACCTCGTCCCGGCGGAGTGGCGCTTCGTGGTGTCCATCGTGGTGCGCGACGAGGGTCTCCCGCCCCCGCTGGGCGACGAGTCCTTCCTGCTGCCGGCCTGGCCTCATCGTGGCCTTGGCGCGTCGACGCCGCTGGTGCATCTGCAGAGGCGGCGCGAGCCGTGCGGCATGGCCGGGGCGACGCTGCTGGTGGCCGAGGCAATCTTCAGCGAGGGCACCCCGCTCCCGGTGACCCGCGCGCGCGAGGCGGTGCTGGCCGCGCTCGAGTCGCTTCTTCCCTTCATCGAGAGGCACTATCTGATGGTGGACTCGCCGCACGACGGGCGACCGCTGTGGGATTACCGCTCCGGCACGCGCAAAGAGGTGGACCGGGCTGCGCTGCGCGCGAGCCGTGGCTCGCTGGACGCCGAGCCCATGGCGGCGCGCTGGCGCGTGGAGTCGTCGACCTTCCATGGCCTCGGGGCCGAGCCCGTCCGCACGCCCCTCGGTGGGGCCTTCGTGGTCGGCCCCAGTGCCCTTCCGGCGCTGGGTCAGGAGGGCGAGCTGCTCGCCGCCTGGAGCGCCGCGCGGATGATCACCCGCACCGACAAGCGAAAGGAGCGCATGCGCCGCGAGATGTGGAGCAAGGTCGAGCTGGGGTAGTCGCGGGTCAGCGTGCGCAGGGTTGCGCGCCGGGCCCCAGGCAGAACCCGGCCTGGCAATGCGCGGTGCCGAGGACGCAGTCGGTGTCGGCGCCGCATTGCAGTCGGCACACGGCGCCGCATTTTCCGTACCCTCCAGGACACGCGCCGTTCTGCTGCCTCACGTCGAGAGGACGGGAGGGTCTCGGAGCGGGCGCGGGCCCTGGGAGCGGCAGCACGGTCGGCACGGTGGGTGCGAGGGTGGTGCAGTAGCTCACGGCCGCCCCCGGGCTGCCGTCGCTCACCAGCTGGCCGGTGCCATTGCATGCCTGCCCCGCCGGACAGGCGCCGCAGACGCGCTCGCAGGTCAGCGCCCCGGAGTGCGCCACCGCCACGCGGGGCATCTCGCAGTGCACGGTGGGACGCTTCCCGCTGGGCGCGACGAAGTCCGCCGGATCCAGCCAGCCCAGCACCCGGCGCCCCTGGCTCGGGTCCCGGGGATCGATGAACACGACGAGAAACCAGCCTCGCCGGACGGCGATCTTGTCCACCGAGGTGCCCGGCGGAAGCGCGGCGACCACCGTTCCCGCGCTGGCACCGGCCTGCGTGCGGGCATTGCTGGCGGCCAGACGCGTCACCCCGAGCACGTGGTCGACGGCCTTCTCGTCGGGATAACGCGTGATGTCCGCGTCGTTGTCGGCGATCGGGCCGACGTTGCTCTCACCCCCGCCGCCGGACCCGGCGCCCGCGTCGTCGGCGCCGGCGTCCCCGGGAGGAATCCGGAAGGGGCGGCAGGCCGGCAGGGCACAGGCCACGGCGAGCACCGCCCAGGAAAGAAGGCGCCTCGACACGCGCGGTTCCGTCATACGCCGGGGCCGAGCGACGTCAACCACCGGGCGGCGATGGCCCGCCCCTCGCGTACCAGGGCGAGCGAGGTGGACTCGTTCTTCTGGTGCGCCTGCGCGTTCTCCCCGGGGCCGAAGTTCACCGCCGCGACGCCGCGTGCGGCGAAGCGCGCCACGTCGGTCCAGGCGCGCTTGGGCTCGACCCCGCGCACGCCGGCCGCCATCAGCGCCTTCACCAGCGGATGACTGGCCGCAGGTGGCGCGGCGGGCGAGAGATCGGTGAAGTCGACGCGCGCCCGCTCCCCCACCAGCGCGCGCACGGTGGCGGTGGCCTGCTCCAGCGTGGCGTCGGGCGCGAAGCGATGGTTGAGGTTCACGACGAAGCGGTCCGGCACCACGTTGCGCCCCCGCCCGCCGTCGTTCGCTTGCGTGACCGTGGTGACGGTGCGGTAGCTCATCCCGTCGAGGATGCTCTCGCCTGGGGCCAGCGCCCCCATCTCGCCGAGGAAGGACGCCGCCTTGGTGACGGCGTTCTCTCCTTCCCACGGACGCGCGCTGTGCGCCGTGCGTCCCTCGAAGGTGACCGTGGCGTGGATGGACCCCATACAGCCCAGGTGCAGCTTGTTGTCCGAAGGCTCCATGCAGACCGCGAGGTCGACTCCTCCGAGCTCGGGGTCCTGGTCGAGCACCGGGCCGAGCTCGTTCTCGGCGTAGGGCCCCTCCTCGCGCGCGTAGAAGACCAGCGTGAGCTCGCAGCCCAGCTTCTTCGGGTCCAGCGTCTCGGCGAGCTCGATCATCACCGCCAGGCCGCTCTTCATGTCGCTGGCGCCGGAGCCGACGCAGCGGTCGCCGGCGATGTGGGCGGGGCCGTTCTCGGTGCGCACCGTGTCCAGGTGGCCGACCAGCGCGATGCGGGGCCCCCTTCCGCGCGTCACCGGGACCACCAGGGAATCGCCGTAGCGGCGCAGCGGCATGGCCAGCGGCAGGCGGTCGACGCGCTCGGCCACGGCGTCGCAGAGCGCCCGCTCCTCGCCGATGGGAGAAGGGATGGCGCAGAGCCAGAGGAGCGTCTCCTCGATGGTCCCGCTCACACCGGCACCGCGAAGTCGCGGAGCGCAGCGTTGAGGCTGACCTTCTGGTCCGTCCCTGCCGTGCGATGGCCGATGATGAGGGCGCAGGGAACGCCGTACTCGCCGGCCGGAAACTTCTTCGTGCGCACGCCGGGGATGACCACGCTGCGCGGCGGCACCGATCCCCGGCGCTCCACCACCCCCGGCCCGCTCACGTCGAGGATGGCCGTCGTCGAGGTCAGCACCACCCCCGCGCCGATCACCGCCTCGCGCCCGATGCGCACCCCCTCCACGATGACCGCGCGCGACCCGACGAAGACGCCGTCCTCCACGATGACCGGCTGCGCGCTGGGCGGTTCCAGCACGCCGCCGATGCCCACGCCGCCGGCGAGGTGGCAGTCGCGCCCGATCTGCGCGCAGGAGCCAACCGTGGCCCAGGTGTCCACCATCGTCCCGCCGCCCACGCGCGCGCCGATGTTGACGTAGCCGGGCATCAGGATGGCGCCGGCCTCGAGGTGCGAGCCGAAACGGGCGACCCCGGGCGGTACGACGCGCACCGTGGGATCGAAGTCGTGCTTCAGCGGGATCTTGTCCTGGAACTCGAAGGGGCCGACGACGAGCTTCTCGACCTTGCTGATGGCGAAGTAAAGGAGGATGGCCTCCTTGATCCAGGTGTGGGTGGTCCACTCGCCGCCCTCGTCGGCGGGAGGCGAGGCGACGCGGAGCTCGCCCCGGTCGAGCGCGGACATCGTGCCTTCGATGCCGGATCGGCAGTCGGGGTCGGCGAGCAGCGCGCGGTCGGCGAAGGCGCTCTCCACGCGGGGGCGAAGGATTTCTTCGAGGCTCATGGCGGGTACGAAAGCTCGAACGCCCGGGGCGAGCTGTCAACCGGCGGGACGAGGCAGGCGGAGCGAGCTATTTCGCAGGCCCACCTGGAGCGTCGCGCCGATCTGCTCGGCCACCCTACGCGCGGCGCTCTCCGTGGGAGGGACCGCGGGGGGAACGCGCATGGCCAGCGTGGGGAGGTGCGCGTCGACCTCGGTGGCGGTCTCCAGGACGAAGGTCACCTCGAGCTCGGTCGCTTGCGCGCGAACCACCACGTCCTTCGCGCCGGCGGCGTCCAGGTTGGCGACCAGCATGGCCAGCAACGGCCCGATGACGTAGGGGTCCGCGTAGAGCGTGGCGTCGGCCGAGGCCTCGTCGAAGCGGACCACCAGCTCCCGACCGCGACCGCTCCCGGACAGGCGCACCGTCTCGCGCACCACCAGGGCGGCGTTCACGTCGGTGGGAAGTGGAGCCGCGGCGCGCTCCAGCAGCGCAAGAAGATCGGCCGAGGCTTCCAGCTCGTCGGCCAGCCGGCGTGCGCGATCGGCCAGGAAACCGCGCTCCTCGTCCCCGGTCGCCGTGGCGTCGAGGAGCTGTCCCAGGCCGTCCACCCGATCGACGCCGTAGACGCCGACCTCGTGGACCGCCTCGCCTGCCGTCGCATCCGCCGTGCGCGCGCGTTCGAACGCGTCGCGCAGCACCCCGGCGCTCGTCCGCAGCTCGGGAAGAAGGTCGAGGATGGTGCGATAAAGGACGCTCGCACCTCGCAGCAGCGCATCGAGATTGTGCACCGCGGCCAGGGCGTCGCGCGTAGCTCCCCAGGCGGACGGCGCGCGTGAGGAACGCGTGGAGGGCGCCGCCGCCGAAGGTGGCGCCTGGGACTCCGACTTACGACCGTTGCTCTCCGACGACATCGAGACCTCGCGTGCGCTTTTCCAGCCCGGCGTGCTCTCGAGCGGGCCGTCCCGCGCGGGTCATGCTGGGCCAACGCGCCGCCCCCGCGTCGTCCTATGCCTCTCGTGCTCGTGGCTCGTCGATGCGCGCGGCGCGCCGTCCCCCGCCGTGCGTGACCCGTCAGGCCGACGGCGCCACCTCCGCCCCGGGAAAGAAGTACGCGATCTCCCGCTTCGCGTTGTCGAGGGAGTCCGATCCGTGGGTGGCGTTCTCGCCCACGTTGGAGCCGAAGACTTTGCGAATGGTGTTCGGCGCGGCCTTGGCGGGGTCGGTGGCACCCATCAGATCCCGCCAGGCGGTGACGGCGCTTTCGTGCTCGAGTACGACCAGAACGACCGGCGACCGGGTCATGAACTGCACCAGCTCGGCGAAGAATGGCCGCTGCTTGTGCACCTCGTAAAAGCCTTCCGCCACCGGACGCGGGAGGTGGGTCATGCGCAGGGCGAGGATGCGGAAGCCACTCTCCTCGATGCGCGCGAGAATGCCGCCGGTGCTGCGCTTCTCGACGGCGTCCGGCTTCACGATGCAGAGCGTGCGTTCGACAGCCATGGGGTTACTCCTCAGGCGGGGTAAGCGCGCGAACTAATACGGGAAATACGCGGCGCGCGCAACTCTCTCGCGCATCTTGCTGGCATCCCGCAAAAAACGCTCGCCTCAGCCCTTCATCATCGAGGCCAGGGTGCTGGCCATGTCGCTGGGCGTCGGAGCCACGCGGACTCCCGCGGCTTCCAGGGCCCTGATCTTCTCCGCCGCCGTCCCCTTGCCGCCCGCGATGATGGCCCCGGCGTGACCCATGCGCTTTCCTTCCGGGGCCGACGTCCCGGCGATGAACCCGGCGACCGGCTTGTTCATCTTCTCCTGGATGAAGCGCGCCGCACGCTCCTCGGCCCCTCCGCCGATCTCGCCGATGAGGATGACGCCGTGGGTGTCGGCGTCGGCCTGAAAGAGCTCCAGCACGTCGACGAAGTCCATGCCGCCCACCGGATCGCCGCCGATGCCGATGCACGTCGATTGCCCGATGCCCAGCGACGTCAGCTGACCGACCGCCTCGTAGGTGAGCGTCCCGGAGCGCGAGACGACGCCGACGTTCCCGGCCTTGTGGATGTGACCGGGCATGATGCCGATCTTGCACGCGTCCGGCGTGATGATCCCCGGGCAGTTGGGGCCAATGAGGCGCGTCTTTCCCTTCAGCCCTTCGAGGACGCGACGCACCTGCAACATGTCCACGATGGGGATGCCCTCGGTGATGCACACCACCAGGGCGATGCCCGCGTCGAACGCCTCGAGGATGGCGTCGGCCGCGCCGGGCGGTGGCACGAAGATGCAGCTCGCGTTGGCCCCGGTGGCTTGCACGGCCTGGGCGACGGTATCGAAGACGGGGACCTTGCCCTCGACCTTCTCGCCGCCGCGCCCCGGGGTGACGCCCGCCACCACCTGGGTGCCGTACTCCAGCATCTGCTTCGCGTGGAACCCGCCCGCGCTTCCGGTGATGCCCTGGACCAGCAGCCGCGTGTCCTTGCCTACGAGGACGCTCATCGGGCACCTCCCGCATCCGCGCCCACTGCCTCGACGACCTTCTTCGCGCCGTCCGCCATGGTGGCTGCGGTGGCGATGGCGAGGCCGCTCTCGTCCAGGATCTTTCGACCCAGCTCGACATTGGTCCCTTCCAGGCGCACCACCAGCGGCACCTTGAGCCCCAGCTCCCTGGCCGCCGCGACGACGCCGTTGGCGATGACGTCGCACTTCATGATGCCGCCGAAGATGTTGACGAAGATGGCCCGCACCTTGGGACTCCTGAGGATCATCTTGAAGGCCTTGGTCACCTGCTCCTGGTTCGCCCCTCCGCCGACGTCCAGGAAATTGGCCGGGGCGACCCCGTGCCCGGCGCCGAAGTGCTTGATGATGTCCATGGTCGCCATGGCCAGGCCCGCGCCGTTGACCAGACAGCCCACGTTGCCGTCGAGCGACACGTAGTTGAGGCCCGCCGCCTTGGCCTCCAGCTCGACGGGGTCTTCCTCGTCGCGGTCCTCCAGGTCCCTCCACTCCGGGTGGCGGAACTCGGCGCTGTCGTCCAGATTGATCTTGGCGTCCAGCGCAACGACGTCGCTCTGCCGGGTGATGACCAGCGGGTTGACCTCGCACAGCGAGCAGTCCTCGCGGATCACCACGTCGTAGAGGGCGCGCAGAAGCTTCACGAACTTGCCGAGCGTGCCCTTCTCGCCGATGCCCAGTGCGAAGGCCAGCTCGCGCGCCTGGTAGGCCGCGAAGCCCACCGCGGGATCGACGTGGACAGTGAGGATCTTCTCCGGCGTCTCCGCGGCGACCTTTTCGATCTCCACCCCTCCCTCGGTCGAGGCCATGAAGGCAATGCGCCGGCGGTCGCGGTCCACGACTGCGCCCAGATAGAGCTCGCGCGCGATGTCCAGCCCCTGCTCCACGTAGAGGCGGCGAACCTTCTGCCCCGCGGGCCCCGTCTGGTGCGTCACCAGCTGCATGCCCAGGATCTTCTGCGCCAGGTCGCGCGCTTCGGTCGCACCGCCCTTGGCGACCTTGACGCCCCCGCCTTTGCCGCGACCGCCCGCATGGATCTGCGCCTTGACCACCACGACGGGGCTGCCGGTCTCCTGGGCCAGCTTCTTCGCGGCGGACTCGACCTCGTCGAGGGTGAACGCCACATATCCCCGCGGGATGGGGACGCCGTAGCGGGCGAACATCTGCTTCGCCTGGTACTCGTGGATTTTCATGCGGGTGCGAACCTAGCACAATCGGTCCGCTGTCGATCTGCGCGCGGCTGGGCACGCCAGCAGCCCCCGACCAGGCGTCCGCGCCACGACGTTTCGTTGCATCCGAACCGAGCTGGCGAGTAGCGCACCGAATGCGACTTGAACCAAGGATCCTCGCGGCGGCGTGCCTGACCGTGCTCCTGGTCCTGGGGGTGACGCGCAGCGCGGGCGCCCACGTCATCGGCGTTTCGCGCGGCGAGTACACGCCCGAAGGGTCGGGTCTTCGCGTGGAGATCACCTTGCGCACCGATGACGCCATGCTCGCCGTGCCCGGTCTGGACGCCGACGGCGACGGGCGCCTTTCGCAGGTCGAGCTGGATCGGGCGCACCATGCCCTGAAGACCGTCTTCTTCGACGTGCTGGCCGTCGACGCCAGCGGCCAGCGCTGCACGCCCTCGCTGGACGGCGCAGCGCTGGATGCGCCCGACGGAATGCGCCTGCGCGCCAGCTACGCATGCCCCGAGGCGCCGTCGACCCTGCACCTGCGCTTCGGCTTTCTGGATCGCCTGCCTTCCGACCACCGGCATCTGGCCACGGTGCATTTGCCCGAGGGGGACGTGGACGTCCTGGCAGTGCTGGCTCGACCCGATTTCACCGTCGAGGTGGGGAGCGGCGGGTCGCACGGCTTCCTTTCCCTGGTGCGCGGCGGCTTCGAGCACATCCTCTCCGGGCCCGATCACCTGGCCTTCCTGCTGGCCCTGGTGCTGGGCGGGACGCTCGTCCCCGACCGCAGGACGCGGGTCGGCGCCCTCGTGGCCATGCTCAGCGCTTTCACCGTCGGACACTCCGCGTCTCTGGTCTTGGCCACGCTCAGCGGGATCACGCCCGGGTCGCGCCTCATCGAGCCGGCGGTCGCCCTCAGCGTGGCCTACGTCGGCGCGGAGAACCTCTTCGCGCGCAGCGTGCGTCATCGCTGGATGCTCACCCTCCCCTTCGGCTTCGTGCACGGCTTCGCCTTCGCCGCAGGTCTGCTGCCCCTCGGGCTGACGCGCTCCCAGCTACCGCTTGCCCTCCTCGGCTTCAACCTGGGCGTCGAGGCCGGTCAACTGCTCGTACTGGCGATCCTGCTCCCGCCGCTCATCCTGCTGCGATCGCAGAGGTGGTACCGGCCGAGCGCGCGCGCCCTCAGCGCCGGCATCGTCCTGGCGGGACTGGTGTGGTTCGTCCAGCGCGTCGCGTGAGTCATCGTCGGCGCTCGATCGGGCGCGCCCCGGTCTTCTGCGCAAACCAGGTGGTCGGCAAATGGCGCGGAAGGGCGGAGGCATAGAGCACGTCGCGGAGCGCGTTGGTCTCCCAGGTGACCGCCGAGTGCCACAGGCCGGTGCGCACGAAGACCGCCTCGGCGTGCGACAGGTCGTGACGGGAGAGGTCGCCCTCCTGCATCTCGTGCGCGCACGCGACTCCAGCGCGATCGAGCTGCCCGCGCAGCAAGGCGTTCATGGACTCCGTCGTCCCTCCCTCGGTGAAGTAGCTGACGACCTTGTGGCGCCGGTGAAGCGCCTCGCCGCGCCGGGCCAGCACCCAGTCCCGAAAGACCTCGACGTCCGCATAGAGCGCGTCGAAGAGGTACGTCTCGCGGACGTCGACGCCGCCCGCGCGAAGAGAGCAGGCCGCGGCGTGATAGCCGCCGGAGTGGGCGGACAGGCAGACGGTGCCGAGCTTCGCATCGGTGGCAAATCCCGTCTCCCCCAGCGTGACGCGTCCCGCGCCCGCGGCCAAGCCCAGGGCTTCCGCCAGGAGCCGCCCCAGGCCTCCCGGCGTCTCCAGTTTGCCGCAGGACGAGTCTGCGGCCATCATCGCAAGCTGCGGCACCACCAGGACCGCGTTCTGCTTGCTGTCGGCGAGCTGCTCGCGAAGCAAGTGGGTTCCCATCGCGCGCTCCGCGGTCGTATCGTGACCGTGGAAGTGCACCAGCGAGGCGACCCCGTCTTCCTCTCGCCAGCGGTAATGCGCGGGAACGAAGACGTACACCGTGTCGTCCCTGTATCCCGCCCCCGGGGCGGGGAACGGCGCGTGCTCCAGCGACAGGGTCAGGGTGGTCCCGCGCCCGTCGCGAACGAGGCGGACCAGCCGCGAGGACGACTGCGCCCGGGCCGATCGAGCGAGGGAGAGCAGCGGGGCGGAGGCCAGGGCAGCGAGGAAGGTGCGGCGGTCCATCACCTGCTCGGATCGCGCCCCGGCGGGCCAAGGGCCAAGTTTCTCGTGCGCCGCGCGGCCCTCTACCCCTTCTTGCAGAGATCCACGACCGCGCGGACGCTCTTGGCGCTCGTGGCCAGCATGGCCTTCTCTTCTTCGGAGAGGGGGATATCGATGATCTTCTCGACGCCCTTGCCGCCGATGATGGTGGGAACGCCCATGAAGAGGTCCGTGTAGCCGTACTCGCCGTCGAGGTACGACGCGCAGGGGAGGAGACGCTTCTCGTCGCCCAGGAAGGCCTTGGCCATGGAGACGGCGCTGGAGGCCGGCGCATAATAGGCGCTGGTCCCCATGAGGTTCACGATCTCGCCGCCGCCCTTGCGCGTGCGCTCGATGATCTTGTCGAGCTTGTCCTTGGCGATGAGCGACGATACTGGGATGCCGTTGACGGTGGTCATCGACAGAACGGGCACCATGTCGTCGCCGTGGCCGCCGAGGACCATGGCGCGCACGTCCTTCACGCTGACACCGGCTTCACGGGCGAGAAAGAGCTGGAAGCGGCCGCTGTCGAGCACGCCCGCCATCCCCACCACCAGCTGCTTCGGCGCGCCGACCACGCGCTTGTATTCGTAGACCATGGCGTCGAGCGGATTGGATATGACGATGACGAAGGCGTTGGGGCATACCTTCTTGGCGTTCTGCGCCACGTCGCGGATGATGGGCAGATTCGAGGCCACCAGATCGTCGCGCGACTGTCCCGGCTTGCGCGGGATGCCGGCGGTGATGACGAGGACGTCGGCGCCTTCGAGATCGGCCCAGTTGCCGGTGCCGTGGATGCGTGAATCGTAGCCGAGGACGGCGCCGTTCTGCTCGAGGTCGAGCGCCTTGCCCTTGGCGTAGTTCTCTTTCGCCGGAACGTCGTAGAGAAAGACGTCGCCGAGCTCTTCGCTTGCAAAGAGGCGCGCGAGCTCGCCGCCGATGTTGCCTGCTCCGATGAGACCGATCTTCTTGCGGGTGGGCATGGAGGCCAGGTTTAGCCGCCCGGCCGCCAGGACGCCAAGGGGTCGTCGTTTCAGCGGTAGGTGGCTCTCACGACCAGGTGCATCACCGCGCCGCAGGGGACCGTCCCCACCTGGCCGGGGCAGGTATCCTCGAGCTCCACGCGGGCATCGCCGACCTTGAGCGCGCGGAGGACGGCGTCGGTCACCTCGTGACCGCCCTCGCGGCAGGTGTGGTCGCCGCAAGGGACGTGGAACATGGCCGGCGCGCTGTCCACCACCACCAGGCGCACGTGCTTCGGGTCCCCGGTCCCCGCCGTCCCGCGACGCTCGTCGATCTCCAGACGAAGCGTGGCCAGCGCCGGCACCACCTCGCGCAGCCGGGGGGCGGCGTCCTCGCGCCGACGGCGCTCGGCAAATCGCAGCGCCGCCTCGGAGTTACGCGATCGGGATTGCATCGGCCTGGCGCTCCCTCTCAGTCTTCGCCGTGCGCCAGCGCAAGCCACACCGTGCGCGCCCGCGCGTACGTCAGCCGCGCCGCCTGCTCGAGCTCCGTCGGGCTTGGAGCCGCCAGGCGCAGGCGCGCCAGCTCGGCGGACAGATGGGCCCGCGCGCAGACGCGTGCCTGGGCGATGGTGCCCGGCCACCCACCGGAAGCGCGCCGATGATCCGACTGCAGCTCGTCGCGCCATCCGCGAGCCCACTGCTCGCCCCCGTCGTGTGCGCTTCGTTCGACAACCGACTGCCGATCATTGGTCTTCTTGGCAGCCATTAATGTCTGTTTTGCCGGCCCTACCGTAGCGCAAGGCGCCGTCACTGTCAGGCCCGTTGTCGGGACGCGCCTCGCTTGCCTCACATGCACTCGATGACGTTGTCGCCGAAGGCGGAGCACGCAATCTCGGTGCTGCCTTCCATCAACCGGGCAAAGTCGTAGGTCACGCGCTTGCTGGCGATGGCGCCGTCCATGCCTTTGATGACGCAATCGGCGGCCTCTATCCACCCCATGTGACGCAGCATCATCTCGCCGCTCAGGATGACCGAGCCGGGGTTCACCTTGTCGAGATCGGCGTACTTCGGCGCGGTGCCGTGCGTGGCCTCGAAGATGGCGTGGCCGGTCAGGTAATTGATGTTGCCGCCGGGGGCGATGCCGATGCCTCCCACCTGCGCCGCCAGCGCGTCGCTCAGGTAGTCTCCATTGAGGTTCAACGTGGCGATGACATCGAACTCCTTGGCACGCGTCATCACCTGCTGGAGCGCGATGTCGGCGATGGCGTCCTTGATCAATATCTTGCCGGAGGCGAGCGCCGCCTTCTGCTCGGCGTTCGCCGCCTCTTCTCCGCTCGCGGCTTTGGTCTTCTCCCACTGTTGCCAGGTGTAGACGGCGTCACCGAACTCGCGCTGGGCGAGGGCGTATCCCCAGCGCATGAACGCACCCTCCGTGAACTTCATGATGTTGCCCTTGTGAACGAAGGTGACGCTCTTTCGCTTTTGCGTCAGGGCGTATTCGATGGCCGCGCGGACCAGGCGCTCGGTCCCCTCGCGGCTGACCGGCTTGATGCCCAGGCCGGTCGTCCCCGGGAAGCGGATCTTCCTGAAGTCCTTAGGGAACTCCTTCTCGATGAAAGCGAGGAGCTTCTTCGCCCCCTCGCTCTCGGCTTCGAACTCGATGCCGGCATAGATGTCTTCGGTGTTCTCGCGGAAGATCACCATCTCGACGTCTTGCGGGCGCTTGACCGGGCTGGGCACGCCTTGGAACCATCGCACCGGCCGCAAGCACACGTAGAGGTCGAGCATCTGCCGGAGAGCCACGTTGAGCGACCGGATGCCGCCCCCGATGGGGGTGGTCAGGGGGCCCTTGATGCCGACCAGATAGGTGCGGAAGGCTTCCACCGTCTCGTCGGGGAGCCAGTTATTGAAAAGGTTGAAGGCCTTCTCGCCGGCGTAAACCTCGTACCAGGCGATCTTGCGCTTGCCGCCATAGGCCTTATCCACCGCCGCGTCGAACACGCGCACGCTCGCTCGCCAGATGTCGCGTCCCGTTCCGTCGCCTTCGATGAAGGGGAGAATGGGGTCGTCGGGGACGGCGAGCGCGCGGCCGGCCCCCATGGTGATGGCGTGGCCGTTCGTGGGCGGCGGGAAGGGCTTGCTCATGCAGCGCCAAGTATCACGTATCGGGGCTTTCCCTCCAGTCTCGGTGGTGTCAATCGTGCCGGATTCCGGGGTCCACTCTGCAGGTCACTCGGAGGGAGTCTTGTCGCCGGCGCCGTCCTTGGGCTTGTCCTTGCTCGCGCCGCCCCCGGCGAGCTCGCCGCCCAGGCACTTCCAGAACGGATTGCCGTCGTCTGGGCCGCCGGTGATGCGCGGCTTCTGGTCCGGCGCGTGGATGTAGACGTCGGTCTGGTCTTTGGCTTTGTACGCGGTGACCACGTTCGACCCACCCGCGTAGCTCCCGACATCGTCGACCTTCCACCCGTTTTGCATCAGGCAGGACCTCACCGCCGACTCGACGTCGGATGTCCCGGTGTTGACGAGCGCCTCGCGCAGGGGGCTGCGCGCGGAGGGAGCGCTGGCGCACGAAACGAGAAGGAGCATGGCGAAGACGGGCATCTGGCTGCGCATGGGCGCATCGTACACGCGTCGTCCAGCGCGTCTCCTGGCATGTGTCACGGGCCGATGGCCTTGCCCATGGCGTGATACCCCTTGTCGACGTAAATCACCGAACCGGTGATTCCGCTGGCCAGCGGCGAGCCGAGAAAGGCCGCCACGTCGCCTACCTCGCGTGCGCGCAGCGCCTCCGGCAGCGGGGAGTTCGTGCGGGCGTAGTCCACCATCTGCTCGATGAAGGGCTTGCCCTTGGGGGCGCCGGGGACGTCGCCGCCCTCCCGGCCGATGGCGCTCGCGGCGCGCGACGCCAGCGGGCCCGCGCTGATGCAGTTGACGCGGTGCCCCCACTTGCGTCCCGCTTCCCAGGCGAGGACGCGGGTGTCGTTCTCCAGCGCCGCCTTGGCGCTGGACATCCCGCCTCCGTAGCCGGGAATGACGCGCTGAGCGGCCAGGTAGGAGAGGCTCAGGAACGCGCCGCCCGGGCGCACGAGCGGGCCGAAGCGCTGCACCATGGCCACCATCGAGTACGCGCTCACCCCGACCGCGCCGAGGTATCCCTTGCGGCTGGTGGCCAGGAGATCCTTGCTCACCTCCGAGCCGTTGGCGAGCGAGTGCACGACGACGTCGAGGCAGGGCTCCCCGAAGTCGGCGCGCAGTCGATCGGCGCACCCTTGCAATGTGAAGTCGCCGTGCTCCTTGTAGCGCTTTCCTTCGCGCACCTCCGCCGGCACGTCGCCGAGCACGTCGTACTCGGCGTCCAGCGGGAGGACGCGTTCGAGCTCGAGCTTGCGACCGTCGGCGAGGGCCAGCGACGCATCCAGCTTTCCTCGGCGAAGGAGGGTCTGGAAGATGCCGAGGGCAGGCGGCCAGGTGCCGAGACAGACGGTGGCCCCGGCTTCGGCGAGCGCCTTGGCGATGGCAAAGCCGAATCCGGCGTCGTCCGCGACGCCAGCCACGAAGGCGCGCTTGCCCGAGAGATCGATGGTGAGCATGTCGAGGCGCTCACGATCGGCGAACCGGCAGCCGAGTTCAAGCGGGAGCGGGCGGCATCGACGAGGTTGCGGCGGCGGCGGTGTGCACGCATAGTCACGCGCCATGCACCGGCGCCGCGGCATCCTCGCGGCTCGCGTCGTCCTCTCCCTGTCCGGTTCGCTCCTGCCCGGAACGGCGCGCGCCGACGGTGCCGACGCGGGCGCCCCGGCCCCCGCAGCGCCATCCCTTCCGCCGCCGTCTCCTTCGGTCCAGGAGGGCAGCGTCTCCGCGACCTCCGACGACGCAGAGGACGCGGAGGTGCCCGTGCGACCGCCGCTGGGGCCCTTGCACAACCCCAAGCCGCCGCGCACGCGGACCTCCGATCAGGCCGATTACTGGACCCAGCGCTTCGAGCCGGCGGGCTTTCCGCTCATCGGCGGCGACAGCGACATCGGCTTCGAGTTCGGCGCCGTGGGAACGCTCTCGTACTTCTCCGGCGGGGTGAAGCCGTACCGCTGGAACATGGACCTGTTGCTGTCGGCCAGTCTCAAGCAGGGCCCGGGCGGGCTGGAGGTCGCGCAGCAGAACTACCTCTGGCAGATCGATGCGCCCGGCCTCTTCGGGGGCGCGGTCCGGCTGAACCCGGAGGTCTCCTACA
>Ga0302324_100015972_pt1 | contig 15007 bp, 13 predicted proteins | sample Palsa_T0_1_FD_201949 | JGI IMG/M metagenome (GOLD analysis project Ga0302324, IMG submission 201949) | Peat permafrost microbial communities from Stordalen Mire near Abisko, Sweden - Palsa_T0_1 | ecosystem: Environmental > Terrestrial > Soil > Palsa > Peat permafrost | place: Sweden: Abisko...
TCTGGTTCACGCGAAACGTAGCGGGAGCGGCCATACCAACCTGATATCAGATTTTGCTGGTAACCCTCTGAGTGTCCGGCGTTTAAGTTGGCGAGTTCCGACTTGAAACTCCACCACAGGGGACACAGCGGTAGGCACAGGGTTTTGGCATTCATCTTGCCCAGAAAGCAGGTCACGACCAGGCAGCGCAGCCCGGTTGAATTTCCCCGGTGCGTCCCCTGTGCCCCCCGTGGTTAAGCCTCTAGACCTTAGCCCACAACTCCGCCCGCGGATCCTCAGGATTCAGCTTCGCGAGCTCCCGCAGCAGCTCTTTCGTGCGTTCATCCCGCGGCATGGGCACGGTCACGTTGATCTCGACAATCTCATCCCCGCGCGCGCCTTCCTTCGTAGCCGAAGGCACTCCCTTTTCCCGCAGCCGCAGCTTCTGTCCCGACTGCGTTCCCGGAGGAATCTTCAACAACGCCCGCCCATCAATCGTCGGCACTTCGATCTTCGCTCCGAGAGCGGCCTCGGTGGCGTTCACCGGTACGGACAGGTAAATATCATCCCCATCGCGCCGGAAAATAGGATGCCCCTCGGTCCGGATGATCGCGTAAAGGTCGCCAGCCTGACCCCCATGGGGGCCGACGTTTCCTTTGCCTGGAAGCCGGATGCGCTGACCGTCGCGCGTTCCCGCCTTGATGCGCACCTCCAGCGGTTCCGTCTTCGTGACCGTGCCTTCCCCGTGGCATGTGGGACAGGTGGTGAAATTTTTTCCCGTTCCGTGGCATCGCGGACACTGCACATTAAACTTCATCCGCCCGCCAGTCTGTGTGATCTGGCCGGTCCCGTTGCACTCCGGACACTTGCCCGGTGCCTCCAGCGTTCCCTGTCCGTGGCAGGTCGCGCAGGTGTCGTTGCGCGAAATGTTCAGCCGCATCACCCCGCCGCGAATCGCCGTCCAGAAAGGGACGTTGACCTGATATTCGAGATCAGTCCCCGGCTCCGGGCCCTCATCGGCCGCCGCCGCATTGCCTCCACCGAAGATCGAACCGAAAATGTCTCGGAAGCCGCCGCTGCCGCCGCTTCTGCGTCCGCGCGACGCGTTGTCGACCAGGTCAGAAAAATCGAACCCGCCAAAATCAAAGGGAACGCCCTGTCCGCTGCCACCTCCGCCGCCCGGCGGAAACCCTCCCTGAAATCCGCCGTCCCCGCCCGCACTTCCGCCTCCGCGCGCGTAAGCCTCCGCCGTCGCCGGATCGATGTTGTCGGAGTAGAACCCAACTTGATCGTAGATCTTGCGTTTCTTCGGATCGCTGAGAACGTCGTTGGCCTCGGAGAGCGCCTTGAACTTTTCCTCCGCCGACTTGTCCCCCGGATTCACGTCAGGATGGTACTTCCGCGCCAGCTTGCGAAATGCCTTGCGGATGTCGTCAGCCGAAGCCGACTTCTTCACGCCGAGAATCTCGTAGTAATCCTTCCTGTTTGTAGTAGTCATTTTGCTAAGGGATGCTCAAGCACTCTGTGTCGATGATCCGGTCAAAGAATTGGGCTGCTTCGGCGGAGACGTCGTGATACCAGACGATGTCAGTCATCCATGAAATCGAGCGCCAGTGTCGGCCTGCGGGCGTGGTTCCGCGAACGTCGATGATTCCAAAGTCATGGTCGCCGCGCTCCAGCACAGTCGACGCCTCGTTATACCATTGCTCCGGAGCAATGTACCCGAATCCTCCGCCGAGCATCGGGCCTGACCAGATAGTCAGCTCTTCCTTACGATCTCTCGGAAAAGAAAGAAAAACTCTCCAGTTGTCGGCATCGGGCTTACTTCTCTTCGCTTTGGCGGACCGTGGAGCTCGAAACAGGAACCTGTCGCCATAACGTCGTTGTCGCTGTTGCTCCCCAGTACAGCGCGGAACCTTCCAGCCCGAATCCTCCAGGGGGAGCGTTATGTCTAAAGTGGTTTCGGTCGCCGTGCGTTTGTACGTCAAAGGACGGTAGCCGCTTTTTCGAAAGAAAATAATCTGCCCGACCGAGCCAAGACTAAAGGTGCCGTTTGCGTCGGTCTGTACTCTGAATTCTCTAGGCCCGCCTGCCGCGAGTTCCTGAGTCCCCGCCACCATGACGCCTGCGACTGGTTGGGCGTGGCTGTCAGTGACCCGACCCGTGACGCTGGAATCCTGCGCCGCCAGCGAGGAAGACAAGATCAAGCAGACCACGGCCGAAGCCGACTTCTTCACGCCGAGAATCTCGTAATAATCTTTTTTGGGAGTAGTTGCCATTTGAGAAGTTTAAGAGGAATCGAGACCGTCGCCAGCCAGCCGAATTTAATTCACAACCTTCCGTCTCTCTCCATCCTCCACCACCAGCGTCAAATCCTCGGTCTCCGGCGCGTCAATGTAAACCGGAATCGGCCGCATCCCTTCCGGCGTCGAAACAAAAAACACCCACCTCCGCTCGTCCGCGGCCAAACCTAAATAGTAAGTTTCATCATGAACCTGAAAATCCATTTCAACCTCCTCCACCTGTTCAACTGCTGTCATCTTGAGCGAAGTTGCCGTTCGCAAAGCGAACGGCAACGCAGTCGAAAGATCCCTACCTCCGCGAAACGGCAGGTATAGAGATCCTTCGACTCCGTGTGCGCTCGCGCTTCGCGAAGCACACACTCCGCTCAGGATGACACTCTCACAAAAGAAACGTGACGCGGGCAAGAGCGCCCGCGCCACACGATTCAAGCTAAAGGCCAACGGCTAAAAGCTAACGGCCAAGAGCCAAGAGCTAAAGGCCCCTTACTTCTTCTCCTCAACGTCCACGTACTCGGCGTCAATCACGCCTTCGTCCTTCTTCGCTCCAGCGCTCGCGCCGTTCGATCCCGGTTCAGCAGTCGCCCCTGGCGTTGGGCCTGCGCCCGGTGCCGGCTGCGCTGCCTTGTACATCTGCTCAGCCAGCTTGTGCGAGGCTGCGGTCAGGGTTTCGCGCGCCTTGTCCATCTGCGCCTTGTCGTTCGATTCCAGTGCTTTCTTGGCATCGGCCAGGGCATTTTCAACATCGCCGCGCTCCGATCCCGAGATCTTGTCGCCCTGCTCTTTCAGCATCTTTTCGATCTGATAGACCATGCTGTCGAGCTGGTTTTTCGACTCGATCGACTCGCGCTGCGCCTTGTCTTCCGCCGCGTGCGCGTCGGCCTCCTTGGCCATGCGTTCGACTTCGTCCTTCGACAAGCCGGAAGACGACGTAATCGTAATCTTCTGGTCCTTCTGCGTGGCCATATCTTTCGCAGTCACGTTCAGAATGCCGTTAGCGTCAATGTCGAACGTCACCTCAATCTGCGGCACGCCCCGTGGCGCCGGTGGAATCCCGGTCAGATGGAACTTGCCGAGGGTACGATTCTGCGCCGCCAAAGGCCGTTCGCCCTGGAGCACATGTACCTCAACCGACGTCTGACTATCGGCCGCGGTCGAGAACGTCTCCGTCTTCTTCGTCGGAATCGTCGTGTTTCGCGGGATCATCGGCGTCGCCACCCCGCCCAGCGTCTCAATCGCCAGCGACAGCGGAGTCACGTCCAGCAGCAGCAGATCCTTCACTTCGCCGCCCAGCACGCCACCCTGAATCGCCGCTCCAATCGCGACCACTTCATCGGGATTCACTCCCTTGTGGCCTTCCTTGCCGAACAACTCCTTCACCAGCGCCTGAATGCGCGGCATACGCGTCTGCCCGCCAACCAGAACCACTTCCTGGATCTTGCTGGCATCCACGCCCGCATCCTTCATGCACTGCTTGCACGGCCCCACCGACCGCTGAATGATGTCTTCCACCATCCCTTCCAGCTTCGCCCTGGTAAGTTTCTTGACGAGATGCTTCGGACCGCCAGCATCCGCCGTAATAAACGGCAGATTGATTTCGGTCTCCATCGTGGTCGAAAGCTCGATCTTGGCTCGCTCAGCTGCGTCACGCAGCCTCTGCAAAGCCATTTCGTTGCCCTTGCCGCGAAGGTCGAGGCCTTCATCCTTCTTGAACTCGTCAATGAGCCAGTCCACAATCCGCTGGTCGAGGTTGTCGCCACCGAGGTGCGTGTCGCCGTTGGTGGCCTTGACTTCGATCACGCCCTCGCCCACTTCCAGAATCGAAATGTCGAATGTGCCGCCGCCGAAGTCGTAAACGGCGATCATCTCGTCCTTCGTTTTGTCCAGCCCATACGCCAGCGCCGCCGCCGTCGGCTCGTTGATAATGCGCTTCACTTCCAGCCCGGCAATCTGCCCGGCATCTTTGGTCGCCTGCCGCTGGGCGTCATTGAAGTAGGCGGGCACGGTGATGACCGCTTCGGTGACTTTGTCGCCGAGATAGTCTTCCGCCGCCTTCTTCAGCTTCTGCAAAATCAGCGCCGAAATCTGCGGCGGGGTGTATTCCTTCCCCTGCGCCAGCACGGCCACATGGTCGCCTGACTGCACGACCTTATAGGGCACCATCTTGATCTCTTCCGTCACCTCATCAAAGCGCCGCCCCATGAAGCGCTTGATCGAATAAACCGTGTTCTCCGGATTGGTAATCGCCTGCCGCTTCGCGACCTGCCCCACCAACCGTTCCCCGGTCTTGGTAAAGCCGACTACGGAAGGCGTGGTCCGCCCTCCTTCTTCATTGGCGATCACCTTGGGCTCGCCGCCCTCCATCACCGCCACGCAGGAATTGGTCGTCCCCAAGTCAATCCCGATAATCTTTCCCATAGAATGCTCCTCCTAAAGTCCAGCTAAAGTCCAGTAAGTGCTTTAAATTCAACGCACTTATGATTGCGCTCAGGCTCATCCTAAGACCTGAGTGCATCGTTGTCAAGGTTTAGATGCTATTGGAAGCAATGAAGTTGCGGACAATTGGTCGTCAGTAGCGTCAGAGAATCCGGGTGCCCCATGTCTCGCCTCTTTTGCGAGACATGGGCGGATTGCCGCGCGACCCGTGGAGCCCGCCGATCAGGGCGTTGATTCCGTAGTGGCCGCAATCAGGGCGGGATCCACTCAAGAAGCCGTGGCCCTCCCAGGCGTCAGTTTCAAATCGGAACCGCACTCAACAGCGCTGGAAGCGCTACGCCACCCAAAAGCACTTTTTGTTTAAGAGAAGCGGCTTCAGCCGCCGAGGTACTATGGCTGCGCCGCCCCGAGGCGGCACCGGATACAGCGTTTATTTCATCACCGCCGCCACCGCTCAACGAACCCCTCTGTTCCACAAAGAGTCAATGGCAAAGTTATTCATCGAAGTCTTACTCCACTATCGAGACCACAAGAACTATCTGCTGCGTGAATTTGTGCTGATGCCCGATCACTTTCACCTGCTGATCTCACCCACGCTCAGCCTGGAACGCTCTCTCCAACTGATCAAAGGAGGATTCTCCTATCGAGCGAAAAACGCGGATTCACCGCAGAAATCTGGGAGAAGAGTTTCTATGACCGGCGAGTTCGCGGGGCCGAAGACTATTACAACTTCAAACAATACATCCGGCAGAATCCGGTCAAGCAGGGGCTGGTAGGTACATTCACTGACTACCCCTACAGCTCGGCGAGGCCGGAGTTTGTGATGGATGAGGTCCCTCAGCGGCTGAAGCCGTCCAGTTTGACAGCCTGAATCGCAGCGCTGAAAGCGCTGCGCCACCCCAAAGCCGCCCCACCCCGGAGTTAGCGGCTGGCCCAGTGTCTTGTTCAAATCTCATCTTAGCGGGTTGCCCCACTTCTCGCTTCGCGTGAGAGAATCGGTCTTTTTCCAGCATTGGAACGGAGCACTCCCATGCTCTTTGCAAAGCGCCTTCGCGAAGGGGTGGTTCGCGGCGAGATCACTTGCAGTGTCAGGATTTGGATGAGTCCCCGTGTCACCGAAGGCCGCCGCTATCGCGTGGCAGACGGCGAGATAGAAATTGAGTCGGTGACCCCAATCGGGTTTCCTGACATTACCCCGGAATTAGCGCGGGAATCCGGTTTCCTGGGAGTACTCGATCTGCTCAAGATCGCAAAGCACGGCAAGGGAAACAACATCTATCTGATTCGATTTCACTATATTCCGCCGCGCGGGAAACGGGCAGGCCAATCCAACAGGAAATCGAATAGAGAAAAAGTAACGACAAAGTAAGAGGCTTCATCCGTTTTCCACAGCACGCCCTTGTGACATCCAACCTTGCCTTCAAAATCTAAATCCTGTAATCATCGTCGAGGCTGTGACAGTTGGGTGAATCCGAATTGGCTACCCCTAAGTTCTTTGTTGTCTGGATTTTGATCTGTAAGTCATCTGCCCTGCGGATTTTGCGGGGAATTTCACGCGAATTCGATGATTCCAAGGATTACGGGGGGAGGGGGATACCTAAGTTTGCAAAACGCGCCCGGCCCGGCGGATCATGAAGTTAGACACGGAGTGGACGCGAACACGTGAAGCGCGGACGTACAATCGTCTCGCCATGTCCAATCCCATTACTCGACGCGAATTCCTCGCCGCCGGCGCCGCTACCGGCATCGCACTTTCCACCGCAGGCAAGCTAGTCGCCGCAACTTCCGCCCCGGAACGCAAGTTCTACGCCATTCTGAGCCTAGGCCGAATCGGCTTCCACGCGAGCTTCCCCGAATCGGTTGAGCTTGCCGCCAGGCACGGCTTCGAAGGGCTCGACCCTGACGCTGGCTATCTCGCTTCATTAGATGACGACCCCCTGCACCGCCTCCTCGACGATCTGCAGAAGAGAAATCTGAAGTTTGGAGCCGCTGGCCTTCCGGTCGAATTCCGCAAGGACTCGGAGACCTTCAACTCCGACCTGAAAAAACTTCCGGCTACTGCGGCCGTCATCCAGCGAGCCGGCATTTGGCGGGTCAACACCTGGATCATGCCCTGCAGCGACGATCTCACTTACCTGCAAAATTTCCGCCAGCATGCCGACCGTTTGCGGCTGTGCGCGCTGGTCCTCGCCGACCACGGCCAAAAGCTTGGCCTCGAATACGTCTCCCCGCGCACGCTCTGGCGAAGCCAGAAACATCCCTTCATCCATACGATGAGCGAAATGAAAGAGCTGCTGGTCGCCATCGGGACCGATAATCTCGGCATCCAGCTCGACAGCTGGCATTGGTTCAACGCGCAGGAAACGCAGCAGGATATTTTGACCCTGCGCGGGCAGGACGTGATTACCGTGGACCTGAACGACGCTCCCACCGGCCTCACTCTCGATCAGTACCGCGACAATAGCCGCGAATTGCCTGCCGCAACTGGAGTCATTCCGGTGAAACAGTTTATCGATGCGTTGTTGCAGGTCGGCTACGACGGCCCCATTCAGGCCGAACCCTTTAACGCCGCCCTGCGCGCCCTGCCAATCGACCAGGCCTGCGCTAACGCTTCCGACGCGATGAAGAAGGCATTCCGCTTGATGTGAACAGACTCGACGGGAAGAAAACTTGATCAAGCGATGCGTCCCCGACAAGGGTGAATGACATTGTCATTCGTTTGAATTATAATCCAACTTGATATTCATGCCTGCAAATGCCCTAGTCCAAACCCGGATCGACCCCGTCGTGAAAGAGCGCGCGGCCGAGGTCCTGCAAGAGTTGGGAATCACGGTCTCGGAAGCGGTGCGGATTCTTCTGACGCGAACCGCCAACGAAGGCGCGCTCCCGTTCGCATTGGTATCGACCAGCGACGGCGCCGCGCAAGACGCGTGGTTCCGCGCCAAGGTCCGGGAGGCGCTAAGCGATCCCCGGCCCGCCATCCAGCATAAGAAGGTCGAGGCTCACTTCGCTAAGCGGCGAGCCGCCGCCTTGCGCAAAGCGCGATAATCCTAATGCGTAAACGCATGCGGCTGGAATGGTCCATTCTCGCGCAGGCCGACCGCGACGCCATCTTCGACCACATCGAATCGGACAACCCACGGGCCGCCATCACCGTCGATACCGCATCCGTGAACAGGTTGAAACCTTGACGCGATTCCCGGCGAGCGGTCGTGGGGGCCGCATCGAGGGAATGCGCGAGCTCATGATCAGCCGCACGCCCTACATCGTCGCGTACCGCATCGCAGGCAATATTGTCCGGATCTTGCGCGTTCTGCGCGGGTCACGGCGCTGGCCCGACGAGATGCCTGAAGAGTCGCAAAAGTGATCGGAATCTGCGACCTTGTAGCGGGCTACTTTGAAGACGAATTTCTGTTGACGCGCTGAGAGACGAGTTTGCGCCCGCGCAGCGCCAGACCCCGCGCTACCGACGTGAACTCGTTCCCACCCCGAATTCGCTCCCGCCCAAAGCGAGTCTCGAAGATGCGCCGAACGGCGGGAACGAAAGAAGAGCCGCCGGTGAGAAATACCATGTCCACTTCCTGCGGACGCACTCCCGAAGCGCTGAGCAGGGAATCGACGCAGCCCGCGATCTGCTCCAGCTCCTCGGCGATCCACTCTTCGAACTGCGCTCGTTCGACCACCGCCGCGAGATCGACGAAGCCGTCTGAAAACCGAAACTCCGCCACGGAATGATTCGACAAGTCGCACTTCACCTTTTGCACCGAGCGGTGCAGCTGAAATCCCAGATCCTCCTTAATGAAATGAATCAGGGCCCCGATCTTGTCTGGCTCCAGCGCCTGCGCATGAACACTCTTCAGCATGTCGAGCACATCCTTCGCGCGCAGCAGCGAAAGATGGTGCCAGCGCTCGAGCTTGATATAAACCCAGTTAGGAACGGGCAATATTTTGCCCAGGGAACGTAACTGAGACCCGGCGCCGAGATGCGGCGAGACCAGATGCCGCACGATCCGGGCGTCGAAGGCGTCTCCGGCCATTCCCAAACCAGAGTTCCCCACAATGTCGCCGGGCGCTCGGCCTCTTCGCCGAATGCCAGGGCCAACATGCAGCAGCGAGAAGTCGCTGGTGCCGCCTCCGAAGTCACCGATCAGGATAAGCTCGTCATGATCGAGCGTGGATTCGTAGTAGTGAGCCGCAGCGACCGGCTCCATCTCGAACTCCACCGATTCAAAGCCGGCCAACTCAAACGCAGAGCGCAACCGCCCCTCGGCGTAGCTGTCGTCTTCGTCTTTTTCGGCACCCACAAAATGAACAGGTCTGCCCACGACTGCGGATCGAATTTCGGCCCCAAACTGCAGCTCGGCCTTTTGCTTCAGATCGCGAAGAATCCTCGCAATCAGATTTTCGAGCGAATAACGTCGCCCGAAAACTTCCGTTCCGTGAAAGTTACGGCTGCTCAGAAACGACTTCAGTGATTGAATGAGTCGCCCCTTGGGCTCGGCGGAAAGATATTGCTCAATGCCCTCTGGACCGGTCCACGACTTGAGTTTCCTGGCGCCGTTTTCGTTCCACTGCTCCAGGTAGAGCAGCGACCGGTAGGCCTCGGTCAACTCTCCCAATTGCATGAAGCTGGCAAGCCGAACATTCTGTGGACTTCCCTCCGCATTCTTCTCCGCATTCTCCGCTGCACTCTCGGCATAAGCGATCGAACTGTTAGTCGTCCCAAAGTCAATGCCGATGCCGCCTCCGCTCGTTCGCGAATCTCTTGCACGCATTCGTAATCTTTCTACCTTCACAGACACCAGATCCTTGATTGTTTTGATTTTAGAATTGGGCGGAGCTTTGAAAGGGAGTGACCTACAGCGGCGCCGTAAGTCAGCAGCCCAGAATCGGGCTTACCTTACATACCGCAAGCGTGGGCGTCACCTAAACACTGCCCAACCACGCGGGCGTAGTCGGCGATTGCAATCTCCGGGTCGTCGATGTCCGGGTGCCAAAGTTTCTCCCACTCGAAACAATAAAAGCCCGAGTATCCGATCGAGCGCAGGGCTTGAATCTGTCGAGCAATGGGCACATTCCCGCGTCCGGTCAAAACGTATTTGCGATCTTCGCCGCTGCCGACGGAATCTTTCAGATGAGTGTGCCGAATCCATGGCCCTAGCTGCTTTACGGTAAATTCCGGATCTTCATTCGAAGTGGCAAAAGTGTGATGCGCGTCCCAGAGCAATCCCACGTGCCCGGAATCAGCCTGGTGCAGCACATCTTTCAAAGTTGGAGAAGCCGTGAAGTGGTCGTGCGATTCGATGATGACGGTCACATTTCGCGGGCCCGCATAGTCGCCAAGTTCGTGCAAAGCCGACGCCACCCGGGCTTTGGTCGCATCGTCCGGCGCGGGGCTCTTGTCGGATTCCGCTTTCCCCCCGAAAACCCGCACCAGCGGCGCATTCAGGGTCGATGCCAGATCGATAAAGCGCCGCGCATCCCCCAACTCTTTCGCTCGCCTCACCGGATCTTCGAAATATAAATTCGCCGAACTGCTCACGCAGGCGATCTTCAGCTTGCTGTCACTAATCTCGCGCTTCGTCTGCTCGATGTGGTCGACTGCGAAAAGTGGAAGCGAGGGCAAATCCAATTTGCCCCCAAGTCCGCGCAATTCAATCGCAGCGAATCCGTGCTGAGCCGCGAAATCCAGAATCTTCTGCCACTCCCACGCCGGACATCCCAGGGTAGAAAATGCAATCGGAATCCGGCTGGCCTTGGGAGGTTCGGCCTTTGCTTGACCTCGCATCGCCAAGCCCTTCATCGTGCCCAGCGCAACCGGCGCCAGCAACGTCGACGAAAGCATCCGCAAAAATTCCCGCCGGCTACTCATAGGGTCTTTCCCCCTGTGTGTCCCCCGTGTCCCCTGTGGTAAAGCTTTTTGTCTATGCCGACTTGATCGTCCGGGAAGCCTCGTCCCAAGTAACCGGCCGCTTGCGGAAGTAAGACTCGTTCGCCATGTGGCACGCGATGGCGGCGTGGTTACCGAAAACCTCATTCTCCGTCACCGGCTTGCGCGACTTGACCGCCTGGAAAAAATTATTCAGGTGCGGACGCACATCGTCCCAGTCGTGCCCGTGATAAACCATGTCTTCATGCATCGGCTCTTTTCCTAGTTGCGGATCATGTTCCGCATGCCACTGCGCCGCGTACTCTGCCCGCATCTTTGCCGGGAAACTGAAACTGTAGTAGCTCGGATCCAGGTCAATGCCCGGCTGTTGCGAAAGCCGAAGATCATTCTCACCTGCTTCCAGCAACCCTTTCGGCCCCATAAAGCGCGCTATCTCCGGCGTCTCACAGCCCAGGTCGAGACGTACGTACACCGGAGTGCCGTGATAATCGAAGAGCACGGTGTGAAAATCAGGCATGTCGCGGACGTCGTTGAAGCGGAAGATGCCGCCCATCGCCACTGCCGACTTGGGCACTTCATTCCAGTTCAACGTAACCAGCATGCCGCTGATTAAATGCACCATCAGATCGCCGGCCACGCCAGTACCGTAATTTCTCCAGCAGCGCCAACGCGCGAAATGCAACTTGTTGAATGGAATCTTGGGCGCGTCGTTCAGCCAAGTGTCCCAGTCGAGCGTCTCCGGCGAAAGATCGAGCGGCGGCGGATATTCCCAGGCACCTGTGGGATCGTTTCGTCCCAGCGTTAGTTCGATCATCTCGACATCACCTATCGCCCCACCGGTATAGAGTTCACGCGCCTGAGCACACAGCATGGAACTCACGCGCTGCGATCCGATCTGTACCACGCGCTTATTCTTCTGGGCCGCGTCAACCATGGCCAGCCCATCGGCAACGTTGTGTGACATCGGCTTCTCGCAATAGATATCCTTGCCCGCGTTGCAGGCATCGACCACGACGCGACGGTGCCAATGGTCGGGCACCGCTGCGACAATGCAGTCAATGTCTTTTCTGTCGAGCAGTTCCTGATAATGCCGCGTGGTCGGCAGGCTCGGATTGGCTGTGATTTCCTTGGCCAGGGTGTGGCGCCCGTCATACAAATCGGCGGCCGCGACGCACTGCACGCCAGGTAGAGTGATCGCGCTGGCCAGCAATCCAGAGCCCTGCATGCCGATTCCGATCATGCCGAAGCGAATCCGGTCGCTGGGCGCAACCGCCTGCGGCAAGGGCTGAGCCTCCAGCAGAATATTCTTCGACACCATTACACCGCCCGCGGCCGCCGCACTACCCTGCAAGAATGCGCGTCGCGAAAATCTACGTTTCATGAAAATACCTCCAGATGATTTGACTGCGCTGTGCCGTCGGCCCTCGCATACGTTCGTGGAGCGGCGGACGCCCCGTCCGCCCCCCTTTATAAGAGTCGCGTGGTCCTTCCCGGGCGAGGGCGTCACGGGCTCCACGCAGCTTCCCCTTTTACTTCTTCAGCGGCTTAATGGCGACTTCCTTGAAAAATACAATGTCATTGTCGCTGTGATTCTGCAGTCCTATGTAACCAAAATTAGGCCGTGGACCGCGCTGCGGCTCGAAATCAAACTTGCGCGCCGGCACCGGATCGCCGTCGGTATAGTCCGTGATCTTCACGCCATTGAGCACGACAATCGTGTGCGGCCCATCCAGCGTGATGTCCATCGTGTTCCACTCCGGCCCCGGCTTCCACGCCTTGGCCAGCGGCTTGGTCAGCGAATAAAGCATCCCGGTGGAATGATACTCATCCTCGCCCGAGGCCTCGGGATCATTATCGATCTGTACTTCGAAGCCGTAATGCACCGGCATCCACTCTTCGCGCGGCTCCAGCGGAATGCGGATGAACACGCCGGAGTTGTCGTTGACGTCGCGCATCTTGTAGACGACATGAAGCTGGCAATTACCGATCTTGCCCGCGGTCCAGTAGAGCAGCCCCATACCGCCGTGAGTTCGGATTAATCCGTCTTCCACCGTGTCGCCGCCCGGCCCCACGTGCTTCCATCCATTTAAATCTTTGCCGTCATAAATCTGCTGCCACTTATCGGGATCTCCCTTGCACACGTTCTGATTTTCATCCGCCGCGAGTGCGGCGGTTATCAAACCGGCGAGAAGAAGGATGCAGATACTGAATCGTTTGAACATGGGGAATCTCCGGAATATTCTGCGCCAGCTCTTGTGGGACAGACCAACATACTCGCACCGGCGGCAGGAATCAAATTGGCTTTAATCGCGGTAGTGGATCGGTATGAAATCGTGCTGACCCACTACCTTAATCGCCCATCGGTTGCGTGGCTCATGTGGTGAGGGGCGCCTTCGCCCGTCCAAGCCAGGGCGAAGCCCGGCGCTACCGCGGAGGCCCCAGTGCTGCCCTCGACTCCATCGGGTCTCTTCCTAAGCCTCAGGGCAGGTCTTCGGTTCGCGAAGAGTGAGGAGAGGTGAGTGAGGCGCTAAGTTCTAGCTCCCTAGTCAATCTCCCGGGTTTCTTCTTCCCGTCCTCGATCTTCCCGCGATCGCATCAGCAGCAGTCCCGCGCCCGCGCCGGATCCGCCCTCCGCCTCGCGCTTTTTCTGCCAGTCGCTCTCGGTCAACACGGTGATTGATTCCGCTTTTTTCTTCTTCAAGCCAGCATTAATGCTCGGAAGTTCCTTCTGCGTCAGCTTTTGGAAGTCGCCACTCACGTCTTCCAGTTCGTGCGCCAACGAATCCGACCGCGCCGCCTGGTAGTCCGTAGGATGTCCTTCATATCCGTTCACCGTGCCGTAGAGTTGCCCGAGAAGTTCGCGGATGCGTTCTTCTCCGGTGACCATGCCGCCTTCTTTCGTGGCCACGATCTTTGAGCGTATTTCGTCGCACTTCGCCGCCAGATCCTGCAACCGCTTGCGCAGCGGATCTTTTTCCGGCAACTTCGCCGCTCGCGCGTTGGCCGCGTCGCGAACTCCCTCAATCGCCGACACCGCAAAAGTCATGTGTTCGATGGTGTGATAAATCTTCATGGTCAAATCGAACTGCGCCTTGCGGTCTTCCAGCGAAAACTTTGCCCGCGGGTCGAGCACCACATTCAGCGTCTCGGTATAAACGTTGTCGCCCTTGGTCATCTTCACGGTGTAAGCGCCGGGCAATACGCGCGGACCCTGCGCCGCCTCAAACAGTGCGCTGGCCGCGGGAGGAACCGCCGGAGCCTTGACGTGCATCGACCAGTTGGCGCGGTTCAGCCCGCGATGCTTGCTGCCGGCCACGGTGTCGATCTGCTTGCCGTTCTGATCGAGAATCTCGATCTTAAGGTCGCCAAAAATGTGCCGGCCTTTTTGATAGTAGGTAATCTGCGCTTCCTGCGGGCGGCTTCGTCCGGTGAAAGTTTCGTCGCCTTCCGGCCAACCGCCGGATACTTCGAAGTACTGCACCGCCTTGCCCGGAATCAGCGCCGCTTCCTTCGACATCAGCTCCGGAGTCAGCGCCCGCCACGGCGAAATGTCATCAATAATCCAGATGCCGCGCCCGTGCGTGGCCAGCACCAGATCGCCCTCCCGCGCCTGCACCGCCATATCATCCACCGGCACCGACGGGAAGTTGCTGCCCTTGTATTGTGCCCAGTGCTGTCCACCGTCGACGGAAATCCAAAGCCCAAATTCCGTGCCCAGGAATAGAAGATTAGGATTTACGGAATCTTCCTTGATCACATGCGCGAAGCCGCGCGCTCCGCTCTCCTGCGCCGCCAGCGCGGTCCAGCTCTTGCCGTAGTCGGTAGTCTTGTACACATAGGTCTTCATGTCGCCAAAGGTGTGGCGATCAAAGGTGGCGTAGGCGGTGGCTTCGTCGAATCTGCTGGCCTCGATCGTCGTCACCCAGGAATTTTTTCCCAGGCCGCTTACATTTTCGACCACGTTGGTCCAGGTCTTTCCCCCGTCGCGCGTGATCTGCACATTCCCATCGTCGGTGCCCGCCCAGATAATCTGGCCGTTCTTCGGCGACTCCGAGATCGAATAAATCGTGGTGTGCATTTCCGCCGAAGAGTTGTCGACGGTTACCCCGCCCGACTCCTCCTGCTTCTGTTTCTCCGGATCGTTGGTCGTGAGGTCCGGCGAAATCCGGTCCCAGGTTTGGCCGTGATCGCGCGAGCGGAACAGGAATTGCCCACCGATATAAATCGTCCCTTTTTCATTCGGACTCATATGAATGGGCGTGTTCCAGTTGAACCGCAATTTCTTCTCGCCATAATTCGGCAACGGCTTGATGCCGCGGGTCTCATGCGTGAAGCGGTTGACGCGGCCGATTTCTCCGCCCTGCGCCTCGGCGTAAATGTAGTTCGAGTCGGAAGGATCTTC
>Ga0302324_100015973_pt1 | contig 15006 bp, 10 predicted proteins | sample Palsa_T0_1_FD_201949 | JGI IMG/M metagenome (GOLD analysis project Ga0302324, IMG submission 201949) | Peat permafrost microbial communities from Stordalen Mire near Abisko, Sweden - Palsa_T0_1 | ecosystem: Environmental > Terrestrial > Soil > Palsa > Peat permafrost | place: Sweden: Abisko...
GCTGTGCCTCGACGCGCTGGACGTGTCGATGGTCGGCGTCGCCCTCCCGTCGATCCGGTCCGCGCTCGGCCTGAGCACGTCTTCACTGCAATGGATTGTCAGCGGCTACGTTCTCGGTTACGGCGGGCTGCTGCTGCTCGGCGGCCGGGCCGCGGACCTGCTTGGCCGTCGGCGTGTCTTCCTCGTAGCCCTGGCCGTGTTCGCGCTGGTGTCTGTGTTCGGCGGCCTGGTGAGCAGCCCGGGCCTGCTGATCGCGGCCCGGTTCGTCAAGGGCGCGGCGGCGGCGTTCACCGCTCCGGCCAGCATGTCGCTGCTTACCACCACGTTCCCCGAGGGTCCGATGCGGAACCGTGCGTTCAGCATCTACACCGTCTTTGGCGCAAGCGGTTTCTCGCTGGGCCTGGTGCTGTCCGGGGTTCTCACCGAGATCAGCTGGCGATGGACGCTCCTGGTGCCCGCGCCGGTCGCGCTCGGCGTGCTGGCCGCCGCCATCTGGCTCATCCCTCGCGGTGAGCGCAGCGGGCGAGGCGAGCGCAGGTTCGACATACCCGGCGCGCTTACGATCACGGTCGCCACGCTGCTGCTCGTCTATACGGTGGTATCCGCCCAGCAGGCCGGCTGGGGATCGGCCCGGACCGTCGGCTCGTTCGCCGCCGTGGCCGTGCTGGTCTGGGTGTTCGCTCTCATCGAGCGGCGCAGCCGGGATCCGCTGGTGCCGTTCGGCATCTTCTCCTCCGCCGCGCTGCGGCGGGCCAATATCGGGGCCGTAACGCTGTTCGGTACCTATATATCGTTCCAGTTCCTGGTCACGCAGTACCTGCAGACGCTGTCCGGCTGGTCGGCCATGTCGACCGCGCTGGCGTTCTTGCCGGCCGGGGTGATGGTCGTGGTCCTGTCTACCCGGATGGCATCGCTGCTCGGCCGGTTCGGCCCGACCCCGCTGACCGGGCTTGCCTTCACGTGCTTGGTTCTGGCCTACGCGGTCTTCCTGCGGGCTGGCATCCCCCCGGACTACCCGGCGGTGATGCTGCCTGCCACGCTGCTGGTCGGGCTGGCGTTCGGGCTCGGTTTCTCCTCGCTCAGCGTGGCGGCCACGGCCGGCGTCCCGGACGCGGAGCAGGGCCTGGCGGCCAGCCTGTTCCAGACCTCGTTCCAGGTCGGGGGCGCCCTGGTGCTGGCCATCGTCACGGCGGTGGTGGACGCCGGCGGAGCGGGCCGGCCCGCTTCGGCTCCGGCGACGCTGGCTGCCTACCGGCCGGCGCTGGGCCTGATCACCGGCGTCGCGGCGATCGGGATGCTGGTCGCCCTGAGCGGGCTGCGCCGCCGGCCGGTCCAGCAGGGTGCGTTGCCTTACGACCCGACCGCCGACCTAGAGGTCGGCGACCTGGCCCACGAGCTGGCCGCTGGCGAGATACCGGCGGGCGAGCTCGCAGCGGGCGAGCTGGTCGGGTGCCCGGCCGCAGGCTGCTGACGTCGCCGACGGCAGCGGCGCGGCCTGAGCCGCTAAGGCCTGGTGCCGTCCGCGCCGGGCCTTAGCGGTGCGCCGAGATGATGATCACCACGGACGATCCGCGCGTGCCGGAACGGTCCGGGCTCCCGCTGCCAGCGGTGCCGAGTCCACTGGCGGGCGACAGGATCGTCCGGCTCCAGCTGACGTGCCAGCGCGGCAGGTGGCGGCTCAGCCAGCTCGGGCCCGCATTACGGTTCTGCCTGGTGCGCGCCGTGGTCCGGGTGAGCTCCTCGCGGCGCTGGTCGACCAGGGTCATCGCGGTTTCCGGATTCATAATGACGGCTCCTCGTGTGTGTCTGCGTCTGTTAGTTACGATATATCTCGAGTATTAGCTCAGTCAAGATATATCTCGAGTTTCGAGCCCTAGTGGGTCTCGGAACGATCGGTGCTGGGTTCCCGGTTATGACCCCGGGGCACCGGGTCTGTGGAGTTATACGTTCGGGGCGGCCAGCTGATAAGTGCCCTCGGCCTGGCTCGCTCGCTTTTTCGACTTGGCCAGTATGCCGAAGGGGTCTGACATTCTCGCCGGATCCGGGCGACGTCAGTCCGGGTCGTCTGCGCCCGTTTCGCTGGCCTCGTCGGCAGCTGGTAGCGGGGGCAGGTCCAGCACCGGGTACGCCATCAAGACGAACTCGACCGGCATGGCGTCCGCTGGTCGCAGGCTGGGGTCGCGGCGATCGGCGTAGCGGTGACGCGGCCCAAGGAGGCGCTGGAACACCTGATGGATCTCGGTGTAGAGCTCCGCAGCCTCCTCCGCGGTCACGTAGAGCCTGGAATTCGTCGCGCCCAGCGCGTTCTCGAGGACTTTCGGCCATTTCGCCATCGACGTGAGGCTGTGCTGGGCCCGGTTCAGCGACCGGTCTAGCCACACCCGATCCAGGGCCTCGGCGGCCTGCGAGGCCTGCGGATCTTCCACGCGCGTTCGCCAGCTCATACCGTCATACGTCTGACGCCACGGGCGTTCCCGGCCCCGGCCGCCGCCGGCCTCCTCCACGAACCCGTACTTCGCCAGGGTCCGCAGGTGAAAGGCGCAGTTGGCCGGGGACTCGCCCAGCATCTCGCTGGCCTGGGTCGCGGTCAGGGTGCCAGCCTGGCCCAGGGCCTCGAGCAGCGCCCACCGTACCGGGTGGGCCAGCGCCCGGATGGCCTTGGAATCGGTCAGGTTGAGCCTGCGAGCCTCGTCCGGCTCGCCGCTCGGTGCCGCAGGCCGTGTCTCGTCCTGGTCACGGCGCTCGTCCGCCGCCTGCGTCTCGGTCAATCCGGCTATCGGATGTTGTTCGGAAGCCATGTTTCGAAAGACTACCCTCGAAAGGGTTGTTTTGACAAGTCGCTCGGAACACTTCTTCCGAGACGTTGGGTAAGGGCCCGCCGACGAGGCGGCCGGAGTGGACCAAGGGGCCGGGCTACCGGGCCGAACGGCGCCAGCCGAATAAGCAGCACGGCCGGTCGGCGAAGGCTGGGATTAACGGTGCAGGACGTGCACGGGACCCTCGCCGCCGCCTAGCTCGGACAGGCCGTGGGCCACCGCGTCACCGGCTAGAGCAGCGGCCTGTTGCGCCGCGTCGACCATGGAGAGCCCGGCCGCTAGGCCAGCCGCCAGCACCGCGGAGTGGGTGCACCCGGCGCCGTGGGTCGCGGCGACCGGGTAGCGGGTGACCGGGATGGCCAGGTGCCGTGAGCCGTCGAAGAGATGGTCGACGGGCTCGGTACCGTGTCCGCCGGTGACGAGGGCTGCTCGCGCGCCCATGGCAACCAGGGCCTCGGCGAGCTTCGCGCGGTCCTCTGTCGCGATCTCCGTGAGCGCCTGAGCCTCGAGGAGATTGGGGGTCACCACGGAAGCCAGCGGGAAGAGCCGCGCGATCAGGGTTCCGACGGCGTCGGGCATCAGCAGCCTGCTCCCCGAACTGGCCACCATGACCGGATCGACGACCAGCGGCAGGTCCCGCGGCGCCAGCGCGTCGGCTACGGCCTGGATCAGCGGCTTGGAGAACAGCATGCCGGTCTTGGCCGCGTCCGCCCCGATGTCATCGAGGACGGCGTCGATCTGCGCGCGCACGAAGGCAGGCGGAAGCTCGTGGATGGCGGTGACGCCCACGGTGTTCTGCGCGGTCAGCGCGACGATGGCCGACATGCCGTGCGCGCCGCAGCGGGCGAACGCCTTGAGGTCCGCCTGGATGCCGGCGCCGCCGCCCGAGTCGGACGAGGCGATGGTCAGCACCCGCGGCACGGGGTCAACACCGTTCACTCGGGAAGCTCCGGGCGTCCATCGACGGGGCTGGACGCGCGGGCGTGCCACCGGCGGGGGATGCGCCCGGCGGTCCGGGCGGCGTACCCGGCCGCCACCGCCAGTCGCATCGCGGTGGCCATGCGCTCGGGCTCGGCGGCCCGGGTGATGGCCGAGGCGACCAGGACCGCGTCGCAGCCCAGTTCCATGGCGAAGGCCGCGTCACTGGCCGTCCCGATCCCGGCGTCCAGGATGACCGGGACGCCGGCCTGCTCCACGATCATCGCGATGTTGTGCGGATTCCGCACGCCGAGACCGGACCCGATAGGGGCGCCGAGCGGCATGATCGCCGCGCACCCGGCCCGTTCGAGCTGGCGGGCCAGGATGGGATCGTCGTTGGTGTACGGGAGCACCACGAATCCGTCGGCGACGAGTATCCGGGCTGCGTCGAGCAGTTCCACCGAGTCGGGCAGCAGGGTGTGATCGTCGGCCACGACCTCCAGCTTGACCCAGTCGGTGCCAAGCGCCTCGCGCCCGAGGCGGGCGGTGAGCATCGCCTCGCTGGCGGTGTGACAGCCGGCCGTGTTCGGCAGGATGCTCACTCCGGCCTCCCGCAGGGTGCCAAGCAGCGTGCCGGCTCCGTTCCCCGCGGACGCGACGCGGCGCATGGCCACAGTAGTCAGCGCGGTGCCGGAGGCGTCGAGCACCCGGCGCAGCACGTCCAGGCTCTGCACTCCCCCGGTACCCAGGATCAGCCGTGAGGCCAGCTCCCGGCCGGCCAGCACCCACGGGTCGGCCGGGGTCCACTTAGCCGCTTGGCTCAGCACATCGGTGTCTGTCATTTCACCCTCCTTGCACGGCCGTGACCACCTCGACCTGGTCACCTTCACCCAGCGACGCGGCGGCCCAGGAACCACGCGGGACGACTTTGCCGTTGACGGCGGCCGCGACGCCGCTGGCCAGCTTGGTCACCTCGGCGACCGCGTCGGCTAGGGTCGCGCCGTCGGGCAGGTCGCGCGGCTCGCCGTTGAGTTTCACCTGGATGCTCATGTTGACCGTTCCTCTCCGGCGAACCGCTGGGGCGTGAACGGCTCCCATTCCGGGGCGGGGGCCTGGCCAGCCAGCAGAGCCACGGCCGCATCCGCGGTCACCGGTGACATCAAGATGCCGTTGCGGTAGTGCCCGGTGGCCAGCAGCAGCCCGTCCGGGCCGCACCGCCCGACGACCGGGCCGTTGTCCGGCGTGCCCGGCCGCAGGCCCGCGCAGGTCTCAGCCAGGATCAGCTCGCTGGTCACCGGGAGCACGCTCATCGCGTCGTGCAGCAGGTCGTGCACGGCGCCCGCGGTCACGGTCTGGTCTGGCCCGCGCTCTTCCTGGGTAGCGCCCACGATCAGCTCGCCGTCGGCCCGCGGCACCAGGTAGACATCCGTGCCGCGGACGATGGCCCGGATCGTGTGGCTGATCACGGGCGGCATCCCGGCCGGATGGCGCAGCCGCAGCAGCTGGCCCTTGACCGGCCGGACGACGGTCCGCAGCGCGTCTGGCAGCCCGTCCACCGCGCCGGACCAGCACCCGGCGGCCACCACGACGTGGGCCGCGCCGATGTCGCCGCCGTCGGCCAGGCGGACCCCGCGGACCTGCCCGTCGCGGATCCGCACCTCTAGCACGCGGTCCCGCACGCAGCGGACCTTCACCGAACGCGCCGCGTCGCCCAGGGCCGCCACGTACCGGCGGTTGTCCACCGACCAGTCGCCCGGGAACAGCACGCCGCCGTGCACGTCCGGGGTCAGGAAGGGCTCCAGCTTGCGGCAGGCCCGGCTGTCCAGTTCTTCCGCGTCCAGGCCGGCCGACCGGCGGAAGGCGGTCAGCCGGATCAGTGCGGCGTAGTCGCCGGGATCATAGGCGACGGCGAGCGTCCCTTCGCGGCGCAGCCCGACCTGACGCCCGGTGGCCTCTTCGAGCTCGGCCGCGAAGGACCCGATGCGCCGGACGGCGAGCAGGTTGAGCCGGAGCAGCGCGTCCTCGCCGAACAGGGCTTCCGACACCGGGGCGAGCATGCCCGCGGCGACCAGTGACGCGGCGTGGCCCTGCTCGGGATCGACCAGCACGACATCGAGCCCGGCGGCGGCTGCGCGCCAGGCGATCGCGGTTCCGATGACGCCGCCACCCGCGACGACGACGTCTGCGATCTCGGCCAAGACCACTCCCTTCGCCGGCATTACCCGGATCAGGTTCGACGGTCGAAGGCGTGCGGCGGGGTACCAGGGGGGCGTCCCCCGTGGATGCACTGCCTCCCTCTCAGCCCTGGCGGGCTCCCGTGGTTGATTCCCTAGCTTATCTCACCCTGAGCGACGTGATTGGATGGCGCGATGGCAAACGATGCGCGGACCCAGCTGGCTGACGCGCGGCTCTACCTGTGCACCGACGCCCGGCGGTCACGCGGTGACCTAGTCCCTTTCCTGGACGCCGTGCTCGGCGCCGGTGTGGACATCATCCAGCTGCGCGAGAAGGGCCTAGAGGCCCAGGAGGAGCTCGGGCTGCTCGAGGTGTTCGCCGACGCGTGCCGCCGGCACGGCCGCCTGCTGGCGGTGAACGACCGGGCCGACGTGGCGCTCGCGGCGGGCGCCGACGTGCTTCATCTGGGCCAGGACGACCTGCCGGTGCCGGTCGCGCGGGCCATCCTGGGTCCGGGGCCGGTGATCGGGCGGAGCAGCCATAGCCCGGCCCAGGCGGACGCTGCCGCCGCCGAGCCCGGCGTCGACTACTTCTGCGCCGGGCCGGTGTGGACCACGCCCACCAAGCCGGGACGCCCGGCGACCGGCCCGGGCCTGCTGAACCACGTGGCGCGGCAGGCGCCGGCCCGTCCCTGGTTCGCGATCGGCGGCATCAGCCTGGCCCGGCTCGACGAGGTGCTGGCCGCCGGGGCTACCCGCGTGGTCGTCGTCCGGGCCATCACTGACGCCGACGACCCGGCCGCCGCCACGGGATCGTTCACCCGGCGGCTGCGCGCAGTGTGATCAGATGGCCAGCGCATATGCCACGATGAAAATATGCGGATCGCCGAGGTGGAATCGACAGACCTGTTCGTAGGGACCGCGCAGCGCCCGCTGCAGGTCGTGCGGGTGACGCTGGAGAACGACGGGCCAGCTAGCGCCCCAGACGCGGCGGCCACGGTATACGTGCAGGGGCCCGGAGTGAGAGATCCGGGGCCGTTCGGAATCACGGGTTTGAACCTGGGCGAACGGAAGGCCTTTGAAATCCCGGTTGAGATCGCGGCGCCCTATCAGCCCGGTAGCACGCGCCGGGTCACGGTGACGGTCGAGACCGGGTCGGGGCGGACCCAGGCCGAGGCGGACATCACGGTGGCCGAGCCGGGCTGGACGATGTGGATGGTCAGTCACTTTCACTATGACCCGGTGTGGTGGAACACCCAGGGGCAGTTCGCCGAGGCCCGGCTCAGCCTGCCTGACGAGAACGGCGAGATGCCCGACGTCAGGGCCGCGTTCGAGCTGGTCAGCGCACACCTGGACAAGGCCAGGAAGGATGACGACTACAAGTTCGTGCTGGCCGAGATCGACTACCTGAAGCCATACTTCGACGCCTTCCCACAGGACCGGCACGACCTGCGCGCGCTGCTGGCCGAGGGCCGGGTGGAGGTCGTCGGCGGCAACTACAACGAGCCGAGCACCAACCTGATCAGCCCCGAAGCCATCATCCGCAACGCGGTATACGGGATCGGGTTTCAGCGGGACGTGTTCGGCGGCGATCCGCGGTCGGCGTGGATGCTCGACGTGTTCGGGCACGACCCGGGGTACCCGGGCCTGATGGCGGCGGCCGGGCTGACCTCGTCGGCGTGGGCGCGCGGTCCGTTCCACCAGTGGGGGCCGAGCGGCGCTGCGGGCGGCGACAGGCGGATGCAGTTCAGCACCGAGTTCGAGTGGATCTCACCCGATGGCCGCGGGCTGCTCACGGCCTACATGGCGCACCACTACGGCGCGGGCTGGAAGCTGCACACGCTCCCAGACCTGCAGGCCGCCGAGGCCGAGGCCTACGGTCAGTTCCGGGCGCTGGCGCAGGTCGCGACCACCCGGAACGTCCTGCTGCCGGTCGGCGCGGACCACGTCATCCCGGCCCGGTGGGTGACCGACATCCACCGGGACTGGAACCAGCGGTACGTCTGGCCCAGGTTCACCACGGCCGTGCCGCGCGAGTTCTTCGCCGCCGTCCGCGCGGAAGCCGGTTCCGGGGGCTCTGCGGGCGCCTGGATCACGCCGCAGACCCGGGACATGAACCCGGTGTACACCGGCAAGGACGTCTCCTACATCGACACCAAGCAGGCCCAGCGCGCCATCGAGAGCGCGGTCAGCGAGGCCGAGCGGCTCGGCACCCTGGCCTGGCTGGCCGGAGCGCCGTTCCCGCACGCGGCGCTGGACAAGGCATGGCGGCTGCTGGCCTACGGGGCCCACCACGACGGCATCACCGGGGTCGAGTCCGACCAGGTGTACCTGGACCTGCTCGGCGGCTGGCGGGAGGCGTGGGAGCTGGGCTCCGGCGCGCGCCGGGATGCCGTGGCCTATCTGTCGGGATCCGGCGTTTCGGGGTCCGGGGGAACGGCGCGGGCGGGGCTTGCGGTCTGGGTGTTCAACGGGCTGGCCCGGCCGCGGGAGCAGATGGCCACTGTCACCGTGGCGGTGCCTCACGACGGCAGCCGCTGGATCGAGCTCCGCGACGACGCCGGGCATCCCGTGCCGGCCCTGGCCGAGGGCGTCCGGCGGCGTGGGGACGGGTCGCTGGCCGAGGTAACGCTCACCTTCGCGGCCCGCGACGTGCCCGCCCTCGGCTACCGCGCCTATCAGGTCACCCCCGCGCAGGACCAGGAATCCGCGGCGCAGTGGCAGCAGGTCAGCGCGGGGCCCGGCGCCATCGAGAACGACCGGTACCTGGTCACCGCGGATCCGACGCGAGGCGGCACGGTCAGCGTCACCGACAAGCGCACCGGGGCGGGCGTGCTAGCCGGGCCCGGCAACGAGCTGGTCATCCAGGACGAGTACGCGCAGCATCCCAAGCACGGGGAGGGCCCGTGGCACCTGTCGCCCAAGGGACCGGGGACGGGTTCGTCATCGGTCCCGGCCACGGTCCGAACCGAGCGGTGCCCGGCCGGATCCCGGTTGGTCGCCTCGTTCACGCTGGACGGGCTCGAGGTCACCCAGGAGACGGTGCTGTGGCAGGACGCGGAGCGGGTCGAGTTCCGCACCCACGTCGACGGGTACCGCGAGAAGGACCGGCTGCTGCGAGTCCGCTTCCCGGCCGACGTACCCGGCGGGCTGCCGGTGTACCAGACGGCGACGGCGGTGATCGGCCGGTCGTTCGGGGCGGTGGACGTGGATTCGGCGGACCACTGGTACACCCTGGACAACCCGGCTTATCAGTGGTTCGGACTCGGCTCGACGGCACGGGTCCGGACCGGCGGCTCCGGCGGACCGGTCCAGGCCATCGGGGTGGCCGAGGTGATCTGCCCCGATAGCCCGGACGGCGGGCTGCGGGCGGTGATCCGCGAGCTCATGGTGGCGCTGGCCGCGGCCGGGGTGACCGCGACCTGCAGCCAGGCCAGCGGATCGAGGTACGGCGGGCTCGACGCGGACTCCAACCTGCCCGACATCAGGATTGCGGTCGGCGGGCCGGACGTGAACGCGTTCACCGCCGAGGTCCTGTCGAACGCCGGGCCGGGATCCGCGCTGGCTGACGGGTCGGCGCGCGTGTGGGTGCCCGCGGCGCGCAGCCGCGCCGAGGCCTTCGCGCCCAGCGCCGACGTCCGCGGGATGTTGGACCTGCCGGTGCTGATCGTGGCGGGCCGCGGCCCTGCCGAACTGGCCGCGGCGGTCACCGCCCTGGCCGAGGACCTGGCCGACGCCCTGGTTGAAGGGCTCGCAGCCCCCGGCGACACCGTCCGGACCGCACAGGAGGCGCCGCTGGCGGACCGGTCGGTGGCCCTGCTGAACCGCGGTACGCCGGGCGGGGTGGTCACTCCCGACGGGACGCTGCACATGTCGCTGATGCGCTCGTGCAGCGGGTGGCCGTCCAGGATCTGGATCGACGGGGATCCGCGCACGGCGCCGGACGGGAGCAGTTTCGCCTGGCAGCACTGGAGTCACACGTTCGAGTACGCGCTGGCCTCGGGCCCGGGCGACTGGCGCACGGCGGGCTTCTGCGCCAGCGCCGAGGACTACAACCACGACCTGATCACGGTGACGAGTGACGGGCTTGCTGCGCCCGACGGGGCCGATCTGCTGTCGGTGGAGCCGGCCAACGTCACGCTCAGCACCGTGAAACCGCGCGGCAATCCGCTCGCTTCGGAGCGGAGCCCGGCGGGCCGCGCGCCGGAGGCCACGGCGCTCGGCGCCGGGGAAAGCGGCGAGGCCGAGGTCACGGTCCGGCTGCGGGAAACCAGCGGGCAGCCCACCGCAGCGCGGGTCCGCCTGGCCCAGCCCGTGTCGGCGGCATGGCTGACCGACCTGCTCGAGGAGGCCGACGGTGCGACCCTGCCCGTGGTAGACGGCGCGGTTATTGTCGACATGCCGGCCTTTGGCACGGTCACCTTGGCCCTGCGGACAGGCTGGCGGGCCGCCGGAGGCGGCGGCCCGGCCGCCGTCGAACCGGTCCAGCCGGTCTACGCGCGCTACTGGTTGCACGGGAAGGGCCCGGCGCCGGCCGGGAACCTCCCGGTGGCCGTCCACTTCTCCCCCGCCCGGGTCGCCCTGGCCGAGCCGGGTGAGGTCGGCCTGCTCACGCTGACCGTGGCCTGCGGGCCCGAGCCGGCCTCGGGCACGGTCGAGCTCGTCCGGCCAGACGGGATCACCGTCAGCACCGAGCCGGACCTGCGCTATGACCTCACATCCGGTGGGTACGCGGCCTGGGACCTGACCGTGCGGACCGCGCCGGGGACCGGTCCCGGACGTTACTTCACGGCGGCGCGGATCCGTGACGAGCATGGCCACATCATCGAGGACACGGCCATGGTCGCCGTGGGCGAGCGCCGCTGGCCCGACCCGACGCTGCCGCCCGAGGAGGCCCTGGAGGTGATGCAGGCCGACTTCATCGCCGCCGCGGCCGAGATGGGACTGGCCGTGCTCACCCCGGAACTGCGGCTGACGCCGGGCGGCCGGGACGAGATACTGCTCAGCATCACCACCCAGCTGGCCTCCGAGGCATACGGCGAGGCGCAACTGGTATCGCCGTTCGGCACCTGGGCCCTGTTCTCGCCGCCCACGCAGGGCTTCAGCGTCACACCGCAGGAGCCCGCGGTAGTGCGCTTCGAGGTCACCGTGCCCGCCACCGCGCGGCCCGGGACCCGATCGTGGGCGCTGGTCAAGGTCATGTATTTCGGCCGGGTCCGGTACAGCCAAGCCATACCGATCAGCATTGTCGCGGGCTAGATACCACTACGCTGCCAGCGAACAATGTACGGTGAGTCTAGGAAACTCGGCCCCTTTCTCCACTTCTAGCGCGCAAACTCCAGAGGACCTATGCAGTCCGCCACCGTTCTGCTCGCCGGCAACTTGCCCGCGGAGCCGAACAGCTTCATCGGTCGCGAGCGTGACCTCGCTGAGCTGGCCAAGCTGCTCATCGAGGTGCGCGCGCTGACCTTGAGCGGCCCCGGCGGCATCGGCAAGACGCGGCTCGCGGTGCGGCTGGCCCGTGACGTGATCGGCTCGGCCGGGTCGGTAGACGGGACCGGGGTCGGGAGCACCGTAGGCGAGGCCGACCTGGACGAGGCGTGGCTGGTGGAGCTGGCCGACTGGCGTGGCCAGACCGCCCAGCGCGTGGCCGCCACCATCGGCGTGCGCGAGGAGCCGGGCGTACCGCTCGCCCAGACGCTGGCCGAGGCGCTGCGTTCCCGGCACATGCTGCTCGTGCTCGACACCTGCGAGCATCAGGTCAGCGACTGCGCCACGCTGGTCCAGCTGCTGCTGGCCCGGTGCCCGTGGCTGCGGATCGTGGCCACCAGCCGGGAGCCGCTCCGGGTCCGCGGCGAGACGATCTGGCGGGTGCAGCCGCTGGACCTGCCGCCGGACGACGCGGTCGGCGACGAACTGGCCGGCCACGAAGCCATCCGGCTGTTCGCGGCGCGTGCGGCGGGCGCCCGGCCCGGCTTCACGCTCACCGAAGACAACGCGGCCGCGGTGGCCCGGCTCTGCCGGACGCTGGACGGCATCCCGCTGGGCATCGAACTGTCCGCGGCCCGGGTCCGCGCGCTGTCGGTCGAACAGATCGCCGACCGGCTCCGGGACCGGTTCCAGCTGCTCGACTCGGGCGATCGGACGGCGCCGCCGCGGCAGCAGACACTGCGGGCCACCGTGGACTGGAGCTACGAGCTGCTGGACGAGGCCGAGCAGATGCTGCTGCGCCGGCTGGCCGTATTCTCCGGCTGGAACCTGGACATGGCCGAGCAGGTCTGCTCCGACGAGGCCATCCCGGCCGACGCCGTGCTCGACCTGCTCATCTCGCTCATCGACAAGTCGCTGGTCGTGCTGGACGGCGAGGCAGCCGGCGACGCCCGGTACCGCCTGCTCGACACGATCAGGGAGTACGCCGTCGAGCGGCTGGTCGCCGCGGGCGAGGAGTCCCGTCTGTTCCTGCGGCACCGCGACTGCATCCTGGCCCTGGTCGAGGACACCGCCCGCCGGATGTTCCGGCGCGGCGACCCGCCCTGGCCGGTGCGCCGGGCGATCTTCCGCCGCGGCCTCGCCGAATTCGGCAACTTCCGGATCGCGCTGGGCACGTCGCTGAGCCACGGGCACACCGCCGAGGGTCTGCGGCTGTGCACGGGGCTGCTGAACATGTGGGTCCCGCACGGGGATCAGCGGGAGGCGGCCACCTGGTTCGACCGCTTCCTGGTCCAGGAGGGCGGGGAGGTCTCGCCGCAGGTCCGCGGCCGGGCCCTGACCGGTCGCGCCGACATCGCCTTCGACCTGCAGGACTACGACACGCTGCTGCGCACCGCCCAGCAGGGCCTGGAGATCAGCCGCGCGTGCGGCGATGATTTCACTGTGCCGAGCGCGCTGCGGACGCTGGGCCAGGCCGCCCTGCGAGCGGGCCGGTTCGCCGACGCCACCGCCCTGATCGACGAGGCCATCAAGGCGGCCGACGCGGCGGGCAACGACTGGGAGGCGGGGCTCACGCTGGCGGCCAAGGCCGCCATCGCGGTCCGCCAGAACACGCTGAAGTCGGCGCAGCGGTCGTATGAGGCCGCGCTGGAAGTGCTGAGCGACAACAACCGCTGGGGAGTCGCCCAGATCCAGTACGGGCTGGGCACCTTGGCCCGGGCCCGGGGCGATGCCGAGATGGCCCTGCGGTACTTCGAAGACGCCGCGGAGATCTTCCGTGAGGTGGACGCCTGGCTTGAGATCGCCCGCTGCCTAGCCGGAGTCGGTTGGCTCGCGCTGGTCGGCGGCGACCTGGACCTGGCCCGGTCCCGGCTGGCCGAAAGCCTGCGGATCAACCAGGCCTGCGGCCAGCGGCTGGGCATCGCCCGCGGGCTGGAGGCGTTCGCGGCCCTGGCCGCGGCCGGGCAGCAGTTCGAGCAGGCCGCCCGGCTGGCCGGAGCCGCCACCCAGCTGCGGGAGTCGCTGGGTCAGCCGACCGGCATCGGCTCCCGGGTTGTGGAGCTGCTCGAGCTGGCCCGCGACCGGCTCGGCGCGGCGGCGGCGGCCGCGCGGTTCGCCGAGGGCCGCGAGATGACAGCCGACGACGCGGTCAGCTACGCGCTCGGCTCGCACATCGAGACGGCCGGCGGTCTCCCCGCCAGCTCGGGGCATCCGGGAGCCAAAGACCCGGGCAGGCCTGGCGAGGCGGCCTGGGCCGACCCGGCCCGGCTGGCCTCGGCCAAGTCGGCCAGCCCGCTCACCGCGCGCGAGCACGAGATCGTGATCCTCATCGCCCGGGGCCTGTCCAACCGCCAGATCGCCGACGAGCTGGTGATCAGCCCGGCTACCGCGGCGCGTCACGTGGCCAACATCTTGGCCAAGCTCGGCTTCACGTCGCGTACACAGGTTGCCTCGTGGGCCGCGCGGCACGAGCCGCCCCGCTAACCACCATGTGTATATGTGCACGCGGGCCGGGCTCGATCCCGGCTCAAGATGCACACGGGTATGCATAGTTCGGTGCATGTGCACGCGGGTCCGCCCGGCATAGGTTTCAATCGTCGCTAAAGCACGGCAGCCGCTGGTTCCCAAGGGGGGGTGGGAATCAGCGAAGCCCGCCACGGCGGCCGGGCGGGTCCCGGCTCCAGGCCAGGACCCGCCTGTTGCTGCACCCAGCGGGAGGTTCTGGTGGAACTCGAGATCAGTGCCATCGAGGCGGGCTTGCGGACGCTGCACACGGACGGGCCGCGGCGGGCGGTGACCGAGCACATCCTGGCGCTGGCCGACCAGGCCGGGTGCGGGGCCGCGCTCATCGACGCGGTGGCCCAGGGCCACACCGCGGCCGCCGTGATCACCTGGCCGCAGTTCGCGCAGATGGTCCGCGCGGCGGCACGTGGCCTGTCCCGGCGGGGCCTGGGCGAGGGCGACACGGCGGGGATCTTCGTCGACGACGCGGGCAGCCACGCGGTGGCGGTGCACGCCGTCCGGGCGGCCGGGGCCATCGCCGCGCCGGTTCGCCCGGCGCAGTCCGCGGCCGACATCGCCGCCGAACTCAAGGAACGCCGGGCTCGGCTGCTGATCACCTCGGCCGGGCTGGCCGAGGTGGCCATCGAGGCCGCCGAGCGCTCCTGGGTGCGGCAGGTATACGCCTTCGGCGAGGCCGAGGGCACCACGCCGTTCGGCTCCCTGCTCGAGACCCCGCGACTCGCCAACGGCACCAGTGGTCACAACGGCTGCAACGGCCACAGCGGGCCGACGGCGGTCGAGCAGGCCTCCGAGCTGCTGCCCGGGCTCGCACTGACCGGGCTGGGGCCGGAGGGGCTGGGGCCGGACGGGCTCGCACCGGACCGGGCGGTCCCGCAGCTGATCCGTCGGCCGGTACCCCGGCTGACCTGCCGGGACGTGGTCCTGGCCACCCCGCCCTGCGGCGATCCGGACGCCTACACATCGCTGCTGGACTTGGCCCTGGCGGTCGGCGCCACCATCGTGGCGGTCCCGCTGGCCCGGGTCACCACCGCGGTCGGCGTCTACCAGGGCACCGCCGCGATCGTGCCGCGCGGGACGGAGGTCCCCGGCCTGCCCGCGGGTCGGGTCCTGGCCGTGAGTTAGAGCTTGCACGAACAGCCGCGACC
>Ga0302324_100015977_pt1 | contig 15005 bp, 17 predicted proteins | sample Palsa_T0_1_FD_201949 | JGI IMG/M metagenome (GOLD analysis project Ga0302324, IMG submission 201949) | Peat permafrost microbial communities from Stordalen Mire near Abisko, Sweden - Palsa_T0_1 | ecosystem: Environmental > Terrestrial > Soil > Palsa > Peat permafrost | place: Sweden: Abisko...
TACTTGAGCGCGTGACAACCCAGGCAATAGGCCATGAAGTTGCGCGCGCCGCGCTGCAGGGATGCGGTGTTGGTGACGTCATCGGCGGCGTGCCAGGTCATCCAGTCCGCTCCCGCGCCCGCGCCCTCCTCAGCGGCAGCAGCGGCGCCGCTCGCAAGAACGCAGGCGAGCAGCAGCGCGCGCCTAATGGTTCTCATGAAAAACCACTCGCTCGGGCACCGGTTTCACTTTGTCGATGCGCGAGTACCACGGCATCAAGATGAAGAACAGGAAATAACAGACGGCAAAGATGCGCGCGAGGACTACGTAGATCCCCTCGGCCGGCTGCAGGCCGAGATAGCCGAGCGCAATAAAGGAGACGGCAAATATCGCGAGCGCTCCTCGGGAGAGGATGCCGCGATAGCGCATCGATTTGACCGGCGAGCGATCCAGCCACGGCAGGAATACGAATAGCGCGACCGCCAGGAACATCAGGAGCGCCCCCAGGCGCTGATCCGGCACGGCACGCAGGATGGCGTAGTAGGGCGTGAAGTACCACACGGGCGCAATGTGCTCGGGCGTCGACATCGGATTAGCCGGCTCGAAGTTCGGCGCTTCGAGAAAGAGCCCGCCGAAGCTTGGTATGAAGAACACGACGATGGCGAGCATGACCAGCATGACGCCAATGCCGACGATGTCCTTCACCGTGTAATAGGGATGAAACGGAATACCGTCGAGCGGATGGCCGTCGGCGCCGACGCGCTCTTTGATCTCGATGCCGTCCGGGTTATTGGAGCCCGTGCGCCGCAGCGCCACGAGATGCAGCATCACCAGCAACAATATGGCGAGCGGCACCGCGGCAACATGCAGCGCAAAGAATCGGCCGAGGGTTGCGTCCGCGATGCCGTAATCGCCGCGGATCCACAGGACGAGTCCCGGCCCAATCACGGGAATCGTGCCGAACAGGTTCACGATCACCTGCGCGCCCCAGAAGGACATGTTTCCCCAGGGCAGCACGTAGCCGAAGAACGCCTCCGCCATCAGCGCCAAATACACCAGCATACCGATGAGCCACAGGAGCTCACGCGGCGCCCGATAGGAGCCGTACAGCATCGAGCGGAACATGTGCAGGTAGACGACGATGAAGAACACCGATGCACCGGTCGAGTGCAGGTAGCGGATGAGCCAGCCCCACTGCACCTCGCGCATGATGAATTCGACCGAATCGAAGGACGTCGCCTCGCCAGGCTTGTAAAACATGGTGAGAAAGATGCCGGTGACGAGCTGCAACACGAGCACCACGAGCGCGAGCGAGCCAAAGAAATACCAGATGTTGAAGTTTTTCGGCGCGTAGTAGCCGGTGAGCTGCTCGGAGATGAACTCCTGCACCGGAAAGCGCTTGTAGATCCAGCCGCGCAGGCCGGCCGGCTTGGCGGCGGATGCGGGCGGCGGCACGGCAGGCGCCATTACGCGGCTCCTTTCTGATTGACGTCATTGACGCCGATCACGAGCGTGTGATCGTTGGCGTAGGCATAGGGCGGTACGCGCAGATTGATCGAAGCGGGCGAGCCGTCGAACACACGCCCCGAGAGGTCAAAGCGCGAGCCGTGGCAGGGACAGAAGAAGCCGCCCGGCCAGTCCGCGCCGAGCTCGGGAAATCCTGCCTCGAAGCGCGCCTTCGGCATGCAGCCCAGGTGGGTGCACACGCCGACCAGCACGAGGTACTCGGGGTTGCGCGACCGCTGCACGTTCTTGGCGTACGGCGGCTGGTCGGAATCATCCGACTTGGGATCCTTCAAGCGATCGTCGTGCCCGGCGAGGCTTGCGAGCATCGCCGGCGTGCGGCGCACAATGAAGATCGGCTGCTTGCGCCAGACGACGATCACGAGCTGCCCCGGATCAAGCTTCGAGATGTCAAGCTCGGTAGGTGCGCCAAAGGCGCGCGCGCGCTCCGAGGGCATCCACGAAGAAATGAACGGCACCAGGGCGAAAGCCACACCGATTGCGCCGGTGGTCGCCGTGGCCGCAGTGAGAAATACACGCCGACTTGCGTCGACCTGACCGTCGCCAATCACACCATCACCAGCCATCGAGTGGCGCTCCCGCTGTCGTCCGTCGCAAGTCCGCCCATACCTTCGCGCCCACATCTAGTGCGCGCGCAAACGCGTGCGGACGCGGCTGGCGGCTAGCGGGGGGCGGCGTGATTTAGTATACACGAACGACACGGGTCTTCGGACGAGCGGCCGGGCGCGTCTTCCGCGCGCGCGCATGATTACAAAGATGCTGACACCTCAATTGCCGCGCTGGCTCACATTTATAATCGGCTGGGTCGTCGGGGGTCTCGCGCTGGCTTTCATCATCGTCGCCCTGCGGCCGCAATTGCTGGCCCACGACCCGACTGCGCGACCGATAGCCCCCGCCGCATGGTCGGCGCCGATCGCGGGCCATGTAAGCTATGCCGACGCCGTCGCGCGCGCAGCCCCCGCCGTGGTCAATATCTACACCGCGCGCGTGGTGACCGAACGCGTCGCGCCTTCGGGCCTGGATCAGTTTTTTGGCAACTTCCTGCCGCGCTACCGGCAGCGCGTGGAGTCGAGTCTCGGTTCCGGCGTCATCGTCGACACGCTCGGCCACATCGTGACCAATCACCACGTGATTGCGAACGCCGATTCGATCAAGGTGCAACTGGCGGACGGGCGCGTGGCCGATGCGCATATCGTCGGGCGCGATCCGGACACCGATCTTGCCGTGCTGCAGATCGATCTCACCCCGCTGCCCGTCGTCACCTTTGGCCGCTCCGACCTTCTGCGCCCGGGAGATGTCGTGCTCGCGATCGGCGATCCCATCGGCCTGTCGCAGAGCGTCACGCACGGCATTGTCAGCGCCACCGGCCGCGAGCAGCTGGGCATCGCCACTTTCGAGGACTTCATCCAGACGGATGCCGCCATCAACTTCGGCAACTCAGGCGGCGCGCTCATCGATACGACCGGCGCGCTCGTCGGCATCAACACGGCCATCGTCGCCAAGAACTTGGGCGTCGAAGGCATCGGCTTCGCCATTCCCGTCAATCTCGTGCGCGGAGTTCTCAATGACATCATCGCGCACGGCCGCGTCATTCGCGGCTGGATCGGCATCGTCCCGCAGGACGTCACGGAAGCGCAGGCAAAGTCGCTCGGACTGCCAAGCGCGGGCGTCCTCGTCTCAAACCTCTACGTCGGCAGTCCCGCCCAGCAGGCAGGCATACAACCCGGCGATATTCTGGTTGCCATCGACGGCGCGCCGCTGCGAAGCGCGCAGGAGGCGCTCGCCAACATCGCGTCCCGTCCCCCGGGAACGGTGGTCACGATTCGTGCACTGCGCGGGCGGCAGTCCATCGACACGCATGCGCGCGTCAGCGAGCCGCCGCGCAACCCCTGAGGGAGAGTGAGCCTTATGAATCCAGGAACGAAAGCGGATGTGCGCATACGCCGATTCGCTCTGCGCCGCGATCTTGACGTTGCCCTTGCCGAGCGCCTGGGACGCGCGGCGAGCGACGGTGCATCGAGCGCCATCATGCTTGCAGGCGGCACCACCCCGGGGCCAGCTTTCGGACTCCTCGCCGAGCGGCCGCCGCGCGCGGCGCCAGGGCTCTACATCCTCTACTCCGACGAACGCTATGTGCCATCGGTTTCTGCCGCCAGCAATTACCACCTTTCCGAGCCCTTGCTGAAAGCCCTCGCACTGCCGGCCGCACAGGTGCTGCGCGTGCAAACGGAACTGCCGCTTGAAGCGGCGGCGCAAGCCTACGAAGAGCGCCTGCGGGGCCTCTTGGGCGAAAAGATACCGGTAAATTTGGGCCTCCTGGGCCTGGGCGCAGACGGCCACACGGCCTCGCTCTTCAAGCCCGCTGACTTGGCCGCCGCACGCGGCCGGCTCGCCATCTCCGTGCTGCGGCCGGACGGCCGCGAAGCGGTAAGCGTCACGCCCGACTGGCTGGCCGAGGTTGAAGAGATCCTGTTCGTCGTGGCGGGCAGCGATAAGCGCGCGGCGCTCACCCGGCTTGCCGCGCGCGATCCGACACTCATCGCCTCGCGTGCCGTGGAGCGCTGCGCGCAGGTGGAGGTCTGGGCGGACAGCGAGGCGTGGCCGCCCTAAAGGCGTGGCATCAGGGTCCGCAGGCGCGTGTCCAGGTATGCGCATCCGCACCCGGATCGTGCCAGCTGCAGACGCCATCCACGAGCTGGTCCGCGATCTTCGGGCCCCAGCTGCCGACGGCATATTCGTTCACGGGCGTTCCCGTCGCGTTAAGAATGGGGTCGACAATGGCCCAGGCGGCCTCGACCTCATCCTGGCGCGCGAAAAGCCCGGAATCGCCTTTCAGCGCATCGCCGATCAGCCGCTCGTAGGCCTCCATTTCGTCGCCTTCGTTTTGGCTGATGAAAAGCTCAACCGGCCTTCCGGTCATGCCGGCGCCCTGGCGCTTGGTGCGTGCTCCGAGAGCAATCGCCACATCCGGGCCTAAGCGAAAGCGCAGATGATTGGGCGGCTCGGCCGCGCAGTCCTCGAAGACCTGCGCGGGCGGCGCCTTCAGATCAACGACGACCTCGGTCGCCGAGACCGGCAGGCACTTGCCCGCGCGCACATAGAACGGCACGCCGCTCCAACGCCAGGAGTCGATCGACAAACGCAGCGCTGCGTAGGTCTCGACGTTCGACTCGGCGGCAACACCCTCTTCTTGTCGATAGCCGCGGTACTGTCCACGCACCACGTGTGCCGCATCGAGCGGCCGGATCGCCTTCAGCACCTTCACCTTTTCGTCGCGCAGCGCCTCGCCGCTGCCGTTCACCGGCGCCTCCATGGCAAGAAATGTCACGATCTGCAGCAGATGGTTCTCCACGACGTCGCGGATCGCGCCGACTTCCTCGTAAAAGCGCCCGCGACCTTCGACGCCAATTTTTTCCGCCATCGTGATCTGCACGCTCGCGATGAAGTTGCGATTCCACACCGGCTCCAAAAAGGCATTGGCGAAGCGGAAATACAAAAGATTCTGCACGGGCTCCTTGCCCAGGTAGTGGTCGATGCGAAAGATCGAGCTCTCCGGGAAGAGCTTGAGCAGGGTGCGGTTGAGCTCCAGAGCGGAGGTCAGATCGCGGCCGAAGGGTTTCTCGATGACCACGCGTGCGTCCTTTGCCGCACCCGAGGAGCCCAGGAGATCGATGACGACGGGAAACACGCTCGGCGGAATGGCAAGGTAATAGAGCGGGCTCTTGGCGGAGCCGAGCACCTGGCGCAGCGCGGCGAAAGTCTCCGCTTTGCGGTAGTCGCCGTCGACGTATTGCAGCAGGCCCGCGAGACGCTCCAACACCGCCTCATCAGGGTTCTTCTCGGCCTTGCGCACGCTTTCCTGCACGTGCGCGACGAGCTGCGCTCGGTCCCAGCCCGAGCGCGCAACGCCCACCACCGGCACCTGCAGATGGCCGTGGCGCACGAGGTTGTAAAGTGCGGGAAATATCTTGCGCGCGGACAGATCTCCGCTTGCACCAAAGATGACGAGGGCGTCGGCGTTGCTCGTCTTCATCAGGACTTCGCCTCGACGTGACCGCCGAACCCCAAGCGCATGGCGGAGAGGACTTTACTGGCAAATTCGGCATTGCCGCGCGAGTCGAAGCGCGAATAAAGAGCCGCGCTCAATACGTGCGCCGGCACGCCCTCCTCGATTGCCGCCTGAATCGTCCAGCGTCCTTCGCCCGAATCCGACACGCGGCCTGCAAAATGCTCAAGCTTGGGATCGCGCGCAAGCGCGCCGGCAGTCAGATCGAGAAGCTGCGAGGAGACGATGCTGCCGTGCCGCCAGAGTTCCGCGATCGCCGCAATATCAAACGTGTACTGGAAGAGTTCAGGATTCTGCAGCGGCGCGGTCTCGGCATCGGTGCTGCGCGTGGCGAGGCCCGCGTTCGCGTGCTTGAGAACGTTGAACCCCTCGGCATAGGCCGCCATCAGCCCGTATTCGATGCCGTTGTGCACCATCTTGACGAAGTGGCCTGCGCCCACCGCGCCGCAATGCAGGTAGCCCTGCGCCGCCGTACCGGCGGCTCCCGCCGCACCCTTGTCGGCGCCCGGCGCAAGGGTTGCAAAGATCGGCTCCAGGCGCTTAAAAACCTCTGGCTCCCCGCCGATCATGAGGCAAAAACCCCGCTCGAGACCGAGCACGCCGCCGCTCGTGCCGACATCAACATAGTGTATGCCGAAGCGCCGCATATCCTTGGCGCGACGCAGATCATCGTGATAGTAGGAGTTGCCACCGTCGATGATGACGTCGTCCTTCGCAAGCTGTGGCGCAAGCTCGCTCAAAACCTTGTCGACGATCCCGGCAGGCACCATGAGCCACACCACGCGCGGCGCTGGCAGAGCTTTGACGAACTCGGCGAGGGTATTCGCACCCTTTGCGCCGTCCGCGCTCAGCGCCTGCACCGCCTGGGCCGACTGGTCAAATGCCACGCACTCGTGGCCGCCACGCACGAGACGCCGCACCATGTTCGCGCCCATGCGCCCAAGTCCGATCATTCCGATTCGCATGCCAAGTCTCCTTCAGTTCGGCACGCGCCGAATTTGTGCGCCAAGCTGTGCAAGCTTCTCTTCGATGGCCTCATAGCCTCGGTCGATATGATAGATCCGCTCCACGTCGGTGCGACCCTCGGCGACGAGTCCAGCGAGCACCAGGCTTGCCGAGGCGCGCAGATCGGTCGCCATGACCGGCGCAGCCGTGAGCTTATTAACACCTTTGATGATGGCAGTGTTCCCCTCGAGGCGAATCTCTGCGCCGAGGCGCCGCATTTCCAGCATGTGCATGAAGCGGTTCTCGAAGATGGTCTCGGTAATCGTACCGACGCCTGCAGCGATGGTATTGAGCGCCGCGAACTGCGCCTGCATATCGGTCGGAAAGGCCGGATACGGCGCTGTGCGGACGTCCACCGCCTGCGGGCGTCGGCCGCGCATGTCCACTTCGATCCAATTATCGCCGCTCGACACCGTTGCCCCCGCTTCGCGCAGCTTAGCGACGATGGCATCCAGGTGCTCCGGGCGGGTGTTCTTGATGCGCACGTGGCCGCGCGTGATGGCGCCCGCGACGAGATAGGTGCCGCTCTCGATCCGATCGGGCAGCACGTCGTAGTGTGTGCCGCGCAGCCGCTTCACGCCCTCGATCACGATCTTGTCGGTGCCGGCGCCGAAAATTTTGGCTCCCATGGCGCTCAGGAAATTCGCAAGGTCGACGACCTCAGGTTCGCGCGCCGCATTCTCGATGACGGTCTCGCCGTCGGCGAGAGTTGCGGCCATCATGAGATTCTCGGTGCCCGTGACCGTGACGGTGTCGAGCACCAGCCGCGCGCCACGCAGGCGCGAGGCGCGCGCGCGGATGTAGCCGCCTTCTATCGTGATGTCCGCCCCCATGGCCTGCAGTCCCGCAACGTGAATATTGACGGGCCGTGCGCCGATCGCGCAGCCGCCCGGCAATGACACATCGGCCCGCCCGAAGCGCGCAACGAGCGGCCCCAGCACGAGAATCGACGCGCGCATGGTTTTGACAAGATCGTAGGGCGCGAAACACTCGCGCACCGTCGAAGCGTCGACCTCGATGTGCATGTGCTCATCAATCGTGACGCTCGCCCCCATTTGACCCAGAAGCTCGATGGTGGTTGTCACATCCTGCAGGTGCGGCACATTGCCGATGACGACGGGATCGTCTGCGAGGAGAGCGGCGGCGAGAATGGGCAGTGTCGCATTCTTCGCGCCCGAGATGCGCACCTCGCCCTCGAGCGGCGTGCCGCCCTGGATCTGCAATTTATCCAAGTGTCACGTTCCGCACGATCAGGAAGACGTTCGCGCCGTCCACTCCTGGGGCGAGAGTGCATCGATCGAGAGCGCGTGAATCTCGCGCCCCACCGGCTCGCCCAGGGCGCGGTAAATGAGCTGATGGCGCGCGATGCTGCGCAGCCCGGCAAACTCGCGCGCCACCACGCGCGCCGCGAAATGCCGGTTGTCTTCCGATTCGACGTAAACATCCGCATCAGGAAGAGCCGCGCGGATGAGATCAGCCACTTGCTGGGGAGTCATGCGGTGCCATCCTACCGCACGGCGCGCGCTTCATGGATTTTGCCCGCCGGGCGCCTTTGAATCCGGGTTTCGCGCTAGCATTGTGCGCATGCATCCCCCGACCGCCCCGCAAGCCGACGCCACGCAGCTTCTGGCCTCGGCACGGCGCACTCTTGCGATCGAGGCGCGCGCGATCGCCGCGCTGGAAGAGCGGCTCGATGCCAGCTTCACAGAGGCCTGCCGCCTGTGCCTCATCTGTCAGGGACGGGTGGTCGTCACGGGCATGGGAAAATCCGGCCACATAGCCCGCAAGGTTGCATCGACGCTGGCGAGCACCGGCACGCCCGCCTTCTTTCTGCATCCCGCCGAGGCCGGTCACGGCGACCTCGGAATGATCACGCACGCGGACCTCGTCATCGCGCTGACGAACTCCGGTGAGACGCCCGAGATCGTGCTGCTGCTGCCCCACCTGAAGCGCCTCGGGGTGCCGCTCATCGCCCTCACGGGCAATCCGCGCTCGACCCTGGGCACGATCGCCACAGTGGTGCTGAACGTGGGCGTGACCGACGAGGCATGTCCGCTCAATCTTGCGCCCACTGCAAGCACGGCGGCAGCGCTTGCCATGGGCGATGCCCTCGCGGTTGCACTCCTCGAAGCCCGCGGCTTTACACGCGAGGCGTATGCCGAGGCTCATCCCGGCGGCAATCTCGGCCGGCGCGTGCTCATGCACGTTGAGCAGGTCATGCGCACCGGGGAAGCCGTGCCGCGTGTGGGGCCGGCCACTACTCTGGGCGAGGGACTGCTCGAGATGTCGAAAAAGGGCCTCGGCATGACGGTGGTGGTGGATGATAAGGGCAAGGTGCTGGGCGTCTTCACCGATGGAGATCTGCGGCGCGCACTCGACAAGCAGGTCGACATCCACGCCACACGCATGAATGGAGCCATGACCCAGAACCCGAAGACCATCACAGCGCAGTCGCTTGCGACGCAGGCCGTGCACCTCATGGAGCAGCATCGCATCACGGCGCTGCCCGTCACGGACGAGCGCGGCACCTTGATCGGCGCGCTCAATGTCCATGATCTGCTGCGCGCGGGCGTTGTCTGACGCGCGCTCTGTCCCGGTAATGATGAGCAAGTCTGTTGCTGCCGCTGCTATCCGTCTCCTCGTACTCGACGTCGATGGCGTACTCACGGATGGCCGGCTCTACTTCGGGGTGCGCGGCGAGGCCCTCAAGGCTTTTCACGCGCGCGACGGTTATGGCATCCGTCAGCTCATCGCCGCCGGCATTGAAGTGGCGGTCATCTCCGGAAGGCGCTCGGCTGCCGTGTCGGCCCGCTGCCGTGAGCTTGGCATCGCACGCGTGATGCAAGGCGCGAGCGATAAGCTTGCGGCATTTGAGCGCCTGCGTAAGCTCGCCCAGGTCGCGGCGAGCGCCTGCGCCTGCGTGGGCGATGACGTGCCGGATGTGCCGCTCTTTGGCGTGGTGGGCCTTGCGTTCGCCGTCGCTGATGCGCATCCGCAGGCGCGGCGCGCCGCCCACCATGTGACTGAGCTGCCCGGAGGTCGGGGGGCGGTGCGCGAAGTTTGCGATCGGTTGCTCGCCGCCAAAGCGCCCAGGGGTGGCGCCCGATGATCTTCCGGATCTTCGCAACGCTTGCGCTCCTCGCGCTCATCGGCGGCAGCCTTCTCCTCGGTCGTCAGACGCGCGATGCCGAATCACCCGTGGCGGCAGGCCGGCCGGCCGAGGACCTGGGTTATGGTGCACGCGATGCACAGCTCATTGAGACGGGCGCGGATGGTCGGCCGAAGTACACTCTGAATGCCAAGCTCATCGAGCAGCATCCCAAGGATGGCAGCGTGCAGCTGACTGTCGTGCACATGATCCTCGACGACCCCGACGGCAATCGATGGACGGTGGACGCCCAGCGCGGCGATATCCTAAGCGGCGGCGACAACATCGACCTGTCGGGGGATGTGCATGTCTCTGGCATCCTGCCAGGCACACAACAGCCTGCGGACATCTCGAGCGATCAGCTCTCTTTCGATACGCGCACCGACGTCGTCACCACGCAGGATCCCGTGACGCTTCTCTGGGCAGGCCGGCAGATCCACTCCGTCGGGATCTTTGCCAGCTTGAAGGACAGTCATGTGCGGCTAGAATCGGCGGTCCATGGAATTTTCCAGCCTTAGCTTCCGCTTCGCGATGACCCTTGTCATCGCGGTCGTCACCTTGCAGGTGAACGCCGCCGATAATGTGGTGAGCCATCAGAACATCTCTCTCGATGCTGCGTCCTCCGAAGTCGACTACAAGAAAAATACCGTGGAGTTCAAGGACATCGTCATATCGCAGGGCGATATCAAGGTGGAGGCCAATCATGCCGAAGCCGAAGCCACCGGACTTAATTTCAAGACGGGAGTCTGGACCTTCACGGGCGATGTGCGCATCCACGTCGAGAAGCGCGGCAACCTGCACTCCGATCAGGCCGTGATCGACTTCAAGGACAGCCTGATCGTGAAGGCAACGGTCACCGGAAAGCCGGCTCAGTTTGAGCAGCAGCGGGCGGGCTCCGATCAGATTGCCCGCGGTCACGCCGGGCAGATCGTCTATGAGCCGGCCGAAGGCGTGGTGCGGCTGTCAAACGACGCGTGGCTCACCGACGGCCGCAACGAAATCCGCGGCCCGCTCCTCGTGTACAACATCCGCCAGCAGCACGTACAGGCCGACGCGCAACCCGGCAATGACGATCGGGTGCACATCACCATTGTCCCGGGCCAGGAAGAGCGGCAACCCAAATGACGGCGCTGCGCGCGGTCGGCCTTGCCAAGAGCTACAAGTCCCGCCAAGTCGTCCGTGACCTGTCAGTGGAGGTCAAGAACGGCGAAGTCGTCGGACTTCTGGGCCCCAATGGCGCGGGCAAGACGACCGCTTTCTACATGATCGTGGGCCTGGTGCCCTGCGATGCCGGACATATCTACCTGGGGGAGAAGAACCTCACCTTTCTTGCGGTGCACAAGCGCGCCCAGCTGGGGCTTGGGTACCTGCCGCAGGAGGCCTCCATCTTTCGCAAGCTCAGCGTCGAGGACAATGTCCTTGCGATCCTCGAATCCCGCGAGGATCTCGACCGCGCGGCGCGTGAGCGCCGCCTGGAGGAGCTCCTCGAGGAGCTGCGCATCGGCCATGTCCGCAAGATTCTGGGGATATCGCTCTCCGGTGGGGAGCGGCGGCGGGTGGAAATTGCGCGCGCTCTGGCGGCCGAGCCGCGTTTCATGCTGCTCGATGAGCCGTTTGCGGGTGTCGATCCACTCTCGGTGCTCGACATCCAGCGCATCATCCGCGAGCTGACGAGCCGCGACATCGGCGTGCTCATCACCGACCATAATGTACGCGAAACTCTGGGCGTTTGTAGCCGCGCATACATTGTAAATCAAGGAACTGTGATCGCGGCCGGATCTGCGGAAGAAATCCTTGCCAACCCCCAAGTTCGTGAGGTGTACTTGGGCGAGTCGTTCCGCCTGTGACGACCCTCAGCCTTTAGGATTATTTTCTCTCGACCACCACCATGCTGAAACCTTCTCTGCAGCTCAGGCTGGGTCAGCAATTGACGATGACCCCGCAGCTGCAGCAGGCCATCCGACTCCTACAACTGCCCGCGCTCGAGCTTCAGGCGCATATCCGCGAACTCCTCGAAAGCAACGTCATGCTGGAGGCGGACGAGGAGACCGAAGCCACCCAGAATGTAGAGGTCAACCCGCCCCCGGCGGAGACATCGCTGCCGGAACGTCCCCCCACGGAAAACACCGTGGAGATCCTGGACGAAGGCTGGGGCGAACGCAGCGTCGGATCGGCCGATACGCCTTGGACCGGAGACGACGACGACCGGCAGCAGGAGTTCGCCGATTCCGCCGGCGAATCCCTCCAAGAGCACCTCCTGTGGCAGCTCGAGCTTGCACGCCTGGCGCCGCAGGAGCTCGCCATCGCGCGCGCCATCGTCGACGCCATCAGCGATGACGGCTACCTCACCGAATCGCTGGATGAAATCGCCCATACACTCAAGCCCGAGATCGATTGCAGCGGGGCCGACGTCGAGAACGTGCTCACCCGCGTGCAGAGCCTGGATCCCACCGGCGTCGGCGCGCGCTCACTCGGTGAATGCATCGAGCTGCAGCTGCGCCAGTTGGATGCGGCCACCCCAGGACTTGCCACCGCCATCCAGATCGCGCGCCACCACCTCGCCCTGGTTGCCGAGCGCGAAGTGTCGGTGCTGCGGCGGGAACTGCACGCAACCGATGAGGAGCTCTCCGAGGCGCTGGCACTCGTGCGCGGCTGCCATCCCCGGCCCGGCACCATCGTCAGCGCAGGCGCCGCCGAATACGTCGTGCCGGATGTTTTCGTGCGCCGCACGGATCACGGCTGGGCGGTGGAAATCAATGCCGCGACGCTGCCGCGAGTGCGCCTGAATCAAGGCTACGCCAGCCTCATCGGCCGCAATTCCAGCCATGCGAGCATGCGCACGCAGCTGCAGGAGGCACGCTGGTTGCTCAAGAGTCTTGAGATCAGAAATGAGACTCTCATGAAAGTCGCGCGCTCCATCGTCGAGCGGCAGGCGGCGTTCCTCGAACAGGGCGAGGAGCACATGCGGCCGATGATACTCAAGGACATCGCCGAAGCGGTCGAAATGCACGAATCGACGATTTCGCGCGTGACCTCCGGCAAATACATGCACACGCCGCGCGGCGTCTTTGAGCTGCGCTATTTCTTCTCAAGCCAGGTTGAAGGCGCGGACGGGTCGGGAACCTCATCGACCGCGATCCGCGCCAAGATTCGCAAACTCGTGAAGGAGGAAGACCCGGAGAGCCCTTTGAGCGATGGCCGCATCGCCGAAATGCTCTCCGGCGAAGGCATTCCGGTGGCGCGCCGCACCGTTGCCAAATATCGCGAGGCCATGGGCATCGCGCCTTCGAACGAGCGTCGGCGCGCCGGACTGAAGCAGATCTGAACAACACCGCAAAGGAGACGAGCTATGCATTTGAGCGTCACCGGTCATCACGTCGAAATCACCCCCGCGCTACGCGCCTATGTGGAGAAAAAACTCGAACGGATCGTACGGCACTTCGATCATGTCATTGATGTGCATTGCGTGTTGACGGTGGAGAAGCTCAGACAAACGGCCGAGGCGACGCTGCATGTCAGTGGCAGTGCCATCCATGCGAACGATGTGAAGCCCAATATGTACGCCGCGATTGACGGGCTTGCCGACAAGCTCGACCGCTGCGTGAAGAAGCACAAGGAAAAGCGCGCCGATCACCATGCGGCTGAAGCCCAGAAAGGGCTCAGACTCTAAAGATGCGGATCATCATCGTCAGCGGCCTGTCCGGCTCGGGAAAGAGCGTGGCGCTGCACATGCTTGAGGATCTCGGCTTCTACTGCATCGACAACATCCCCGCCGCGCTCCTCAAGCCCTTCATTTCCTATACGGTGCGCAGCCCGCAGAAGACCTACGAGCGCACCGCGATCGGCCTTGATGCCCGCAACACCACGGCGGAGATCGCGACGGTTCCCACGCTCATCGAGGAGCTGAAGAGAAGCGGCATCAACTGCGAGGTGCTGTTTCTCGTGGCGAACGAAGAGGGCCTGCTGCGGCGCTTCGCCGAGACGCGCCGCAAGCATCCCATGAGCCGCGACAACATCGATCTGCGCGCCGCCATCGCGATGGAAAGCAAGCTCCTGGAACCGATCGCCTACGCCGCCGATCTCGTCATCGACACCTCGAGAATGGGTGTGCACGAGCTGCGCGACATCGTGCACGAGCGCGTCGAGCAGCGCATGCAAGGCAGGCTGTCGCTGACATTTGAATCCTTCGGTTTCAAACATGGCATACCGGGAGATGCGGACTTCGTCTTCGACGCGCGCTCGCTGCCGAATCCCTACTGGGAACCGAGCCTGCGCAGCCTCACCGGCAGCGATGCGGAGGTGATGCGCTTCCTCGAATCACAGAAGAGTGTCGGCCAGCTCATCGACGACATCGTGCGCTTCATCGATGGCCGGATCCCCGAATACGAGTCGAACAATCGCGGCTATCTCACCGTCGCCATCGGCTGCACCGGCGGCCAGCACCGCTCCGTCTATATTGTCGAGCGCCTGGCCGAGCGCTACGCCAAGCGCTTTCCCACGGTCACCGCGCGCCATAGTGGCCTGCCCGGCACGAAATTCTTCCGGCCGCCGCAACCGGCGGCTGCCAATAGCTGACAGCGCTCCGGAGCGCGAACGCCGCGCGCATGCAAGCTCTTGCGACGCCGCTGCAATGTCCCGCTCCTGGGGGCTCAATGCGGTCGCGTTGATTCTAGTCTTGACAATGCATGCATATACATGTACATTAATGTCACCATGAAACTGCAATCCCTTCCCTGCTATTGCGCGACCCTGCGCCAAGCGGCAAGAGCTGTGACTGCGCTTTACGAGGCTGTGCTCGCTGACAGCGGCCTGCACGCCACACAGTACACGGTGTTGCAGGTATTGAAGAGAGCTTCGAACCTGACGACGACGGAACTCGCCGACGCGATCGGCATCGACCAGACTACCGCGACGCGAACGCTGGCGCTCGTGAAGCAACGCGGCCTAGTCTTGGATGCTCCGGGCAGTGATCGTCGCGAGCAGCGCTGGTCATTGACCGCAGCGGGTGAAACGACGCTGCGCAAGCTGAATCCGGCGTGGGAGGCGGCACAGCAGGCATTTGAGAAGCAAATAGGGCGCGCCGCAGCCGCAGCACTCAAAAAAGCCTCCTATCTTGCCGCGAGCAAGCTGACAGCGCCTTAACGCCGTCACCGATCGCTCGATAAATGCAAGCCGATGAATTCAATAAATAGACAATCTTCACATAATTACATGTATATACATGCACTACAGACTGTTGTTCCCAGTCCCAACCGGAGAGTCATCATGAAGTCACTCATTTCT
>Ga0302324_100015980_pt1 | contig 15003 bp, 10 predicted proteins | sample Palsa_T0_1_FD_201949 | JGI IMG/M metagenome (GOLD analysis project Ga0302324, IMG submission 201949) | Peat permafrost microbial communities from Stordalen Mire near Abisko, Sweden - Palsa_T0_1 | ecosystem: Environmental > Terrestrial > Soil > Palsa > Peat permafrost | place: Sweden: Abisko...
AACAGGGTCACGGCGTAGCCGACGGGCTCAGAGGTGCCGGCGGCCGGGTCGGTGCCCACAGCGGCTCCCACGGCGACGCTCGAGGAGTACTTCTCGAGGACGGCTCCGACCCTCAATCCGGCCTGTGAGATCGCCTGCTCGGCCGCCGTCTTGCTTCTCCCGACGACCGAGGGTACCGGCGTATTCCCAGGTCCGCTCGAGATCACGAGCCGAACCGTCGAGCCCTGATCCACCTTGTCGCCGGCGAGAGGATTCTGCGATACGACGATGCCTGACGCGACCTTGCTGGGTTCGGGAACGACGCTCGGCGTGAACCCGGCGTTATTGATCTTGGCGATGGCCACGGCCTGCGATTCGTTGACCACGAGCGGCACCCGCACCTTCGTCGGTCGCGTCAGCAGATAGGCGGCGACCCCACCGCCGATGAGGAGGGCCACGAGCAGGACCCAAAGCCACGGGTGACCTCCTCCGTCCGAACCTTGAGAGCGGCCGGGATCGGTGACCTCGGGCGGCGGCACCTGGGCGGCAGGCCCTCCGACGACGGCGGCTGGGACGACCTCGGGAGCGGCCGAACGCGTGGGCGGAGGGGGAGGCAGGGGAGGCGGGGCGCCCCCCACCGCGGCGAAAGACGCTGTCCGCTCGCCGCGCGTTCCCGAGACGATCGCCTCTTTGGCCTGCTCGAGGGCGGTAATGAGCTGGTCATCGTCGGCGGGACGGTGAACCGGGTCCTTGTTGAGCGTCCAGAGCACGACCTGCTCGAGCTCGGGCGGGACCTGCGGGTTGATCGTGCTCGGCGGGACGGGCGCCTCGGACACGTGCTTCAGGGCGATCGTCACCGCCGATTCAGCGTCGAAGGGCACCCGCCCGGTCAGCAGCTCGTAAAGCACCACCCCGACCGAGTAGAGGTCCGAGGTCGCGCTCACCGCATGGCCCTGGGCCTGCTCGGGGGACAGGTACTGGGCCGTGCCCATGATCGATCCGGTCTCGGTCATGTCCGACGCTCCGGCCCTGGCGATGCCGAAGTCGGTGACCTTGATGTGGTCGGAGTCATCCTCGACCATCACGTTGTGGGGCTTGAGGTCGCGGTGGATCACGCCGCGACGGTGAGCGAAGCGCGCCGCCTTGAGGATCTGGATGGTGATGTCGATGGCCCGGATCGGATCGAGCGGGGCCTCGTCGCGGATCACCTGCTTGAGCGTGCGCCCGGGCAGATACTCCATGACGATGTAGTAGGTGCCGTCGTGGGATCCGCGGTCGTACACGCTGACCACGTTGGGGTGCTGGAGACCGGCGGCGGACTGGGCCTCGCGGCGGAAACGCTCGACGAAGCCGGGGTCCTCGGCGAAGCGGCGGTGGAGGAGCTTGAGTGCGACCTTGCGTCCGAGCTGCTGATCCTCGGCGCAGAAGACGTCGGCCATGCCCCCGGAGCCCAGGCGCGACATAACCCGATAGCGACCGTCGACGATGGTGCCGGGCTCGAGCTCAGCCATGCAGTTCGGAGAGGAGGAGCTTCATGATCTCGGCGGCGATCGGGGCGGCGATGGTTCCACCGTAGCCATCGTCGGTCCTATCGATGGTGACCGCAATCGCGATCTTGGGATCGGTGGCCGGGGCGAAGCCGATGAACCAGGGCTCGGTGAGGTTCGATCCGGTCGCGCCGATCGAGGCGGTGCCGGTCTTACCCGCGAGGCTGATGCCGAGCGTCTCGGCGGGCTTTCCCGTGCCCTCCTCGACGACGTTCTGCATCATCTGGGAGACATCGTGCGCCGTGGAGGGCTTCATCACCCGGCTGTAGAGCGTCGGCTTGATGGTGTCGATCGTCTGGCCGTCGGGATTGACGACCTGGTCGGTGAGATGGGGCACCATCAGCTTGCCGCCGTTGGCGACCGCCGCGGCGACCATCGCCATCTGCAGGGGAGTGACCTCGAGGCCGCCCTGGCCGATCCCGATCCGGCCGATGTCCTCGTCGGGGCTGGCGGGCGGGTACGCCTTGTTGGTGGTGAGCGAGTGGGGCTCGCTGGGGGTCAGCTCGTTGGGCGGGTAGTCGAGTGGTGGCTTGGAGTAGAAGCCGAAGCGCTTCATGTACTCGGTCATCGTGGCGCGGCCGACATCCTGGGCGAGCTGGGCGAAGATCGTGTTGATCGAGTAGGTCAGGGCGGTGGAGATGGTCTGCAGCCCCCAGCTCTGGTTCGAGTCGTTTTCGAGTGGGACGCCCGAGATGATCCGCGGTGAGTCGCCGTTGACGTCCGAGGTCGGGGTGAACTTGCCGCTGTCGAGCGCGGCCGTGACCGTGACGATCTTGAACGTAGAACCGGGTGTGTCGGCGTCCTGGGTGGCGCCGTTGAGCTGCGAGATGTCGGGGCCGGCGGCGGTGGGGTGATTGTCGTTGTAGGTGGGCAGGGAGAACATCACCTTGACTGCTCCGGTCCTGGGGACGATGGCAACGACCGAGCCGGCGCGACCGGTGAGGAGCTGACGCGCGAGCGCCTGGGCCTTGGGGTCGAGCGTCGTGTCGACGGTGTCGCCGACCTGGGTTCCGCCGCCGAGCTGGCCGACGATCGCGCTGAGTCCCGTCTGCACTCCGCGCAGGTATTGGCCGTCCGAGAGCTCGAGCCCGGCCTGCTGGCCGGTCTTGACCTTCGAATAACCGATGGCCTGAGAGAACAGGGACCCCGTGGGATAGGTGCGGGTGAACGTGTGGTCGGGACCCTTGACCGATCTGGCGAGGACGGTGCCGTCGTCGGCGAGGATCTCGCCCCGGTCGATCTTCTCCTCGTCGATCACCGTGCGCGCGTTGAGCGGGTTGTCGCGCAACGATTGCGCGTCGAACACCGTCCAGCGCGACGTCCACACCAGGAGGAGTGCGAAGAGCACGATGATCAGCGCGAACACCCGGGCGATGGGCGCATTCATACCGGCCTCCTCGCGCGGTCGGAGACGAGCAGGAGGAGCGCCACCAGGACGAGGTTGGCGATGATCGACGAGCCGCCGTAGGAGATGAAGGGCAGCGTCACCCCGGTCAGAGGGATCACGCGAGTGACGCCACCGACGATCACGAAGACCTGCAGGGCGAGGACCGAGCTCAGGCCGACGGCGAGCAGGGTTGAGAACGAGTCGCGGGCGAGGACGGCGGTCTTGAATCCCCGGGCGATGAGCATCAGGTAGGTGATGAGGACGGCGGCGGCGCCGAACAGGCCGAGCTCGTCGGTGATCACCGCGTAGATCATGTCCGTGCTCGGAGCCGGGAGCAGAGGAGCGGACGTGCCCGGAATGGTCAGCGTCGCCTGGCCGAAGCCCTGCCCGAACATCCCGCCGGCGGCCTGGGCGAAGAGCGCGTTGGCCTGCTGGTAGCTGCTCACGCCGCCAGATCCGTAGTACAGCTTCCGGCTCAGGGGATGCAGCCACTCCTGGACGCGGGCGTCGATGTGGGGGACGTGGGCGCCGATGTACCACGCACCGAGGCCGAAGGCGAGCAGCCCGACGATCACGAAGGACACGCGACTGGTCGCCACGTAGAGGATCGAGAGCAGCGCTCCGTAGAACATCAGGGACGAGCCGACGTCGTGGAGCGCGAAGAGGATGAGCATGGCCAGGCCCCAGATCACGATCACGGGCCCGAAATGCTTGATTGGGGGGATGGTCACGCCCAGGATCCGGCGGGCGCCGAGGACCAGCACCTGGCGGGTGTCGCGCAGGTAGCTGGCGAGGAAGATGACGAAGCCGATCTTCGCGAACTCGGTGGGCTGGAACTCGAACACGCCGGGGATGTGGACGGCGAGGTAGGCGCCGTTGACCTCGTCGCCGAGCCCGGGTAGGCGCGGGAGCATCAACAGAAAGAGCGAGACCACGGCGATGGTGTAGCGGTAGCGCTCGAGCTTGCGGTAATCGCGGAAGGCGACGATCGTCGCCGCGAAGAGGATCAGGCCGAGGACGAACCACTGCGCCTGCTGGCGCGCGTCGGTCGAGTCGATCCGGTAGATCATCACGATCCCGAAGCTCGAGAGCAGCGCCACGAGCGGGAACATGTACGGGTCGGCGTAGGGCAGGGTCGCGCGGATGACCACGTGGCCGACCAGACAGAGGCCGAGGAAGATCGCCCCGTAGGTCAGCGAGACGTTCGAGAGCGCGTTCGAGCGCTGGATGAACACTCCCGCGAAACCGGCGGTGACGAGCAGCGAGGCCGGAACCAGTCCGACCAGCTCGCGGTTACGGGCGGTCACCGAAAGGGCCCCACGCGGAGGCAGGCCACAATCACGGCTGCACCTTCCCGAGCTCGAGGTCGTTGACCAAGTTCTGCGCGTTGGTCTGCGAGCGCAGGTCGTGATTGAGCACGCGGCTGCGCTCGGCGGGTGGCAGGGCCGACGCCGGCACGCCCGACTCGTAGTAGATCTCGTACAGCCGCACTCCGGCGATCAGGTTGTAGGGCAGACCTCGGTAGATAGTGATGAAGCCCTGCGAGTTCGTGCCCAGGAAGAAGATCTGACGGGTCGCGAGCCAGCCACCCCCGCCGAAGAGGAAGAGCACGATGAGGATCGAGAGCAGGGCAGCGGCGGCCTTGCTGTAGCGCAGCCCGCGGCGGCGGGGTGGCGGGGGCGCGGACGGGCGCTGGTTACGCGCCAGCGGCGCAGGGCGGACGGCACGAGGGGGCGGGGCGACCGCGACGCCGGTCGCGTTGGTTGCCGGCCCGGTAGTCGGGAGGGCGGGTGCGGTGACCACCGTCGGCTGATCGGCGGCCATCGCCGTTCCGACCTCCTCGAGGCGGAACAGGATCACCGTGATGTTGTCCCTGCCCCCGGCACGGTTGGCCTCGTCGATCAGCGCTTGCGCCGCCCGGTCGATCCCGGCGGACGTGCGCAGGATCTCCGCCACCCGCGCCTCGGAGACCATCGAGGTCAGCCCATCGCTGCACAGCAAGATCACGTCCTCCGCCCTGACCGGGTAGGTCCACGTGTCGACCACCACCTCGGGCTCGGGCCCCAGCGCCCGGGTGATGATCGAGCGCTGCGGATGGTCAGCGGCCTCCTCCTCGGTGAGCTTGCCGCGACGGATGAGCTCGGCCATCAGCGAGTGGTCCTGGGTCAGACGGCTGAGCTCGCCGTCGCGGAAGAGATAAGCCCGGCTATCGCCGACGTGGGCGATGGCGAGATCGTTCTCTCCCAGGTAGGCGGCGGTCAGGGTCGTCCCCATTCCGGCGCGCTCGCTCTCGGTCTGGGCGAGCTCGTAGATCCGGCGGTTGGCGGTCAGCGCCACCGCCGCCAGTCGCTCCTCCGGGCTGCCGTCCTCAGGCAGCCCTTCGGCGAACGCGTCGACGGCGAGCCGCGAGGCGACCTCGCCCGCCTGCGCACCGCCCATGCCGTCGGCGACGACGAAGACCGGCGGCGAGGCCAGCACCGAATCCTCGTTCTCCCGGCGCTGGAGGCCGGTGTGCGTTAGTGGTATCCAGTCGGCGGCTCGAAGCATGTGATCACTGCAGGTAGGAGAACTCGCTGTCCCCGATCCGGATCGTGTCGCCCTCGTGAAGGGGCTGCGGGCCCGTGAGCGGGTGATCGTTCAGGTAGGTGCCGTTGGTGGAGCCGAGGTCCTCGATCACGGCGACGTGTCCCTGGCAGGAGATCCGTGCGTGGCGCGAGGACGCAAAAGGATCCTCGAGCCTGATCTCGACGTCGCCTCGTCCGAGGGTAGCGCCACTGCGCAGGTCATAGGCCACTCCCGACTCGTGCCCGAGCGCCTGCTCGACCAGAAGCCGGGGCTCGAAGTCGCCGTCGAGATCGGGGAGACCCGCCGCTGCCGGGTACACGCCCGTAGCGTCCTGCTGGTGGCGCGCCGCACCGTCGGTGACGCCGCCGCCCGGGCCTCGGCGCAGGTCGAGGAGCGAGCTGATCGCCACCCACATGAGGAACAGGTAGAGGACGGCGAGGAAGCCGAACTTCAGCGCCACCGAGACGGGCTCGAGCTGGACTGAGGCGATCATTCGAGCTCGAAGGTCAGGGCGGAGGTGCCAAGCTCGATCCGGTCACCCTGCCGGACGACCTCGGGCGTTTCGATCCTGCGACCGTTGAGGACGACGCCGTTCGTCGCACCGAGGTCGCTGAGCACCCACGACCCACCACGCGGTCTCAGCTCAGCGTGCCGGCGCGACACGTTGGGGTCGGTCAACATGACATCGCACTCACGGCTGCGGCCGATCGTCGCGCCCCCGGGCCCGACGACGATCCGCTTCCCGTCGACGACGAGCAGCGCCGTGCTTCGGTGAGCGCGAGCGCGCTCGGCGAGCGGTTCGGAGACGCGCTCGGCGGCGCCGTGGATCATCGTCCTCCCGCCCTCGCGCCCTTCCTCGAGGGCGCGCTCGGGCACGAGGGGCTCCGCCTCCTCGGAGCTGCGTACCACCCGGGTCTGGATTCCGAACTCGCCGAGGCCCAGCCGTGGGTCGGTCTCGAACTCGATCACCGGACGGGAGATCATGACCAGCCGTTCCCGGCGGGCGAACTCGAGCAGGTATCCGGTGAGCTCGACCCCGAGCGCCTCCTCGTAGTCGGCGAACCGCTCGCGGTCGCGTGGAGAGAGATAGACGACGTACTCGTTGGGCACGTAGGTACGCGACACCGAGAACGATTTGTGCTCTTCCATCTCCCGCGCGAGCCGACGCGCGATCTCGACCGGACGCACCTCGGAGCGAAACGCACGGCTGAACGTGCCTTCAACGAGGCCGGCAATCTTGCTCTCGAGACTCCTCAGCACGCTCATCGGACGCCCCTGGGGGCACCCGGATGCTACGGAACTCGCGCGGAAACCCGCCCCGCGCGGAGGGTTCGGGACATGCTCGGCACGAGGACGATTGCGAAGGCAGCCACCCCGCCGAGGACGGCGCCGTGGAGCGTGGCCCCGGCGAGGGCGCCATGCACCAACCGCAGCGCCGAGTACGTCGCGGCCACGAGCCCGGCGGCCCACGCGCTCGCGAGCACGAAATCGACGGCGAGCAGGCGCCCCCGAACGAGCCACGGCAGGATCACCGCGGCGCCGGCCCAGACCAGCGCCGGCGCCAGGGCGCCCGAGGTGATCAGGGGCTCGAGCACATGGTGGACGGCGACCCCGGCCGACGGCGTCCACCGACCGGGCGGCAGCGATCCCGGCGGAGCGCGGAGATAGAGGTTAGCGCCGGACAGCGAGGTACCGAGGACCGTCCACACCCACCCGAGCGCGCCGAGCCCCGCGCGCGTGGGGGCGCCGCGGGCGCGGCCGGCGAGGGCCGGCCAGGCGCCGGCGAGGCCGACGGCACCGAGCGCCGGAGCGCCGACGGGGAGTCCCCACGCCGTTGCCCGCCAGGGCACGACCAGCGCCGGCAGTAGCCCCGCGAGGCCGACGACGAGGGCAGCGCCGGTCCGGCCCTCGAAGGCGAGCCAGACGGCGACGGCGAGCACGAACGCGAGCCAGCCTACGCGCGGCAGAGCGATCACCAGCGTCCCCGCCAACCAAGCGGCCACGAGCGGCGCCACGGGCGAGCTCGGCACCAGGGTCGCGACGAGCCACGCGGCGAGGCCGGCGGTGGCGAGGGCCGCGAGACCACGCTCGGGCCAGCGGCCGGGACCGGCGACGTTTTCGGCGGCCGCGGGGCTCTCGGTGCGTGCCGGGGGTGGCGCCTGGTCGTCTCGCAGCGCGCGGCCCTCGGCCGGTGCGGGCGCCTCGAGGCCATCCGGCGCCAGCGCGTCACCACGCCGCGGTCGCCATACGGGCGCGATCACGCCCGGCTCATCCGACATGCGGTCGGCCACGGTGGCGAGCGCGCTCCTGAGCTCCTCCACCGTGCCGCGCTCCCTGGGTCGCGGCCGGAGGGCCACGTCGATGGCCTGGCCGAGCTCGCGCGGGAGCTCTCGGCGCTGGCGTCGCAGTGGTGGGAGATGGGCACCGAGCCGGCGCGCGCGCTGGGCCGCGGTGCTGGTGCGAACGGGATTCACTCCCGTCAGCGCCTCGTAGAGGACGAGCGCCAGGGCATAGAGGTCCGCCACCGTCCCCACGTCGCCGCCCTCGGCCTGCTCGGGCGCCATGTAGGCCGCCGTGCCGATGACATCACCGGTCTGCGTCAGCGCGTCGCCACCGACGATGCGGGCAACGCCGAAGTCGGTCAGCTTGGCGACGGATGCCGGATTGGAAGGACGCGAGGGGACGAGCACGTTCGAGGGCTTGACATCCCGGTGGACGACGTTCTCCGCGTGGGCGTGGGAGAGCGCGTCGCACAGGGCGATGCCGATGCCGATGATCTGCCGATCGGAGAGTCGTCCCGCCTCGAGGAGCTCGCCCAGGGTCGAGCCCCGAACGAGCTCGGAGACCAGATAGGCGCCATCGTCGTCGGTGCCCGCCTCATAGAGAGTGACGATGCCAGGGTGGGAGAGCCTCGCCGCGGCACGGGCCTCGCGCTCGAAGCGACCGCCGACGATTCGTTCGCGGGGAACGATCTTCACGGCGACGTCTCGCTCCAAGCGCTCGTCGCGCGCCATCCACACGGTGCCGAAGCCGCCGGCGCCGAGCCGGCGATGAAGGCGGTAGCGCTCGAGCACGATCGGCCCCTCGCCGCGGTGCCCACGCTCAGCGCCGGGCGCGACCGGAATCGTCTCGGCCGTCTGCCCGTCGGATGCACCGTGAGCGCTGCGAGCCTCGGGTTTAGCCACGGTGGGCTTTTCAACATAACCCGCCCGGTCCCTGCGGCGGCATAAGCGCCGTCCGGCGGGTGCCTTTGGGCTCGTGCCCGGCCGCCACTCGACGCGCAAGCGTCACTCTTAAGGGCCGCCCGCGCCGTGCATGACCGCTTGCGGGGTTGCAAGTCCAGCCGCTGAGCCGGTCATACTGGACTTTCCGAATTCTTTAAGGAGCGATCGAACCTTGTCGTTCTTCGACGAGACGGACGAGCCCCCGCCTACGAGGCGAGCGCGGCGCCCGGCCGGGACGGGCCGGCGTCCGCCCATTGAGCAGCAAGCGATCCTGATCCGCCGGGCGGTAGCCGGGGTGGCGATCCTCGTCGTGGTGATCATCCTGGCGATCGGTGTCCACAGCTGCCAGGTGAGCTCGCGCAACAGCGCGCTGAAGAATTACAACACGACCGTCGGGTCCCTGATTCAGCGCTCAGACACGACCGGCAAGCAAGTGTTCGCCGACCTCCTCTCTGCCCCCAAGTCGGCGAGCGACATATCGAACCTCCAGGAGGAGCTTTTCAACTCGAAGGACGCCGCCGCGTCTGAGCTCGAGCAGGCGCAGGGCCTGAGCGCCCCGAGCCAGGTGGCAAACGCACAGCAGAATCTGGTGGTCGCGCTCTCGCTGCGCCACAGGGGAATCTCTGACATCGCCAGCCGCATCCAGCAGGCGCTCACCAGGTCCACCGCCCAGGACGCCATCGACTCGATCGCCACCGACATGCAGGAGTTCCTCGCCTCCGACGTCGTCTACACGACGCAGACGGCTCCCGAGATCGCCGTGGCCCTGCACGCGGCCGGCATCGCCGTCGGGCAGGGCGGCGAGACGATTCAGCCGACGAGCTTCCTGCCCGACCTCGGCTGGCTCACCCCGTCTACCGTCGCCACCAGGCTGGGCGCGTCGCTACCAGCCTCATCGGCGGGCGGCGGGACCTGCCCGAGCATCTGCGGAGACGCGCTGAACAACGTCAGCGTCAATGGGGTGCCGCTCTCCACCGGGGGCGGGAACACGGTCGCCGCGAGCCCGGCGCCGACGTTCACGGCAAACTTCACCAACACGGGCGAGAACCCAGAGACCAACACCACCGTCGAGGTCTCGGTCACCACCTCCTCCGGCACCCCCATCACCGCCCAGACGGTCAAGCCGAGCACCCAGTCGGGACAGAGCTATAACGTGCAGATCCATCTCCCCAAGGTCCCGGCCACGGGACCGGGGCAGGTCACAGTGACCGTCGAGAAGGTGGGCGGCGAGACGAACCTGGCCAACAACACGATGCAGTTCCCGGTGACGTTCAGCTAGCGTGGCGGGCCGTGGGGCCCCCCCGAAGGGTGCCCGGCCCCTATGCTTTCACGGGTGCATGGTCTGACTAGTACGGCGGGCATCGTCGCGCTGGCCGCGGGAGGCGTGGCGGTAGTAGGACTCGGCCTGGGCTTGGCCTTGGCCACGGCGCTCCGGCGCCTGCGCGCCGACCAGCGGGTGCTCCTCGGGGACACGCGGCGCGACCTCCCGGCGCATGCGGCGGCCCTCGAGCGGCAGTTCGATGCCCTCCACGCGTACGTGTCCGACGCCGCCGAGCGGCTCGAGGACCGCATGAATGTCGCGGAAGGCCGGCTCGACGGCGCCGTGGCCTACCGAGCGCTCGTCCGCTACGACGCCTACGGCGAGATGTCCGGACGCCAGTCGACCTCGATCGCGCTGCTCGACGCGACCACCTCCGGCATCGTGCTCTCCTCGATCCATCACCGTGACCAATCCCGGCTCTACGCCAAGCAGGTCCACAACGGCCGCGGCGAGCTCGAGCTTTCGCCCGAGGAGCAGGAGGCGATCAGGCTCGCACTGGGCGGGGACGCGGCGGCGGCGGCGGCGTCCGCGTAGCCGTACGGTGGCTCACCGGCCCTCGCCAGCCAGCTGAAAGGCACGATGCGCGTCGGCTACCTGGGGCCCGAGGGCACGTTCTCGCACGAGGCGGTGCTCGCCGCCACGACGGACTCCGAGCTCGAACCGGTCGCGCTTCCCACGATCTATGACGCAGTGATGGCCGTCCACGACGGTGCCGTCGAGCGCGCACTGGTGCCGATCGAGAACTCGCTGGAAGGGTCGGTCAACGCCACGCTCGATTCGTTGGCCATGGAGACCGAGGACGTGGCGATCGTCGGCGAGGTGGTGCACCCGATCAGCCAGTGCCTGATCGCGCGCGCCCCGCTCGAGCTCCCGGAGATCGAGGTGGTGCTCTCGCACCCTCAGGCCAGCGGCCAGTGTGCGCGCTTCATCCGCACCGAGCTGCCGGGCGTTCGGGTGATGGCGGCACCCTCGACCGCGGACGCGGTGAGGATCCTCGCCGACCACGACGGCCCGTGGGCCGCGCTCGGCAACGAGCTGGCCGCGGAGCGATACGGGTGCGTAGTCCTCCGCGCCGGCGTCGAGGACGGGGCCGACAACGAGACGCGGTTCGTGTGGGTGGCGTTGGCTAGCGCCAACTCCGTCGGCGCATTTGGCTCCGGCGAATCCGCCGGCGCGCGACCCGGCGCGCGGTGGAAGACGGCGATCGTCTTCTGGGGCGCGGGCTCGGAGGCCCCCGGGTGGCTCGTCACGTGCCTGTCCGAACTCTCCTCGCGTGGCGTCAACATGACCCGGATCGAGTCGCGCCCGCGCCGACAGGGACTCGGGCGCTACATGTTCTTCGTCGACCTCGAGGGACGCGACACCGAACCGCGGGTTACGGAGGCGCTGGCGGCCCTGCGCTTCCACGTGGAGTCGCTGCGGGTGCTGGGCTCGTTCCCGGCCTGGTCGGGGAGCGGGGAGTCGCCATAGGCGACTCCGTCAGCGGGGGCAAACCCGCGGGTGTGGTGGCCGTCGGCGATAACTCAGGCCGTCGGCAGTAGCGCAGCCCTCCCCAGCTTCGCCCCCCGGACCGCTAAACTGCGGGCGTCGTGTCGGCTCCAGTACCACCTGATCCAGTGGGGTCCGCGCCGCTTTCAGAGCACCAGCGGCGCGGGCGTGAGGGTGGTCGGGTGCTCGTGCTTAACGCGACGTATGAGCCGATCAACGTGTGCACCGTACGCCGCGCCGTCGTGCTCCTGCTCAAGGAGAAGGCCGAGGTGATCGAGCACGGCGACTGGGAGCTCCGCTCGGCGACGAGGTCGGTGACGCGCCCGGTGGTGATCCGCCTCGTCAGCTACGTCCGTGTCCCCCGCGACACGCACCGGCGCAAGATCACCCGGCGAGCCGTGTTCGCGCGCGACGACTGGACCTGCCAGTACTGCGGCGCGCGTTCGAACCTGACGGTCGACCACGTGATCCCGCGCTCCAAGGGCGGCGCATCGAGCTGGGACAACATCGTCGCCTCCTGCGCGCCCTGCAACCTGCGCAAGGGCAACGCGCTCCCGCGCCAGGCGGGGATGCGACTCCAGCGCCAGCCAAAGACCCCAAGCCCCCACGTGTTCATCCACGTAGCGAGCCCGACGATCCCGGCGGCCTGGCGGCAGTATTTAGCGGCGGCGTAAAGGCTTGGCTCGACGTCACGTCTCGCGCCAGGGTGTGGGCGAGAGCGGGATGGCGGTAAAGCGCGCACCGCTTGCGCGGGGCGCTTTGCGCGACGGGCGGAGCGGACGCACGGGCGGTCCCGCCACCAGCCCCGCTTCATAGGGCAGTCAGCGGTGGGGGGGCCGGCGCGGGCGTCCGGATCGCGCCAGTTGCATGCCGTTGAAACCGTCGGACAGGCAGCCCGACCGGCGGCATGCGTCTCGCGCGAGACGTGGCGCCCCCGCCAGGCCCTAAACCGCCGCCAGATGTGCTGCCCGCCCGCCCGCCCGTTAAAGGCGAAGGGCGCCGTCGACTGCGGCGCCCTTCACGTACATCTAGCTGACTCTGGTCGCGACGAGGCTTAGTGACGGAGGGACTACTCCCGACACCTGCCACGACGGTGTTTCGGTCTGGACTCCGCTAAGCGGGGTCAGCATCCGGCTAGCGGCCGAACACCTCCAGGGTCCCACAAGGACTGTCAGACAATGGCGGACCACCTCCTTTCTCTGGTGAAAGGCAGATTAGCGAATGGCGAGGCGGACGTGTGTCGACGGGACCAAAATTCCCGCCGATCCGTCGCTGCGGTTCGCTACTCCGAGTCGGGCGTAACGTCGTCGTCGTCGAGCGGCGGCGCGCTGTCGTCGTCGGCTGCGGGGCCCGCGGTGTCGTTCTCGCCGTCGGGAGAGACGATGTCCATCTCGGCCTCGACGGGTCCGGCTTGGACGGGCTCATCGCCGATGACGGGTGCCGCCGTCGCCTCGGAGTCGACCACGAGGGCCACCGCGCTCACTTGGTCGTCGTCGCGGATGTTCATGACCCGAACGCCCTGCGAGGAGCGGCCGTAGCGGTTGATCCCGCGCACCGAGGTGCGCTGCACCATCCCGTTCTGGGAGATGAAGACGAGCCCCTGGTGCTCGCGTACGACGAGGGCGCCGGCGAGAGCACCCTTGTTCTCGGTGAGCTGGATCGTTCGAACCCCCATCGTGCCGCGGCCCTTGATCGGGTATTCGGAGATCGGGGTGCGCTTGCCGTAGCCGTTCTCGGTCACCACGAGCAGCTCCTGGTCGTCCCGAGCGACGTCCATGGCGAGGACCGCGTTGTCCTTCTGGGAGACGTTCATCCCGCGCACACCGCTGGTGTCGCGCCCCATCGGGCGGACCTGGGCCTCGCTGAAGCGCGCCGCCTGGCCGGAGCGGGAGACCATCATGATGTCGTCAGCGCCGCTCGTGCGCCGGACCGCGATGAGCTCGTCGTCGTCGCGGATGTTGATGGCGATGATGCCGTCCGCCTTGATCGGGGTGTTGTAGGCGAGGAACTCGGTCTTCTTGACGATCCCGTTGCGGGTAGCGAACACGAGGTACTTGCCCTCGGTGAAGTCGCGCGTGGAGAGGACCGACTGCACGCGCTCGCCCTCGCGGAGGGGCAGCAGGTTCACGAGCGCGCGGCCCTTGGCCGTGCGCGAGGCCTCGGGGAGCTCGTAGACCTTGAGCCGGTAGACCTTGCCGCGGTTGGTGAAGAAGAGCAGGTAGTCGTGGGTCGAGGAGACGAAGAGGTGCTCGATGTAGTCCTTGTCCTTCATGTCCATGCCGGTCACGCCGATGCCGCCGCGGCGCTGCTGGCGGTAGGTCGAGAGCGGCAGCGACTTGATGTAGCCCGAGTGGGTGATCGAGATCACCATCTGCTGGTCGGCGATGAGATCCTCGATGTCGATCTCGCCCTCGGCGTGGGTGATCTCGGTCCGGCGCTCGTCGCCGTAGGCCTCGCGGATCTCGGCCAGCTCGTCCTTGATCAGCACGTTGATGCGGCGCTCGTCGCCGAGGATCTCGCGCAGCTCCTTGATCCGCTCGACGAGGTCGGCATGCTCCTGCTTGACCTTGTCGGCCTCGAGGCCGGTCAGGCGGCTCAGCGTCAGCTGGAGGATCGCCTGCGCCTGCACGACGGTGAGCGCGAAGCGCTCGATCAGGCCCGTCCGCGCTGTCTCGGGATCACGTGAGGCACGAATGAGCGCGATCACCTCGTCCAGGTTCGCCAGCGCGATCAGAAGTCCCTCGAGCACGTGGGCGCGCTCCTCGGCCCGGCGCAGCTCGAACTGGGTGCGACGGATGACCACCTCGCGCTGGTGATCGACGTAGTGGCCGATCACCTCGCGCAGCGACAGCGTGCGCGGGACGTTGTCGACGAGGGCGACCATGTTCACCCCGAACGTCGTCTGCATGGGGGTGTGCTTGTAGAGCTTGTTGAGCACCACCCGCGGGATCGCGTCTCGCTTGAGCTCGATCACGATCCGCATCCCGTTCCGGTCGGACTCGTTGTTGAGGTCGGAGATCTCGGGGATCTTCTTCTGGTCGTACAGCTCCTTCATCTTGAGCATCAGGCCACCCTCGCCGTCCCGGCGCACCTGGTAGGGGAGCTCGGTGACGATGATCGCCTCCTTGCCCTGGCCGATCGGCTCGATGTGAGCCTTGGCCTGGACGCGCACGCGGCCGCGGCCGGTCGCGTAGGCGTCGCGAATTCCCTCGCGGCCGAGGATGGTGCCCGCCGTAGGAAAGTCAGGGCCCTTGATGTGCTGCATGAGGCCGTCGACGTCGATCTCCGGATCGTCGATGTAGGCGATGGTGGCGTCGATCACCTCCCGGAGGTTGTGCGGCGGGATGTTGGTCGCCATACCCACGGCGATACCCGAGGAGCCGTTGATGAGCAGGTTGGGGAAGCGCGCCGGGAGCACCACGGGCTCCTGCCGCGTGCCGTCGTAGGTCGGGATGAAGTCGACGGTGTCGGCGTCGAGATCACGGAGCATCT
>Ga0302324_100015982_pt1 | contig 15002 bp, 12 predicted proteins | sample Palsa_T0_1_FD_201949 | JGI IMG/M metagenome (GOLD analysis project Ga0302324, IMG submission 201949) | Peat permafrost microbial communities from Stordalen Mire near Abisko, Sweden - Palsa_T0_1 | ecosystem: Environmental > Terrestrial > Soil > Palsa > Peat permafrost | place: Sweden: Abisko...
GAATCCGGAAGACTGGTCGGTATCGAGACCACCCGCGGCATCATTCGGGCGGCCAAGATCGGCATGGCCGTGGCGGGCAGCACGTCGCGCGTCGCGGCGCTGGCGGGACTCAGGCTTCCGATCGAGAGTCATGTGCTGCAGGCGTTCGTCTCCGAGGCCATCAAGCCATTCATTCCCGGCGTCGTCACCTTTGGCGCCGGTCATTTCTACATCAGCCAGTCGGACAAGGGCGGCCTCGTCTTCGGCGGCGATCTGGACGGGTACAACTCCTACGCCCAGCGCGGCAATCTTCCGACGGTGGAGGATGTGTGCGAAGGCGCCATGGCATTGATGCCGGCGATCGGACGGGTGCGTGTGCTGCGGTCCTGGGGCGGAGTCGCGGACATGTCGATGGACGGCTCGCCCATCATTGACCGCACCGCAGTTCCCGGACTGTATCTGAATGCCGGCTGGTGCTACGGGGGATTCAAGGCGACCCCGGCCTCGGGCTGGTGCTTTGCGCACCTGCTCGCGCGTGATGAGCCGCACGCGGTCGCGCGTGCCTATCGCCTCGACCGCTTCGCTACCGGCCATCTCCTCGACGAGCGCGGCGTCGGTGCACAACCGAACCTGCATTGACCTCAAACACCGGATAATTTGATGCGGATTCAATGTCCCTTCTGCGGTGAGCGCGACCTGAGCGAATTTGCCTATCTGGGCGATGCGAGCTTCAGGCGCCCGGATCCTGCCGCGGCGGATGCTGAGGCGAGATTCTTCGAGGCAGTCTATGTGCGGGACAACCCCGCAGGCCCGCACGATGAGCTCTGGTATCACGCCTCCGGCTGCCGCAGCTGGTTGCGCGTGACGCGTAATACGCGCACTCATGAGATTCTTGCCGTCAGCTTTCCAACACCCGACAGTCCGTGAAGCCGTCGTGGCAACATACCCAGCCCAACCGCCTCGCGGGCGCGGGGCTCATTGACCGCAGCCGCCCGTTGTCATTCCAATTCGACGGCAGGCGCTACACGGGTTATGAAGGCGACACGCTCGCCTCCGCTCTGCTCGCCGCCGGCGTGCGACTCGTGGGGCGGTCCTTCAAATATCACCGTCCGCGCGGCGTTCTCACCGCGGGGTCGGAAGAGCCCAATGCGCTGGTTGAGCTGCGCGGCGGCGCCCGACGCGAGGCCAACACGCGCGCGACCGTGGCAGAGCTCTTCGACGGGCTCGATGCGCGCAGCCAAAATCGCTGGCCCTCGCTGGCATTCGATGTGGGCGCCATCAACTCGCTTTTCTCACCGATCTTCATCGCCGGCTTCTACTACAAGACATTCATGTGGCCAGCGGCATGGTGGGAGAAGCTCTATGAGCCCGCCATTCGGCGCGCGGCGGGCCTTGGGCGCGCCAGTAGAGAGCCCGATCCGGATTCCTACGAGAAGGCCTATGCCTACTGTGACGTACTCATCATCGGGGCGGGCGCGGCCGGCCTTGCCGCGGCGCTCGCTGCTGCGCGCTCCGGGGCGCGCGTCATTCTCTGCGATGAGGACTTCCTATTGGGGGGCCGCCTGAACGGCGAGCGCCATGAGATCGACGGCCTGGGTGGCGTTGCCTGGACACGGCAGGTCGAGGCCGAACTGCGTGCAAACCCTGAGATGCGCATTTTATTGCGTACGACCGTGTTCGGCGTCTACGACGGCGGGATGTCGGGGACGCACACCTTTGGCGCACTCGAACGGGTGTCGGACCACTTGGCCCTCCCGCCGGCTCACCAGCCGCGCCAACGGCTGTGGAGAATCATCGCGAAACGCACGGTGCTCGCCGCCGGGGCCGTTGAACGACCCATTGTGTTTGGCGGCAATGACCGGCCCGGCGTCATGCTGGCCTCCGCCGTGCGCACCTACCTGAATCGTTTCGGCGTCGTCCCGGGCCGCCGCGCAACGCTTTTCACGACCAGTGATGATGGCTGGAAAACTGCATTCGATCTCGCCTCCGCCGGCGTTCAGCTGACGGCGATCATCGACGCGCGCGCCGCGGTTGCGCCCGCTCTTCTTGATGCAGGCCGGCGCCTCGACACGCGCGTCTTCTGCGGCGCGCAGGTTGTGGATGCGCGCGGCACGCGCGGGCTTGAGCGCATCACACTGCGCGATCACGCGGGACAGCTCTCGCATATACGGACTGATGTGCTGGCCGTGTCCGGGGGCTGGAACCCGAATGTCGCGCTGTGTACGCATCTGGGTGGACGCGCCGGCTGGTCGGAGACGATTGCCGCATTTGTCCCGGGTGACGTACCCCGCGGGATGGCCGTCGTCGGCGCCGCGGCGGGCTCGTTTTCCCTGCAGGAGGCGCTGCGCCAAGGCGCGGCAGCAGGCGCAGATGCGGCCGAGGCAACCGGCTTCAGGGTAATTCAGCAACCCGAGCCGCAGGTCGCCGATGAACTCACCGCAGTGCTGCCGCTGTGGTGTGTCAGCGAGTCGAAATCGAAGGCCTTCGTTGATCTCCAACACGACGTCACGCGCGCGGACGTGGCGCTCGCCGCGCGCGAGGGCTTCCGCTCGGTCGAGCTTTTGAAGCGCTATACCACGCTCGGCATGGCCACCGACCAGGGAAAGACTTCGAGCCTCAACGGGCACGCGATCATGGCAGCACTCACCGAGCGCTCCATCCCGGAGCTCGGCACCACCACCTCTCGGCCGCCATACACGCCCGTCGCGATCGCAGCCTTCGCAGGCAGTCACCGCGGCAAGCACTTCAAACCGACGCGCCTTACCTCGGCTCATGCCTGGGCCAAGGAGCGCGGCGCGACGTTCATGGAAGCCGGCGACTGGCTGCGCGCACAATGGTTCGCTGCCCCCGGTGAGGCCGATTGGCTTACGATAGTGACGCGCGAAGTCAGAGCCGTGCGCGCAAGCGTCGGCGTCTGCGACGTATCGACGCTCGGCAAGATCGACATCCAGGGTCAGGATGCCGCGGTCTTCCTCGACCGCGTGTACATCAATCTCTTCTCGACGCTGCCGGTCGGCAAAGTGCGCTACGGACTGATGCTGCGCGAGGACGGCATCGTTCTGGACGACGGCACGAGCGCGCATCTCGCACCTCATCACTACCTCATGTCGACCACGACGGCCAACGCCGCAAAGGTCATGCGGCATCTGGAGCACGCGCGCCAGGTCCTCTGGCCCGAGCTCGATGTGCAGATGGCGTCGGTCACGGAGCAGTGGGCGCAGTACGCTATCGCCGGCCCGAATGCGCGGCATCTCCTCGCGCGCCTCCTCGGCGATGCGCTCGACGTATCAAACACCGCCTTTCCCTATCTCGCCTGCACCGAATTCTCGTGGCGCGGGGTGCCGGCGCGATTGTTCCGGATTTCATTCTCCGGCGAACTCGCCTATGAGCTCGCAGTTCCAGCGCGTTACGGTGAGGCCGCGGTCCGCGCCATCATGGCTGCAGGGGAGGACTTCGGTATCGTGCCCTATGGCATCGAGGCGCTCAACATCATGCGCATCGAAAAGGGCCATGTAACCGGCAACGAGCTGAACGGCACGACGACCGCAGCTGATCTGGGCCTGGGCAGGATGATGTCAAAGAAGAAGGACTTCATAGGCCGTGTGCTCTCGCAACGAGCTGGGCTCACCGGCCCCGACCGGCCGGCGCTCATTGGGATAAGGCCCGCCGACAAGTCGCAGCGTCTCTACGCCGGCGCACATTTTCTCAACGCGGGCGCGGAAGTTTCGCTTGCGAACGATCAAGGCTATGTCACCTCGGTCGCGTATTCGCCGATGCTCGGGCATTGGATCGGATTGGGGCTGCTCGCGCGCGGCCAGGAGCGCCTCGGTGAGCGCATTCGCGCGCACAGTCCGACACGCGGCGGCGACATCGACGGCGAGATCGTGCCGTCGGTCTTCTTCGATCCCGAAGGCGCGCGGCTGCAAAGCTGATCGAGCGACTCTCAAACCCAAAAAAACTACGACGACTCCATGGCTAACGACACACTCACGGCGCGTGCACCCTTCACCGGCCTGGCATTCTCATCGGCACGAGGCCAAGGCGTTTGCGTCGCTGATCGCGACGGGACGGGAATCGCCAGCGTCCTCGTCCGCAAGGGTCATCTGGCAGAGCTCACGCAATGCGTTCGCGCACGTTACGGCATCGAGCTGCCGCGTGGGCCGCGCCGCATCGGCACTGGCGACATTGCCTTTGCGTGCACGGGCCCTGAGACATGGCTCGCAACCAGCGACGCGCGCGGCAATGCCCTTGCCTTATCCCTTAAGGAAGAGATCGGCGCTGCGGCGTGCGTAGCCGACCAGAGTAGCGGCTACGCCATCCTGCGCATGACAGGTCCCAGACTGCGGCAGACGTTGGCCAAGATGCTGCCGATTGATCTGCATCCGCGGGTGTTCGCGCCGGGCGACGTCGCGTCGACGACGGCGTCCCATGTCGGCGTGACATTATGGCGCCTGGAGGATGCCACCGACGGCTCGCCCGTGTTTGAGATTGCGGTGTTCCGCTCGCTCGCGGGAAGTTTCTGGCACACCCTGACGGTGAGTGCCGCCGAGTACGGATTCGTGCGTCAAGAGACGCTTTCTTCACCGGCCACTCCTGAGTGATGCGTTAGACGCAGAGCGGCGCCAAGTCCCGCCGGCTGCCGTTACGCACGCAGGCGCAGCCCCTTTGGATCGTGGAGAGGCTCGCGCCGGATCGTCGCGACACAAATCTCGCCCAGGATGTCGATTGCGAAATGCGCGCCGTCGCGGGCGAGCGCCGCGGGCACGTAGCCGGCCGCGAGGCTCTTGCCGACGCAGTGGCCGTAGGCGCCCGAGGTCACATAGCCGACCGCGACACCGTCATTCATGATCGATTCATAGCCGGTCACGTCCGCATCAGTGGCCTCGACTTCCATGATCACGAAGCGCCGCTTAGGCCCAGCACTGCGCTCCGTGAGAGCTGCGGCGCGACCGACGAAATCCGGCTTGTCAAAGTCGATGAACCGGTCGAGTCCGGTTTCACCGGGCGTGTAATCGGGACGGAAGTCCTTGTTGAACGAGCCGTAGCCCTTTTCAAGCCGCAGGCTCGATAAAGCGCGCCCGCCGAATGGCCGCAGACCCAGATCCTGGCCCGCATTCCAGACATCATCATAGAAGGACGCGAAATAGTCGGGCGTGGTCCAGATCTCGTAGCCTAATTCGCCGGTGAAGCCGGCGCGCGTCAGGATGGCGGGCGCAAAACCCACGGCCGTTTCCTTGACGTCAAATAGTTTGAATGCTGCGGCGGACAGCTCATCGCGCACGAGACGTTGTACGAGCTGGCGCGAGTTCGGGCCCGCGATCGCGACGCCGGCAAGCGTGGAGGCGAGCGAGTGCACGAATACGTCGGCGGGCGGCTCGGCCTGCCAAAACCAGCGTAGGTGGAACTCCTCGGCAAATCCCGAGCCCATGATGAGGAATCGATCCTCGGCAAGGCAGGCGATCGAGAAGTCCCCGATGATCCTGCCCGCGGGGCTCAACATGGGAGCAAGCCCCATGCGCCCGCGCCTGGGTATTCGGCAGGCGAGGACTCGATTGAGCCATGAGCGCGCCCCGCGGCCGCTGACTTCGTACTTGCCGTAGTTGGTGGTCTCATAGACCCCCACCCCGGCGCGCACGGCCTGGCATTCGGCGCGCACGATCGGAAAAGCTTCCGAGCGGCGATAGGTCGGCGTCTCGGTCGGCGCGATGCCCGGCGGCGCAAACCACAGTGCATGTTCGAGACCGAAGTTGGCACCCATGACCGCGCCTGCCCCTATCAGCCGGTCGTAAATTGGCGAACGGCGCACCGGTCGGGCGGCGGGCAGCTCCTCATTGGGATAGGCCAGGCGGAAGCGGCGCGAATAGTTCTCCGGCACCTTGATGGAGGTGTACTTCGGCGTGGCAAATGCACCAAACCGCGCGACGTCCATGGAAATGATGTCCTGGCCCGGATCATTTTCCGCCATCCATCGCGACAGCACGAGGCCGATGCCGCCGCCCTGGCTAAATCCAGCCATGACCGCGCAGGCGACCCAGTAGTTCCTGACGCCGCGCACCGGCCCGACCAGCGGATTGCCGTCCGGGGCGAAGGTGAACGGTCCGTTGACGGCCTTGCGGATGCCCACTCGTCCCAGCGCCGGAAAATGCCGGAAGCCGACTTCGAAATACGGCGCAAGCCGTTCGAAGTCATCGGGCAGAAGCTGCATCGAGAAGTCATCCGGCGTTTTCACCGGCGACCACACAATCCCATGGGGTTCGTAAGTGCCGATCAGCGCCCCGCCACGCTCCTGGCGCATGTAGATCTCGCCCGCATAATCGGTCGTGTTGACGATTTCCTGGTCGCGGCCCTTCAGTTCCGGTATGTCCTCGGTCAGCAGATAGTGGTGCTCCATCGCGAGCACCGGCAGCTCGATGCCAACCATATGCCCAACTTCGCGCGCCCACAGACCGCCGCAATTGACGACGTGTTCGGCGTGCACCGTGCCCTTGTCGGTCACCACGTCCCACGAGGCATCGCTACGCTGCACGAGCGATTCCACGCGGGTGAAGCGCTCCACAGCCGCGCCCAGCAGGCGCGCCGCTTTGACGTAGGCCTGCGTCGTGCCCGAAGGATCGCAGTGCCCGCCATCCGCCCGCCACAGCGCACCGATGAAGTGGCGCGTGTCAATCAGCGGATTGAAGCGCATGGCCTCATCGAGCGAGATCATTTCGGTCTGCATGCCAAGGTACCGGGCACGCGAACAGATGAGTTTCAGACTGTCGAGTTCACCCTGCGTCGCCGCGAGCATGAGTCCGCCGTTCGGATGCAGTCCGCACGATTGGCCGGACAGCGCCTCAATCTCGCGATACAGATCGATGGTGTATTTCTGCAGCCGCGAGATGTTGGCCTCGCCGTTGAAGGTATGCATGCCGCCTGCTGCATGCCACGTCGACCCCGAGGTCAGTTCGCTCTTTTCGATCAGCATCACATCGGTCCAGCCGATCTTGGCCAGATGATAGAGCGTGCTTGCGCCCACCACGCCGCCGCCGATGACCACGGCTCTCACGGACGACTTCATGAAAACTGATCAACTTCCATCATGGCCACCTTTTCGCGCCGCCGATACATGCCGAGCCCACTCGGAAACAATCATGCGGGCAGCTCGTACCCTGCCGCCTTCGCCGCTTGATCCCATTCCAGCAGCGGCGCGTAACGCGCCTGCGTTACTTGCGCAAAGCCCTGAAGCAGAAGCAGATCGCCCAAGGGCGCGAACCAGGCTCGCGATGCCGCGCTCCTGAAGGCGGCCCGCAGCCGTTCGACCTCCTCCGCGCCAGTGTCGGCAGAGGTAACGAAGGCGGGGATCGGTGCAAGCTGTGTCGAGGTTAGCACGCGGACACCGGCGGTCAGTTGCGGTGCGTGCCGTGCGATGAGGACGTGCCAGTAGGCGTCCAGGGGCCCGATATCGATGCGCCCTTCGCGCACACCGTCGAGAATATTGCGCGCGGTTACGAGATTGCCGGTCATCTGCGCGTAGAGCGTCGGACGCTGCGGTGTTCGGTAGGTGAGGAGATGATGGCGGAACGCGTTGAATCCGGACTGGGAGTGCTCCACTGTCCAGCCCGCGCGTGCGCCAAAAGTGTCGGCGAACGTCCGGTACGGCGCGTCCTGTCTCACAATCAGGTCCGTGCGATACAGCGGAAGGCCCGCCGCCCACACGGCTCGCGGGATCGGGGCTGCGATGGGGATGACAGGCGCAAGCCGGAGGGCGATGGGATAGCCGCACATCAGCACGCAGCCCAGATCCGGCCGTGACCACAGGTTCTCCAGTGGCTGCGGTGCAGGATACGGCATGTAGGTGAGCGCCACGCCCGCCTCAGCCGTGATGTGCGTAAGGAGCATCCGCCAGCCGGCTTCCACCTCGGGAGTCACCGCGTACATGCGGGCGTTCATGATCCCGGCGCTCATGCTGCCGCGCCATCCCCGCCGTCAACCGACGCCGGGGTTCCCAGCACCTTCATGCGCTCGCGCCTGCGAGTTCGAGCGTCCTGCGCGCTACATAGACGTCAATCGCTTCTTTGACCGCCGCATCGAGCGGCGGTGGCACGTATTCGGCGAGCAGCTTCTTCCAGATGCCGGTCGCTCGCTGCGTCGCATTGCGCGCGCCAGCCTCCGACCAGTTTTCGAAATTCGACCAATCGGACAGAAGCGGCCGGTAGAACGCGTGCTCGTAACGCGCAAGCGTATGCGCCGTGCCGAAGAAATGGCCGCCCACCGCGACGCCCTTGATGGCTTCCACGGCCAGGTCGTCGTCGTCGAAGCTGACGGGCTTGAAGATCTCCGCCCAGCTGCGCAGCATCTCGGCATCGACGATGATCTTTTCCAAGGACGCCGACAGGCCGCCCTCGAGCCAGCCGGCCGCATGGTTGATGAGGTGACTGTGGCTGAGGATGGCCGCCTGCAGCGAGAAGGCCGTCTCGTAGGTGGATTGGGCATCCACTGTCGGCGAGGCATTCACCGCGCTCGTGCGCACGGGAATCTTGAGTCGCCGGCCAATCTGCGCGGTAGCGAGCACCGCGTTGACGTACTCCGGCGTGCCAAAGGCCGGCGAGCCGGTGCGCATGTCGACGTTCGACGTGAAGCCGCCCATGACGCAGGGGGTTCCCGGCCGCAGCATCTGGCACAGCGCGATGATGCACATGGCCTCCGCCGACTGCTGCACCAGAGCACCGCCCAGCGTGACGGGCGCCATGGCGCCCATCAGTGTGAAGGGCGTGATCACCACGCACTGTCCGTGGCGCGCCATGATCATGATGTTGTCGAGGATCTCCTCATCCACGCGCCGCGGCGAGTTGACGTTCGTGACCGTCATCAAAGTCGGACGTGCTGCGAGATCCTCGACGCCGCAGCCGTGCTCAATGGCCGACATGGCAATCGCGTCCTCGGCCTGCACGCCGCCGATCCCGCGTGCCGCCCATACGAGATCCGAGTACTGGATGTGTGCCTGATAGGCTGCAAGATGGCGGATGGCGACCGGGACGTCGACCGGTTCCACCACGATCCCGCCCTGCCAGTGCAGGATGCCAAGCGCGTGTGTCAGCTTGAGGATGTTGCGAAATGCCTCAAGATCGCCGTAGCGGCGGCCGCCCTCGAGATCCGTGATATGCGGGGCGCCGGTGACGGGGCCGAAATTGACCACGTTGTCGCCCACGTGCAGGTGCCGGTCGGGATTGCGAGAATGGAGGATGAAGCGTTCCGGGACGTGCGCCAGTTGCGCCTCGACGATGTCCCGCCCGAGACGCACCATCTGCGTCTCCTCCTCGACGAGAGCGCCCGAGCGCCGGAAGACTTCGCGCGCTGCGGAGCTGCGGATCTCGAGCCCCGCCTCCTCGAGAACCCGAAACGCCGCGACCAGAACGCGCTCCAGTTGCTCAGCACTGAGGATCTCCAGGGGCGGCCAGCGATTGGCGAGCCGCGGTAGAGGCGCGAGCGAAGGCCCCGTGGAACGGGGGGCGCGGCCGCGGTCGCGTCGACGGGACGATGCCCGGGCTTCAATTTCGGTCATGGGTTCGCCTTGCCGCCTTCGGGCGTTTCGTGAGACAAGCAATAATAGGGGCAATATCGAACCTTGGGCGACATTCATAGCCGCGCTCGCCGTCGCGCGAAAGTCACAGGTCCAAGGGTTCGGGGCCAGTGAAGCGGTGCGCTTGCGGCGTGCGGCGCGGAGGAACTCGGTGAGGAAGATTCTAAAGTCGCTGCTGCTGAGCGCGGCACTGCTGCTCGGAACGTGGGCCCCGATTCACGCCGCGGTCGTGGTGTCATCCAAGCTCTCGAGTGAATCCGCCATGATCGGCGAGATGATCCGTCTGCTGCTCAATGCCTCCGGGATCGAGACCGTGGATCGCACGGCGATCGGCGCGACGTACGTGGTCCGCAAGGCGCTCCTTGCTGGCCAGATCGACATCTATGTTGAGTACACCGGCAATGGGGGTTTCTTTTTCAATCTGCCGTCCGACCCCGCGTGGAAGGATCTGCGGCAAGGTTACGAGCTCGGGTCGAGGCTTGACTACGCGGCCAATCGCATCATCTGGCTGACGCCCGCCAACGCCAGCAACGCCTGGGCTCTCGCGGTACGCAAAGACGTAGCCCGGGCGAACCATCTGACGACCATGAGCGACTTCGGCAGATGGGTGTCGGGCGGCGGCAAGGTGGTACTCGCCTGTTCGGCCGAGTTCGCGAATGCGGGCACCCTGCGCTCGCTCGAGAATGCCTACGGCTTTACGCTGAGGTCCAATCAGCTGATCGTGCTCGCCGGCGGTGAAACTTCGGCCACCATCAGCGCGGCGGCGGCGCAAACCAACGGCACGAATACGGCCATGGTCTACGGCACCGATGGCAACGTGATTGCAGCGAATCTGCAGGTCCTGGAGGACGACAAGCATGCCGAACCCATCTATGCGCCCGTTCCGATGGTGCGCGAGGCGGTGCTCAAGGCCCATCCGCAGATTGCCCAGATCATCAAGCCGCTCATGGAAAGCTTCAGCCGCGAGACACTCCAGCAACTAAACGCGCGAGTTCAGGTCAACGGCGAGTCCATCGTGGCGGTCGCCGAGGACTATCTGAAATCCAAGGGCTTTCTGCAGTAAGCTTTGCTCGAGGCTTCGACGCCCCGCATGCCGCTTTCCGGATGGCGGACGCCACCGCCTCGGGGATGCGATGGAAGAAGAAGTATTGGCACGGCGGCATGCGATCGATCGGTTGGGTGCACTCCTCACTCTCGCCGGGCTCGCGGCGCTCGTATGCCTGCCGTTTGTCGTCTTCAAGGCGAACCGAATCGTACCGGGCGATCCGCGCTCGTTGCTGCAGGTTTTGCCGCCGTGGGAGGTACTTGCCTTCTACGCCATCTTGATGCTGGTCGCGGCCACGGCACTCGGGGTCGTCAGTGCCCGGCTGCGGCTTGCCGCGGCGCTGATTGGAGTCGCCGCCGTGACGCTGACGATCGGCGCCGCGGGCGACGTCCTCACTCCGCTCGGTAACAAAGTCGTCCGGATCTCCCCGGGGGGCAGCTTCTGGGTACTCCTTATATGCCTGGGATTGTTGGCGACCGATGCGATTACACGGCTGCGCCCGGGACCGGGTGTACGCGTCCTCTTTCTAGTGCTGTTCGCGGCGCTCGTCGGTGCGGCGTTGGCCTCCGGGATTCTGGATCACCTTTCGGTAATGCGCGAATACGAGGTCAACGCGACTCGCTTCGCACGCGAGGCCCGACAGCATGTTTTCCTCGCGCTGGGATCCGTCACCGCCGCGGTCATCATCGCCGTGCCCGTCGGTATCCTTTGTCACCGCGTACCGCGGCTGCGCGCCGGCACGCTCGGAGCGCTGAACCTCATCCAAACGATTCCCTCGATCGCGCTCTTCGGCATCCTGATGGTGCCGCTCGGAGCACTCGCCGCCGCGGCTCCCTTCGTCACGGATTTGGGGATTCGCGGCATCGGCGCCGCTCCCGCAGTGCTTGCGCTCTTCCTGTATTCGTTGCTGCCGGTCGTTGCCAATACGATCGTCGGGCTCGGACGCGTGCCGCCGGTCACGGTCGATGCGGCGCGCGGAATGGGTTTGACGAACTGGCAGATCCTGACCGACATCGAGCTGATCCTGGCATTTCCGGTCATTCTTACCGGCATCCGCATCGTGCTCGTACAGAACATCGGGCTCGCGACCGTGGCGGCGCTCATTGGCGCCGGTGGCTTCGGGGTATTCGTGTTTCAGGGGATCAATCAGACGGCCATCGACCTGGTGCTGCTCGGCGCGCTGCCGATTGTCGCATTGGGGTTTTCCTGCGCCGTGCTGCTCGATGCGCTGGTCGAAACGATCAATCGGGCTGCGCGATGATCGAAATCGAAAATCTCACGAAGCAATACGGATCGGCGACGGTCGTTGATCGCGTATCCATATCCATCGCGCGCGGCTCGATCACGGTGATCGTCGGCACATCCGGGTCGGGCAAGTCCACGCTGCTGCGTATGATCAACCGCCTGGTCGAGCCCACGAGCGGACGCGTGGTCATCAACGGCCGCGACACGACAACCGAACCACCGCACCTGCTGCGACGCCGGATCGGCTACGCGATCCAGGGCCACGGGCTCTTTCCACACCGCACTGTTGCCGAGAACATCGCGACCGTGCCGAGGCTTCTCGGTTGGAGCGCCGCGCGCACCCAGGCGCGCGTCGAGGACCTGCTCAAAATCTTTCAACTTGATCCGGGCTTGTATGCCTCGAAGTTTCCGCATCAACTCTCGGGCGGGCAGCAGCAGCGCGTGGGCGTCGCCCGCGCCTTTGCCGCAGAACCCACGGTACTGCTGATGGATGAGCCCTTTGGCGCGCTCGACCCCATTATCCGCGCCAAGGCTCAGGATGATCTGCGCGATATTCAGCGGCGCTTCGGCACGACGATCGTGCTTGTGACGCATGACATAGACGAGGCGTTCCGACTGGGAGACCGTGTCGCAGTGATGAGCCACGGTCAAGTACTGCAATACGACCGCCCGGCGGCGCTCTTGATTCGCCCCGCCGATCCTTTCATTTCGCGCCTCACGGGCACGGGCGACCGCGCCATGAAACTGCTGTCGCTGACCACGGCCGGCGAGGCGGCTGAGGCCGGACCGGTGGAGGGCCCAACTGTGCCGGCATCCGCGACCCTGCGCGACGTCCTCTCCGACCTTCTTTGGAGCGGCGCGCCGGCTGCTACGGTTGTGGGTGCGGATGGAACGCCGTGCGGACGATTGACCCTCGCCGGTATTCTTGCTTATGGGAGGCCGCGCTGATGCCAAGCGCCGGCCTCGTGCTTCGAATCTCAGCCTTCGCACTGCTGGCGGCATTTTTGCTGACGCCGCAGTCCTTCGCGCCCCTATTCGCCCCTTTGAGTCAACACGGCGCGCCCGCCATCTACGATCAGGGGAACCTATTGACGCTCGCCCTGGCGCAGCTTGGCACGGTGCTGCTGGCTGCCGGGGCCAGCACCATCGTCGCCGTCGGGCTTGGGATTCTTGTGACGCGCGCGCGCGGTGCTGAGTTTCTGCCGCTGTCACGCACGCTCGTCAATATCGGCCAGACCTTTCCGCCGGTGGCCGTCCTTGCGGTTGCGGTTCCGCTCGTCGGCTTCGGCGAAGCACCGACTCTGATCGCTCTATTCGCTTATGGCTTGCTGCCCATCTTCGAGAACACGATCGCAGGCCTTCGGACCTGCCCGCCCGCGGTCATTGATGCAGCTAATGGCATGGGCATGAGCGCCCGCGAGCGTCTCGTGTCCGTAGAACTGCCGCTCGCTATGCCGCTCATCCTGGAAGGGATCCGCCTGTCCCTCGTGATCAATGTCGGGACCGCGACGATCGGATCCACTGTGGCCGCCAAAGGGCTCGGCGAAGTCATCATCGCCGGGCTCCTCTCCGACAACACCGCGTTCATTCTGCAGGGCGGGCTCGTCACGGGGCTCATGGCGATTTTACTTTATGACGCCATGGCGGCGCTGGAGAAGCGCATCCTGCGGGGTGCCCATGTCTGATGACACCGGACAACCGCAAGGTGTCCAAAGTGTGGCGAATCCGCACGCGCGACACGCAGGCTTAGCCTAGAATGAAGAATGATGCTTGACAGTGCCTTGAAACCAGCAATAGCCGATGGCCCGGCCGCACCGCCCGAGACGGCGCGGCGCCACTATAGGCGCGCGTCGATGGAGGTGCCGACACTGGCGCTGATCATCATCGTGTACGGCGGCTGGCTGCTGATGACCGCCGCCTATGGCCGCTGGCCGCTATGGATCGTCGCGCCGGTGGTCGTCGTGTTGCTGACGCTCCACAGCTCTCTGCAACACGAAATCATCCATGGCCATCCGACCCGCTGGAGCCGCGTCAACCGGCTACTGGGAATGGTGCCGCTGTCCTTGTGGCTGCCCTTTGAACGCTACCGCCAAAACCATCTCGACCATCACAACGACGACCGGCTCACTGATCCACTCGACGACACGGAATCCTATTACTGGACGCCGGAGGACTGGGCACGGCTTCCGCCGATCAACCGGGCGCTCCTGCAGGCACAGCAGACGCTCGCCGGACGAGTTGTCATCGGGTCGTTCTGGCGCATCGGTCTTTTTCTTGTTGGCGAATTGCGCGGCGTGATCAACAACGACAAACGCCTGCGGGCCATTTGGATCGAACACCTGCTGTGGTGTGTCCCCGTCGTCTTGTGGGTGACACTCGTGTGCGGCATGCCGCTGTGGGTCTACATCTTGGCGATGGTCATTCCCGCCAACGGGGTCGTCCTGATTCGCGCCTTTGCCGAACATCGGGCGTTTCCGGACGCGCGCCAGCGCACTGCCCTCGTCGAGCGCGCGTGGCTCCTGGGACCCCTGTTTCTCTTCAACAACCTGCACGCGCTGCATCACGAATCGCCGGCGATTCCGTGGTACGAGTACAACGCGCGGTATCGCGTCGAGCGCGCGCGCCTCATTCTCAAGAATGGCGGCCTCGTCTATGCAACCTATTTCGATGTCGCGCGCCGCTTTCTGTTTCGGCGGCACGACACTGTCCTGCATCCAAACGGCCGCGCACCGCGGGCCGCCCGCCGTCGGCATGATCCGCTGCCGATGAGTTGAGCCGGGGCGACCGCCTGCTTTATCGTCTGAGTTTCGCCGCGAATTGTTCGACGGCGACCTTCACCTCTTCGCCGGCTTTATCCATGTGGGACTTGAACTGCCCCCAGGCGCTCTCGTTGGCACTTTTCAGAGTGTAGAAGTTCTCCCACGCTTCGGCTTGTTTGGCCCGCAGTGCCTCGAGATTCTTTTCATATTGGGCTTTGGCGTGCGCCTCGAGCTGCGCGGCACCTGCTTTGAAGCGCTCGGTTTGCGCCTTCCACTCGTTCAACTGCTTTTCCATGAGCGCCTGATAGTCTTCGCGAGTTCCCATGATCCTTCTCCTGCCTTGAATTTACCGTTCCTCGCGCATCGTGACCGCATCAGCGTGGGAAGGTCAACCCGGCGCATGACGCCTGGATAC
>Ga0302324_100015984_pt1 | contig 15002 bp, 14 predicted proteins | sample Palsa_T0_1_FD_201949 | JGI IMG/M metagenome (GOLD analysis project Ga0302324, IMG submission 201949) | Peat permafrost microbial communities from Stordalen Mire near Abisko, Sweden - Palsa_T0_1 | ecosystem: Environmental > Terrestrial > Soil > Palsa > Peat permafrost | place: Sweden: Abisko...
AGGCCGAATACGGCCGCAAAGAGATCGTCATGGCCGAACACGAGATGCCCGGCCTCATGGCCATGCGGGCCGAGTACGCCGAGAGTCAGCCACTGGCCGGCGCCCGCATCACCGGATCACTGCACATGACCATCCAGACGGCAGTGCTGATCGAGACCCTCACCGCCCTGGGCGCCCGGGTGCGTTGGGCCAGCTGCAACATCTTCTCCACCCAGGACCACGCCGCCGCGGCCGTCGCCGTCGGACCCGACGGCACGGTGGACAACCTCAAGGGTGTGCCCGTCTTCGCCTGGAAGGGCGAGACGCTGGAGGAGTACTGGTGGTGCACCGAGCAGGCGCTGTTGTGGCCTGGCGAGGGCGGCCCGAACATGATCCTCGATGATGGTGGCGACGCCACGCTCCTCGTGCACAAGGGAGTCGAGTTCGAGAAAGCCGGCGCCGTACCGGACCCGTCGACCGCCGACTCCGAGGAGTTCCAGTTCGTGCTGGCCCTCCTCGGTCGCAGCCTGGCCGAGGACTCGCAGCGCTGGACCTCCATCGCCAACGGGATCAAGGGCGTGACCGAGGAGACCACCACCGGCGTGCACCGCCTGGTCGAGATGGCCAAGAAGGGCGAGCTGCTCTTCCCCGCCATCAACGTCAATGACTCGGTCACCAAGTCCAAGTTCGACAACAAATACGGCTGCCGCCACTCGCTGATCGACGGCATCAACCGGGCCACCGACGTGCTCATCGGAGGCAAGGTGGCCGTTGTCTGCGGTTACGGTGACGTCGGGAAGGGCTGCGCGCAGTCACTGGCCGGCCAGGGTGCCCGCGTAGTGGTCACCGAGGTCGACCCCATCTGCGCCCTCCAGGCCGCCATGGAGGGTTTCCAGGTCACCACCCTGGAGGACATCCTTCCCATCGCCGACATCATCATCACCACGACCGGGAACTTCAACATCATCACTGCCGCCCACATGGCCGGCATGAAGCATCAGGCCATTGTCGGGAACATCGGTCACTTCGACAATGAGATCGACATGGCCGGCCTGATGAAGACGCCGGGGATCGAGCGGATCAACATCAAGCCGCAGGTCGACAAATGGATCTTCCCCGACGGGCACGCGGTGATCATCCTGTCCGAGGGTCGCTTGTTGAATCTCGGTAATGCCACCGGTCACCCGAGCTTCGTGATGTCGAACTCGTTCACCAACCAGACCATGGCCCAGCTGGAGCTGTTCAATCAGAATGGCCAATACGTCAACGATGTCTACGTGCTCCCCAAGCACCTCGACGAGAAAGTGGCTCGCCTCCACCTCAGCGCGCTGGGCGTCAAGCTCACTGAGCTGTCGCAGGAGCAGGCCGACTACATCGGCGTGCCGGTCGAGGGCCCGTACAAGCCCGACACCTACCGCTACTAGGCAGTGGGTCAGCCCAACGGGGCGGTGGCGATCACCGTCCCGTTGGGCGACACCACCAGTGCCGTGCGCACGTTGTGCGGCGAGACGTGGAGCGGCGAGCCCCAGGCCCCATAACCCTCTTTGGCATTGAAGGCGCCGACCCGATGGGTCACCCCGTTGTCGGTTACCACCTCGCAGATCACTCGCCCACGGGCCGACGAATCGGCCAGTGTCATGACCATCCACGGCTTGGCGCCCCCGTAGGTGGCGACCCGGCCGACTGCCATCCCGTTCTCCACCAGGTTGGCAGAGGCCACCGGCATGCCGGCGGTCGGGTGGCCCCCCAAGGCCTGCCGGTACCCGGACGGGTGAGAACCCATGGAAAGGCCGATGGTGAGACCGACGACCAGGGCCACCACGGCGGCCGCACTGGCCAGGACCCACCGTGGCGGAACGGTGCGGCGGCGGACCGGAGTGTCGGTCACTCCCATGCGGGTGAACAGGCGCACCTCGAACCCCACCGGCGGCTCGACTTCGGGTGCCATCAGGACCACGTCGTCGGCGACCCGCGACAGCTGTTCCAGTTCCTCGGCACAGTGGGGGCACGCCTCGACGTGAGCCAGGGTGGCGGCGCGTTGGCGTCCCGTCAAAATGCCCAGGGCCAGTTCGGCCAGGCTGTCCGAGAACGAGTCACAGACGTCGGTACCGCTCATCGCTCCTGCTCCATGTCCTGCCGCGCTTCCACGGCGGCCCGCAACCGGATGAGCCCGGTTCGGATTCGCGTCTTGGCCGTCCCCAGCGGTATGCCCTCTTCTCCGCTGATCTCGAGCGCCGTGCGCCCGTAGACGGCGGCCAGGACCACGGCCCGCCGCTGTTCGGGCGGCAAATGGCCGAGGGCCGAATGCACCATGTCACGGACGTCACCGCGCTGGACGGCGTCCTCAGGGTTGTGCTCCAGGCTCAGCATGGCGATGGCGGCGAAGTCTTCAGGATCGGTCGGGACGGCTCGGCGCATCCGCAGGGCGTCAATCGTCAGGTTCCGGGTGATGGTGAGCACCCAACTGGTGACCGAGCCCCGCCGGGCGTCGAACACCGGGGCGTGACGCCACACCCTGATCAAGGCCTCCTGAGCCACCTCCTCAGCCAAGCCGGTGTCGCTGGTCATGGAGTAGGCCAACCCGAAGACTCGGCGTTGATAGCGCCGGACGAACGTCACCGCGGCGGCGTGCTCCCCCAGCGCCATGGCGGCGAGCAACGCCTCATCGGTCGGTCCGGCGTCGGCCATGCGCAATTGTCCCATCCACAGGTGTACGCCTCAGCTCTCCATCGGGATTCACCTCATCCCAATCCACCCGGCCCTCAGCGACGTAATGCCCGGGTATGCACCCACCGACATCCGACGGGGCCCCCTGCCCCGAACACCGACCATGAAGATGGACCTTTTGAAGCGAGGGCCGGGACGGCCCTCATCTCCCGCGGCCGTAGCGGCGACCGCGGCCTTCGTGGCCGGTGGGCTGCTCTTGGTCTGGTCGAGCTCCATCCACTTCCACCTCTGGCAGACCATCGGCTACAAGCACATCGCCACCATCGGCCCGCTGTTCCTCCTCCAGAGCATCGCCGGCCTGCTGCTCGGGGTTCTGGCCATTGCCGCCCGACAGGTGTGGGCCGCGGCCGCCGGCGCCGGGTTTGCCGCTTCCACCCTCGCCGGCTTCCTGCTCACCGTGTCCTTGCCCCACGGCCTCTTCAACTTCAAAGAGTCGTGGTCAGCCCCTTTCGCCCACCAGGCCTTCGCCATTGAGATCGCCGCCGTTGTCATGTTGCTGATCGCCGGGACGTTGAGCCTCGCACCATCGGCGCCCCCGACGAGAACCGGCACCGCCCCAGCCGGCAGTCCGTCGTAGGGCGCATAGCGGGCCGGGTCTGCGTCTTCTTCTCCCAGCAGGGACGCGGGCCCGGCTCAGTTCTCCGCTTTGTCAGCGCAATCCGGCAAAGAGGTCGTCTTCGGGAACCGGGGCGTCGGTCCTGTTGAAGACACGCACGAAGCTCTCTGTGCCCATCATGGTGGAGAACCGCTCCTCGCCCATCTGCAGGAAAAAGATGTTGTCGCTCTGGCTGGCGTGCGCCGCCAGTGATGCGAACTTGCGGCCGGCGAACTCGCTGCAGTCGACCGTGGTGGTGATGAGCTCGTCGGGCGTGCCGAATTCCGGATTCTCATCAACCTCAATCGGGTTCTCAATGCCAGCCTCAGCCAGAGTCTCGGCAAATCCCTTGAGGAGCGAGCGTGCCACGGCGGTGTAATACAACTTGTCCGGAATGCCGCACTCAACCAGCGCGGCGTGGGTGATCCGGTTGGCCTGAATGTGGTCGGGATGTCCGTAGAAGCCGTTCTCGTCGTAGGTGACCACAACCTGGGGTTCGTACGTGCGCATCAGCTCGGCCAGCTGGTGCCCGGCTCGTTCCACCGGCGCCTGCCAGAACGCATCGGCCGCCTTGTTCTGGGGCCAGCCCTCCATGCCCGAGTCGTGATAGCCCAGAAGCTCCAGATGGGACACCCCGAGTGCCTGACAGCTGGCTTCCAGTTCTCGGCGACGCAGTGGTACCACCACCCCTTCGTCGTGGGCCGGGTCGTCGGGCTTCACCCCTCCGGGCGCGTCGCCCAGCTCACCGTTGGTGCAGGTGACAAGCACGGTGGTTACGCCCTCTTCGGCGTAACGGGCCAGGACGCCGCCGGTCCCGAGAGCCTCGTCATCGGGATGGGCGTGCACCGCCATGAGGGTGAGTGGTCGATCGGCCATACTCAGGAGCGTACGGGATGCTCAGTGCTGCATCTGCAGGACGTCGGCCGCTCCCGCAAAGAAGCTCGGGCTGGCCCAGCGGCGCGTGCGTCGGCAGAAATCGGCCAGCCAGGACCATTCGGCCGGACCGCCGGGCGAAGTCGCGGCCAGCTCCACTTCATTGGCGTACGTCAGATCGACAAACAGCGTGACCTGGTCACGGTCGGGAATGACGTCGGTGCCGGTGAACCGGTCGAGGAAGCGAAGGCCGGCCAACGTGGTCTGCGCTGCTTCGAGCTGGGGATAGAAAATGTCACGATCACAGCTGGCATAGAAGTAGACCAGTGCCTCGGCCTCGACGCCGATCACGTCGGCCAACTGCGCCCGGTCGGCCAACTCGAGGATGTGGGGCTCGAAACCGTGGGTGCCGTAGGTGGCGTGGCCCAGCGCCACCAGGGCGAGGAGCTCGGAACCGCCCCAGGCGCGCACCAGGTCCTCCACTCCGGTCAGGTGGCTGAGCAGGTCGCCGAACATGTGGGGCGTGGTTGCGGTCTCGTGGCCTGTCAGGAACGCAAGGGCAGCTGCCCGCTGGTCGGCGAACGTGGCCGTCATGTCTGCAGGTACCCGACGGCGTCGGCCAGCGCTGCCAGCTCGCTGCGCCATTCGGTCGGCGGGGCCAGTGGGCGCACAATGAACTTGGAGAACCCGATGGCCAGGAACGACTCCATTAAGGTGCGCAACCCACCCAGTCCGATCGGGATGATCTGATCCAATGGGCGGCCCCGGGCCCGGCGGGCCAGGGCGGAAAGGGGTGCCGCACCCAGGTCGGTGCCTGGCGGGGCATAGGCCAGGCTGATCCCGAAATGCTCCGGACTGATGGCGCGGCCATGCTCGGCGGCCACGTCGTCAATCACCTTCTTGCCCGCTCTGGCATCCTCGGGCGTGCAGAAGGCCGGAATCCAACCGTCACCGATGCGACCGCACCGTTCAAGGGCCGCCGGCACATTGCCGCCCAGCCAGACGTCGAAGGGGTCCTGCACCGGGCGGGGTGACACCGACACATCGGTGAACGAACCGGCCGGTCCGTCATAGGTCACCACCTCACCGGCCCAGAGCTGGCGCAGCACGGGGAGCGCGGCGTCCATCAGGGCTCCCCGCTCGGCGGCGGGGATCCCGATGGCTTGGCGTTCGCCACCGATGGAGAGTCCGGGCACAAAGGTGAGCAGGAAGCGGCCGCCGGAGAGCAGGTCGAGCGTGGCCACGGCCTTGGCCAGCCACACCAAATTGCGGCCGGGCAACAACATGGTGGTCCCGATCTTCAGGCCGGCACCCGAGACCCACGCCAATCCCACCAGGGGGTCGGGGCCCGGACGCGACAGCACCTCGGGGAGCCACAAGGAGTCGAAGCAGTATTCCGTGACGGCTTGCCCGAGGGTCGTCATGGCTCCCGGGGCCAGGGACTCGCCACCGGCGCTGATGCCGATCCGCACCTTCATCAGTCCGGGGCTCCCGTCAGTGCGCCGATGACCCGGACCAGTCCGGCGTCGTCCACATCGTGATGGGTGACCAGGCGCATTGTGTTCGGTGCGATGGGTCCGGCCAGTATCCCTTCGCCGTGCAGGTGCGACAGCAGCTTTTCCGGCTCGTGATGGGTGAAGGTCACAATGTTGGTGCGCACGGTGGAGGGGTCCAGACCGCATTCGGGCCACCGTTGCGCCACCGCGTGGGCCAGCCGGCTGGCGCGCGCGTGATCCTCGGGCAGGCGGGCCACCATGGTGCGCAAGGCCAAGAGCCCCGGCGCGGCCAGCACGCCGGCCTGGCGCATGCCGCCACCGAGACGCTTGCGCTCCAGCCGCGCCTGCGTCATCAGATCTTCGGGTCCGGCCAGGAGGGAGCCCACCGGTGCGCACAATCCCTTGGAGAGGCAGCACATCACTGTCGTGGCCGGGGCCGCCCATTCGGCCGCGCTGACTCCGGTGGCCGCTTCGGCGTTGAAGAGCCGGGCGCCGTCCATGTGGATGGGCACGTTGCCTGCGGACTCCACCAGGGCGCGCCAACCGTCGGCGGACCAGGGGGCCCCACTGGCGGCCATGTGCGTGTTCTCCACGCTGATCAGCGAAATGGCCGGTTGGTGATACGCCGACGCCTCCCGGGCCCAGCGCACGTGTTCGGGGCGCAGCATGCCGTCGTCATCGCTGACGGCGTGGAATTGCACGCCTGAATTCCGCGCCGAGGCTCCGAACTCATAGGCCACCACGTGTTGGCGGGCCCCGGCCACCACCGCGGTGCCCCCGATGGCCAGCAGCCGGAAGGCGATCTGGTTGGCCATGGTTCCCGAGGGGACGAAGACGGCCGCCGGCTTGCCCACCCGCCCGGCGAAGGCCTCTTCAAGTTCCCGGACGGTGGGGTCCTCGCCGTAGTCGTCGTCGCCCACCACCGCATCGGCCATGGCCCGGCGCATGGCAGCGGTCGGCTGGGTGACGGTGTCACTGCGCAGATCGACCACGTCGGGCACAGGTTGAGACTAACCATGCCGCCGATAACATCCGGCCGTGCCCTCTCCACCCCCTCCCGCGAACGACGATCCCGCGCTGTTCCCCAGCGGACGCCACGACATTCACGAGCTGCTCGATGTCGAGGTTGTCGAAGCCAGCGGAGAACGAGTCGTCCTTCGCCTGCCTGTCACCTGGAAGGTCCACCAGCCCTACGGGATCCTGCATGGCGGCGTCTCCGCCCTGCTGGCCGAGTCGGCCGCCAGTTTCGGTGCCGCACTGAACGTCGGCCCGGACCGCCAGGTGGTGGGGATCGAGATCAGTGCCAGCCACCTGCGCTCGGTACGCGACGGCCATCTCATCGCCACCGCCACCCCGATCCGGGCCGGTCGCACGGTGCAGGTGTGGGCCATCCACCTGACCGATGACGAGGGTCGGGCCATCTGCGAGGCACGCTGCAGCCTGGCCGTCCTGGGCGGGCCCGGCGGAGCCACCGGAGCGGTGGCCGGCGCCAGCGAGCCGCAGTAGTCAATGCCACATCCTCGACGTAACATGTGGGTGTGACTCCGGTAGGAAACGGAGAGCGACGTCCGGCCCTCGGATTGATCCTCCCAGCCACCTTGCAGGGAGAACTGCCTGATCACGTTGGTGCTACCAGTGGTAGTACCCCAACCAGTGCCCAGGCCCTCTCGGAGCTCTGCCGGAGGGCGGAGGAAGGGGGAGCGGACTCCCTGTGGGCGGTTGACCATCTCTTCTGGCCCCATCCGATCAATGAATGCCTCACCACGTTGGCCATCGCGGCCGCGGCCACCCGGCGGCCCCTGCTGGGCAGTTGCGTCCTTCAGCTCCCCTTGCGTCAACCCGCGGCGGTGGCCAAGCAGGCCAGCGCCCTGCAGGACCTCAGTCAGGGCCGTTTCATTCTCGGGCTGGGTGTGGGCAGCCACCCGGGCGAGTACGCGCAGGTCGGGGTGGACTTCCACCAGCGTGGCCGCCTGATGGACCAGGGCATCGCCGCCATGCACTCCGCTTGGGGTTCGGCCCAGAACGCGGCCGGTTACCGCCAACAGCCGGCCTCGGCCACCGTGCCGCTGTGGATCGGAGGGTCGAGCGCAGCTGCCCGTCGACGGGCGGCATCGGTCGGCGACGGTTGGGTGCCGCTGTTCCTCACCGCCGACGAGTACGGGCCGGATCTCGCCCTGCTCCGTCAAGAGGCCGCCGCGGCCGGTCGCGACCCTCGGTGCGTAGAGTCGGCGGTCGTGGTCTTCGTGCGTGTGGGACCCGACGATCAGGCTCCTAAGGAAGGGGCACGGTGGTTGTCCGAGCTCTACGGCGTGCCGCCCCGGGCCTTCGAACGCCATCTGGTGGCCGGTAGGGCCGAAGTGTGTGCCGCGGCACTGGACCGTTATGTCCGGGCCGGGGCCGACCATATTGTGGTGATGATGGCCGGTGACCAGGCGGTGCAGCAGTTCAGTTCCCTCCGGGCCGCTTTCGTGGATCGCACCGAGACGGTGTTGGCCGGCGTACCGGCATGAGCCTGCCCTCGTGACCTCCGTGGACGTCGCCATTCTGGGTACCGGCATGACCGACATGAGCCGGCGTGACCTCTCCCCCGAAATGATGGCCTACCAGGTCACCCACGAAGCGCTCGATGATGCCGGGGTCTCCCCCGACCAGCTCGGCCTGGTCATTGTGGGCAACGCCATGGCCGGGCGGCTCAGCGACCAGGCGTGCGTGCGGGGTCAGACGTGGCTCCGCAAGGCCGGCCTGTCCGACACGGCGATCATCAACGTCGACAACTCCTGTGCCGGGGGAAGCTCCGCCCTCCACCTGGCCACCATGGTGGCGGCCACTGGGGACCGGCCGATCCTCGCCCTCGGGGTCGAGAAGATGTGGACCGGCAACCGGGCGGAGACCATGGCCGGCATTGAGGACGGGTTGCCGGCGGACTACCGGCACGACCTCCATGACCGACGCCACGCCGACGACAACCCGGCGGGCAGCATCCTGATGGGACTCAACAACGGCTGGGCCCAACGGATCATGAGCGAGCGGGGGGTCACGCCCCGCCAGATCGCCGCAGCCGCTTCCAAGGCGTTCGACCACGCGTCGCGCAATCCTCTGGCCCAGTGCCAACGGACCGCCTCCATTGACGAGGTGCTGGCCTCCCCCCAGGTGGCGGGCGTCCTGACCCGCCTCATGTGCAGTTCCTTCACCGACGGGGCGGCTGCCCTGGTGATCGGCGGGCCGGCGCCGGCACCGGCCTCCGCCCCCCGTATCATCGCGTCGGTGGCCCGTTCCGGAAATGGTCTGATCGACTATCACGACCGGCTGGCGCAGACCTGCGACGCCACCTGGCAGGCCTGCGGCTTGGGCCCCGATGACTTCGACCTGGTCGAATTGCACGACGCCACCTCCGCCGAGGAGCTCTACGCGCTCGAGTCCATCGGTCTCTTCGCCGAGGGCGAAGCGGGCCCGGCCACGGAGGCGGGGCGCACCAGCGTCGACACCCCGGGGCTGGTGGTCAACTCCAGCGGAGGTCTGGTCGGCCGCGGGCATCCCCTGGGGGCCACCGGATTGGCCCAGGTGGTCGAGTTGGCCGCGCAGTTCCGGGGACGGGCCGGGCATCGCCAGGTGAGCGGGGCCAGACTCGGCCTCGCTGTCAACACCGGAGGCATCATCGAGGGTGACGCCGGCTTCGTCGGCATCCATGTCATCGCGGCGGGGAACGCCGCCCGATGACCGGCATCAAAATCACCGGTTGGGGCATCGCCCTCCCCGATAAAATTGTGACCAACGACGATATGGCCGTCAGCCTCGATACGAGCGACAGCTGGATCGTGGAGCGCACCGGTATCCGGCAACGCCATATCGGCGGCACCACGTCAGGCCTGGCCGCCGAAGCGGGTCAGAACGCCCTCAATTCGGCTGGCCGCACTGCGGCGGAGATCGATCACCTCGTCCTGGCCACCACCACCCCCGATGGCATCGTCCCGGGCACGGCACCGAGCGTGCAGCACGCCCTGGGGATTACGGGTGGCGCCTTCGACATCAACGCGGCCTGTTCGGGCTTCGTCTACGGCCTGGTCACCGTGGCCGGGCTCATCGCGGCGGGCTCCGGACCGATTCTCCTGATCGGGTCCGAGACGCTCTCTCGGATCACCGACATGGACGACCGTTCCATCGCCATCATTGTGGGCGACGGTGCCGGCGCGGTGGTGGTCGAGCCGGTGGAGGGACCGGGCAGCCTCATCAGTTGGAACCTCAACTCTGATGGCTCGCTCCGCCACCTGCTCAAGTGCGAGCACGGAGGCACGCTCTACATGGATGGCAAGGAGGTCTTCCGCAAGGCCGTGCGGGTGGTGGTCGAGTCGGCCGAGCGGGCGATGGCTGACGCCGGGCTGGGGCCCGATGACATTTCGCTGCTGGTGCCGCATCAGGCCAACGTGCGCATCATTCAGGCGGCCTGCCAACGGCTGGGCATTCCCGAGTCGCGCACTGTGGTGGTCATCGACCGTTATGGCAACACATCCTCGGCCTCTATTCCCCTCGCCCTCCACGACGCCATCAGCAACGACCGCGTCCATGACGGTGACAACCTGCTGCTCACCGGGTTCGGCGGCGGCATGACGTGGGCCAGCGCGATCTTCCGCTGGGCCGCGTGAAGGGACCGTCGCTCGTCATTCTGGCGGCCGGTCGTGCCCGTCGCTATGGAGGCTGCAAACCCCTGGCTCCGGTGGGAATCCACGGGGAGGCGGTGATCGACCTGGTGGCCAGCGACGCCCTGGGCGCCGGTTTCGGGACCATTGTCCTCGTCCTCGGCCCGGATACGGGAGCGGCCATCCGCTACCACGTCGAACGCACCTGGCCGAAGGCGGTCGACGTCAGGTTCGTCCTGCAACCGGTGCCGAAGGGAACGGTCCATGCCGTCCTCTCGGCCTCCGCAGAGGTCGGTGCCACTCCCTATGGGGTGGGGAACGCCGACGACATCTACGGGCAGGCGGCTTGCGCACAGTTGGCCGAACACCTGTCCGCCTCGGAACCGACGAATGCCCTGGTCGGCTACAGGTTGGCCGACGCCGTGATCGGGCCGTCCCCGGTCACCCGGGGCATCTGTCAGGTCGATGGTGACGGTCGTCTGGTCGGCGTGGACGAACGCCGCCTGGTCAGCGCGCAGGACGATGGCGGGTTCGCCTCGGCCGATGGACGCCAACCCGTCCGACTGCCTCCCGATGCCCGGGTCTCGATGAATCTGTGGGGCTTCACCCCGGCGTTCCACCAGGTCCTCCACGCCGCCATGGCAGCGGCGGCCGATGCCTCCGAGGAAGCCGAGGTCCTGCTGCCCGAGGTCGTGGCCGAGGCGCTCGACACCAGTTCGTTCTCGGTGCTGCCGGCCGAGGGTCGCTGCATCGGGGTCACCCACCCCGACGACCTCGGCCTCGTGCAGTCCGAGTTGAACCGACAGGTCGGCCGGGGCGAGCGTCCCGCCGCACTGTGGACTTCGACCGGCTGAAGTCGGGGCGGCCCCTCTCAAATCCACAGACATGTGCCTTGGCGAATCACGCCGACGCCGGGTACCCTCCCAACATTGTGCGAATGCCGCGCGGTAAAGCAGCTGCACCACTGTTCTCGCTGTATGGGCCGCCCGAGCGCTAAGTCGACTGCGGACTCCGTGACCTCAGGCTCCGTAACCTCAGGCTCCGTGACCCCGGGCGCGACGCAACCCCGAGTAACCGTTCGGCCGAAGCCTCCCGTGCTCCTCGGGGCTACGTCTGCGACGACCCGCTGGCACCGTGCCGGGATCGTGTCGGACAATCCCAACCCGGGCCGGGTTCGGCGACTCCAGGGAAGTCACCGTTCCACAACACGGACCATCTGTATTCGGGTCCTTCCCCCCGCTCCGGCCGCGAGCCCCTTGCGGGACTCAAAGCCGACCCTCGATCCTGCCTTGCGGCATTCTCTCGGCCACCTTCTGGTCCACCTTGCGGCTTTCCTTCCGGCTTCCCGTCCTCCCACCTTGCGGTGCTTGGTTGGGGTTCGGCGGGCTTCCGTCTCCGAACTGAAGACAGATTGCGCTTCGCGTCACGCAAGGTCAATGGGATTTCGCGAAATCCAGATGTTCTCCCCACCTTTTCTGCGGTCGTCCCCAAGGTGGGGCGCAGCCATCCCCAACTCTTCCCCATGTTGAAGCGGCGACGGTCCGCTCGCCGAATCTCCCGCCGGCTGGTGGCTACCGTGTCGGCTGGGGCGGCACTGATTGCGGCGGCCACCGTCCTGCTGGCGGCCACCAGCTCCCCGGTGCAGGGACAAGGCAAGGCCGGTGTGACCCGATCCGCCACCGTGGTGGTCCCGCGACCGGAGACCACCCTCCCCATCGCCCTGCTCGGGGCAGCCACCGCCGACGCCGCCCTGGGGCTCCGAATCCCCTTCTACGAACCACCGACGGTGCCCAACCCGGCCCTCCCCGGCACCACCATCGTCGGGGGCCTGGACAAGCCGGATCCGTTCATGGTGGTCCAGAGCAGTCGCTACTACCTCTTCACCTCGCAGGGAGATCTACCGGCCAATGTCCCGGTTCGCTCCGGGCCGTCGCCCACCCAACTGGGCCGGGTCTCCGACGCCCTCCCCGCCCTGCCGGCGTGGGCCGAACCGGGGGGCACCTGGGCCCCCGACGTCCATCACTTCGGCCGTCACTTCATGCTCTACTTCACCGCGGCTGTGCGGGAGCCCGACGCCCACATTGAGTGCATCGGCGACGCCTACAGCACCCGGCTGACTGGTCCGTACATCGCCAACCCCGCCCCCTTCATCTGCCAGCTGGCCGAAGGAGGTTCGATCGACCCCCGCACCTTCGTCGACAGCGATGGCCGGGCGTTCCTGCTGTGGAAATCCGACGAGAACTCCGATGTGGACGGCACATCACTGACCAACATCTACAGCCAGCGCCTGAGTGCCGACGGCCTCCACCTCCTGGGTCAACCCACCCGGATATTCGGGCCCGACGAGCCCTGGCAGGGACGCATCGTCGAGGCTCCCGACATGATTCTGGTCCGGGGAGTCACTTACTTGTTCTACTCAGGCGGCTGGTTCAACCAGACCGGCTATGCCATCGGCGTGGCCGTCTGCGCCGGTCCGCTGGGCCCATGCCACGACCCTTCCGCCAATCCGATCCTGGCGTCGAACGCCCAGGGTCTCGGCCCGGGCGAGGAGTCGATCTTCACCGACACCCACGGGATCTGGTTGCTTTACACCCCGTTCCGCTCCGACCTTCCCCTCACCACCGGACCACCCCGGCCGGTGGCCATGGCCCACCTCGGCTTCGGTGCCTTCGGGCCGTACCTGGCGGCTCCGCTCACCGTCAACACGCCGAGCTGAGCGCTCACGTAGGCCGCCGATCCTTCCTCACAACGGGGTCACGTACGCCCCCGATATGCCTCCATCAATCAAGAAGTTCGACGCCGTCATGAAGGACGAGTCGTCAGAGGCTAAGAACGCGGCCGCGGCGGCGATCTCGTTGGCCTCGCCGAAGCGGCCCATGGGGATGTGCACCAGGCGCCGGGCTGCCCGCTCGGGGTCCTTGGCGAACAACTCACGCAGGAGCGGCGTGTTCACCGGGCCGGGGCTCAGCGCATTGACCCGCACCCCCTGACGGGCGAACTGCACCCCAAGCTCGCGGGACATGGCCAGGACGCCCCCCTTGCTGGCCGTGTAGGAGATCTGGCTGGTGGCGGCGCCCATGGTGGCCACGAACGAGGCGGTGTTGATGATGGACCCTCCGCCGCGGGCGAGGAGATGGGGGATGCCGTACTTGCAGCAGAGGTAGACCGAGGTCAGGTTGACCTCTTGGACCCGCTGCCAGGCTTCCAGTCCGGTGTCGAGGATGGAGTCATCGTCGGGCGGGCTGATGCCGGCATTGTTGAACAGGATGTCGACACCGCCGTAGGCGGAAGACACCGTCTCGTACAGGGCCTCGACGTCGGTGGGCGATGTCACGTCGACTTTGACGAACATGCCCCCGATGGACTGGGCCAGCTCCTGGCCGGCCGTCTCGTCCAGGTCGACCACGGCCACCTTGGCCCCCTCGGCGGCGAAGCGCTCACAGGTGGCCCGGCCGATACCGCCGTTCCCGCCGGTGATCACGGCCACCTTGTCGACCAGTCGGCTGGCGTAGGGCGTGCTCTCGCTCATTGCTCTCCTTGTCTCACTCGGAACTGATGAAGACGTTCTTGACGTCACTGAAGGCGTCGAGCGCGTCCGGCCCAAGCTCACGGCCGATGCCGGACTGCTTGGCTCCCCCGAAGGGCGTCCAGTAACGCACCGACGAGTGGGAATTGACCGACAGTGTCCCCGTCTCGACCGCCCGGGCCACCCGCAGCGCCCGCCCGATGTCCCGGGTCCACAAAGATCCCGACAGTCCGTAGGGGGTGTCGTTGGCCAGCCGTACGGCGTCGGCCTCATCGTCGAAAGGGATGACCACGACGACTGGCCCGAAAATCTCGTCGGTGGCCGCCCGGTGACCCGGGTCGACCGGTGCCAACACCGTGGCGGGGAACCAGTTGCCCGGACCGCTCGGGCAGACACCCCGGAAGGCCACCGGAGCGTCGTCCGGCACGAAGGAGGCCACCGAAGCCAGGTGGGACTCCGAAATGAGCGGGCCCATCTCCGTCGCTTCTTCGGTCGGGTCGCCGACCACCACGCCTTTGACCGCCGGTTCGAGCAGCTCCATGAACCGCTCGTAGACCGAGCGCTGCACGAGAATGCGGGAGCGGGCGCAGCAGTCCTGACCGGCGTTGTCGAAGACCCCGTAGGGCGCCCGGGCCGCCGCCAACTCAATGTCGGCGTCGGCGAAGACGATGTTGGCGCTCTTGCCCCCCAACTCGAGTGTGACCCGCTTTATCTGGTCGGCGCAGCCGGCCATGATCGTCCGCCCCACCTCGGTGGAGCCGGTGAAGCAGAGCTTGCGCACGGAGGGATGGGTCACGAAGCGCTGCCCCACCACGCTGCCCTTGCCCGGCAGAATCTGCAGGACGCCTTCGGGGAGGCCCGCCTCATAGGCCAGCTCACCGATGCGCAGGGCGCTGAGCGGGGTCAGCTCGGCCGGCTTGAGCACGACGGTGTTGCCGGCCGCCAGTGCGGGGGCGAAGCCCCATCCGGCGATGGCCATGGGGAAATTCCACGGGACGATGATGCCGACGACACCCAACGGCTCAGAGAAGGTCACGTCGATGCCCCCGGGCACCGGAATCTGGCGCCCACCGTGGCGCTCCGGCGCGGCGGCGTAGTACTCCAACACATCGCGCACGTTGCCGGCTTCCCAGCGGGCGTTCCCGATGGTGTGCCCGGCATTGGTCACTTCG
>Ga0302324_100015985_pt1 | contig 15001 bp, 12 predicted proteins | sample Palsa_T0_1_FD_201949 | JGI IMG/M metagenome (GOLD analysis project Ga0302324, IMG submission 201949) | Peat permafrost microbial communities from Stordalen Mire near Abisko, Sweden - Palsa_T0_1 | ecosystem: Environmental > Terrestrial > Soil > Palsa > Peat permafrost | place: Sweden: Abisko...
GCAACGCCTCATCTACGTGCTCTACAACCGCGCCAAAGTACACCAGCCTTAGCCCGTCGGAGATAGAATCTCAGATGTGGCGGAGCAGGTTCCAGCTGTTTCTAACGTTCTTTATACGATCGAACATCGCCATTGGGAGCGACTGTCCTCACTGCTTCACCCGGAGGTCCACTGGACCACGGCGGCTGAAGAGGATCTGCACGGCCCTCATGAGGTGATCGCGCGACTCTCGAGCGACCCGCCGCCGGCCCCACCCTCCTTCCACGAAGTTCGCAACGGGCTCGTGTATCGCTGGATCGACTGTCCCGGCTGAGCTCGTGCGCCTCGGTGATGTCCGCAGCGGCCTGAAACGGGGCCGGGAAGAACGACGGAGGCTGCTCACCCTGCGGGGCGCCGGTGCACGGCAGACGGACTCCCCATCTGTCCGCCCAGTCGTTCCCCAGTTGTCCGGCACTCTATTCCCCATCTGTCCGGCCCCGGCCAAGAGACTTCGCGGGACTGCGCCTGGTGCAGGTCTGACCGTGATTTTCAGTTGAGGTGGGCGCTGGCGCGGCGAACCGCGTGCTCGTGCTGGATGCTCGGCGTTACACAAGGGACATGCCAGCCCACGGCCTCGTCGCGGCGACGCGGCCGTAAGATTCACGCCGTGTCCGAGGTGCGCGAGCTTCAACACAGCGGGTCCTCGCAGCCGTGAGCCATGACTTCGTGGTTCGTCGTCTGGCGCGGGACGATCTCGATCTCGTTGAGCCGTTGTGGAATGCGCTGCGCGAGCATCACACGGCGGTCGCGCCCGAGCTCGGCCCGCCGCGTCCGCGGGTGCAGTCCTGGCGACGCAGGCGCGCTCAGTATGAGGCGTGGCTGTCCGAGACTGGGTCCTTTATCTTGGTCGTCGAAGGTGACGATGACGTGGTTGGGTATGCGATGGTGCATCTGCGCAGCGGCTCTGCGACCTGGCCGTTGGGCGAGCAGGCGGGGGAGGTCGAGACTCTTGCCGTGCTTGCAGCCGAGCGCGGGAAGGGTATTGGCACCCTGCTGCTACAGGCGGTCCGTGAGGAGTTGCGCGCCAGCGGTGTGAGCGAGGTCTCTCTGCATGTGCTCCCGGGCAATCTCGCCTCGATCCGCTTCTACGAGCGTCACGGTTTCAGCACGTTTGGCCTATGGCTCCGACAGGCGAGCGATCCACCGGGTGGGGGCCCAGCGCCCATAAGCCGTAAAGTGACCTCAACTACAAAAGGTGGGGCCGCGACGAGTCGACCTCGGAGCCTCCTACGACTAGGAGGAACGATGGCTGAGACTGATTTGACCGAACCCACGGTGATCGACCGCGACACGATGCTTGTGGGACTGACTGCGATCGGGATCCGCTTGTACGCGGACCCCGGCGAGGCGCTGCCGGACTCGACCCTCGCGGCAGAGCGTGTCGTGTTCGCGCGTCAATTCGACCCGATCTGGTGCGAGTTGACCAACGACGACCATCGCTGGCTGCGCGAGAAGCTGGACGAAGAGGACGACGGGGACGGCGCGTTTGGTCGCATGGTGGCCGACTACGATTCGCGCAGCAGGGGGAACGTGTCGGGCGAGCCGGTGACGAACCCGGAAAGGGATAGCATCGGTAGTTGAGCTGACCCTGAGGGCCTAGCTCATTGATCCACGCGTTGGGTCTCGAACCCTCTTCCTCGCGCGCGGCACCTCCATGAGGGTCAGGAGGTTCTCGGCCATGCAGACTCCACCAACCGTGGACGCAGCGCTCCCGCCGGAGCCTACGCCCCGCACGCCGGCAGCAGTCCCGCAACGCTCGACACGCCGAGCAACCGCGCGTCGCGCCAGCGACCGCCGGGCCACGGCACGTCAGTACAAGGACGACATCGACGGACGCATCATTGGATACGTCAAGGAGCATCCACAGGGCACTACCGGCGATATGGCCAAGGGACTGAACGCCGACCGCGACACGATCGCCGCGGAGGTGTCGAACATGGTGAGATCAGGCGAGCTCACCAAGGGACCAGACCCGCACACGCTCTCAGCGAGCGAGTGACGTCTGCTGCGAGCCCGGCGAGGCCTCCGCAACGGGAGGTCGCCGCGCTCCTGGACGATCTCGGGCTGGAGCGCGTCGCGGTCGTCGGGCACTCGTCCGGCGGATGGACGGCACTCGAGCTCGCCAAGCTCGGACGCGCCAGCGGAGTGCTCGCGCTCACCCCGGCGGGACTGTGGCGCAAGCACTCCCCGCCGATCACCGACGCGATCCTCGTCGTCAACTGGTGTTTCGGGCAGCTCTTCGGCGAGAGGATCGCCGGTCCACGTCGTCTGGGGCAGCAAGGACCGAATCGCCCGCAGCCGAACCTCATGCCACACCGATCAGCTCCCCCCACACGCGACCATCGAAACCTGGCCCGGGTGCGGTCACATGCTGATGTGGGACGCACCACAACGAGTGATCGACACCGCGCTCGCCTTGCAATAAAGGACCAAGACAATCAGGACTCGTGGCTGTAGCTTGTAGCTGTAATGAACTTCGAGCAGATCACCACCAACCTGACCGACAACGTCCTGACGATCACCCTCAACCGCCCCGAGCGCCTCAACGCCTGGACGGCGCAGATGGGCAGCGAGCTGATCGAGGCGTTCGACCGCGCGGACGCGGACGACGAGGTGCGCGCGGTGATCGTCACGGGCGCCGGCCGGGGCTTTTGAGCGGGCGCGGATTTGGCGAGCGGAGGGGAGACCTTCGACTACCGCAAGCGCGAGCGCGTGGGGGAGGCGCCGCGCGATAACGGCGGTCAGTTCACGTTGCGGGTCTTCCGGTCGACTAAGCCGGTGATCGCCGCGATCAACGGGCCGGCGGTGGGAGTGGGCGCGACGATGACGCTGCCGATGGACGTGCGCCTCGCCGCCGACGACGCTCGCATCGGCTTCGTGTTCGCGCGCCGCGGGATCATCCCGGAGGCCTGCTCGAGCTGGTTTTTGCCGCGTGTGGTGGGGATCAGCCGCGCGATGGAGTGGGTCTCAACAGGCAGGGTGTTCTCCGCTCAAGAGAGGTTGGAAGGAGGACTCCTACGCAGCCTGCACCCAAGTGAGCAAGGGTTTGCCGGAGATCATGCCGGGGTGGAACGAGCCGGAGTTCGAGTAGAAGACGCCGGCTGCGTCGGGTCCGCCGCCGAGCCTAGGCCACGGCCATGAGCTCGCGCTCGACCTCGCCGTCAACGGTGCGCTGGAAGCACACAAGCAACTCCTCGTCGAGCACTGCGGCGATGCGCTGGAGCGTCGGCAGTTGCGGGATGTGAGTCCCCTTCTCTAGGCGGGACACCGCGCTGTGGGAAGTGCCCGCCGCCTTGGCAACCTCTGCCTGGGTGAGGCCGAGCTCGAATCGCCGCTCCCGCAGATGCGCGGCGATCGGGCTGACCTCTCGAAGCGCTCGGATACGCTCGTATTCCGCCCGCGCGTCGCGGTAGGTCTCGCTGCGATATGCACGACTACTCGCCGCCTCTGTGGCGGACCGACCGTTAGGGCTTTGAGGGGAACTGGTCATCGGAACTGGTCATCAGTAGGCTTATCACGGATGATGATTTGATTATCACATGATAATCATGCGTGATAGTCACGTGACTTTGGCGGAGCATCGCGCCCCGCCGCGCGAGGCCGTCGACGAGGACGCTCGTCCATCCTCGCCTGGAAGTCAGCCATCCGCTTCTCAGCTTTCTGCCGGTCACTCGCGGACACAGAGCCGGTGTTCTTCTCGAAGATGTGCAGTAGGACAATCAGGTTCCGGGAGCGCTGGTAAAGCACGCGATAGCGGGTCCTTGCGAACCTGACCCGCAACTCCCGCAGCTCTCCGGCGATCTGCGATGTGGCCGGGAACTCTGGAGGCGGGTCGCGTGGATCACGGCCGTTTAGATGCTCCTCGATGGCATCATCGATCTTTGCTGCCGCGAGAGGCTGCGCCTTCAGCAGCTCCTCGAGGAAGTCGTCGACCGGCTCCTGCCCCCGCCTGTCTCGGTAGAAGACAGCCTGTGTGCGGCCACGCCGAGCAGCCATCGAGCTACCTCTCTCGCAGTGGATCATCCACAAGCTGACTTCTTTGGATTCGTTTACAGGCTCGAACGAAGAGGTTCTAGCTGGAGGAGCGGGCTGCGTCAACTGACTTCTGGAAACGCCCTGTCATTAGGAGGAGATTCAGACAGACTGATCGGAGGTGACCGCGGCGCTCTCCGGGCTGATGAGCGAAGTCGCCTGACGAGGGACGGGGGGCGAAACGGAAGAAAGCCCGGGTTGTATTCTGCCTGCATGAAAGGGGGATTGTCGGCGCTCGCTCGGGTCGCTGTCGTGGGGGCCTTGGCCTTTCTCTGCTTGCCGGCCGCGCCGGCTAGTGCGCTCTCGCCACTGCCGCGAAGCGACTACGGGATGCGCTTGGTGTGCAGTGCGCCCGCGCCAGGTCACGCCTCCTGCCTTGCGCTGGAGCTCGTGCCCAGGACGGCCGCGGCGCGCGCCCGTACGCACCCGCTCGGGATGCGTTCCGCCCAGGCGATCAGGGCTGCCGGCGCGGCCCAGGGCGCCTATGGTCTGGGGCCGCAGCAGCTGCGAAACGCCTACTTCCCCGGCGAAGAACCGGAGGCGCCCGCCTCGCAGCCGCAGACGATTGCGCTCGTGGACGCGTACAACGACCTGGGGGCGGAAGCCGACTTGAAGGTCTATGACGAAGAATTTGGGTTGCCCGCATGTAGCGTCGCCAATGGCTGCTTCGAACAGATCAACCAGAACGGTGAAAAAGGGAAACTGCCGTTTCCGAGCAGCGTGGGGGAACGCCATCAAGCCGAATTGCTCTGCGAAGACGTGAATGCCCCCGAAAGTGAACGCGAAGCGGCATGCTATGCGGTGCAAGAAGCCGATGGATGGTCGTTGGAGATGTCGCTCGACATCGAGATGGCGCACGCGGTCTGCCAGAACTGCCACATCGTGCTGGTGGAGGCGCAGGACAGCGAAGGCGCGAGCCTGGAAGCGGCCGAGGATACCGCCGCGCGCTCCCGCGGCGACGGGGGTGTCGGCGCGGGGGAGGTCTCGAACTCGTGGGGCGGCAAAGAACCGGCGTCTGACAGTGAAGCGTTCAACCACCCCGGCGTCGTGGTCACCGCCTCGAGCGGCGACTGTGGCTATCTCGGCTGGGAGGCAAGCAAGGAAGAATGTCGTAGCGGCGTGGGCTACCCCGCCTCCTCGCCGCATGTCGTCTCGGTCGGCGGTACGAGCCTGACGATGACGGGCGAAGGCGGGCAGGCGTGGGGGACCGAGTCCGTCTGGGGCGCCTCAGGTGGCGGCTGCAGCGTGAACTTCCCCGCGCCGGCGTGGCAGCGCGGAGTGAGCGACTCCTCCGCGGTCGGGTGCGGCACGGGCTCCGAATCAAGGCGCGCCTCGAACGACGTCGCAGCCGACGCCGACCCCTACACGGGCGTCGCGGTATACGACTCTGTCCCCTACCTGGCGCCGGGGGAGCCCCCGCGCGACAGCAGCCCGCCTGGCTGGACTCCGCTCGGCGGCACGAGCGTGGCCTCGCCGATCGTCGCCTCCATGTTTGCGCTCGCGGGCGGCTCGCACGGCGTCGCCTACCCCGCACAGACGCTCTACTCCCATCTCGGCTCGGGGCTCCTGCACGACATCGCCGAAGGGGGCAACGGCAAGTGCGAAGGCTTCTATGGCGACGGCTGCAGCGGCTCGATGGTCCCGCTCTCCCCGGAAGATTGCGGCAGCGGCTCCCTGATCTGCAACGCCTCCGCGGGCTATGACGGTCCGAGCGGTGTGGGGACCCCCGACGGGATCGGGGCGTTCGCGCCGGGGCGGACGCACACGCATAGCGCGGGCTCTCCTGAAGCGCCGCTGACTGAAGCGTGCGGCGAATCGATTGGCGCCACGGAAGCGAAGGCGTGCGGCACGCTCAACCCGCACGGCGCTGCGACGGCCGGCTACTACTTCGCCTATAACGAGGGCGCCATCTGCACCGGCGGTAGAGAAACGACGCTTGCGCCCGAAGCGGGGCGCGATGACGCCGCGATCTCGGCCCAGCTGGTGGGCCTGGAACCGGACACCGAATACGCCTACTGCCTGATCGCCACCGACCCCTCCGGCGAAACCGAAGGCTCGGCGGTGACGTTCACGACCGGGCCGATCGCGCCCCGTTCGCCCGCCACCCTCCCCGCTGCCCAGATCGCCACTGAAACGGTCACGCTCGAAGGCAGGCTCACGGCCGAGCGGGCGCCAACCACGTGGTACTTCGAATACGCACCCGGCGGCAGCTGCAGCGGAGCGGGAGCTCTGAGGACACCCGAAGCCCAAGACACCCATCCGGACGAACCGACCGAAGTGCGCACGGCGGTGATCGACCTCGAACCGGGCACCGAATACTCGGCCTGCCTGATCGCCAAGAACACGGTCGGATCGCGCGCCGGCTCACAGATCTCCTTCACGACCAAGGCGATCGCGCCCAAGGTCGTGTCCGTGGCCGTGGTTGGAGCGCCCGGCGCGAGAGAAGCGACGATCGAAGGGCATCTCCTGCCGGGCGCCCAGCACGCAAAATGCGAACTGGAGTACGGGTCAACCGAAGCGTACGGCGTCAACGTACCCTGCAGCGAAGATCTCCTCGGCTCAGCCAACTCGGGCGCCGTCGCGGTCGTGCACGTCACGGGCCTCGAACCCGGCGCCGCATACGACTACCGTCTGATCGTCGAAAACTCGGCCGGTCCCAGCGCGCTCAGCGAAGGGAAGGGCACGTTCACGACGCAGACCGCCACGCCTTTGCTGAGCGCCGAGAGCGCCTCGGAAGTCGGCGCTTCCAGCGCCACGCTCGCGGGCACGGTCGCCCCTGAAGGGGCGCGCACGCGCTACTGGTTTGAATACGGGGCGACGGAAGCGCTCGGTCAGAGCACCCCCGGCGGCGAAGTGCCCGCGGGCACGGGCGAGGTGCCGGTGACGCCCGAAGCGATCTCCGGCCTGACACCGGGCACGGTCTACTACTACCGCCTGCGGGCCAAGAACCAGTGGCATGAAGCCTTCGGTGAGACGCAGACGTTCACGACCGCGAGCGGTCCGCCGATCGCCCCCTCCGGCGGTCCGCCGACCACCTCGCCCGGCGGCTCGGAACTGAGCGTATCCTTGACCCCGCCCATGAGCCAGCCGCTCACCCCGACACCGACACCCAGCACAACGACGACACCGACGGCGCCGAAGAAGACCGCGAAGAAGGTCGCGAAGTGCAAGCGCGGTGAGAAGCGCGAGCATGGCAGGTGCCTGAAGACAAAGAAGAAGCGGGCAAGGAGTCGAGCAAGGCGATGAAGGCCACGACCTCCTCCTCGCTAGTAGTCTGCCTGCTGCTGTTGACGCTCGCCGCCGCGACGCCGCGCGCGCTGGCGTCTGGAAACGTGAACTGGGAGACAGGGGTGCAGGCGCCCTTGCCCACGAACGCCGCTGCGAGCCCGCAGGTCTCACTGCGTTCGGTTTCGTGCGCCTCGCCGGGCAACTGCGGAGCAGTCGGTGAATACACCGACAGCTCGGACGAACGGCAGGGTCTGCTGCTGAGCGAGACCGCGGGCGTGTGGCGGGCGGTCGAACTCGGATCGCACGTGCCCTCGAACGCCATCTCCTGCCCCTCGGCGGGCGACTGCACGACCGTTGGCGGCAACAGGGTCCTGAGCGAGACCGGAGGGGTCTGGGGCAGCGCGGCAGAAGTGACGCCTCCGGCCAATGCTGCTTCGATCGGCCATCTCAGCTACGTCTCCTGCTCGTCGGCGGGAAACTGCACGGCTGCGGGTGGCTACAAGGACAGCTCCGGACGGTATCAGGGTCAGCTGGTAACCGAGACCGGAGGCACGTGGGGCACGGGTGTCGAGGCGAGCCTGCCCACAAACGCCAACCCCGATAGCGAGGCGTACATAGAAGGGTTGTCGTGCGCCTCGGCGGGTAACTGCTTAGCCGTCGGCGAATACTACGACGGCGCCGTGGACGAGCCCGAGACTTTGCTGGTGACCGAGACCAACGGCACGTGGGGCGCCGCTGTGCAGGCGAGCCTGCCCGTCAACGCGGAACCGAAATCGAACACGATCCATACGAAAGGAGTGTCCTGCGGGTCGGTGGGGAACTGCGCCGTCGTCGGCGAGTACTTCGACACCTCGGACAACATGCAGGGCTTCCTACTGAGCGAGACCAACGGCACATGGGGGACAGCCGTTGAGGCGAGGCTGCCCGCCAACGCGAACCGCAATCCTGGACCCTTCATCGAGGAAGTGCAGTGCGCCTCCGCGGGCAACTGCACCGCCGTAGGCAGCTACATCGACAGCTTGGAAAACGGACAGGGGTTGCTCTTGACCGAGACCTCGGGCACGTGGGGCACGGGCGTCGAGGCTCCGTTGCCGGCCGGCGCCCGCTCGGGACCGAGCCTCCTCGGCGGCTCGCTCTCCTGCCCCGCGGCGGGCGACTGCAGCTACGTAGACGGCTACAAAGACAGCTCCGAACACCGTCAGGGCCTGCTCTTGACGCAGAGCCAGGGAGCCTGGGCTCCCGCCCTTCAAGCGACGTTGCCGTTGAACGCCGGGGCTGAACCGGAAGTCCTACTGCGCTCCGTGTCCTGTGCAACGCCCGGCAACTGCACCGCCGTGGGCGAATACACAGACAGCTCCGGACACCAGCAGGGCCTGCTTCTCACCGCCGCGCCGACGACGGCGGATCTGTCGGCGAGTGGCCCGCTGGGCGGCGCCTTTGCCGGCAGCCCGATCTCGGCCTCCTCGATCTCCGCTGCGTTGACGGGTGGGTCAGCTCCGAGCGGCCCGATCACCTTCACCGTGTTCGGTCCGCAAGCCACGGCGCCCAGCTCGTGTGCTTCGGGCGGCACGGTGGTCGGCACCGTGAACGCCTCTGGCGATGGGAACTATCATCCATCTGCCGGCTTCACCCCGCCCAGCCCCGGCGACTACTGGTGGTACGCAAGCTACGGCGGCGACGTCGGCGACGAACCGTCCACCTCGACATGTGGCGGGGCGGAGATGGCGGAGACAAGCGTCCTGCCCAAAGCCATACCGATCCTCTCACTGAGCGGCCCTCTGAGCGGGACCGCCGGCAGTCCGACTCCCGCCTCCTCGATCTCCGCGACACTCGCGGGTGGGTCTGCTCCGACGGGGACGATCACGTTCACGGTGTTCGGCCCGCAGTCCTCACCGCCCACCTCGTGCGCCTCCGGCGGCGCCACGGTCGGCACCGCCAGCGTCAACGGCAACGGGACGTATCAGCCATCGGCCGGCTTCACCCCGCCCAGCCCCGGCGAGTACTGGTGGTATGCCAGCTACGGCGGCGATGCCGGCGATGAACCGGCCAGCTCGGCGTGTGGGCCGTTGACGGCGCCGCTGCTCGTGGCCGCCGCGCCAACGACCGGGTCCGGGATAGGCTCCAATCCGGGGGCGGGGTCCCGAACTGGCGCCAAGACGCCCGCTCCCACGTTGTCAGGCGTCAAGCTCGACTCCAAGAGGTCCACCGGCAAGAAGGGCATAGCTCTGAAGCTGACTCTGTCGCAGTCGGCGACGATCAAGATCCTCATCGCGCAGATCGTTAAAGCTCACAAGTTCAGGGGCGTGTGCAAGCCCCAGGCCAAGAAGGGGAAGAGTTGTACGGCCGCGGTCGAGAAGCGCACCCTGACGTTCTCGAGGTCGGCGGGATCGAACACGCTCGAGCTCGAGCTCGCCGGCCTCGGCAAGGGCTCCTACACAGCTACGATTACCGCCGAGAACGCCAACGGCACGTCAACGCCGATCAAGCTGACTTTTACGATTGCCCACAAGTGAGCAGTCTTGTGGGTCGAGGGTGTGTGTAATTAAAGCCACGCGGCCGAGCGTGAGTGACCTCGGTCATGTCGCCGGGGCTAAGTGACTTCATTAGGACAGCTGTGTAGATTCTCAGCCCTTCGCACGCGCGCTGCGTCGCTCGTCACGAGTGAGGTGGCGTACCTTCTTGCAGGACCTCCGGGGGATCGCCGCCGAAGACCTGCAGCCAGCCGCCACGCGTGTCCATGTACTCGCGAATCGCCGTAACGCGGCCGTCGGAAACCTCGTAGGCGAAGCAGTAGTCGTTGACGTAAGGGCGACCGTTGGGAAGCGTCGCGGACATTCTGTGCTCGGCCAGCACTGCGCCCCCCTCGCCAACCATCGAACGGGGCTCGAACACTACATTTGCGAAGAACCGCGGGTAGTCATTGCTCATGAATGCCACGATCGCATCACGGTCAAGGTCGTTGAGACCCCGCGGCGGCCCTGCGTCATCGGCACTCCCCAACCCGAGCGCGACCTGTGTGGCATTGCCTGCAGGCGCCACCCAGATGACATCGGGATGCAGCAACGCCACGATGCGATCCGGGTCTCCCGCGGCGTAGGCGGCGTAGAGCGCTTGCACTGTCTCCTTCGCGGTCACCGCCCGAGCGTACCCCAACGACACGCAGGAATCGCGCGGGATTCGGACACGAACAGTCGCCGGATCAGAGAGCGGAACCAAAGCGGGTTCCTCGAGCGGCCCGGGACCGCGTCGTTTTCGTTCCCGTCACGATCAAGCGGGCGCAGCGTCGGTTTTCAGCGAGCGCTCGCGCCACGCCTGCAGAGCGTCGAGTGCACCGTCGGTCACGCGTTCCAGGAACGTGTCGCGGTCGTTGACGTGTGGCAGCGGCTCGGCGGGGACGTCGACTTCGAGGAACTCGCAGAGCGGCTCCCAGCCGTCGGTGACCTTCCATACGAGCAGCCGCTCCGCCGGGATGGCGCGCTTGACGTCCTCGTTGTGGGCGATCATCCGCTCGATCAGCTGCTCAGGGGAGTGGCCGGCGGCGAACGTGCCCAGCTCGCCCCAGAACATGCGGTCCACCAGCGCCAGGTAGGAGTGCCATCGCGGGTCGATCTCGCCGCGGGCGCTCGAGAGCAGGCGCATCAGCGACTCGCCGTGGCACATATCCACGATCGTCTCCCGGAAGCTGCGCTCCCACGACTCGGGGTCACGCACGCTCAGCAGGACCTTTGCCTCGGGGTAGGCGTCGATCAGCTCGCGATAGAAATAGCCTCCGGGCCAATCCACGGTGGCGCCGCGGCCGGCGAACACCTCCTCCCACGGAGCCTCGCCATCCAGCGCGCGGTTCCACAGCGGGACCTGCCCGTCGAGGTCTGCCAGGACGTCGACCCAGTGGTAGCAGGACCCAAAGCCGAGTTGCTCCAGCGCCAGCTTCTGCGTCAGCGTGCCGGTGCGGGGCAGACCTGCTCCAATCACCTTCATGCGCGTTCCTCCTCCGCTTGTTGAGAGCGCAGAATAGCTCCCTTCCGGATGGCGATGCCATCGCAGCAGATAATGTGCGCACCACGTGAAAAAGTCCATAAGCAAGCGCGTCGGTGCTCGGATCGCCGGGATCGCGGTCTCGGACTCTGAGAGCACCTACTCGCAGGATCAGGTCCTGGAGCGGCTGGGGCTAAAGGGAGACGAGTTCGCCGAGGGCATCTTCGAACGCTGCGGGGTGCGCCATCGCCACCTCGACCTGAGCGAGGACTTCCTCACGGACACCCTGCAGGGCCGGACCACGCGGATCGAGCAGGAGCTGCTGGCGCACTCGATCCGCGCCGTCGACGCGCTCGCAATCAACCCCGACGAGATCGGCACAGTCGTGAGCGCGAGCCTGTACTCCCTCGGCGTCCCGACGCTTGCCCACCGCCTCGTCGACCACTACGAGATGAACCCCACGACGGACAAGTACCACGTCACCGGCGTTGGTTGTGCGAGCGGCGTGCCGCTGATGAGACTCGCGGCCCAGGCGTTGCGCGAGCACCCGGGCAAGCACGCGCTGGTCGTGGCTGCGGAGAGCATGAGCGCCATCATGATGCGCGCCACGCCGGAGGACTCGCGGGCGAAGACCGTCGGCTCGGCGCTCTTCGGCGATGGCTGCGCCGCGGCACTGATCTCGAGCGACCCCGGTTCAAATGGCACCCCACCCACCCCCGTGATCCTCGCCTCTCAGGTGCACCAGGTCAGCGGCACGCTGGGCGCGGTCAGCCTCGATCTCACGCCCACCGACAGCCACCTGCATCTCGCCCGCGAGCTGCCGGAAATGGCGGGCGGCGTGCTGTCAGAGATCGTGGAGCGATTCCTGCGCGAGCACCACCTCGAGCGCTCCGCGATCGACCACTGGATCGTCCATCCCGGCGGTCGACGGATCATCGAGAACGTGCAGAGCACACTCGAGCTCTCAGACGAGGACACGGCGCTCAGCTGGGACGCGCTGGCCAACCACGGCAACGTCGGCACCCCCTCGATCCTCTACGTGCTCGCGGACACGATCGCGCGGCGAGCGCCCGCACCGGGCGAGCACGGTCTGATGGTGACGATCGGACCCGGGGTCACCGTCGGACTGATGCTCCTCGGCTGGTGAGCATGAAGCGGACCTCGATGGGGACGGGGACCTGCGTGTCCGTACTGGTCCACACCGCCAATGGGCGCACCAGGGTCCGCGCTAAAGCCAGCCGGCGACCGGTGCTAAAGGCCGGCGGCGCCCTGACCGATGGGGGGATGCGGATCAAGCTCCGCCATCTCCGTTATGTCCCGCTTTGCCAACATAAAACGAAAGCGCCTCGTCCTTGTCGGGGTCATCCTCACGTTTGTTTTGGTGGCCAGCGCGGCGTTCGCTTACTGGACGAGCTCCGGTGAAGGGTCGGGCACCGTCAAAGCGAGCTCCGGCGGCGCCACCTTCGAAGTCTCGAGCACGCTGGTCGAAGGCCTCTATCCCGGGGGCAGCTCCGCGGTCACCGTCAAGGTGAAGGACGTCGACGCGAGCCAGAGCGAGTTTTTGACGAAACTGGAAGCGGAAGTCGAAAAAACGTCGACGGTGGAATGCAAAAAGGAATGGTTCGAAGTCACCCCTGCCTCACAGGAACCAAAAGTCCTGATTGCCCACGGTGAAACCAAGGAATACACCGTGAACCTGAAAATGAAAGAAGAAGCCGCCGTCAACCAGAACGCGTGCAAGAGCGCGTCGATCACGCTCAAGTACAAAGCCTCCTAGGCAGAGACGGGTACGCAGGCTGCCAACGGACTGGCGCGAGCTCGTGAGACGGATGTCGTATACCCGACTCTCCTCGCTCGCGCCGGCGCCGGCGTTGGCGCTCCTCGCAACGGCCGTGGTCGTCTCGGCGTTCTGGACGGGCTCCGGCCAGGCCAGCAACTCGGCGATCGTGGCCACGCTCTCGGCGCCCACGATCTCCAGCGCCGCGACCGGCGCGGAAACGGTCGCACTGAGCTGGTCTGCGGTCACCCCGCCCGGCGAAGGGACGGTCGAATACTACGTCACGCGCGACGGCTCCACGGCGAGCGCGGGCTGTCCGAGCTCGAGCTCGCACTCGACCGCGACGAGCTGCACCGACACCAATGTCCCGGTCGGCGCCCACAAATACAAGGTCACGGCGGTGTGGCGCTCGTGGACGTCGACCGGTGTAGAACAGACGGTGACGGTCGCCTACGGCCCGGCGACCCATCTCGTGCTCGAAGCCGCGAGCACCACGCCCGCCGCCGGCGAAGCCGACAACCTCACGATCCTCGCGAAGGACGCGAGCAATGACACGGTCGGCACCTACTCGGGCTCGCACAGCCTGATCTTCGAAGGCGCAGGTGTCGCGACCAGCGGCGAAGAACCGGTCGTGGTTGACGAGTCGGGCGTCGAAAGGAGCTTCGGCGAAGCAACCGAAATCACGTTCACCGAAGGCAAGGCCACGGTGTCGAGCGCGATCAACGGCGTGATGAGCCTCTACAAGGCCGAAGCGGCGCACATCAAGGTCAAGGAAGGCTCGCTCAACAACGGCGCCGGACTGGCGGTCACGGTCAAAGCGGCCGCGGCCAAGAAGTTCAGCGTGCCGACACCCTCAGAACAGGAAGCGGGACTCGCGTTCAACGTGACGCTTACCGCCACTGACGAATGGGGCAACACCGCCACCAGCTATGCGGGCAAAAAGACGATCGCCTGGAGCGAACCCGCCAACTCGCCCAGTGGAAAAGCGCCCAGCTACACGGCATCGGTCACCTTCACGGCCGGCGTGGGAGCGGCTGCCGCGACCAAACTGTACGACGCCCAGAGCACCACGCTCAAAGCAAAGGAAGGCACGATCGAAGGCACCTCTGCCGGCTTCACCGTCAAGGCGGCTACAGCGAAGAAATTCACCGTGCCGACACCGTCCGAACAGGAAGCGGGCGTTGCCTTCAACGTGACACTCACTGCGTTCGACGAATACGGCAACATCGCTACGAGCTACGCGGGCGCAAAGACGCTCACCTGGAGCAACCCGGCAAACGCACCGAACGGCACGGCGCCCGAATACCCTGCGACCGTCACGTTCACCGCGGGCGTCGGCACGGCCTCCCTCCTCAAGCTCTACGACGCCCAGTCAACGACACTCAAGGCGAAGGAAGGCACGATCGAAGTCACCTCGGTCGCCTTCACCGTCAAGGCGGCCGCAGCCACCAGCTTCAGCCTGCCGACACCGGCCGAACAGACGGCGGGCACCGCCTTCAACGTAACCCTGACCGCCTGGGATCCGTGGCACAACATCGTGAAAAGCTATGCCGGCGCGAAGACGCTCAGCTTCAGCGAACCCGCCAGCTCGCCCACCGGGAAAGCGCCCGTCTACCCGGCGACCGTCACCTTCACCACAGGGGCGGGCACGGCCTCGATCAAACTGTACGACGCCCAGAGCACCACCCTCAAGGCCACAGAAAGCGCGATCGAAGGCGCCTCGGGCTCGTTCACCGTCAAGGCGGCGGCGACCAAAAAGTTCAGCGTGCCTACACCAGTCGAACAGGAAGCGGGCGTCGCGTTCAACGTGACGCTCACCGCCACCGATGAATATGGCAACCTCGCCAAGAGCTACACAGGCGCGAAGACGATCGCGTGGAGCGGGCCCGCCAGCTCGCCCAACGCCACGGCGCCCGAATACCCGACAGCGGCGACGGCGGTCACCTTCAC
>Ga0302324_100015986_pt1 | contig 15000 bp, 18 predicted proteins | sample Palsa_T0_1_FD_201949 | JGI IMG/M metagenome (GOLD analysis project Ga0302324, IMG submission 201949) | Peat permafrost microbial communities from Stordalen Mire near Abisko, Sweden - Palsa_T0_1 | ecosystem: Environmental > Terrestrial > Soil > Palsa > Peat permafrost | place: Sweden: Abisko...
CTGCTTCATGATCGACCGCTCCGATGCCCCAGCAATCGCGGCACTGGTAGCGTGTCCGGCCCGCAGTGAATGGCCCGCGAAATTCGCGGCATCCAACCCGGCGCGTTGAGCCAGCTTCTTTATCACCAGTACAACGTCGATTCCGCCTAACCGGCCCGCTTGCACTTGCCCGTGGCGACTCATCGAACGAAACAGCGGCCCTGCCGTGATGCCGGCCAGTTCGATCCATGCCTGAATGGTGCGAACAGGGGCATGTGTCGGGATTCGAGCCGTGGGGGCTAGCTCCGTCCTGGTCGGTTTTGCTACGTCGTAGCGTGACTGTCAGACCATCTACCGAAGGCGCAATCCTCAACGTCCAAACCCACCAATTCCGACCGGCGGAATGCTCCAGCGAATCCGAGAAGGAGTAGCGCCCTATCCCGAGTGCCAATCAGGCCCGCGTCCGTGGCGTCCACCATCGCCCGAATGTCATCGGTGAGTGTCGGCGTCTTTTGTTCGGATGCCGTACCTTTCGTCCGCCGGATGCCCTTCACGGTGTTGGCGACCATCGCGTGATTCGTTGGCGATTCCAGTCCGACAGCTTTGTGAGCTTCGGCGATTGCGTTTAACCGTCGTTGAATGCTCCCGACCTTCAGCCGCCCCGCGCACTCGGCGATGTAGGCCGCCACGGTCTCAGGTAACGCGGGAACCGGATTCACGCCATGCGACTCACACCAACCACAAAAGTTCCGCCAGTCCGCCCGATAACCCCGGATCGTGGATTCTGCTTTCGAAGCCCGGATGTACTCACGGACCTGCACCAAAGAGGGGGACCGAACCACGGCCGCCCCCTTGTCGCTCAGAATCGGGCCGATTATCTCCAGTGGCCCGCTCATGACACTTCTCCCGACAGCACGCCCGCCAGCTCTTCGAGGTAGCCTTCGTGTGCGTACTGATCCAGCTCGCCGAAATCGAGCTGGTATATGTCCGCCAGGTGGCGCAAGTCAGTGAGTGCGTCCCGCAGGGCGGAGACTGGCTCTAGGCCGTGATCCTCGCAGTGGCTCTCAAGTACCTTGTGCAGCGCCGAGAGAAGGCTTGGACCTTCGGCGAGACGCTTGGCTTGATATTCCGCGTTAGTCATGCCGGACACTCCAATTCCGCGAGACGGCGCTTTGCCGAATCCTTTTCGAATCCACTGGAGAATGCTCCTAGCACGCTGTATCCGGCCCGGCGGAATTCGGGATTGGTCGCGAGTGCCTCCGTATTCTGTCAACGCCGGAATAAAACAACCGCAGTTTCGCCGGTTTTGTAGTTGAGGAAGAGAATAGCCATCGGCGGGGACGCGGTATCGACTCTACACTAGATTCTAAATTCCCCTTGGCTGAATCCGGGCGCAGGCGGTACGATCGAGTTGCGCCAACTGGTCGAGCTCCCGTGGACAGGGCACCGATGCGGCGCTGTGTTTCTCATGTGGATCGCGATACGCAGGTTGTCTACCGGACTTGATCGTTCGTCAGAGCCCAGCTCGTCCGGACGGGTGGCCTTGTGCAGCGGGCGTCGTCGATGGTGCCGACAGACTCTACCTCGTGCTCGAATCGACCCGCCTGGACACGAAACGGCATCGGTGTTCCACAGCCCTAATTCCTGCTGACGGCGCAGAGGGTGCGGAATTGTTCTGAGGGATCTTGGGTTGAACTCGATATCTGTGGGCGGGCATGTCAGCCATGCCGCGTTGAAGTATTAGTGTGCGCCATCGTCGAAGCCGGCGGCGAAAAACAGCGTCAAAACCGGCAGATCGCTGCTCCTTTAAACCGGCGCTAAAACCGTATCTCGCGTCCAATCGACGGCGAACGTCGCGGCAAGCAATAGCGCCTCCGTTGCACGGTTGAAACTGAGCGTCAGGCCGAAGCCCTTGCCCGACGCGGTATGATCACAAGCCAGCCTTGGCGGACATCCTCATCGGCCCCGTGTGCGCTGACTCCCAGCTCGCCAGACTCCGATGGATGCACGAGCGATAATCTGCATGAGTACGCGATCACGAATCCGGGCCGCATCCGGTTCAAGGTGCCATCGTGATAGGCTTCCAGCCGATAAACCACGTCCCAGATCGCAGGCTTCCAATCGGAGACGATCTTGAGCTTTGGTGCCTTGGGAGGTGGCTTAGGCATCGGGATATTGTCCGTTTCCGTGATTGTGGCGCGCATGACGGATTCGTGCTGATCCCAGCTAAGATCATACGGCACGTTGCATTCATGGCACGCGTAGGCCATGGGGACCATGAATCGGAATTGATTGGTGATCGAGTCTGGTTTCCAGGCCCCCCCGCGATCTCCGATAGCCTTGACGTAAGCGCTGGATCGATGCGTATGGAGAGTCATAACCCCTCCACTTGCGGTGCGTTCGCATCGCTGGAATCAAACGGAACATCAACGTACACGTTCTTCCCGGCGGCAATGAGTCTGTCAGCGTGTTCCGCCGTCACGGATTGCAATCGGCCCAACGGGTCACAGTAGGTATGTTCCAGCGTCCCGCGGTACTCGCGTAGCGTCCACAGATTCGCGCGATTGGACGCATTGAACTTCTGAGCGATAAGGTAGCCAGTCATGCCGCCACCTCCGCAGTGCGGACCGTCTCACCGGCCCGTGCAATCATCCAATCCGTTGCCTGTTGCGCCTTGCTCGCAGCCGTAAAGATCGCTTTGGAGTCAGCCTTGAGAACCTTCAGCCAGCTAGAGGATTGTCGCCGGTAGTCTGGGTCCAAACAGACTAGACTTCGCAAAATGAAGCACGCTTGCCGGATACGCGTATGTAGTAGCGCGCCGCGCATGACCGGCGCGCGATGCTTGGCGAGTTGCCGTGTGATGGCGGCGATGGTTTCACCGAGCTTCTGGTAAGTAATGGGCGACGCTAGGAGCTCGCGTATGCCGAGCTGCATGAGCTTGGGGATCAATTCGATGGGATCTACCTCGCGGGCCACGCTGATTATAGGCAGGCCGGGCATACGATCGTCGATAACGGCGGCCAAGGCTTGGAACTTCCGGGCGCTCTCGCTGAGGCACTTGTCGCAGCCACTTTCCAAGGTGTAGCCCACTTGGAGCATGTTTCAACCTACGTTGAACGCACGCTCGCTCAAGTCATCTTCCGACAATGCCCTCGGCGCCTCAAAACCTCAGCGAAGAGACTCAATGGGTTCCCTATGACCGGTACGTTATTCGCAGCAAGGGATTGGTGGAAGAGGGGGCACTTCCTGCGCGGCCCGCCACACGCGACTTTTGGCGGAAGTGGTGCGGGGAGCACAGTTCGACTTCCCGGTGATGCGGGCTATGGCAGCCCGACTCAGGCTATCGCGTTCCACACCGCTAAGAAAGCAGTCCCCGCTCAACCGGGAATGGATTTTCCGGGCGCGCCATGGATCACGCATACTTCCTCCCCTCCATCCACTTCAAAAGCTCCGATCGGAGAAATCGCAGATTCGACTGAATCCGAACCAAAGGGAAGCAGTCCGCACCGAGCGTATGTGTACACCGTCTTCACATCGATCCGGAGCAGCTCAACCTGGCTTATCGCACTTGGAAGCCACTCTGAAGGGTACAGGGGCGGCAGCTCTTGTCTCCGGCTCAGCACTGAAGTAGCCGGAGCGCGAACGCGCTCCGACTTGCATTTACCAAGACCTTCAAGAGTTGTCGTGACATATCCACTTTCCCAGACGGATGAGATGAGGGCAAGAGGGGTACGCGCAGGTCGGGATATAACCGTACATGGTCAGTCGACGTGGTTATTAACCAAATATCGTCACGTGGCATGGCCCCAATAGCCAGTTGATAGAAAGTCGTGTGCGAGACCTATTTATCGAATGGAAAGTGGTCGAATTGTATCCTCAGTGAACGGTCTTTCGTCTGCTCGGGCGTGCAACTATCCGGGCGGCACACCGGGTCTTTAGCTTGAGAGCCGGGAGTGTCTAAGGGGACAGAGAATATGCTGCGAAGCCCAATTTGCCCGTATGCGAAAAAATATCGGCTGCTAGCGCCCAGAGTGGGCGAGCAAGCGAAGAAAGCCGTCGTCCTGTGTAACACTCGACCGCCAACGACGGAAGGGCTGCGAGCCCTGCTGGCCGCAGCCGGAGATCCGGACTTCGTGCAGTCCTTGAATGTGCGGGAGCCGCCACGCGACTGGTGAGCGCTTAGTGGCGCGATGTCGTAATCATCGGCGGGGATTCAGCATGGGAACCGTGCTGGGCTGGATTCACGATTGGAAATTGGCGGACGCCGTGTCCGCGGTTACCGCGTGCAGTTTTTCGGACGGAAGCCGAAACGCTGCGTCTGCTGCACGTGGGCGTAAGGGGGGATCGTTCGTAGGAACGGGGACCAGTCGAGGCTAACTCCGCGCAGGCATCAGGTGCTCGAAATGGGTGAGTAAGGATTCAAGAACATTTAGATCGCGCTCGAATTGGGCATTCGCCCCGGAGCCGTCAAGATTCACATGAAGCATATCCTCGAAAAGAATTGTCGGAGGAGGACATCATGAGCCGTCGCCTGGCTGCTACGTTCGCACTCCTGTCGGGAACGTTGATAGCGGCTTGCGGCGGGCTTACCGCGGGGACTCCGGACGACAAAGATCAGGTTATCCAAAAGCTGCTCGACCGGGTAGATGCGCTGGAGCGGGAAGTGGCAGCACTGCAGCAAGCTCAGATCCCGCAAGCGCCTGGCCAGCAAGCGTCAACAACGTCAATAGCGCCACCCCTCGCCATCTTGACCGAACAGCCGGTGCCAAGCGATGCTGTCCCCGCGACGAATGCCGCGCAACCGGAAACTAGCAGCCGGTTCAACTTCCATGGGTACGCCGATGTGGATTTCCAGAGGGATGTGGATGGAGTGACCAAGAAGTTCGAACTGGGGGAAATCGATCTGTTTGGCACCGAGCGGCTGTCGCCTCATTTGACGGCGCTGATGGAACTGGTCTTTGAAACTGACAACCAGCAACTGGTGGCTCAGGTTCCCGTGAATGTGGAACGGCTGATGCTGCAATACCGGCGAAACGATTTCTTCAACGCGGACATTGGCTCATTCCGGACAGCTATTGGATATTACAGCACCGCTTACCTGCGCGGCGCCTGGTTGCAGACCGCCATCAGCCGTCCCAAGATGTTCACTTTCGAGGACGATGGAGGCTTTCTCCCGCTGCACGCGGTGGGTGTGAGTGTCAACGGAAGGATACCGTCGGGAGACGTGAATCTCCGCTACGTGCTGGAAGCGGGGAGTTCAAGGAACTACGGCAATTCAGCCGGGCTTGCTTTTGATTCGTCGTTTAACCGCGCTACCAACCTAGCCATCTATTCCCAGCCACTCAGCGTTCCGGGGTTGGAGATCGGATTCTCGACCTATCACGACCTATTCTCGCCCGCGGCCGGATTCCAGCTGGACCGATCGGTGTGGACGGTTCACTTGGTCTATGTGAGAGGGCGGGTGGAATTGCTGAACGAAGGCCTGCGGATCGGACTGCTGGGTTTAGCCGCCCCGGGAGCCGCAATCGGGCTGGGATTTTACAGCCAGCTGGCCTACCGCGTAGCTTCGTCCTGGAAGCCGTACGCCCGTGTGGAATATCTAAACGTGTATGGCACTGGGGCGGTAGACACGGAGACCCGCTATTACGTGCCCTGGAAAACTGTATATACGGGAGGCGTCCGGCACGATCTGACGGACAGCGTGGCAGTGAAGTTGGAGCTGGGCCGGGAGACCGATTATCTGCGCCCGAGCTTTATCTCGGCGGCAGGGCAATTGGCATTCACCTTTTGATTTATGCGGCGGATACTTCAATGGATGGCGGCACTGATCGCGGTACTAATCGCGGCGCCTTCGCTCGATTACGCGTCCGAACCGGCTCCAAGCTTCGCGGCCGTGGTGCATCAGTCCAATCCGACGCACGATTTGCGGCTTCGCGATCTGCTCTCGCTATTTGAAGGCGACAACCGGCATTGGCCCAACAACTCGGGTGTGGTGCTGGTGGAGCGCGACGCTGGGAGCGCGCCGTTCCAATACCTGATGGGGCGCTTGCTGAACACCACGCCGGGCGATTACAGGCGGCGATTGCAAAACATCGAGTACCGAGGTGACGTGCCCGTCTCCATCAAGACCCTGAACAGCGATGCGGCGGCTTGCCAGTTTGTATTCAACGTCCCATCGGCCATTGCGATTGTTGAGACCGCGTCGCTGACATTACCGGCGTGCCGCCCGGTCCAGGTGCTTCGCGTGGATGGAAAATTGCCAAGTGAAGAAGGATACCGGCTGAAATGAAGGTCTGGTCGCGGAGACTCTGCATGGCCGTGTTCGGCCTTGGTGCGCTGGCTGGCTCGGTGCTCGGGACTCGGGCGCTGAACCAGGCGGTGAGCAGCACGCGGGACCTATATCGAGTGGATACCAGCGGCTCGCAGATAGAAAGCGACCTGGAATATGAAACGCAGGAAAGCCGGCGGGCCTTTCTGTACGCACTGGCGGTGACGGATCCCAACGACCAACTACCGTATGTGGTGGCGGCGCGCGCAGCCAGCCAACGCGTGCAGGACGCGCTGAACCAACTGCGAAAGCTCGGCGTCCCATCTATCACCCGTAACGTGCAAGACTTCGAACGCTCCTGGAACAAATACGACGAGACGCGCGACGACATCATGGCGTTGATTCTGGTGGGAAACGCCGCAACCGCTTTGCGTGTGGAGTCCGAGCGTGGACAGCCCACGTTCGCGTTGGCGCTCGAAAGCTTGCACGCACTGAAGGCCGGGCTCGAGGTTCGCGCGCGGGCGGAATCGCTGCTGGTGAACGCGACGCTGCTGCGCAGCATCGGCGGACTGGGTGCCTTTGTTCTCTCCACGCTCCTGATCCTCGGGCTTCTCATCAAGGCGAACCGGTCGCGGCGGCAGGCGCTGGAATCGCTGCATGCGACCAACGCTGATTTGGCCGAGGCTAAAGAGTTGGAGATGGAACGCGCTTCAATCCTCGAGATGGTGAGCAAGCGCGCGACGCTCTCACATACGCTCGAAAAAATCGTTGCCCTTGCCTCACGGCACTACGCGCAGACTGGAGCGGCGATCTGGACGGGCAACGCAGGCGAAGCGCATCTTGAGGTGGCGGCCAATTTACCGCAGGAACTGTCGGAAGCATTGAAGCTGCACCGGCCCCCCGTTTCCGGTCCCGCTCCCGCCGGTCTGGAGCAATTCAGCTGCTCGAGCAAGAAGCTCGCGGCGAAGTTTGGATTTGAGGCCAGCCCTCCGAAAGAGTTGCGGGAAGCTTCGCGTGACCGGATCGGAATCTTGCAGATGTTCGGGCCAACAGGGCGCGCGGTTCCCTGGCAACCGGTGCTGGATCAAATGGCGCAACTCGCTTCTGTGGCGATCGAGAATTCTCTTCTGTATGAGCGGCTGGCGTTTCAGGCGCAGCACGACACGCTCACCGGTTTACCCAACCGGCTGCTCTTCCAAGACCGGGTGCAACAGGGCAGCCGGCTCGCCCTGCGCCATGGTAAGAAGACCGCGGTGATCTGGCTGGATCTGGACAAATACAAACAAACTAACGATACGCTAGGACATCGGGTGGGCGACGAGGTGCTGTGCGAAGTGGCGCACCGCCTGCAGGGCTGTTTGCGGCAAAGCGATTCGGTGGCGCGCGTGGGCGGCGATGAATTCGCAGTCTTGGTGCAGGATCTCGCGCAGCCGGAGGATGCCGAGCATGTGGCTGCGACGATCCTGTCCGCGTTTACGCTTCCGTTCCAGCTCGCATTGCATCGAATCACGATCACCGCCAGCCTGGGCATTAGTATGTTTCCCGACCATGGCGAAGATCCGATCACGCTGCTGCGCAACGCCGATATAGCCATGTACAGCGCCAAGCAAGCGGGTGGAGGCACATTTCGGATGTTCCGCTCGGCTCTGAGCGACTCCATGCAGCGCCGGGTGTTGCTTGAGCGGGAGTTAAAGACCGCGCTCGACCATAACGAGCTGTTTCTCGAATACCAGCCCCTCTTGGATCGGAAAGGACATTTGGATGGCGTGGAAGCGCTGTTGCGCTGGAAAAACCCTGAGGCTGGCCAGGTATCGCCAGTGGAGTTCATTCCGATCGCCGAAGAGATCGGACATATCGCGGCAATCGGGGAGTGGGTTGCACGTACCGCTTGCCGTGACGCCGCACGCTGGCTGCGGCAAGGATACGACGTGCCCCTCCTTGCGGTGAATGTGTCTGCCTTGCAATTCGCGGACGGCAAATTCCCTGTCCTGATAGAGCGCATATTGCAGGAGTGCGGGCTTCCTCCTTCCAGGCTGGAACTGGAGATCACCGAAACAGCGCTCATGGACAATCTCGGTCGCGTAATCACTCAGATAGAGTCGCTGCGGCACCTGGGAGTGCGTTTTGCAATCGATGACTTCGGCACCGGCTACTCGTCGCTTAGCCATCTCCAGAATCTTCCCGTGGACTGCGTCAAGATCGATCAATCATTCATTAAGGCGCTCGATCCGGGGGCCGAGGGATGCACGACGCTAGTCCGGGGGATTATCGCCCTCGCCCACAATCTGGGCCTGCAGGTTGTAGCGGAAGGCGTGGAAACCGAGCAGCAACTGGCGTTGCTCAACACGCTGGGCTGCGACATCAACCAGGGCTTCTTCCTGCATCGGCCCATGTCCGTCGAGGCGATCGAAGGACTGTTGCAAGCAAATCGTCGGGCCACTGAGCTCCTGCAGAAGCAGCCGGAGAGCGAACTAAGCCGCCTGGTTCCGAGCCCCAGTCCGGCGTAATCCGAAGGTAGTGACGAAAATACGAAAGAGCGCCGATCCGTAACGCTCGTGAAGGCCGGATCCGCTTTAATGCACTAGAAGCTACCTGCGTCGCCGGTGCGGCTAATCTTGAGTGGGACTTGTGGCGGGTACTGGTTGCAAAATGATCGGAAGGGTCTCAAGGCGGCCGACGGCGAGAATACCGAAAGGTGGTATCTGGGACGGAAGAACGACCTGCGCTCTAACAGCGCGCCATGAACCATACTCAACTCTGTTCCCCATGGCCAGCGAATTGCTCTTTCTGATCGCCAAAAAACTCCGATATGCGCACCTCGTTGTACCTGACCAGGCACTCAATCATGACCTGGCAACGGAACTCGCCCAGTTTCCGGAAATCGAAATCGTTCGCCAGGTGGCGTCCAATCCCGTGCCCGACGACTTCCTGCGGATAATTCGTGCACACAGGCCCGATTGCGTGTTCATTTCGGCCGATGATTTCGAACGGTTCCAAACATTGGCCGCAACCATCGACGCGCGTATGCCAGGGCTCCCGGTGATCACCCTGGCACACGCGGCGGATCCCCTGAAATTGATCCCGAAGCTAATGCACCTGGGCGTACGCCAGCTTCTGACCTGGCCCGTCACCCATGAGAAGCTCGGCGAAACCGTCGCCTTCATCTCGCAGCAGCTCGCCCCGAATCCGGCGCCCGTGCCTCGCCTGGGCGACCTCTACGCATTTTTCCCGACCAAGCCCGGAGTTGGCGCCTCCACCATCGCCGTGAGCACGAGCTGCGCGCTGGCTGATGAGCTGCACGTCGGCACTCTGCTGCTGGATTGCGACCTGATGGCCGGCTGCACGAAATTTCTTCTGAAACTGGACAACAGTTTCTTCCATCGTGAACGCATTGCAGCACGCCGACGCGTTGGATGTGGATTTGTGGGGGCAGATGTTGGTAAGTGGGACGGGCTGGACGTGCTGTACGCCGGTGAACTCGATCCTCCGGCCCCCTTGACCTCAGACAGCCTGGAGGTAGTGCTCGGTTTCGCTCGCTCTCTTTACGACACCATCTGCGCCGATCTCGCCAGCAGCCTGGATCCGTTCACGGTGCAGGTCATGCGCGAAGCGCGACGCATTTTCCTGGTCACCACGCCCGAACTGGTTCCGCTGCGCATGACGGCGGACCGGCTGCGGCATATGAAGGAACTGGGATTGGTCGACAAGGTGAGTCTGCTTCTGAACCGCAAGAATCTCCCGCGTCGGGGGGCGTCCGACGCCGAAATCGCGAAGATGGTTGGTCTCCCCTTTGCGCATGAGTTTTCCAATGACTATTCAGGCGTCCAAAGCGCCATGCTGGATGGCGTTCCTGTATCGCACCAGTCCAAGCTAGGCAAAAGTATCATGGCTCTCGCGCAGTCGCTCGCGCCCGCTGTAGCCCGGCATGATGTGCCTCCGCCCCATAAACGGAAATTCCTGGAGTTTTTCAACGTGCCGACGGCGCGAGATCGCGAGACGGTATGGAGGGATTGATCCGCGGCGCGTCAGCGAGGTCGAATACGGCTTGACCGGACGCGGCGGGCTAGAGAGACGTATGCTCCTTCGCGCTGCGGGTCGGGGCAGCCATGCGATCCCAGAAGACCTTGTTCAGCATTTTGTGGCCTTTCGGGATCACCTTGTCCAAATCTTCAATGGATTGGCCCATTCGTAGAGCATAAACAGCGCGAAGCTGCGGGCATCGCGTGCTAGGGCAGAAATTGGGGGAGATTGCCAAGCGCTTCGGTCAATTCGAATATTGCTTTCGCAGTCGCCCTCACGGTCAGCGGTCAAGCTTCCCGCAAGGACCTGGTCGCGATGCTGGTGCTGGACCGTTCCGGATCGATGTGCTCCAACAACGGCGCTACAGCGGTTCAACCTTGCTACAAGAGCAATGCGAATAGTCCTTGCTCAGCCATGATCACTGCGGCCAAGATCTTCACCGGAGCGTTCGCCGAGGGGCGTGATCAAATCGGCCTGCTTACCTTTAGCGATGGTTACTATTTGGAGTCGAAACCAACCACTAATTTTCAGACTTTGCTTGGCTATTCCAATTCTTCCGGTTCTGGCATTGGGATGATCGACACCACCTCATGCAACGGAGGCACGGGAACGGCCGAGGCAATCTCAATGGCCTACAACGAGCTATACAAAATCGCCGAGCCTGGCGCGATGAACATCATTATGCTCGAAACGGACGGTTTGCCCAACGCGTTGGTCTATAATTTCTATGCGTCGACACCCGCGACCGGCGCATTAAACACCACCAGCAACTGTCAGAACGCCAACAACCCGACCTACAAAAATGGCGGGTGGAAGACAGTGGTATCCGCGCGGCACTGGACCCCTGGAATCCCCATGAATACTAACGGCACCGCCTATATGGACAATGTCCCGGCAGGCTCAATCGGGGGATTCTATACGTCCGGTCCGGCGCAAGGCTCCTCTATCACGGTTCTTTTCAATCCCAGCCAAACGCGCGACACAGCGCCAATAACAGCGTTAACGTCCCACGGTTTACTCCGATTTCAACTGGCTTCCGAGCCGAGATGTCTACGGAAATCAAATGGACCCCTCCAACGCGTATGAACCGCTTACTCTCACGAGCGGTTACAACGTCCTAACGGGAAACGCTAGCACGGATTGGCCGAACACCCACGCTGCGGCGTTAAATGCCACCGACAATGCAGCCTATGACGTTCGCAACAATGCCACACTACCGACGTACGTGTTTGCGATTGGGCTGGGCGGCAATGACGGAAACCCTCCGGACTCTGTGTTGCTGCAACGGCTGGCGAACGATTCAAGCGCGGATCAGTTCAACAATCCACCGGCGTATCCGGCTTGTTCTACCGAGACCAGCTGCGTGACGTACGCCAGTCAACCGCAAGGCCAATTCATCTATTCGCCGAGCGCGGCGCAGCTTGGCCAGGCATTCCTGGCAATCTCTTCACAGATCCTACGGTTAAGCCATTAGCAGAAGTAGGCTGTCTGTATAAAGGTCCTCTCACCAAGTAACGTGACGACTAAGGGTCATGGAGAAACAGGTAACGCGAGCGCATAGCTAACACGGGAGAATCAACGATTGCGTCCGCTGGCCCAAGCACTTCGAGCGGTTTCCGCCGCAACGATAGGCTATTTTCGTTGCTCGGCTCAAGAAATATTACATTATGCTCACGTCTTAGAGGCCGGGGCGCCCTCAGTGATGAAGACGGCCAAGATGATCATGTCACCTGCACGTGTGCGACGCAGTTTGAGAGTCGGAAACTACGCTGGCCACAAAGATACGTTTTTTCCTCCTCGTCCGTCAGCCATAATATGAGTGCTCGGTGGCCGCAAGACTGCGAACCGCAGAAAATCTTACGGCTCACACTCTCACTGCCCACCAAAGTAGCAACAGGATGAAAATGGGTATAGCCGTATTTCAACCCGTGCGGACGCCCACAATCTTCGCAACGCACTATTGCCATTACTGCACGGGCCTCTCTGGTTTGGATAAGAGGCGGGTATGGTCACGAACGGTCGCGATATTGCCCTGTGGAGCGGCGCTCTCGACCCAAGTGTAGGTTTCGTCTTTACGGCGCACCCACGAGTGCCGTGGAGCCAAGCCTAGCGGCTCGGACAGCACTTTGTGCAACATATCCCACCCGTCCGTCTTGAGAGACTCCTCTGGTTGGTATCCAAAACCGCTTGGCGGTCGAAGAAGGAAGCGCTTGGAGACCGTACAGAGTTCGGGCGGCTCACTGGGTTCAGGTTGCTTGCATTGATGTGCCCCATGATCGAGTTCCAGCGGGGCAAGCGCATTTTCCGCATATTTCCCTGCGAGGCGACTCGTTTCGTATCGCTCCTGGAAAGTGTCGTCGTCGACACGCTGTGGCAATCTGGCCACTGAATTAGCGAACTTATCGACCTCCTTATGCCATTGGGCGCTCAATCGATCCTGCTCGGCACAATTGCTCACTTTGAACTTATCGACCGCCCAATACCGAAAGTTAGGCTCCCGCGCGAAGGTAGAGCTTAGGGCGTGACGGGTACTGCCCCGATACGATCATATTGCACTTTAGTTGCATGGTATTCGCTCGAACTGTAACCTACACTAACAATCTCGCGCTGTGCGAATAGTGCGACCGGCTAGACAGAATCTACCTTACTGCCATTGCTTTTTGGGCGGCCTGACGAAGCTATACGTTCACGATGTTTATATGGAAATCTGAATATCCAGTGGGAGGGCCTATCCGGTTTGCCGCTTTAGCCGCGGCCCAAACGTTCCCCACTATCGGCGCTTTTGACGACGCGATCCAGAAGGCGTTCAACCGTTTGACGCCTCCGTTGACGACGGCAACGCTACTTATGTCTCCTGGCGTGTACGTGACCCTTATCCAGACACCAGCCGACGTCAGCAACGCAATAACGCTCATTAAGGTCCAAGGCGAAGGAACGTCGACCTTTCCTCAAGCGGGCTCCGAATTAGATGGAATGAGAAGGCCGGTCCCGCAGCGGGATGCGATACGCTCCCAATGAGAAACGCACTCGATGTGCAATCGAAAGGAGACCGGCCATGAAGAAGCTGAGGCCCAAGCGGACCTGATGGTGATCCGGACGCAGGCAGTACTAGTGGAAGTGCGGACGATGTTGGTCAGTGCAGCGCGGGGGTTCACGAAGTTTTGGTGGAAGCGTTTGGGAAGTTGCGGCACGGGCCAGATTCGCGAGGAGCTCGCAAGGTCTCTGAGCAAGCCATTGCAAAATGCGTTGAAACCGCTGATGGCCGAGGTGGAATCAGTCAGCGAGCGCATCCGGGGATACGACGAGCAGATCGAAAACATAGCGAAGAGTCGATATCCGGAGACCGCGTTGCTGCAGTACTCGCCCCGCGCGTACCGCCGCCCAATAGCCGAAGTCGGCACAACCTGGGAGCAACGGCAGCACGCTATGCGCCGCGAAAGGGGTTTATAAAGGGATTAGCCCCTTGTCGACGAAATGTGATGACAAGCTGGCTTGTTCTGTATTCCGGCGCCGAGGCGCGAACGAACCCCTAACCTCATTTTGTGCGCCTCATCAACGACGATCAATTCCCAATGGCTGCGGAGGAGGCTCTGCTTGGTTCTTCAATTCGAGAGCTCCAGGAAATCGACGTTTACAGGGTGTTTTCTGGCTCTTGATCTAATCTTCAGCAGCGCGTCGATAACAGCAAGCAACGGCCTTTAACGGACACATTTCATCCTACCCACTCCAAAACGCTTTCAACACCTTTCGGCTGAAAATATGACGTGGCTGCAGCGTTCACTTAATGTTGCGGCCCGATTCCTTGCTCCCCGCTCTTTCACAGGCTTTCGATGCCCCGCTCTGGTCTGTCGGATCTCTCCTTCAAACTGGGACCTGCTACCGGGCGCTCCGGCGCTACCCGGACGGATCTCTCATCCGCTAGAACAACGCGTCTTTCAGGACGCACCATGGTATCGATGTTATCAAGATCAGAAGGCTACAACTCTTGGAGGCCTCGCAGGTGGGAGTGATTTGATTCTTGCAATGCTGGTGGGGTGACGGATCGGGCCGAATGAAGCCGTCCGATTTGGTAGCATAGCTCTATTCGTGCCAGCGGTAGTTGTAAAGAGTGAGCACTATGAAAGATGCTGAGCGGTACCAAAAGGAACTTGACGCGATTCTCCGAAATACCGGGGATAAGGCCAAGCGTGTAAGTCATCTTGAAAACGTGGATCGTCTCGACCAGCTTTTTGTACGAGCTGCGCAGCTTGGAATCTCGCAGGCGGAGTCGTGGCGGATTATCGACAAGACAGACGATCCGAAAGCTGGAGTCCTTGCCCTCATCGAAGAAATTCAAAGACAATCAACGTAACCCACTACCAGATTCTTCAGAAACAAGCGTATAATCGAACTGGGAGGCCGCTGAAATCAGTGTTCAGCACCGCGCCGTCGAGTGCTCCCGCCTTTGGCCCGCTCCCAGCATTCCCAATACAGTGCTGCGTGGTGAAAAGTGCGGTTTCCAAGCAAGGACGAGTGGTCGAGGATCTGGCTGGTTGTGGCAATTGTCTTGACGCTCGCTCTGGTCGGAGCGGGCGTGATCCTGGCAATGCGACAGTAGAAACGGGGAGGAGGGTAGTGCTCTCCGCGCAGCGGGATCTTCTCGGAATACTCGCGTGTTAACGCCCAACGGATAGTAAAACCGCCACTCGCAAGCTGCGCGATATGCCGTGAGTTTCCGTCAATTAACCGGCTAA
>Ga0302324_100015991_pt1 | contig 14997 bp, 9 predicted proteins | sample Palsa_T0_1_FD_201949 | JGI IMG/M metagenome (GOLD analysis project Ga0302324, IMG submission 201949) | Peat permafrost microbial communities from Stordalen Mire near Abisko, Sweden - Palsa_T0_1 | ecosystem: Environmental > Terrestrial > Soil > Palsa > Peat permafrost | place: Sweden: Abisko...
TGACGGCGACCGCCGCGAGCAGATAGGCGTCGGGCGAACGATCGACGAAGAGCGACACCGCGTGATACCCGACCAGGACGACGAGCGCCGCGCTCCATCCGGGGGAGCGATAGAATAGAAAGCCCGATAGCCAGGCCCAGAGGAGCATCACTGCCGGTATCCCCCACTTGTACTCGTGGACGGGGAAGAAGCCGTGTGCGAGCGCCTCCTTCTGCGCGACCAGCGACATGCCCACGATGACCCAGAGCATCCACGAACGCGCACGCACGAACAGCGGCGCGGCCAGGTAAAACCACCACTCGATGGCCAGCGTCCACGAGGGGCCGAAGATGGGGATCTTGTCGGTCGCAAAGCACTGGAGAAGGAAGAGGCTTCCCACCAGCTCGGAAGTGGTGAAATCGGCAAACGCCACGCGAAATGGCGGGAGGCCCTTTGCAAAGAGATAGGGAAGGACCGCCAGGAGCATCGTCACGTAGTAGACGGGCAAGATGCGCCATGCGCGCCGGCGGAAGAAGCCCTTCGGCCGTGTGGATATCGAGTGTGCGATCGAGTAACCCGAGATGGCGAGAAAGCCGCAGATGCACCCGAGGCCGCCGAACTGTTCGAGGATCGGCACCTTTCCCTTCGCCCTCACCACGGGCAGGTGGTAGGCGACCACGGTGAGCGCCATGACGAAGCGCACCGCGGCGAGCGTCGGCCACTCGGACGACCGCGGACTGCACCACGCCCTCCTCCTCTCCATCTGGCCCCAGCTTTTCCGAACAGCGATGGGTTGGAAAGCGCTTTCTCTCTCGCCCTGCTGCGATCAGGCGCCCGCGTGCAGGTCGAGGACGAAGTAGTTGTCGTGCGCGAAGAGCTTGCGTCTCGTGGTCGTGAGGCGCGTCAGGTTGTCGAAGACGTCCAGGTAGAAATGGGACATCGATTGGAGGAGTGTGCCGCGCGAATATCCGTTCCTCACCGCCGGCGGCCCCGCATTGCGATTGCGGGTCCAGGACTTGACACTGTATTCCGGCGAGGAATCATCGATTCGAAAGGCGATGTATTGCACTCCCTGAGCAACCAGGTAGGTGGCAAGCGCCTCCTCCCCTTGCCCGATGGGGAGCCGGCCGCCGGGGCTCACCGCGCCCGGCTGATCGAGATTCATGATGCGATTGCGGGCGAAATCGAGGCGAAATGGTTCGTCCAGGAGGACGAGCAGAGGCGCTCCCTCGGGGACGGTCTGCTGCAGACCCGCGTAGAACTTGTCGAGTTCGGGGTGCTCGTCAGCCGGCTTGCCGTCGTTGCGCGCGACGATGGCCGCCACGTCCCCCTCGTAGAGGTCGCGGATGCCGTCGTGGGTCGCGCCGACGTGACCCACCATCGCCGCGATGGCGACGGCGCCCGCGGCGAAGAACCTCGACGACCCGCGCGTCCCCCGGCTGGCGAGCGAGACGGCCACCATCGATACCCCGAGCGCGTAGGCGAACGCGAAGGCGAAATAGTAGCGACCGATGCTCTCCCGGTCGTCGAGCGCGCGCAGCGTGTGGATGAGTCCCAGACCTCCGAGGAGGCTCCCCACGAAGACCGTCCGTGCGGCACGCGTGGATCGCTGGTTGCCGAGCAAGAAAGGAATCGCCGCGAAGGTGAGCCCGACGCCGGCCGGCGCGTCGAACGCGACGTTGTCGATGAAGGACCGCAGCTCTTCGAGGCGGCACACCGGGTCGAGCAGACCGAAATCGGGGCGAGAGTTGCCGGCGAACGCGGGGTAGAGGAGGGTTCCCGCCGAACGGCGCGCCAAGACGAGCCAGGCCGCCAGCGCCAGCACGAGGACGGCGGCCATCGAAAGCGCTTCGCGCACGACGCGCGCCCGACCCGCCAGCGGCGTCACGAACGACCACAGGTAGTGCACGGCCAGGATGGCCCCGACGGCAAGGATGAAGTTCTGCCGGAGCGTACACGCCGCCGCCGCGACGATGGCGATCGCCGCCCCCGTAGCCCAAGGCCGGTCGCGCTCGAGAGGTGCGTCGAACAGGCGGAAGAGGGCAAAGAAGAAGACCGCTCCGGTGAGCTCGCTGGCGACGTTGTGCACCCGCAGCGAGAGCGCCAGAAGGAGCGTCAGCCCCACGGTGGTGGCGACCGCCCAGGGCCGCGACGGGAGCCGGGTCTGGCCGAGTACGAGCCCGAAGAGGACGGCGTAGGCGAGCCCACCGTCGACGGCGTGGAGGTTCCACACCGTGCCGCGCGCAAGCACCATCGCCCCCAGGAATGGTTGCCCGCCGAGACTCAAGATGCGGTGGATCGAAAAGGGTTCGTCGAGAGTGCCACTCCCCAGGAACTGAACGGGGAGCTCGAAATAGGCGAGCTTGTCGTCCCAGACGTTGGCTCCGCCATCGGCGATGGACCCGACGAAGCGCAGCGCCAGGCATCCCCAGGCGAAGGCCAGCCCGACCCAGGTGGTGGGGCTCGCCCGCCGTACGAAGGCTGCTGCGCGCCGCGCGTCGATGGTGCCGAAGTGGATCTGGTCGAAGCCCAGCATGACCAGGCCCCCCGTCACCAGCGCCACCATCCATCCGCTCGAAACCAACCTCGCCGCACCGAGAATGCCCCCGAACATGAGGACCACGGCCATCCCCAGCGCGGCGCGAAGCCCCCAGTCCAGACGACGCCGCGGAAAGAGCCCCATCGCCAGGGCAGAGCCCCAACCGATCCAGGAGATCAGGATCAGGGCCACCCAGAGGGTCGTGGCGAAAAAGGGATGCATCGCACGCAGCCTGGCGTCGACGAGGAGCAGGGCGAGCGCCGCGGCGGCGGGGGCCCCTCGGGCTGCGGTCCACAGCAGCGCGGGCACCCGGCCTCCGCCCCATCGTTTCTGAAGCTCGGAGGGACTGGCCATGCGTCGGTGAGCTCCCCGTTCCTTCACCGCGCGCGGTGCAGTGCGGAGTAGACGACGGCGCTGGCAAAAGCAATCGTTCGAGCCCGCGGGCGTTGTCTTTCCACGGCCCTTGGCCTATGTGCTCCGCTCGTAAGGCGAACCATGGACACCGACGCCCCCGCGAGCTCTTCCGCAGTCGGAGAGGCGAAGTTTGTCCGTGACTGATGCCGCACACTTCCGCGAAACGACGGAGTGCCGGGTCTGCGGTTCGAGCCGTCTCGCACCGGTGATCGACCTGGGCCGGCAAGCGCTGACGGGCGTGTTTCCTCGCGCGCGAGGGGTGAGCGTCACCCAAGGGCCGCTCGAGGTGGTGAAGTGCGTGGACGACTGCGGCCTCCTGCAGCTCCGGCACACCTACGAGCCCACCGAGATGTACGGCGCCGAATACGGGTATCGCTCGGCGCTCAACCGCTCGATGGTGGAACATCTCGCGGCCAAGGTGAAGTCGCTCCTGGCGATCGCCCCGGTCGGGGCGGGCGACGTCGTGGTGGACATCGGGAGCAACGATGGAACGACGCTCGCAGAGTACCCCGCGACGGCGACCCTCATTGGCATCGATCCCTCCGCGGCCAAGTTCGCCAGGTACTACAAGCCGCACATCCAGATCGTCCCGGAGTTCTTCTCGGCCGCGCAGCTTCTCCGCGCCAGCGGGGGGCGGCGGGCGAAGATCATCATGTCGCTCGCCATGTTCTACGATCTCAATCGCCCACTCGACTTCGTTCGCGACGTGCACGAATCGCTGGCCGACGGCGGCCTCTGGCATTTCGAGCAGAGCTACCTCCCTTCGATGCTCGCAGCGAACTCCTACGATACGATTTGCCATGAGCACATCGAGTATTACACGCTCAAGCAGATCCGATGGATGCTGGACCGGTTCGGTTTCGCGATTCGAGACGTCACCTTGAACGACATCAACGGCGGGAGCTTCGCCGTGACTGCCGTCAAGTCCAGCCTGGGCGCGGCGTCGCACGCCCCGGTGGTGGAGGAGATGCTCGCGGAGGAGCGTCGGCTGGGAATCGATACGCTCGCCCCCTACGAACGATTCGCCGAGTCGGTACGAAAGCATCGTGACGAGCTGCGAGCGCTCCTCCTCGGACTGAAGAAGCAAGGAAAGACCATCTTCGGCCTGGGAGCGTCGACCAAGGGGAACGTCCTGCTTCAGTACTGCGGCATCGATGCCGATCTGCTCCCGTGCATAGCCGAAGTGAACGAGGACAAGTTTGGCTGCTTCACCCCGGGGACCGAGATCCCGATCGTGTCGGAGGCAGAGGCGAGCGCACGCAACCCGGACGTTTATCTGGTGCTGCCCTGGCATTTCAGGAGGAACATTCTGGCGCGCGCAGCTCCCCTCTTTGCGCGCGGCGCCAAGCTGCTCTTCCCCCTGCCGAAGATCGACCTCGTCTCGTCACCCTGAAGCGTCATGACGTGCACGCTGGTGGTCGGCGATCGGGGACAGGATGGCCGCATCCTCTTCGAGCAGCGCGCGAAGGCCGGCTCCGTCGTGGGGATCGACGTGGGCGGGCTCCGGACGGCCGGCCCGCTCCGGCTCGACCTCCCGGCCGCAGTCGACCTTCAGAACGACGCGCACGTCGCGGAGCTGTGCGCGCGCGTCGTCCCCGACGAGGTCTACTACCTCGCGGCGCGACACCATTCCTCGGAGGAACACCCGGACGAAGCCTCCGAGCTGCGGGAATGCACCAAGGTCCACCTGCTGGGCTTCGTCAACGTCCTCGATGGGCTCCGCAGACACGCCCCCGGGTGCCGCGTCTTCTATGCCTCGTCGTCCCATACCTTCGGCCAACCCACCCGTGCGACGCAGGACGAATCGACCCCTTTCTCCCCGCGCAACCCGTACGCGGTGACGAAGGTGGCCGGGGTTCATACCTGCAGGCTCTATCGGGAGCGCTACGGGATGCACGTGTCGGTGGGCATCCTCTACAACCACGAGTCGCCGCTCCGCGGGCCGCGGTTCGTCTCCCAGCGAATCGCGCGCGGGGCGCGTCAGGCAGCGAGCGACCCGGCGTTTCGCTTGAAGCTGGGTTCGCTGTCCGCCGTGGTCGACTGGGGCTACGCGCCCGATTACGTGGATGCCATGGTGCGCATCGTCGCGGATCCTCGCCCGGACGACTACGTGATTGCGACCGGCCAGCCGCACACGGTGCGCGACTTCGTCGAGGCGGCGTTCGGTTTCATGGGCCTCGACTGGCGCGCTCACGTCGAGGAGAGTCCGGCGGTCGCAGCGACCCCGCAGGGGACGCTGGTCGGAGACTCGTCGAAGCTCCGTACCCGCACCGGGTGGGCGCCCACGGTGAGCTTCGAGGAGATGGTTCGGATCCTGGTCGCGGCCACGGGCTGAAGCCCGGGCGAATCAGGACGGGTGCGCGCCGTTGCTGGGCCGCGCCTCCGGCTTGGTCACCGGCCGGGGGTGGCGCTCACGGCGGCTCGTGTGGAGAACGTACTCGCGGTACGCCTCCTTGGCGATCATCCGGCAAAGCTCCAGACCGGTCTTGAAGTTCTGCGCCTTGCGGACGCCGCCCAGCCGGCGTGGCTCGTCGGAAGGGATCTCGGCGATCTTGAAGCCATGGCGTGAGAACTGGATGGACCCCTGCGTGGGAAAGCAGAGTCCCGGGCTGTCCATGTCGAGCTCGAGAAAGGCGTCCTTGCGGTACGCGCGGTAGCCCATCATCGCGTCATCGAAGGAGCCGCGAAAAAGAAGGTTGATGAGTCGCGTGAATCCCCAGTTACCGAGACGCGTGACCGGGGTGTCGTCGTAGCTCGTCGCCCCCTTCATGTACCGGGAGGCGATGACCAGATCGTATCCTTCGTGGATCTTCTGCACGAGAAGCGGAATGGTCTCCGCCTTGCAGTTTCCGTCCCCCATGAACTCGATGATGATGTCCCCTTGGGCGATGGCGATGAGCTCGCGCATTCCACGCCCGTATCCGCGCTCCTTCTGCCGCAGGACCTTGAAGCCGTGGCTCTCGCAGTATTCGATGGTCCCGTCAGTGGAGCCTCCGTCGACGACGATGATCTCGTCGACCCATTCGCGCCGGACCTGAGGGAGAACCTGCTGGATGGCCTCGATCTCGTCGAGGACAAGGACGGCGAGCGTTGATTTCACTCCGATTTCCCCAGGGGCTGCGTCGAGAAAATGTTCACGACCCTACTCCGCGGCGTGGGCGCTGTCTACGAGCGATTCCCCATCGAACCGCGGGCGCGGGCGATCATGGCGGCGAGGTCACTCTTCGCGAGCGGCGTCGCGTCGTCCTCCGCGCGCCCGGCCAGCAGCTCGACCGCGTCCTCCGCGGCCCGCACCACGGCGACTCCGTCGGCGCGCACCGCGGCCTCGCCTGGAGCCAGCGCCCTCGGGAAGTCGCGCGTGGCTCGAGCTTTCGTCACCACGACGATCTCCTCGCCGATCTCCGTCCAGGTGCCCGGCCAGGGCGCCGCCGCTCGCACGCGCCGCTCGATGCGCGCCGCAGGCCACGACCAGCGGATGGCCAGGTCCTCTTCCGTCGGTCGCGGCGCCGACGTCGCGGCGCTCTCGTCCTGCGCGGTCTCCGGGAGCGCTCGCCCCGACGCGGTTGCGTTCACCACCTCGCGTAGCAGCGCGAGGCTCGGACGGTCGAGCGCCCTGGCGAGCGCCCAGGCGTCCCAGCGCGGGTCGATGCGCAGAGTGCGCTGAGCGAGGATCGCCCCCGTGTCGTACTGCTCCTCCAGACGGTGCGCCGTCACGCCCGTCGTCTCGTCGCCTGCGTCGATGGCCCAGAAGTACGGGTCCGGGCCGCGGTGGCGAGGAAGGAGCGAGGGGTGGACGCCGACGGCCGGGGCCAGGGCGAGGATGCGTGGGGGAATGGGCTTGGTCCAGAACCAGCTGACGATGAGCTGCGGATCGGCCTCACGAACGCGCTGGAACGTCGCGTCGGAGGCGAGATCCGGCGCGCGCTGGGTCCGGCCCGCGCCCAGGCGCCGGGTCACGCGCCGCTCTCCGATGCCGCCGACGAGACCGGCATACACCAGCTCGTGACCGTCGCCGGCGAGGAGCACCGCGGCCAGCGGCAGACCGAAGAATGCGATGCGCATGCCGGATGCCGTCCGCGTCCTGGATCGTCGCGACCCCTCGACGTCTCGCCTGCGAGCGTCTCGACTCAGGTCGGCGTCGCGGTGGCGACCATGACTCCTCCCGGGGAGGGCTCCTCCCCCGACTGCCGGAGGAGCGCCGTGCGCACGGCGTGCTCGCACAGCTGCCAGAGCTGCGCCCGATCCGTCACCCGCCCGAGAAACCCGATGGGGATGCGGAACCCACCCTTGTCGCGCCGTCCTCCGCCGTAGGGTCGCCCCTTCTCGTCGGCGCCGAAGGCCTGCTCCAGCCACACCGGCGGGTCCACGCTGGGCGAGTGCGTGCGCAGCGACCCCTCGATGAACTTGTCGCCCACCACGCCGTAGACGACGCAGGTGTCGATGTCCTCGCGCCGCACCAGGAAGTCGGCCGCCTGGGCAATGGTGTCGCGCTCGGCCTCGCTGACGAAGCCCACCCCCGCCGTGGCGAAGTTCCGTCGCACCACCATCGCCGAGAGGGCCCGCGCGATGACGTCCATCGCCGTCGGGGCGATGAGGCGCCGCGAAAGATCCTCCAGCAGATCGCGATCGCACAGCTCGGCGATCTGTCCCGCCGCGCGGAAGTCGGCGGCGCGCGCCAGCATGAAGTCGTCGGTGTCGGTGGCCAGTCCGTGCATCAGCGCGGTGGCGATACGCCGGTCTTCTTCGACGTCCGGATCGAGCGCGGTGAGCTCTTGCAGGTACTCGACGAAGATGGTGGCCGTCGCCCCCACGTCGAACCGAAGGTCGACGAAGCGCGCCCTCGGCGGCGATACCGCGCGGTGGTGATCGACCACGGTCAGCACTTCGTAGTCGCCGGCGTCGAGGAGATCCGAGTCCACCTCGTGGGCGTCGACCAGCGCGAGGAAGTCGACCTTCCCCACCTCCTGCACGGTCTTGATCTTCCGGAGCTCCAGGCCCAGAAGCTTGACCAGCGCCCGGTTCTCGCGGTGGCTGACCTCCTGGCAGTAGCCCACCGTGGTCTGGGCGACGCCCATGCGCTGGGCGATGTGGGCCTGGGTAATGGCGCACGCGATCCCGTCGGGATCGGGGTGACCGCGCAGCGCGATCAGGATGTGCTTGCCCTTGGCCTCGGCCAGCGTTTCGGCGAATGCGTGTGCGCGCGGCTCCGATGCCCCGCCCGCGAGCGGCAGCCTTCGGACCGGTTCGGTCATCATCGTGGGGGGAATTGTGGACACGATTTGCCCGACAAATCCAGGGCCGGTCACCCCGGAGCGGCCACCGTCCCCCTGGCCGGAGGGGTGACGCACGGACGGTGCCAACCGACGCAGACTCGCGAAAGAGCGAAGGAAAAATGGTAACGTGGGGGCTCTCGATGCACTCCTGGCGGCCGGCGTCACGGTTCGCGTTGGCGCGCCTGTTGCGGTCGCTGATGGTCCCCCTCGCGCTGGCCCTGCCGCCGCTCCTCTGGGTGGCCGACGCCACGAAGCGAGCCTCCCTCACGCCGCTCGGACGCGACCAGGGCATCTTCCAGTACGTCGGCTGGGCCCTCTCCCGCGGCGATCGGGATTACAGCGACATTCGCGACGTCAACGGTCCGTTGACCCACCTCGTGCACCGGGTGCTCCTCGCGCTCGGCGGGGCGGACGAGCACCGCTTCCGGGTCCTCGATCTGATGGTCACCGGGGGGACCTTCGCCCTGGTGGGCGCGTGCCTTCCCGGTCTCCACCCGACGTTCGCGCGTCGCTCGCCCGATGCGGTCGAGCGCATCGCCTGGGCTCTCGCCGCCTGGGTGGTCCTGAGCGGGCAGTACCTCCTCTACGGATACTGGGACACCGCGCAGCGGGAGAGCTTCTTCGACTGGTTCCTCCTTCCGAGCGTCGCGCTCCAGCTCGTGGCTCAGCGCGCGCTCCTCCGGGGGAAAGGGCTGCCCCTGCTCGGCCTGGTCGGCGCGCTGAGCGTCATCCCGTGGTTCGGCAAGCCCACCTACGTGCTCTTCACGCTGGCCCAGCTCGTGGCCATCGCCCTCGACGACGATCTCGCGGTCCCTCGGCGCAAGGCGCTCGGCGTCTTCGTGGCGGGAGGCGCCGCCGGAGCCGCATCGCAGCTGGCGGTCCTGGTCGCGACCGGAGACGCCCTCGCCTGCGCCCGCATCCAGCTCTTCGACGTGCCGTCGATGTACCGCTTCATCTGGCCGCGGGCCGCGTCGGACCTTCTGTCCAACGCCTGGGACGCCTCCCAGACCATTTACGGGATGGTGGGGGCGGTGGTGCTGCTGGCGCTGGTCCTGCTGGGTGAGATGCCGCGACGCACCGTCGCCGTCGCCCTTCTTCCGGTGTGCGCGGTGGGCAGCGTCCTCGCCCAGGCCAAGGGGTTTCCCTATCACTTTCACCCGGTCACGGCCGGCGTGCATCTGCAATGGCTGGTCTTCGCGGCGTGGCTCTCCGAGCGGACGCGCGTCGCGCAGCGGCGCCTGGCCCTCCTCCGCCTGGTGCCCATCGCCTTCGCCGTCGTGGTCGCCCTCCGCGTGGCCACCTCGATGGAGGACTCTCCCTACATCCGCGCGGTCTGGTTGCTGTGGGGCGCGACGACGCCCGAGGAGCGCCAGACTCGCCAGTACTTCGCGCACTTTCCGGAGCTGGATTATTTCCCCTTCGAGCTACGGGAGACCGCCGCCTACCTGCGCGAGCACACCGCACCCACCGACCGGGTGCAGCTCTACGGCATGGACCCCTACGTCCTCTTTCTCGCGCGGCGCCTCTCCGCCACGCCCTACATCTACGCCTACGATCTCGACGCCGACGCGGCCATCGGCGGCGGGACGGGCGGTCGGCCCGACAAGGCGCAGGCCGACCACATCCAGGCGCTGCGCGATGCGCACGAGGCCGATCTCCAGGCGCGCCTCGGTGCGCGCCCTCCGGCGGCCTTCGTGTTCATGGACAAGGCGCCGCTCCTCAGCGAGGACAGCGCGTGGGACGATTTCCAGAGTCATTGCTCGGCGACGGCCTCGTGGGTCCGGGCGGGCTATCGTGAGACGGCGCTGTTTGGCCACGATCACGTGTGGTTACGGAAGGATCTGGCACCGGCCGAGCTCGAGCCGAACGACGAGGGCCCACCGCGGGGGGCGCCTTGAGCTAGATTGTCGGCCTTCCGAGGCATTTCCATGGACGACATCAACGGTACCGCGATAGCCCCTGCCGGCTCCGCATCCTCCGCGAACGGCTCCGCCACGGGCAACGGTTCGGCACCGGCGAACGGCTCCGCCACCGCCTCGATCCTCCCTGCCCCACCCTGGGTCGCTCCGGGTGGGAGCGCGGAGGCGCCCGACCTTCGCGCCAGCGCCCTCTACCTCAATCGCGAGCTCTCGTGGCTCGAGTTCAACGCGCGGGTCATGGCCGAAGCCGACAGCGAGGCCGTGCCGCTGCTGGAGCGCTTGAAGTACCACGCCATCGTGGCCAGCAACCTGGACGAGTTCTTCATGGTCCGCGTGGCGGGACTCAAGCAGCAGCTCACCGGCGAGGTCGACGAGATGGGGCCGGACGGGATGACGGTCGGCGAGCAGCTGTCCGCCATCTCCGCGCGCGTGCACGAGCTGGTGGCGAGGCAGTCGCACGGCCTGGCCGCCTTGCTGCCCAAGCTGGCCGAGGCGGGGATCGTCTTCGTCAAGCCCAGCGAGCTCTCGCAGCAAGCGCAGACCGACATCGACGCGCGCTTCCACAACGAGGTCTTCCCCATCCTCACGCCCATCGCCATCGATCCGGGCCATCCCTTCCCGCAGGTACGCAACAAGAGCCTGAACCTCGGCGTCATGTTCCAGCGGGAGGGGACGACCGAGCACGGGTTCGGGGTGGTGCAGGTCCCGTCGATGCTGCCGCGCCTCTACCCCGTGGTGGGGGTGAAGACTCCGGCCGGTCTGCCCGCCACGCGCGCCTTCGTTCTCCTCGAGGATCTCCTGGCCCGCCACGTGGGGACCATCTTCCCGGGCGCACGGATGGAGGGGCTCTACGTCTTTCGCGTGACGCGCAACTTCGACATCGAGGTCGACGAGGAAGAGGCCGAGGACCTGCTCCAGTCCATCCAGCAGGAGCTCCGGCGGCGCGAGCGCGGCAACGCCGTGCGGCTGGAGGTCTCCGGGGACGCGCCGGCGGGATCGCTGGCCAAGCTGGTGAAGGCCTTCAAGCTGGACCCCGAAAAGGATGTGTACCTGGTCGGCGGGATGCTCAACGCCGCCGACCTGATGAGCATCACCCGCGCCGACGAGCGCGCCCTGCGCGACGAGTCCTTCCAGCCGCACGCCGTCCCGCCGCTGCGCGAGGCGGACGACATCTTCGCCGTTCTGCGGGAGCAGGACGTGCTGCTTCACCACCCCTACGAGTCGTTCGACGGCGTGCTCGAGCTCATCGCCCGCGCCGCGGACGACCCCGACGTCCTCGCCATCAAGCAGACGCTCTACCGCGCCGGCGGCGACTCCCCCATCGTGAAGGCGCTCGTCCGCGCGGCGGAGAGCGGCAAGCAGGTCACCGCCATCGTCGAGCTGAAGGCGCGCTTCGACGAGGAGTCGAACATCGTATGGGCGCGCATGCTGGAGCACTCCGGCGCGCACGTGGTCTACGGTCTCCTCGGGTTGAAGACCCACGCCAAGTGCCTTCTCATCGTGCGCCGCGAGAAGGGCAAGCTCCGGCGGTACGCGCACCTGGCGACCGGCAACTACAACCCCACCACCGCGCGCCTCTACACCGACTTCTCGTTCTTCACTGCCCGACCGGACATCTGCGAGGACGTCTCGAGTCTCTTCAACCTGCTCACCGGCTACTCGGCTCCTCCCAAGTGGAACAAGCTCATCGTCGCTCCGCTCGGGCTGCACGAGGCGGTGCTGGGGCTCGTCGCGCGCGAGGCCGAGCATGCCCGGGCAGGGCGGCCGGCGCGCATCGTGGCGAAGATGAATGCGCTGGTGGACGCCGACGTGGTCGAGGCCCTTTACCGGGCGTCGCAGGCGGGCGTCCCCATCACGCTGCTGGTGCGCGGCGTCTGCTGCCTGCGCCCCGGGGTGCCCAAGGTGAGCGAGACCATCGAGGTGCGCGCGGTCATCGATCGCTTCCTCGAGCACGGGCGGGTCTTTCACTTCTCCAACGGCGGCAAGGACGAGGTGTACATCGGCAGCGCGGACTGGATGCCGCGTAACTTCCACCGCCGCGTCGAAGCCATGATCCCGGTGGAAGACGCGACGCTCCGCTCGCGGCTGATGGACATTCTCCAGCTCCAGCTCACCGACAACGTGAAGGCGTGGTCGCTGCGCGCGGACGGCAAGTACGAGCGCGTGCAGGCCAAGCCGGGCGCGGCGCTGGTGCGGTCGCAGTCGAAGTTCGTGGAGATGACGCGCGACCGCGTGCGATCGGCCGAGGCGGCGGCGACCACCGGGCGATTCTCGCTCAGCACGCTGACCCGGCCCAAGGTCGACACGCACCTCACCGAGGGGCGCCGTTCCCGTCGCGAGCCGCGGGAGCTCAAGAAGAACACCCCGTAATCCTTCCCGATGCCCGCCGAGCGCCGCGTCCTCTATCCGCCCCTCGAGCCGTATCGTACCGGGCGCCTTCGCGTCTCGGACATCCACGAGCTCTACTTCGAGGAGAGCGGCAACCCGCTGGGAAAGCCCGTCGTCTTTCTCCACGGCGGCCCCGGCTTCGGCTCCGATCCGGGGCACCGCCGCTTCTTCGATCCCCGCGCGTACCGCATCGTCGTCTTCGACCAGCGGGGGTGCGGCAAGAGCACGCCTCACGCCTCGCTGATCGACAACACCACCTGGCACCTGGTCTCGGATCTGGAGACGCTGCGCGCTCACCTCGGCATCGAGCGCTGGCAGGTCTTCGGCGGATCGTGGGGGAGCACGCTGGCCATCGCCTATGCCGAGACCCACCCGCAGCGCGTGACGGAGCTGATCCTGCGCGGCATCTTCCTGGTCCGCCAGAGCGAGATCGACTGGTTTTACCAGCGCGGGGCGAGCGCGCTCTATCCCGACGCCTGGGAGAAATACCTGGAGCCCATCCCGGAGGAGGAGCGGGGTGACCTCCTTCGCGCGTTTCACCGGCGGCTGACGCACGACGATCCGGCCATGCGCATGCGCGCCGCGAGGGCGTGGAGCGTCTGGGAGGGCTCGACGAGCTGCCTTACCCCGAACCGTGCGCTCATCGACAAGACCGCGGGGGACGAGTTCGCCATCGCCTTCGCGCGCATCGAGTGCCACTACTTCGTGAACACCGCGTGGATCGACGAGGAGCGGGACCTCGTGCGCAACGTCGCCAAGATCCGGTCCATCCCCGCGGTCATCGTGCAGGGCCGCTACGACGTGGTGTGCCCGATGGAGACGGCGTGGGCGCTCCACCGGGCCTGGCCGGAGGCCGATCTACGCGTCGTGGACGACGCCGGGCATTCCGCGACGGAGCCCGGCAACATGCACGAGCTGGTCGAGGCGACGGATCGGTTCCGGGAACCATCGTGGTGACGATTCAGGACGCGGACGGCATTCGCCGCCGCTAGGAGCCCGTCGGGCAAAAGCCCGACGGCCTCCGTCGTGACGATTCAGGACGCGGACGGCGTTCGCCGCCGCTAGGCTCTCCTCTTGTCCTCGCCCCGCGCGGTCGTCATCCCGTTCGGCGTCCCCGCCGAGGGGCGCGGGCTCGGGCTTGGTCTGGCCGCGCTGCTGCACGCCTGCCTTTGCCTCGACGGGGGCGAGGTGGCCATCGCCCAGCTCCATGCGCGGCGTGACGACGCGCCCGACGGCGCGCCTCCCGCTCCGGTCGAAGCGTTCCTGCCGCCTGCCGCGTGGAGGGACCTCGCCGGACGTGGCGACACGCCGAGCGGCGTCGCCCTGGTGGTCACGGGGGCCTTCGAGCCGCCCCTCGACGGGCACGGGACCCTCCAGCTCCTGGCCTTCGACGCGCGGGACGGCAAGGAGCGCGCGCGCATCGACGCGCCTCTCGAGGGGGCGCGGGCCGGCGCCTCGCTGGTGGGCGCTTTCGAGCAGATGGGGGCCCGTCTCGGCAGCGAGATCGGCGCGCTCGGCAGGGTCGGGGATCTGGAGTGGGAGGCGCTGGAGAGCGTGCTGCGGGCGGAGCGCTGCGTCCTTCACGATCCGCTGCGGGGGGGGCCGCACGACCGCCTGGCCGCCATGCTTCATCTCGGCCGCGCCATCGGGGACGCACCGGCCGCGCGCTATCCGGCAGAGCGCCTGGCGTCGATCGCGCTGGAGGCGGCGATGGCCTCCACGCTCGACCCCAGTCTGGCCGCCGCGGCGGCGCGGGCGCTGTCGCGCGCCGTCGACGATGCGCCGGCGCACGTGGGGCTCATCGAGGCTCTGGCGGCGCTCGAGGTGCGCCTCGGCCAGGGCCTGGCCGCCGAGCGACGGCTCAACGCGGCGCTCGTGCTGGCACCGGAGCGCGTCAGGCTCCACGTGCTCCTGGCGCAGGCGCTGCGCGCACAAGGGCGCCTCGACGCCGCGCTGGCGGCGCTCCAGTCCGCCCAGGAGGGGGCGCGGAGCGATCCGGGGCTGGTGACCGAACGGGGCGCCGTCCTCGCTGCCCGCGGCGACATCCAGGGCGCGCGGGCGGCCTGGCGCCAGGCGCTGGAGCACGATCCCGTCCATCCGGTGGCGTTCACCGGCCTGGCCGTGCTCGCGCTTCGCCACGGGGACGCGCAGACCGGGCAGTGGCTGGTCGACGCCGCCCTGGCCTCGAATCGCGCGCACCCCGAGGTCCTGCGGCGGGCGGTCGAGCTCGTCCTGGCCACCGAAGCGGAGGGGATCGCTCGCGCGTCGCGTGTCCTTCTCCTCAGCCGACGCGTGCTGGAGGCGATTCCCGACCAGCCCTGGGCGTCGCTCGAGCTGGCCAAGTCGCAGGCGGTGCTGGGCGAGGTCCGCGAAGCGCGCTCGCGGCTCGCGACCCTCGAGCAGAACGCACCGGGCTCGGCGCCGGCGGCGGAGGCGCAGATCGCCCGGCTGGCCATGGACGATCCCGCGACCCACCTGGAGGTGC
>Ga0302324_100015993_pt1 | contig 14997 bp, 19 predicted proteins | sample Palsa_T0_1_FD_201949 | JGI IMG/M metagenome (GOLD analysis project Ga0302324, IMG submission 201949) | Peat permafrost microbial communities from Stordalen Mire near Abisko, Sweden - Palsa_T0_1 | ecosystem: Environmental > Terrestrial > Soil > Palsa > Peat permafrost | place: Sweden: Abisko...
CTGCTTCTTATTCTAAGGTTATATATATATATATAAACCACTTACAGGGACCATGACCTCTGATATCCCAGGGACCACCGTAAAATCATGGTCCCTGACAGCAAGAGTCATGGTCCCTGACGCAAACCGTTGACGGCGATGGGCATAGACACCTCAGGGACCAAGGGACCAAGGGACCAACACAAAGCACGAACTGCACAAGACTTTTTTACTTACGTCGCAGCTACTTCTGCAAGCAGCTGCACCGAAAGCAAGGAAAGTAGTCCAGTTGCCAGCGTACGAAACACTTAGGGGTAGGCCGTACATTTTCACTGGAATGAAGTTTCTGGTTACCGCGCGATCCGAAATTCACGCAAAAACGGTTTTGGTCACAGTAACGATTGGGAATTTTTTGGAAACTCTTGGGAGTTTTGAATGCGAAAGCCACTCGAAGAACTACAGCGAAGGCTCACTGAGGAAGAGCGCCTACTCCGCCTCAGGGATGAGCACCCGACTTTCGAAGCGGGGGAACCTCCGCGTCCCGAGGGACTGCACCGCAAACTCCGCCGCCGATGGAATGAACTCGCTACCAAACTTCTGGAGAAGGGCTGGTTGGCACGCACCGATGGTGAGGCTCTTCTCGCAATGTGTGAAGCACGTGTCAACGGAGATGACACCGAAGCAATGCGCCTGCTGCAGATTTTCAAGAAGCGAGGCAAGGTTCCACTTCCCGAAGTTCCCGTGAAGCAACCAGTTGTTTCAATCGCTGTCGAACCGCTGAATATAACCGAGGTTGCGAACACGTATGCGGCCGATGTTCTGTCCGGGAAGATAGTTGCGTGCGAACTCGTCAAGAGTTCGTGTTCACGCTTAATAACCGACCTATCAAATCCCGCATTCACGTTCGACACGGTCGCCGCACAGAAAGTAGGGGATTACATTGCGGGTCTGGGTCTTGTGCTCCTGCCCTGGCAGTGCTTCATCATTGCGAACCTATTTGGTTTCCTAAAACCGAACGGGCTGCGCCGCTTTCAACTGGTTCACGTGGAAGTCGCCAAAAAGAACGGTAAATCGTCGCTGCTGGCTGCCATCGGTCTTTACCTTACAGATCCAGAAGGTGATGGTGAACCGGAAGCAGAGACATACGTCGCGGCAACGACCCGGTTCCAATCACAGGACATCGTGTTCAAAATCGCGCTGCGCTTCCGCGCCGATAATGAAGAGATGTCGCTGCGGTCGGAGGCATACCGAGCAAGCATCGCGTTCGGTGACAGCGTCTTCATGCCACTCGCTGCCAATCCTGAAAAGTTGCAGGGTAAGAATATGAGTGGCGGCATCCTGGATGAGTTGCAAAATCACCCTTCACCTGACCTGTATCACACGTTTACGACGTCAACCGCGTCGAGGAAGCAACCGCTCATCTTCAGTATCGGCACGGCCGGAAATCAGCGCGAAGGCAATGTCGCCTGGGGCGTGAGGCAACACGCGCTGAGCGTCCTTGATGGAACCGTGAAAGATGACTCGTTCTTTTGTTACATCGCAACGCTCGATGAGGACGACCGATGGAATGACGAGAACGTTTGGATTAAAGCAAACCCGTCACTCGGCGTTTTAGTGCAAACCGACAACCTGCGTCAGATGGCGGAACGCGCCAAAGCGCTGCCGTCAGGGAAGCAAGCATTCTGTCAGTACAACGTAAACCGGTGGGCAAAAACCTCCTACTCAGCTTGGATAAATCCGAGTGACTTAGAAAAACCAGGCGTCGCCTACGTGCTGGAGAGTGAGCGCAAACTTCCAATCACAGAGCGTCTCGCGGCTGTCGAAAAACGTTTGGATGGGAAGCAACCGTTCATTGGCATCGACATCGCACCAGTGAACGACCTTTCCGTGTTGGCGATGTTATTTCCGCCACAAGAACCGCCGCCCGGAGAAAAGTTTGTGCGTGAAGGTGTGTTTGAGTGTTTGTTTCGCGTGTGGTGTCCTGAGGATGACATCGAGCGGCGCTCGAAGGAACACAGGGTGCCTTACAGAGATTGGGCTGACCAAGGGCTCATCATTCCAACACCGGGCGATACCACGTCGATGGAAATCATTGAACGCGACATAGTAGAACTCCGCAAACGATTTTGGTCTGAGAATATCTCGTTCGACATCGCATTCATGCGCGACCTAGCGGGACGACTTGAAAACGGGCACGGAATACCGATGATACAGGTGTCACAGGGTTTCAAACTGTCGGGAGCAATCTTGCGTGTGGAGAAGTTGATTAAGGAGCAGCGTGTTTGTTTTCACGGTCATCCGCTTGCGAACTGGTGCATATCGAACGTCGTTCTATCCGCCGGGGTAAGAGATTTTCGTTTAGACAAGGCACGGAGCAGGGAAAAAATTGACGCCGCATCAGCACTCTGCACCGCAGTTGATGGGTTTCTAGTCCACGAGCAAAACAGTTTACGTCACGACGGAAACATCACGTCCTTCTAGGAGGCAACATGAAACTCGAAAAGATTTACCGAGTCACAGTCAACTATGAACCCTTCATCAAAGCGACCAGCTTGAAGCAAGCACGCACACGAGCAAGAGCGACTGTCAGAGTTAAAGTCGAGCGTGCGAGACGCAAACTCTACTAATGCCTCGCCGCTTTTTGAAGGTGTGCAACGAACCTGGGTGTAGTGCGTACACACGAAGTGCTGGGGGTTATTGCGACGCGCATCAAAAAGATAATCAACTTACCCGCCAGCAATCCGACCGCGGTCATGCCTGGTATCACCTAGCGATTTGGCGCACCACGAAGCGGGCATTCCAAATGTCCCAACCCGAACGTGCGTGGGTCTGCCAGCATGTGGATGCAGATGGCTTGATGTGTGGGCAACCGGCAAGGATTTGCGACCACGTAACACCTTTCAGGGGCGATTGGTTCCTCTTCCTTGGAGGATTTAATTTTGAAAATTTACAAGGGATGTGCCAAACACACCATAACCAAAAAACGATCAGTGAGGGTCAACCCGTCGAAGAAAACGAGTACAGCGACTATGAATAGGTGTCGAAGACGTTAGTCGGGTGGATCGAGCGGCTAAAGTGAGGCAATGATGACTGAATCTAATCAAGAGGTAATCAATCGGCTGCAAGCGATGCGTGATGCCCGTAAAGCGAGTAAAGCTCCAACACCTGTGGCTCCAGCAATAGTAGCACCAGCAGTCGATGACGGCATCGACGCACGCCTTGACCGAAATGGTGGCGTTGTTTCTGTGACGAACATCGAGAATTTACCGTCAATCATAGAAATTATGGACGTGTGTGAACGAATCGGTGCCAGCGGACGAACTGTGGTCCTAACTTTTTTGGGACAGCCGTACCACCACGGGACGGGCGGCAATCCGCTCAATACAGCCGATGAGGTAGAGGCGGATGTGAAGATTGAGATTACCGCACCCATCGCTTTCGACGATGCACTTATGATTCGTTGGCACGAAGACCCGATGCCGAAACCAACCGCAGACCTAATCAACCGGCTGCTAACCACTTGTAAGAAGTGAGCTATTGTCCTATGATTGGGCTTCCAGAGCTCTTTTCCTGGTATTCGCCATTCCCTAAATAAACACCTTGTCAAGCTAAAAGTTTAGGTTATAATTGTCAGGTACAAGAAAACACTTGAATTCCTACTGGAAAAGTACTATTGGACTGGCGGTTTCCGACTGCGACAATGATTCCGGCAACTGTTTTAACAGGACATGCGTCCAAGAGCATGGGCCTAAATACTAACGCATACCGTGTAGTCCAAGATGTAACTCGGCCTAAATGATCACAGCAGTGGAAGCTGCTCAAGGTGCAACGGCGATGCGTCCGACAATAAAATTCGAAGAGAATCCCAGCCAATTTAAGGAATTGGTTCTGTACATTAGCCAGAAGTGTGCCAATGATCAAAAGTTTGACACGCTGAAACTTAGCAAGCTCCTATTCTTCTCAGATTTCCTCGCGTATGCTCACTTCGGGAAGCCCATTACCGGTTTTGAGTACATCAAGATGGAAAAGGGGCCAGCACCGAGGCGTATCCGTGAAATCAAACTGCAAATGGAAACAGAGAGATCGCTCGGACTACAGAAACTTCCGCTAAGGGATTGGAAACGCCCTGTAAATTTGCGCGACCCTGACTTGTCTCAATTCAGCGCCCCGCAAATATCTCTGGTGGATAATCTGATCGAAGCCCTCAAGGAAGCCGAATCCGAGGACGTATCGACATTTACCCATGATTGGCTCTGTTGGAAAATGACCCCCAGCCTAGGGCAAACTATTCCATACGAAATGGTTTTCTTGTCGCATGAAGAGCCGACTCCCGCCGACGTTGAACGCGGAAGGGCCGTCGCTCGGGAGCTTGGCTTGATTGAGCAACCCGTCACATAGGACGATTGTCGAAACTGAGCGATTTGCCAAGGCTTTTAAGGAGCTTACAATATCGCACCAGAGACTCGACGAAGCACTGACTGGCATACATCATGCCCTGTGCGTTAATCCAGATAAGTGTCCCCGGATAGAAGGCACAAAACTATCTCTCATCAAGACTCAACCCTTTAGCGACACACCGCCGCTTCGAATCTTCTTTACCTATAACGAAAATGAAGTTCATCTCCAGCACGTAGAAAAGATCGGTGGACAATCGGTACCTCAAAACGCAGCAGCCGCGAAGTAGGAATTGGTACGTTCGGTAAGCATCATTAAATCGGATTCGAGCCCCCCTGTTTCTACGCGGTTCCTGGCGGGATCTGGCAGCCGTAAACGCGGGCAGTGTCCCTGATTCGGGCCTTTATTTCTATTCGTAGTTGCCATCCCAAGCTCTATGGCAGGCGCGCCGCGTTAGAGTCAGCGTCATAGTAAATGGCAGCGACAGACGACCGGGGCAGAAAAATTCCCTTCTTGTCTTCAGGTGCTTGCAAAACGTAGAAACCCGAATCGCCCTCGTCGAGAAGCCAGAATTTGTCCTTCACTGCTCCGTCAAATTGGGGAAGTGCCCGAAAACTGAAACACCACCGCCACGGGTTTGCCGCCACCGAAACGCGGAGGAATCTTTTCAAATAGAAAAAGCCCAAAGCAAATGGGAACAACCGCCAGATCGGCGGTGAGGAGGAGCCAATTAACATCGCGAAACGTGGTCACCAGTTTGAAATTAGATTTTGTTGTTTCCGCCAATCCGGCGAAAAACAAAAACCAGAGGAATACGTGATCAAGAACACCCGCCCTCCACTGAAACCTTGCCTCCGCCCCGACGAATATGACGACCATTACCCAACATAAGATGGAAAACCAAATGTTCGGTACCTTCCTTGTGGTCAGTGGAATGACGACCACTGCGACCGAAACCACATACAACACGACCCGCCACTTGGCGAACACTGATGGCGCCTCAGCTAACATGAAGGTGGATAAATACGTCGATGTGAAGCGCACGGCCAACAAAAACAGTAGAATCTTGACAGAGAGCAGTCGTGGAGTGCCCGCTTGCTCCTTCCGTCGCGTCCCGAGACCGAATATTCCCTCCCACAACCAAAAAGCCGCTCCCGAAAATAACGCGACAAGTACGCCAGCCGAGACCACACGGACTCGAAAGAGACCGAAGTTCGTGATGCCGTGTTTGTAATTCGCAGCCGATACGACAAGGAATCCCAAGATATAGAAGATCACTAACAGGGCAGCGGCACCCTTCGCGAGGACTTCAAGTGGGTCCTTCAGAAGAGAAAAACGAAACGGGCCGTCTGTATGCGACTTAGCTTCTGAGGACTCGTCAGTCATCTGCACCGTCTCAAGGCTGAGAAGAAGTAGTCAGATTTAAAAAGGCTACAGCCACAGCGGCTTCGGGCCGTTTCATTTGCTCAAGCCCTCGCTTGCCGCGTTCCGCCTCAACCTCATCTAAACACTGCTGAATCACCGGACGTAGTGGGTCTATCTTCGGTAGATAGTCGAATCCTTCAGTCCGAACGGTAGTGGAATGAGCGAGTCGTTTGTTAATCGTCCAACACGGACTATCTACTGTCTTCCCGTTCCCGTAACGGTCTTTTAATTCGCCGAGTCGCGAAGGCTCAAAGTCGGGCAGCAGCGTCTTTAGTGTGATGCCGTCATTGTCGGGGTCAATCCCTCGTGAGAGAAGTATATCTACAAGGATGCGTGTGTGTAGAAGCAGGGATTCAACGATTGCATTCTGAATGGGACGCGAATAGGACGCAAGGGTATCCCTTCCGCATAGCTCAAGCGTCCTTTTGAACATGTCGACTTCGTAGCCGTACACCAGCCATTCGTTTGTCATCGCGATTCACCCCTATCCTACTAGCTCCCGACCCTCGCCCGGAGTAATCTCTCTTGCTCCTCGGCCTCCGTGCGCGATAGTCGCGATCCGTTGTAGGTGACATACTCAAAACTTCCTACGACAGCGATTAAACCGGACTGCTCCATCAACCTACTCGCGAACCCGCACGCAATGTCAGCCGCTTGCACAAAGAAAGATTTCTCAGACTCCAACTCCGAGTAAGGTCGAATGGGCATCTCGACCTTAGTGTCTGGGTCGAGGGATGGCGGCTTCAAATTGCCAAGGACACGCCGTCGCATGGCCTCGATAAGAGGAACGTACCCCGAATCGCCTTTGTCGAATGCGTGCGTGTCGAGAACGCGAGACATCATGCGCTGTCTAATTAGGTCCTGATTATAAACGGCCTCTTCAGGATCGACCTCCGTTAGGCATGAAAGTGCCTCATGAAATGCAGCAGCCGACTTCGCTGACAAGATTGTAGCTTTGGTCACCAGCGGTCTTACTTTTGTCGAAACTTTGTGAAGGTCGAAGGGATCGTCGTCCTCGTCATTGGTTACTGGATCCCAGCCGATGGAATAATTTCCATCGCTAAGAAACCGGCTCGCCTTCTGAATTCGTGACGCCACCGAGTCGTCTAAGATTCGTTGTGCTGTGTAGATGTTGGATCTCGTGTGCAGCCAAATAGCTCTTGGGTTCTTGGCGGCGACCTGCTGCTGAAGGTATGTTGCAGGGTCGTCCGTTCGAAGAATTTTGCTCGCGATGTTGTTAAAGCTTTGGCGATAAGGACGCGGATCTGTTATGTGAATGCGAACTTTCGATAGACCTTGCCAGATTCGTCCTTTCTGCTCGTTCGTTAGCGTTTGAAATCGTTCCCAAACAGCTTTTGACTTCACCTCCTCGAGAGGCAGCCCTCTCGAAAGCGGTTCGAACAGCTGCAGCGCTTGATAATACCAATCTAGCGGATGCCCGGGGATTACTTGCGCGTCAAACGAAATTCTTTGGTTGTCTGTCAGACGTGTGTCGGGCGCAGTATCGTCGTTAAACGATGCCGCCTCTGAGTCGCCAGACGTAATGATTCTTTGAGGCGGTTCGGTCTGGCGTGGGCCAGTAATGCCAGTGAGGTAGGCAATTTGAGACACTAGACAATCTCATTAACACAATCGACGAATCCGCATTCTAACACCTTCTGGGCGTGCAGTTTTCACCGGCAAATTTGCCAGCCTAATGGTTTACCATGGCCTTGGTTAATCCAGTGACTCTGGATGGTCAAGATGATGGTTCTACAGGGCAAAAAACCCACCAGAAGGCCGTTCCGGGTCGTTGAATTGGATAAGCCCAAAGGATCGGCACGTGGGTAAGAAAGGGAAGCTGGCAGAACAGGTTCTCGAGGTGATGGAGCGAGCCTTCCATGCCGGTCACGAGCTAGCCTTCCTTGACGCAATCGAATTCTGTTACCAAACCAAACGGATTCTTCCCGAATGGGCATTCAGCGAGCTCGCCCATCGTTCTCGCCAACAAGCAACCGGCAAATATAAACCCAAAAAGAAAATGGGTCCGCACTCTAAACCATGGGATGAGCAGGAACAAATTGTGAAGGATGCTGAATGCTACGCGGCTGTTAACGATTGGCGGGAAGCCCCGCTACGTGAACGGCAAGACTTCCTCAAGGCCGAAGCTGGCGTCAAGCACTACACGTTCCGACCCACTTTTGATGCCTTCGCCGCAGCCGGAAAGAAACTCCACCTGAGCCGCGAAGGTGCAATCAAGGCCTATTACCGCCATGATAAAAGAAGAAAGACCGGCTCTTACTACGTCAGCCTACTCTACGTACTCCCCGACGTAGTCGCCTATTTCACGTGTAATGAAGAACTTCTGAACTAGTAGCCGAGTCCTTCAGACTCGGGTAATTACCCAAATCTGCGTTTTTGCCAAACTGCCTCCAGATTTACATCTCACGGAGGAAAGTTGACATGGAAACCATTTTTCAGGAAGAAGTCGAAAACAATTGCGTTGCGTTACAGGTCGGTCTTGTCGGAACCGAGATTGATCATCCTCGGTTTGGTCTTGTGGAGGTCCTCGAAGAAAGTCCGAAGCTCTTGCGCGTCTCGGCTCGTGAGGCTGGCCACGAGTTTTGGATTCCGAAAAGTCCGAGCAAAAAATATCGGAGGTTAGCCCAGCGACTGGAAAAGCCTGAGAGAGCTGTGAATAACCACGTCACGCTCTTCAGCAGGCCCGGAACATTTTACCTAGTGAGCCACCGCTTTGAAAAAGCTCGCTTGCTAGACCTCGATGGCAACGAATTTCTGGTGGAGCGATCTGACATAAAACAATCTTCGAAAAAGTAGCCGAATCGCGAGCTCGATCTGCGACGGCGACTGAATCAAGGAGAAACACCATGTTAAAGGAAGTAGCTGATGTTGAAAGCATCGAGACGGTGCCGTTCGAAGTATCGGCGGTAGTCAGTCCCATTCTCGATGATCTACGCGAAAAGTTGGACGCAGTCGATCCGAAGAAACCCGGCCAGCAGCGATACGAAGCAGCCCGCGAGTTGGGCTGCGGTGCAGCCATCGCCAAGGGAGCGAAGTATCGGTCACTCTTGCCCGAGCAAATCTACGTTCCGAACACGGAGATTAGGCGGGCGAACGGCACGATTCGCATCCCTTATCTGAAGACGGCAATTCCCGAGGTTCCGTCAGATGTGGTGGTGAAGGCGGTTGTCTACATCCGGAAAGAGGGTGCCTGGGTGGGCCAACTGGAGGTGAAAAAGCTGGTTCTCTAACCGGTGGGGCCTGGGATTTATGCAAATTCTGGGCCCATCCCTCCGAAACCCTGTACAGAACTTACTAATGAGTATATGGTAACGAATCTAACAATGACCAAGGGCGGCGGCTATGCAGATGGCAGGCACGGAAAGGGGCGGCTCTTTCGACGGGGCCGCGTCTGGTGGATGCAGTATTACGCGCACGGTCAGCAGGTTCGCGAATCCTCGCACTCAGACAAGAAGGCCGTGGCCGAAAAGCTGCTGATGCGACGGCTGATTGAAGCCGAGGATGGCACAAGCCCGGTCAAACAGCGCCCCGTCGCCTATGAGGAGATGCGCGAACGGCTGGTCACAAAGCGCCGTCTCGATGGACTGGATGAAAAAGAAGCCGAAAGCGGACTGAGGTACCTCGACCAGTTCTTCGCAGGACTAAGACTCATTACCGACGAAAAAATTGATGAGTTCAAGCTGGCGCGTAAAGCCTCAGGCGTATCGAATGCCACCATTAACAGATCGCTAGCTGCGCTCCGGCAGATGTTCCAGCTGTCTGCCAAGCGAATAAAGAACCCACCGGAGATCAAGCTGCTTCCGGAGCCGCCCGCCCGAAAGGGCTTTCTGACGCGAGACCAATACACGCGGTTGTTGGTTGCCCTGCCCGAGCGTGTCCGTCCCATTTTCAAGTTTGGTTATCACACCGGAATGCGCCTCGGTGAATTGCAAAACCTTACGTGGTCGCGCATCGACATGCGGGCGAAGATGATTCGTCTTGAGGCTGAGGACACCAAGAGCGGCGAGGGTCGCGTGATTCCCTTCGGTAAATTTCCCGAACTGAACGAGCTGATGGTTCAGCTTCACCGACGGTCGGCCTCGGACTTCGTGTTTGCGCACACAGGATTCCGTAAGGCTTGGGCGCGAGCGTGCATTAGGGCTGGCCTGGGACGGATGCTCTGGGAGTGCAAAACCTGCCACGGTCGTATCGAGTCTGAGAAGCAGCCGCAGCACCCGGGGAAGAAAATGACGGTTCCGCGCTGCACGTGTGGTGCCTTGTGCCACTGGAAGTATGTGGGCTTGATATTTCACGACCTTCGACGAACCGCCATCCGTGATATGCGACGCGCCGGAATTGACGAATCGGTTGCGATGAAAATCTCCGGTCACAAGACCAACTACGTTTTCAAGCGCTACAACATCGTGAATACAGCCGACGTTGAGCAAGCGATGGAGCGGATGAACGAGTTCTATCAGATCGAGGACACGAAGCTGGAACCGTCCGGCGCACGCCCCAACTGAATTGCGACTTGAGGATAGATTGTCCCTTAGGATACTCTCGTTAAATTGTGAGACTCGTTCTCCCCACCTGGCAAACTGTGGTCAAGTGGACCCTGAGTGGTCTACTGGCAATCATCTTATCGGCAATCGGGAGTGGTGTTTGGCAATTACTCGGCTCGGGACTTCACACTGTTTCAAGGTGGGTGTTAGACCTCGCCTCGCTCGGTCTATCGAATTACAAAAATTGGGTATACCAGCAAGTTGCAGCTGATGATCAGACTTGGTTCGCCGTCGAAACGTTACTTTTAGTCACGATGATTTTTACGTTGGTAGCGGGTAGCGGCATTCTGTATTTTTTAAATAAGAACGACCAGGACCAAAGATTTTTTAAGAAACTCTTGGGCACACCACCAAACAACGAGCCTGCGGGTTCAGAGGAAGACTTAAAGAAACGGGCTGTAAACATGCTCAAGTCCTCGAAAAGATTTAGATTAAGTCTGTATTTTCTCTCATTTGCTTGTCTCTTTATTTATAGCGAGACCATGGTGTCGCTTGTCAGACGCCACTATGTTAGTTCTGCTGACGCACATTATCACCAAGTCCTGCACGTGGCATTACCATACCTCGACACGGCTGAACGATCTGAGGTTGAGTCGGAGTTTGCGCAGATAAGTAGCCGCTCTGATTACGTCAAGGTGCTGTCAAAGCTTGAGAAGCTATGCAATGACCACAGCCGATACGTTCCCGCGTTCGAGCCATGGTAATCCGGTGGCTGACAGTCGTCATTAGTCCACACCGAGGAAAGTGACCAATGCCGTAGCATCTCCGCATTGCAAGACACTTTGGTAATATGCTGGACCACATGATCAATCTTGAGCCTGACCCTGCACCAAAAATCGACCAGAAATCGTTACAGTCTCCGCAACGAAAATCTCGTTTGCAATTATGGGCAAGCGTTACCATTCCCGTGTTGACGGCAGTCCTGGCAATGGTTGGCGCTCTCGCCGCGACGATCGTCACTCAGCGCGAAAAGGCCGTTACCGAAAGCAAGATCGCGGACGCACTACGCCAGCGCGAAATTATTAACCAAATATTGGCAGAGTCGAAGGACACGCGCCTCGAATTGACAGAGACCCAAGCGAGAGTCGATGCGATACAGCACACGATGGACAGCGCGACGAAAAGCGGAAAGACTCCCCAGTATGGTCTTCTCAGCCCGACAGATCGACAGAGCTTGGACCAGATCAAAGCTGACCAGGCTCAACTACGAACGCGACTCTCAGGCCTCGAAACCGCGCTTATGACCACGCCTGACAAGGCTCTCGCAGTTCCGATGCTTAAGCAGCAACTCGACATTCTACAGGACCGAACGCATAGTGACCTGGATAGCATTCGGGGCGAAATTGGGAGGCTATTCACTCTGACTCAATGGTTCATCGGCCTAATGTTCACGATTGCGATCGGTGTGTTTGGACTAGCTCTCAGCAACATAAGACGTCCTAAAGGAAAGAGTGTTCTTGAGGAGTAGACTCGGTACATGGGGCCAGTATGGGTACAAACAAGCGTTTTGGGTGACAGTTACAAGGGATTTCCGCGAGGAGCAGCGGACTCATAATCCGTCGGTCCCAGGTTCGAATCCTGGCGGGCCCACTATTTGTTTTCAGGAAGTTGCAATGCTTCACCGTTCGGTTCGTTTGGCTCAGGTTGCGTATAGGTTGCAGAAAGTTGCGGCTGTATCGGCGCAATATCCAGCTTGTCCGCCCACGCGATGTCCGCGCCGGGAACCAAATGTCCGTAGGTGTCCACAGTTACTTGTATCGAGCTATGGCCCATTTGTTCCTTCACGTATGTAAGACTCGCACCCGACTGGATTAAGTGGGACGCGTAACTATGGCGCACTGCATGGAACGTTATATGGCGCAACCCGGCTGCTTCAACGCATGGAAGGAAATCACGGTGGTATACGTTGGTTCCGTCAAGAGGGCCTTCCGTTGCCGATGGGAACACTAGTCCTGGAACAAACTCTTTGCCTTTCTCGAAAGCTTTCACCGCCATCCCGTCTCGTAATTCTAGAAGGACTCGTCGAACTTCACGACTCATATCCACTCGTCGCCACTTGTGATTCTTGGGCGTCGTGAACCCCCCGTGAGTGAAGTTTCTGCGGACAAGGATGAAACGGTTCGAGTCATCCGCGTTCTCCCCGAACTGAATATCTTCCCATTTGAGGGCGAGTATTTCTCCCAATCGCAGTCCTGTGCGAAGGGCTGTAAGGAACATGGGGTAGCGAGCCGGAGAGTGTATCTTAGCGGCCTCTAGAAAGGCGGCAGCTTCGGTACGGGTAAGGAAGTCGACTCCCCGTTTGCGTGTGTTGCCGAACGCATATTTCCCCAGACGGGAAGCAGGGTTGCCCTTTATAAGTCCATCATCTACGGCTTCGTTGAGAATCGCTCGAACAGTCGCAACAATGTTCCGAAGTGTCCCGAGACCGTGTTTTTTTGACGCGGCTAATTCAGAAAAGTATCGCTTTAGGTCATTCCGGTCGATTCGGTCAATGGCCTGACCGCCAAACCGAGGTTCTAGATGAATACGGAAAACTTGTTCATACCGTTCGTACGTCGACGCTTTGCAGTGTGCTTTCGCGTGCACTTCTAACCATTTTTTGCCGTACGCAGAGAAAGTAATCTGTTGTTTCTGCTCGAGAACTCCGAAATCGCCCAGGGCGAGGCGCGCCTCAATTTCACGTTTTACCCGCTCACCGACTTCTTTACTGCCCACTCTCTTGGCTTTGCGCCGACCTCGATGGCAGACGAAAACCCACCACATTCCATTTCGTTTTTTGACCTTAACGCTCACTCCACATCCTTAATAATGCTGTTCACCACGTCATTCAGGCCATCTGGCTGTATCCGATGATGCTCGAGCCAGGAATCGAATTCCGACCGCCGCACGAGAATCTTTCCGTGAACACGAACTGCCGGAAGTGCATCCGTCCCACGATGTAGCCATGTCCGTAGCGTACGGTCCGAAACCGCGGCATATTCTGTGAGTTGCTGAAGGCTCAGCCATTCGCGACTAATCGTGGAGTTCTCTGCCATAAAGGAATCGCTTTCAGCTTCGTACCGCGAATGAAATGGAATCATCAAATTTCTAGGCGTTGCTTTCCTTAGACAAATGGAACGCAGACCATGTAGATATTCCGAATTTGTGAGCAAGACATTTGAAGCTGGTCTTCGACTTTCGCCTTTCTTCTCGAAGCTGCTGCAACTCTGCTTTAGTGAGGACTTTTAGCGGTTTTCTGCCTAACCGCGTACCTCGCGATTGAGCATTACGAAGTCCAGCCCGCACGCGCTCGCCGATAAGCGACCTCTCCAACTCAGCTACCGCGCCCAAAATCGTAAACACCAACTTCCCTGCCGGTGTAGTCGTATCGATTTGCTCTGAGAGTGAAACGAACTCAATTCCTAAGGCAGCGAATGTTTCAAGTCCTCGAAGTAAATGGGAAACGCTTCTCGCAAACCGGTCGAATTTCCAGGAAACTACTAAAGAGAATTTACGTCGATGCGCGTCAGACATGAGCCTATTCAGTTCCGGCCGTGAGTCCTTTGCTCCGGAGACACCCCAGTCGATGTACTCGTCGTAAATTTTCCAGTTGCGCAATCGACAATGTGCCCGCAACTCGCGAACTTGCATTTGCGGGTTCTGGTCGACACCTGAAACTCTTGCGTAGATGGCCACGTATCTGTCGTTTTTCATATCTCTGGAGCCTCCGTGGACAAAATGCATGGGAACTTCTCATGGCGCAACCAAAGAGTACTAATTGCGTAAAACATTAACGAATTAATGGAATCAGATTAGAAGAATCCACGAACTATATATCTCGAGGTCGCTGTCCTCGTTCACTGACTTAAGTACATAGCGAAAAAATTCAGGCCGGTAGTAGTAGAGGATTGCGTCTTCGCCGCCCAACTCAATCCACCGGCGCATCCAATCCCACTTGAATCCAATCTGCGAACCACCTACGAGGATGTGAAAGCGATAGCCGCCTGCGAACCGACCACGCTCGGTAATGTAAACGTAGTCGAGAGAATTCGGCCTTCCTTCGGCTCGTCCTAGTTCACGAAACCAAGGTATAAAGATGCCGTAAACAGTTTTATGGGAAGGACGGCCAGCAAATGATAAAGTGCCAAACCATTTCCAGGGCCATTCGTCATTGTCAAACGGCTCTCCATTTTTGCTCTGCATGCCATACCGTGCGAGCTTAGTTTTATCCATTTTGTTTATTCCTCCTTTATCGTTCGCGTCCAATCTTTCCTCGAGGCGCCCCGCAACCGATTTGGTAGGTCGCTATTTCTCGTTATCGATGAAGGCATGGGCAATGTAACGGACGCGCTTTCCCGAAATCTCGACCCTGGATTGTCTAACCCCGTGAGTGCTGGCCACCAATCGAGTCTTTCCGGATTTTGATAAAGTCGGCTTTTGCAGTTTTAATGAAATGAACAGCCTGTCGTCCTTTACATAAACTTTCATCGTTTCTCCTTTTTTTGTATCGTTAGTAATTCTCGAATCAAGTTATATTTATCAACGCCCAAAAAGTCTGTGCGCTTTCGAAGGCAAGGGACATTTTCGGGAATGACAGAGTTGAAAATTAAGTGATAGAGAGCGGACATGACGGAGACAAATCCGCGGTCTCGGAACA
>Ga0302324_100015994_pt1 | contig 14994 bp, 12 predicted proteins | sample Palsa_T0_1_FD_201949 | JGI IMG/M metagenome (GOLD analysis project Ga0302324, IMG submission 201949) | Peat permafrost microbial communities from Stordalen Mire near Abisko, Sweden - Palsa_T0_1 | ecosystem: Environmental > Terrestrial > Soil > Palsa > Peat permafrost | place: Sweden: Abisko...
AGCGCGCGCTACGTCCACAACTTTGGCCAGACCACAGGCGGCGCGGTGCCGTTCTTCATGCGAAGCCAGAACGCTGGCGGCAAAACCCTGCGGCAGAACATCAACGCCAATTTCAACTTCCAGCACACCGCGGAAGATGAGGTCGCACTGTTTCCGGATTTCGGCGGCAAGGACCAGCTGTACCAATGGGTGCTACAGCTGGGCTACACCGTGAGCAAGGGGAATTGGAACAACACGCTGAACCTGTCCGGCAATCGCACCGACTCCGAGTCGCGCAATTTTTTCACTAACGTGGACAACGTTTCGGGCAATGCCGGGATTCAGGGCGTCGGCTTGATTCCGTTCTTTTACGGATTGCCGAGCCTGCAGTTCTCCGGCTATGGCAGTGGCCAGCAGCTGCAGCCGAGCAGCCGGATCCAGGAAGTGTTGGAGCTATCGGAAAATTTCGGCCTCATCCATAAGGACCACAACTTCCGCTTCGGCGGCGACGTGCGGCGAATTTTCCTCAACGTGGTGGGTGGCGCAAATGGATCTGGCACGGGCGCGCTGACGTTCAGTGGGATCGCGACCGCTCAGCCTGGCACCGGGGGCAGCGTGACGCAGGGTGACGCCTTTGCCGATTTTCTGGTCGGGCTGCCACAGAACGGAACGCTGCAGGCGCCCTGCGCGGGCGATGTCCAGCCCGGCGTTTGTACCGTGGGATCGCCGACCTACAACCTGCGATCCAACGCGTGGAGCTTATATGCGCAGGACACCTGGCACGCGATGGCGAATCTCACAATTCTTTACGGATTGCGCTATGAATACTTCTCGCCTTACAGCGAAGAAAATGACCGCATCGCAAACCTTGACCCGAACAATACATTCACCGATGTTGCCGTGGTAACGCCGAACGAGGTTGGGCCGTACAACGGAAAGTATCCGCACTCCCTGGTCGATCCCTTCCGCTGGGGCTTTGCGCCGCGCATGGGACTGGCGTGGAAGGCGTACAGGAACACGGTGGTGCGCGCTGGTTATGGCATCAACTACAACACCAGCGTCTATGGAAATTTCGTTCAGGACCTGACGCTGCAGCGGCCCTTTGCGCTGGCGGTCAATAATGCGCAGCCCGCCATCATCAATCACACCCCGCAGTTCACGATTGCGAATGCGCTGACCAACCTTGGCGACGCAAGCTGCCTGACACCGCCCTGCATCACCAACAATTACGCGGTGGATAAGAACTATCGCATGGGCTATGTCCAGGGATGGAACATTGATATTCAGCAGAGCCTCGGCAAGGGATACCTGCTGAATGTCGGCTACAACGGTTCGAAGGGCACGCATCTGGACGGCCTGCTGGCGCCGAACCGCATCATTAACGTTGGCGCATCGACGCCGAATGCGTCGCCGTTTGATTACGAGGTGTCGAGCGCGCAGTCAAACTTCAACGCGCTGGCGGTGCGGCTGCGCAAACGTTTGCAGAACGGCATCGGACTGGGCGCGACGTACACCTATTCACATTCGATCGACGACGCGTCGACCATCGGCGGAACAACGGCAGTGGTTGCGCAGAGGCCGTTGGACCTGATCGGCGACATGGGCAACTCCAGCTTTGACCAGCGGCAAGTAGTGAAGGGCGACTTCACATGGGAGCTGCCGTTTGGCCCGAATGGAAAATATCTGAACAGCGGCAACTGGGTCAGCCACGCTGCGTCCGGCCTGCAGCTGTACGGCAGCTACACGTTCGCGACGGGCGTGCCGCTGAATCCGTTTTACGAAGCGGTGTCGAGTGAAGCCTCGACCGGGGTTACCGGGTCACTGCGGCCGGATCGCGTTCCTGGATCGTCGCTGGAAGGCGGCCCGAGCCAGTTGAAAGAGTGGTTCAACACTGCTGCATTAGTGCAGCCGTGCGTTTTACAAGGCCCGGACTGCAAGGTGGGGACCTATCACTATGGCAGCGCCGGGCGGAATTCAATTCCCGGGCCGGGCGTGCGCGAGTTCGACATGGCGTTTTCGAAATATGTATCGCTCGGCGATACACGCTCGCTGGAGTTTCGGGCGACGGCGAACAATATTTTCAACGTCGTGCAGTACAACGGCGTGAACACGGCACTGGATTCACCGACCGCGGGCAACGTAACCGGCGCAGCGGCGATGCGGAACATCCAGATCATCGTGCGGTACCGGTTCTAAGAGAATGAAGATGACGATACTGAGACAAGCGACGGGTTGGGCGATGGCGGCGATGCTGGCAATGCCACAGGCGGTGTTCGCGCAGGCCGCTGCAAGTGCGCCGCAGCAGCAGCAGGGGCCGCCGCAACAAAAGCAGGCGCCGCAGCAGACTCCCGCGCCGGCGAAGGCAGCTCCCAATCTTGCGCCGAATCTGGGATCGAGTGACATCTCTGTCGAGAGCTCGCAGACGGAAGGCAATTTCACGCTGCGCGTCAACTCCGATCTCGTGCTGACCAACGTCGTCGTCCGCGACAAGAAGACGGGGAACGTGATTCAAGGGTTGAAGCAGAGCGACTTCACTCTTCTGGAAAATGGCAAGCCACAGAAGATTACCTCGTTCGATTTTCAAAACGTTGACGAAGTTGCGGCGCTGGATGAAAAGCAGGCCATGGGCCAGGCAACAGAGCAGCTGCTGACCAAGAACGGCCAGGTGAATGAAGCCGCGCTGCGCAATCACCGGCTGATCGTCATGTTCTTCGACGTCATCTCGATGCAACCTGAAGACGTGACGCGAGCGGTCAACGCGGCGAAGACTTACGTGAACACGAAGATGGGCCCGGCGGATCTGGTGGCGCTGATGAGCTTGAATACGTCGCTGACACTGGACCAGGATTTTACGACCGACAAACAGGCGCTGCTGAAGGGCCTGAGCATGTATGACGCCACCGACGCGCAAGGCTTTGCGGCCGGCAACCAGGGTGGGACGACGAACGGCACGGCGGACACGTCAGCTGACTTTACAGCGGACGAGAGCGAGTTCAACGACCTGAACACGGATCGCGAGCTCTACGCGATCCAGACAATTGCGCAATCGCTGTCACGAATTAATCAGAAGAAGGCGATGCTGTATTTTTCTGGCGGCCTGACGCGGCAGGGCATCGAGAACCAGGCGAGCTTGCGCGCCGCGACGAACGCGGCGGTGAAGTCGAACCTGTCAATCTACAGCGTCGACACGGCCGGCCTGCAGGCGCTGACGCCGTTTGGCGACGCGACCACGGGCAGCCTGCGCGGGACTGCTGCTTATAACGGCGCATCGGTGCAGAGCAATCTCGATGCGAACTTCCAGTCGCAGGAGACGCTGTCGACGCTGTCTGCTGACACGGGCGGCAAATCATTCTTCGACTCGAACGACTTCGCGCCGGCCTTCCAGCAGGTGCAGCGCGACACGGCGCAGTATTACGTGCTCGGCTTCAAGTCGACGAACACAGTCCGCGACGGGACGTTTCGCAAGCTGACGATCAAGGTCAACGCACCGAACGCGAAGCTGGAATTCCGGCCGGGATATTACGCGCCGGCCGACTTTAAGCACTCCAACTCGGAGGACCGCGAGCGCGAGCTGGAGCAGGAGCTGGCGAGCGACCTGCCGTCGACCGACGTGACTGTATATATGCAGGCGCTGTACTTCCGGCAGGACGTGGACCACTACTTTATTCCGGTGGAGTTGGTTGTACCGGGCTCGCAGATCCCGTTCCAGCAGGGCGGCAATCGTGACAAGGCGAACCTGGACATCATCGGTGAGGTCAAGGACAGCGCGGGCCACGTCGTCGCGAATGCGCGCGACAAGGTCAAGCTCGCGGTGGATACGGCGCAACAAGTTCGCTCGCGCAATATTCAGTACTCGACCGGCTTCACTCTCGCGCCGGGGAAATACCACGTCAAGTTTGTCGTGCGAGAGAACATCAACGGCAAGATGGGATCGTTTGAGACTGACATTTTTGTCCCCGACTTGACGAAACTGCCACTGAAGATGAGCTCCGTCGTGCTGGCCAGCCAGCGCGTGCCATTCACCAAGCACAGTGACAGTCCGCTGGTGCGCGATGGACTGCAGTGGGTGCCGAATGTCAGCCACGTCTTCCGGCAAGACCAGCATTTGTATTTCCTCTACGAGGTCTATGACCCGAAGGGCAGCGGCGTTGACAATCCCGCGGCAGTGAAGGGCAAGAAGAAGTCCGACGCGCCAGCAGCGGTGGGAGCAGCGCCGGCGGGCGGCGTGCGCGTGTTGACATCGATCGAATTTTTGAACGGGACGACAAAGGTGTTCGAAACGCCGCTGGTCGTCTCGACTGCGTTGAATGAGCCGGCAAAGGGAGCGGTGGCTTTCCAGCTCGACTTGCCGCTCACTGACTTGAAGGCGGGACTGTACGTGGCGCAGGTAAATGTTATCGATGACACCGGCGGTGGATTCACATTTCCGCGCATGGCGATCCTGGTCAAGGAGGGCGCGGCTCCTGTGGTCGCACCGGTCGCTCCGGCTCCGGGTGTAGCTCCGGCACCAACGACTGCGCCCGTCCCAACCGGCAGCGGACATTAGTTGACCGCTGCGATGCAAAACTGAAAGGCGGCGGGATTTTGTATGCTGGTGCGGATGAGAATGTGCGGCGTCATGGCAGGTGTGTGTTTATTCGCGGGAATTCCGGCTCTAGCTTTGACAACAGAAAAACAACCGCTGCGATTTGAGGTCACGATCGCGGACAGCGTCCAAAAAAGCCAGAAGCTGACTGGGCATTTGATTCTGTGCATTGCGCGCCCCGACCCAGACGCAGCCAAGCCCGGCAAGAAAAGCGAGCCGCGCTTTGAAATCCTGGAAGGCTACGAGACGCAGGAGGCCATCGGCACGGACGTCGAACAGCTCGCGCCCGGCGCGCCGATAGTGGTTGACGACCGCAGCTTCGGCAATCCCATCGCGAAGTTGAGCGAGCTGCCGCCGGGCGATTACATGGTCCAGGCAGTCTTCAACCGATACGAGGAATATCACCTTGCATCGGGGAAGACGGTATGGCTGCCGCCGGACAAAGGTGAGGGCCAGTTCTGGAATCGCAAGCCGGGCAATCCAATGTCGGCGCCGGTGAAGATGCACATAGATGCGGCGAAGGGTGGCGTGCTGAAGCTGACGCTCGACCAAGTGATCCCCCCGGTAGCTGCGACGAATCCGGACACGAAATATCTGAAGCATCTCGAAATCAAGAGCGCGCTGCTGACAAAGTTCTGGGGGCGCGATGTTTCGATCGGCGCCATGGTGCTGCTGCCCGAGGGATGGGAGCAGCATCCCGACGCGCATTATCCAGTGGTCGTGTGGCAGGACCACTTCCAATCGAACTTTCGCGCGCCTGCGGCCTGGCGTGAGCAGCCTCCGCCAGCCGATGCGACGGGCATGGCCAAGCTGTACGCGACCTACAGCTACCGCTTTTATCAGGACTGGACGAATGGCGTGCTGCCGCATGTCATTCTCGTTGTGCTGAACCACGCGAACCCGTACTACGACGATAGCTACGCGGTGAACTCGGCGAACCTGGGACCGTATGGCGACGCGATCACGCAGGAAGTGATCCCGGAAATTGAGCGACGCTACCGCGGCATTGGCTCGGGCTGGGCGCGCGGCACGCTCGGTGGTTCGACCGGTGGTTGGGAGGCCCTGGCGCAGCAGATTTTCTATCCGGATTATTACAATGGCGCGTGGGGTTTGTGCCCCGACCCGGTGGACTTTCATGCCTACCAGGTGGCGAATTTATACGAAGACAAGAACGCGTACGAGCGAGTGGGACCGTTCACGACGGTGCCGATCCCGAGCGATCGCGATGGAGATGGTGACGTCACCGCCGAGATGGGCAACGTCAACCATTACGAGCTGGCCTTGGGCACGCATGGCCGGAGCGGGGAGCAATATGACATCTGGCAGGCGGTGTTTTCGCCCGCCGGAGAGGACGGCTATCCGCGACCGATCTATGACAAGCGCACCGGCGAGATCGATAAGACGACGCTGGCGTACTGGCATGACCATTACGATCTGGATGCAATCTTGATGCGCGACTGGCCGACGCTTGGGCCAAAACTGGAAGGCAAGCTGCACATTGCGGTGGGGCTAAGCGACACGTTTTATCTGAACAACGCTGTCCACTTGATGCAGCAGAACCTGGAGAAGACGCAACAACCGCACTCGGATGCGACGTTTGATTACGGGCCGTGGGCGCCGCATTGCTTTACCGGGACGCTGCCCGCGTGGGACGAAAGCCAGGGCATGGATCTGGAGGAGCGAGTGCTGCCGCTGATGGTGAAACACATGTTGGCGACTGCTCCGAAAGGTGCGGACACAACGAGCTGGAGGTATTAGAGTACCAGCAAGGCTAGGAAGCCGAACCAGGGGGAGTTTCAACAGATGGATCCGGCGTGTCTGACGTTAGGGTTGTTCTTGCCGCGGCTTGCGATGTTGTATTTCTGGCTGAACCAGGGATTGCCGCCTGTACCGATGCCGGACTCGGTGGAACTGATTCTTGCAGTGGCGGTGCCGCGGGTCTTGATCCTGATCATGATCTACCACTCGATGGGCATCTGCGGATGGTTCTTCGTGCACTTGCTAGCGGCGCTGGCGGTGTATGGAGGAAGCGCCTACAAGGCGGCGCGGGATTAATCTGTTCCGCACGGAAACGCGTTTTCAAGGGAAATGATTTTGTATGCTGGAGCGCATGAGATTTTTCGGCGTGGTGGCGGGCGTGTGTCTGTTGGCTGGAATTCCGGCGGTTGCGGAACATGGTGCGAAACCGGGCGGCGCGGGGCCGGGGCGGATTGAAGTGAAGATCGCCGACAGCGTGCAAAAAGGCGAAAAGCTGACCGGGCATTTGATCGTCGTGATCTCGAAAGACCCGAGCGACGAGCCACGCTTTCAGCTGCACGGAACCTATGACTCGCAGCAGGGTTTCGGCGTCGATGCTGAGGATCTTGCGCCCGGCGGTGTGATTGTCGTCGACGACGCAACTGTCGGTTATCCACTGCTGCATTTGAGCGACCTGCCCGCTGGAGATTATCGCGTGCAGGCAGTGTTCAATCGCTACGAGCAGTTTCATCTGGCGTCGGGCAAGACCGTCTGGCTGCCGCCTGAGAAGGGCGAGGGCCAGCATTGGCAGACAAAACCGGGAAATCCGATGAACTCGCCACAGACGGTGCATATTGATCCGAAGACCGGCGGAACGATTCGGCTGACGCTGGACAAGGTGGTGCCGCCGATTGCTGACGAGCAGGTCGACGTTGACCGGACGGACAACTGGGCGCCGTTCACGCATCCGCAGACTCAGCCGGACAATAAGTGGCTGAAGCACATCGACATCAAGAGCGAGAAGCTGTCGAAGTTCTGGGGCCGCGATATTTATATCCACTGCATGGTGCTGCTGCCGGATGGATTCGATGAGCATCCGGACGCGCATTATCCGCTGATCGTCTGGCAGGACCATTTTCACCGTGACTTCTTCACCGTGGTTGCGTTTCGTGAGACGCCGCCAACTCCCGATCTGAAGGGGTACGAAAAAACATATGCGGAATACAGTTACAAATTCTTCCAGGACTGGACAGCCGGCCGGTTGCCGCGAGTCATCATTCTGCAGATCGATCACGCGAACCCGTATTACGACGACAGCTACGCCATCAACTCCGCGAACCTGGGCCCATACGGCGACGCGTTGATTGACGAGGTCATTCCGCAGGTGGAGAGCAAGTATCGCGGCATCGGGCAGGGCTGGGCACGGGCCACGTATGGCGGGTCGACGGGCGGCTGGGAGAGCCTGGCGCAGCAGGTGTTTTATCCCGACGAATACAACGGGGTGTGGACGAATTGCCCGGACCCGGTGGACTTTCACGCTTACCAGACGATTGATTTGTACAAGGACACGAATGCGTATCAGCGCGCTGGCGCGTTTGGCGGGATTGATATTGCGGCCGAGCGGACAATCGATGGCAACATCATTGCGACGACGGAAAGTTCGAATCGCTACGAATACGTGCTGGGAACGAAGGGGCGGAGCGGCGAGCAGTGGGACATCTGGCAGGCGGTATTTTCACCCGCGGGCGACGACGGTTATCCCAAGCCGATCTACGACAAGCGCACGGGTGTGATCGACAAGGACGTCGCGAAATACTGGCACGACAACTACGATCTCGACGCGAAGATGGTGCGGGAGTGGCCGACACTCGGTCCGAAACTGGAGGGCAAGGTGCATGTCGCGGTGGGTGAGAGCGACACGTATTTTCTGAACAACGCCGTGCACCTGATGCAGGACGAAATGGACAAAACACAGAAGCCGCATTCGGATGCGACGTTTGATTACGGCCCGCGCCAGCCGCATTGTTATTCGGGCGATCCCAGCGTCAGCACGCGGATTACGCGGCTGACGATAAACCAGCGCGTCTTGCCGAAGATGGTCGACCACATGCTGTCAACGGCGCCACCTGGAGCGGATGTGACGAGTTGGCGCTACTAGGTGTTACCGGCTGCGCTGCTAGGGAGTTTCGTCGCCATTTGGTAGAACTGAGGTATGGGTTTGTTGCAGCGGGCCGGCGTGCTGGCCGTAGTGTTGGCCGGATGGATGGTGGCTTGCGCGCAGACGACGGGGCAGAGCGTGCCACAAGCTGCGGCGCCAGCCAATTCGCAGGCGCCGGGCGCAGCTTCCGCTCCACAAGAGCCGGCGGGGCCTGTGTTTCGCGCGCAGACTACGCTGGTAACGGTGCCGACTGAGGTGACCGATTCACATGGGCAGCGAGTCTGGGCGCTGACGGCTGACGATTTCGAAATCCTGGACAACGGTGTGCCGCAGAAAGTCCGACTGGATGATTCGCCGGTCCCGCCGGAGCGTGCGATCGCGATCGTGATCCAGGAAAATGACGATACATATTTGCTGGGAGAGTCGCTCGACGCATCCCTAGTAGATTTTCTGAACGCGCTGCCTGAGGGCGACATTCCGATTGCGGTGGTGACGGCGGGGACGAAGGCGAAGGTCTACGTTCCGTTCACTACCAACCGCGATGAGGTCCAGGCGAAGGTTACGCATCTTCAGCCGGACTCAGATTCCGGCGGGCCGAAGATCCTGGACGGCGTTTACATGGCGGCAGAGATGCTGCAGGAAAAATTTCCCGATCGCAGCAAGATTGTGCTGCTGGTCAGCGGCGCGCATGACGGCGACTCGCAGGTGAAGATCATGGGTGCGCTGGCGATGGACCATGCGCAGAAGAAGGCCAAGGAAAATCGCTGGAACAGCTCGCACTCCTCACAGGAAGTGCTGCAGTATGTCGAGGCGAACAACGTTGTTGTGGATGCGATTGAGTTTTCGCGCTATGGGCTGGGTGCAAGCGATTATTGGAAAGACTCTGACCGTTCGCAGATTGCTTTGAATCCGATTGGGTTGCTGTTTCATGCGGGCGACTGGATGCGGAAGGATGTGCCTGTTCATCTCGCTGAAGCGACGGGCGGCGAGGTACGCGGCGTGGCGCGGAAGAAAACTGTGAGCACTGGAGCGCTGCGGATTGCAGGAGATTTTTCGGCGGTGTATGAGCTGAGCTTTCATCCAACGGACAGGACACCGGGGCTGCACGAAATTCGCGTGAATACACCGGGACGAAAGTTGAAGGTCCGCAGCCGCGCCTTTTACTGGGCGCATGGCCAGGCGGATGCGGTTGCGGCCCAGCAGCCTGCGGCTAAATGAGGACGGGCTTCTGCTTGTCGTTCAGTCCGATGCGGCCCATCGGGATGCGGTGGTCATGGGTAAAGAGGACCAGCCACTCTTCCGGAATGGCACGCGAATAGAAACGCTTGCGCTGCTCGATGCAGGTGAGCGGAAAAAGATCGTAGCCCATCACCCACGTGACGTCGAGGTGCGCGCTGGTGGGGATAAGGTCGCTGATGTAACACGCATGCTGGCCCGCAGATTCAATGTGGATAGCCTGCAATTGCGCCGTGTGTCCGGGATAAAGTTCGACCGAGATACCGGGACAAATGTCAGCGTTACCATCGAGCAGCGTCATCTGGCCGGAGTCGACCAGGGGATCGTAATTTTCCGATATGTAACTGACGCGGTCACGTTCTAACTGCAGATGTCCGTGCTCGACTTCGCCGCGCTGCGCGTAATACTGCGCGTTGGGAAAGGTCGGCACGACGCGGCCGTCGGCCGTTTTCGTCGTGTTCCAGCCGGAGTGGTCAAAGTGGAGATGGGAGTTGACGACGATGTCAACTTCTTCCGGCTTGATTCCGGCGGCGGCGAGCGACTGCGGCAGCAGCTGCTTGTTCTCGAAAATCTGCTGCGACTTCGCTGGCAGCTTGTTGCCGATGCCGGTCTCGATGAGGACCGTCTTGTTGCCCGTCCGGACGATGACGGTGTTGCAGCCGAGCGGAATGCGATTCAGGGCATCGGCCGGTGCGCGCTTCTCCCACAAAGGCTTCGGGACGACGCCAAACATGGCGCCGCCGTCCAGGTAATAGATGCCGTCGGTGCAGACGGTAAGCTCGAAATCGCCCAGCGTGGTGCGGGCGCGGAGGAGTTGGGAGTCGTCTGTGATCATTTGTAACTGCCGGAGGCTATTTGGCGTTCATCAGATAAGTTTCGAAGTGAGCAAGCGAGCGGGCATAGAAATGCTGCCGCGCCTCCAGCCCGGCGAGCGAGTGGGTCTTGCGCGGGTAGAGTTGCAGGTCGTAAGGAATGTTCTTGTTGACCAGTTGCTGGATGAACTGGATGGTGTTGGCCAGGTGGACGTTGTCGTCGCCCGTGCCGTGAATCATGAGCAGGTGGCCGTGCAGATTTCCGGCTGAAGTGTTGACCGAGAAATCTTTATAAATCTGCTCCTGTTCGGCCGGCAGGCCCATGTAGCGCTCGGTATAGATGGAATCGTAGTTGCGCCAGTCGGTGACGGGAGCTCCGTCAATGCCGGCGATGAAACGATCCGAGTGCGTCATTGCGTAAAGCGTGAAGGTGCCGCCCCAGCTCCATCCTGACCAGCCGAGGCGCTTCGCGTCCAGCTGCGGATATTTCGCGAGCACCTGGTCGATGGCGCTCAGCTGATCGGTAAGTTGCACCGGGCCGAAGTTGTGATAGCAGGCGTATTCGAAGTCGCGCCCGCGTCCGCCCATGCCGCGATTGTCGACGTGAAGAACCGCGAAGCCATGCTCGGCAAACATCTGGTCGACGAAGATGGCCGGGTTGTAGCGATCTTCAACGGTCTGCGCGTGCGGACCGCCGTAGGGTTCGTTGATGAGCGGCACCGAAGCAGCCGACGTGGCACCTTCGGGCAGCAACAGGGTCGCGTAAAGATCGGTGCCGTCTTCCGCTTTCAACGTCAGTTGAATCGGCGCGCGCACCGCGTGGTTGGTGACCGGCTTTACGGTTGCATAGTTGTTGCACAGGCCGCCGGAATTGCACACCGACAACGTCGCCGGTGTGATGATGTCAGAATTTTCCAGCGCGAAGAACAGTCCGTTGGGCGAGAATGTGCCCTTGTTGACGCCGTGCGCGGTCGTGATCTTGCGCTTGCCTGAGCCGTCGTATTTCACACCCCACACATTCTGCTGCAGAACGTCGCCATCGTTCGACTGATAGAAGATGGTCTGGCCAGCCTCGTTGACGCCTTCGATTTCCGAGACCTCATAGTTGCCGGACTCGACTTCGTTTTCAAGCGTCGCATCGGCGGAGAGCGGATTCGCCGCATTGAAGCTATAGCGGTATATGTGGGTGTGGCCGTCGCGCCAGCTGGTCAGCAGAAACTCCGGCGACTTGCTGAGGAAGGTCAGGTCGTAAGACTCATCGAAGAACTTGTCGGCGGTTTCGGAGAAGACGCGGCGAGTCGCGCCGCTGCGGGCGTCGGCGAAGTAAATGGCGAGATGCTTGTGGTCGCGGAGCAGAGTTTCGATCCACACGGTGTGTTCGTTGACCCAGCCGAAGCGGGGGATGTAGTCATTGCCGCCGCTGAGCGGCAGCTTGATCCAGCGTGTGCCGCCGCCGCTGGAGCTGACGATGCCAATGCGAACGTCGGGATTGGGATCGCCGGGCTGCGGGTAGCGCTGCATGTCCGTGGTGGCATGGGTCTCGTTCCAATCGACGATCGGGTAGAGCGGAACTTTCGTTTCGTTGGCTTGAAGGTAAGCGATATTTTTCGAATCCGGCGACCAGAAGTAGTTGCTGCGCGTGTCGAGTTCCTCTTCGTAGACCCAGTCGACTTCCCCGTTCAGGACGGCAGGGTCATGGGTGTTGGTCAAGTTCAGCTCGGGACCGCCGCTGAGGTTGCGGACATAAATATTGTGGTCCTTGAGATAGGACACCGCGGCGAGGGTCGGAGCAAATTTCGGATCGTCGCCCGAACCGGCGCCCGTGGAGCCGATGTTGACGCCCGTTCCTGTTGCCAGAGTGTAGTCCCACAGCTCGCCGCCGGCGTCGAACAAAATGCGGCGCGAGTCGGGCGAGAAATGATATGCCGCGGTGTGGTAGCGGCTGCGATGATCCTTGTCCTTCTCGTTGATCTTCGGATTCATGACGCTGTCGAGGTGCGTGTGGTCAACCAGCACGGAGACTTTGCCGTTGCCGGGATCGACGGAGAGCAGGTCCTCATTGGGCGCGAGGTAAGTGAGGCGGCCGCTGTCTGGCGACCAGAGAGGATCGCGCGGGCCGAAGCTGGCGTAGGCGGCGCGGATGGCGTCGGTTGGGGTCCACGGGGTGATACCGGAGGTGGACGGTGCTGCGGTCTGGGATTGCGCGAACCCGGGAGTAACGGAGGCGGCAAGCAGGAGGGCGACGGTGCTGAGCTTCAAATTGTTGAACCCCGAAGGAGCGAATTATGCGGAAAGAAAAGTGTAACAAGTTCCGCCGGGGTGTGGCTGGAACGGCCGACTGGAGCGGCTGGGCGGCAAATATTTGCATCTCGGGAGTGCCTTGAGTCAGGCCGCCACTATACTTAAGCTGCGGCTTGACAATCAGAACGAGGCGGAAGATACTAAAGCTAGTACTTAACTATTCTATTTTCCTGGAAGGGACGTTTTTATGAAAGAGCCTGCAGTTGCACCTTCGGTCGTACACGCTACGTTTGTCATCGAGAAAAATTATCCATATCCACCGGCCCGCGTGTTCGCGGCATTTGCGGATGCTGCGCAGAAGCGGAAGTGGTTCGCCGATGGGCACGGCAATGAAGTCACCGAGTTCGCGATGGACTTCCGCGAAGGTGGTCGCGAGGTCGCTGGCTATCGCCTGGGCAAAGAAACGCCGTTGCCTGGCGCATTGCTGACGAACGAAGGCAGCTATCAGGACATTGTGCCGGAACAGCGCATCGTGACGGCATCGTCGATGAAACTGGGCGATAAGCGCATTTCGTCGTCACTGGTGACGATGGAATTTCTGCCGACAGTGGCAGGGACCGACGTCATCTGCACGCACCAGGGCGCATTTTTTGAGGGCGCTGACGGGCCGCAGATGCGCGAGGCCGGCTGGCAAACTCTGCTGAACAAGTTGACGAGTTTTCTGGCGCAGTAACGACGATCCTGACGAAAGGTGGCGCGATGGCTGCGAAGAAAGTGAATGTTGCCCGCGTGTTCCAGGCGCTCGGAGACCCGACGCGGCGGACGATTATGGAGAAGCTGACTGCGGGGCCGGTATCGGTGTCGCAGTTGGCCGCTCCGTTGAAGATGTCGCTGGCTGCGGTGGTGCAGCACTTGCAGGTGCTGGAGGAGAGCGGATTAGTGCGCACGGAAAAACTCGGACGGGTGCGAACTTGCCAGATCGACCCCGCGGGATTGAACGTGGCGCAGCAGTGGATTGGCGAGCGGCGATCGGTGTGGGAGAAGCGTCTGCATCGGCTTGGCGATGTGCTGGCGGATGCTGAAGAGTAAGCGGGACCGCGGTGGCGGATAATGTTCCTGACAAGATTGCATCCGGGAGGACTCGTGACGTGAACATCTCGGCTCGCGTGGCGAACAAGCGGGGAGAACACACTGTGGTGCTGACGACCAATGGGCGGGAACACGCGCTCGAGATTGCGCCGAAAGTCGAAGGCTTCGGCTCGAGCGTGAATGGCGGGGAGCTGTTGTTTCTCGCGATGGCAACCTGCTATTGCAACGATGTGTATCGTGAAGGCGCGCGGCGCGACATCGTGGTCGAGTCGGTCGAGGTGGAAGTGTCTGGCGAGTTTGGCGGCGAGGGAGAAGCCGCGGACAATATCAGCTATCGGGCGCGCGTCGCTGCGAAGGCGCCGAAGGAGCAAATACTCGAACTGATGCGCGATACGGATTCGGTCGCGGAAATTCAAAATTCGCTACGGCGCGCGACGCCGGTCGTGCTAACGCAGTGTGAGGCGGAAGAACGATGAAGCTGAAGTTGCCGCCGGAGAATTTCCGTGCGTACCTGTTTGATTGCGACGGCACGATTGCCGACTCCATGCCGCTGCATTACGTGGCGTGGAGCAAGGCGTTGGCCGAACAGGGCTGCGTCTTCGACGAGAAGCTGTTTTACGCGTGGGGTGGGATGCCGGTTGCCGAAATTATCGCGTCGCTGAATGAACGCGACGGTTTGGCGATGCCCGTCGACGCGGTCGCGCGGCGGAAGGAAGCGCTGTACTACGAAAATATTGCGCAGCTGGAAGCGGTTCCGGAAGTTCTCGAGCACATTCATGCCAGCCACGGCCAAATTCCGTTCGCGGTAGTTTCGGGGAGCACGCGCGAGTCGGTGGTGGCGTCGCTTGAGGCGCTGCATCTGCTGGACAAATTCGACACGCTGGTTTGCGCCGGGGATTATGCGAAGAGCAAGCCGGATCCGGAGCCGTTTCTGGTCGCGGCGGCGCGGCTTGGCGTGGCTCCGAAAGATTGCCTGGTTTTTGAGGATACCGAGATGGGGATTCGGGCGGCGACGGCTGCGGGGATGGCGTCGGTGAAGATATTGCAGCCTTGGGAGCGGGAGCCGTAACGCTGCGCGACAGCCCAACCTCGCAGCGCCTCGCGTGCTAGACTCAGGTTTCTTCACGATGCAGACACAGTTGCAACCATTAGTGGCG
>Ga0302324_100015997_pt1 | contig 14992 bp, 10 predicted proteins | sample Palsa_T0_1_FD_201949 | JGI IMG/M metagenome (GOLD analysis project Ga0302324, IMG submission 201949) | Peat permafrost microbial communities from Stordalen Mire near Abisko, Sweden - Palsa_T0_1 | ecosystem: Environmental > Terrestrial > Soil > Palsa > Peat permafrost | place: Sweden: Abisko...
TGGTGCGGGTGTGGCGCCTGGCCGACGGGACCCCGGTCGGGGAGCCGCTGCACGGCCACTCCGGGAGGGTGCCCGCGGTGGCGGCCGGGGCGCTGCGGGACGGCACCCCGGTCATCATCAGCGGCGGCGATGACGGCACGGTGCGGGTGTGGGACCTGGCCGACGGGACCCCGGTCGGGGAGCCGCTGCACGGCCACGGCGGCTGTGTGTACGCGGTCGCGGTCGGGACGCTGCCGGATGGTTCCCCGGCCATCATCAGCGGCGGCAGTGACTGCACGGTGCGGGTGTGGCGGCTGCCCTACGGCACCCCGGTCGGGGAACCGCTGGACGGCGAAATTGGCCAGGTGTACGCCGTGGCGACCGGGGCATTGCGGGATGGCACCCCGGTCATCGTCAGCGGCGGCGACGAAATGGTGCGGGTGTGGCGGCTGGCCGACGGTACCCCCGTCGGGGAACCGCTGTACGGCCACGACGGCGATGTGAACGCGGTAGTGGTCGGGACGCTGCCGGATGGTACCCCGGTCATCGTCAGCGGCGGCGACGACGAAATGGTGCGGGTGTGGCGCCTGGCCGACGGTACCCCCGTCGGGGAGCCGCTAACCGGGCACGCGCGCTATGTGGTTGCGGTAGCGGTCGGGGCGCTGCCGGATGGTACCCCGGTCATCGTCAGCGGCGGCGACGAAACGGTGCGGGTGTGGCGGCTGGCCGACGGCACCAAGGTCGTACCTCCGCTGGAGCTACCCGAATCGGTATGGGATGTCGCCGTTCATGGCAACATCATCGTCACCGCAGCCGGGACCGACATCGCCGCTCACCAACCAGCAACTCCCAAACCCATATCAAAGATGCTCGATCCCTAGGGACCAACGACCCAGCCGAAGCCATTGGATAATGGCCTATTATCCGGTACATCGGTCGATGTCGCCCCCCGCCTTCGCGAGCGGGCTCGCAGATGCACGGCATCCATGAGATTTTCTGCGGCCTACCAGAAGCAAGTGAATGACCGCACGGACATCGCTCAGGCCCTGTACGCGAACAGTGGTGTAGGCATCCGGTAAATGATGACCTGAGCTGCAAGTCTCGTCAACGGACCAGGCGGGTCCTTGAGTAATAACCAAATGTCGAGACGCTACTGGCCGAAGATCATTTTTAGTTTAGTTTAGTTTGTGGCGTCAGTGGCGTGGTCGCTGCGGGGTTGGCTACAGGTACATTAATCGCTACCGGCGGAACGGCGCTTGCACTGGGGCTCGGCATTAACGTGGGGACTGCTTCAATAGGGCAAGCGGCTTACCAGGCAGTTGATGTTCTGCGTACGCCATCATTCGACCTTCGCTCGCCTCTTGTTTACGCTGCGTTGGCCGGGGCGAAGTAGCGTGCACCAGCGATCGAACCGTGTCATCCCTCCAGTGGGCGCCCGGCAGGTCACGGTGCCGAGCGTCGGCGACTCCGGGGCGACGACGCCGAGTTGCGGTCAGCGCACTCGGCGCGTGGTTCGGCGGCAAGGGCTACTTCGCCGCCAAACGGCAGCAGGCGGAACACCTTCTGAAGATTTACCTGCTATAGCTGGACATTGCCGTCTATTTCTGGTTCGGATTCAAATCTAGGGCGGATCTTTGGGATCACTTCACTGTGAAGTATCGTGTGAAGCATGGCGGACATAATGTTGAGTGAGCCGTTCGGAGCCGACCCAGTCGAGGAGGTGCCTCTTACGCGTTCGCCGCTGGTCCGTGCCCTCGCGCAGGTGCGCTTCCCCCGGCTGGTGTCTATGAGCCCGCAGAACGTCGACGCGACGATCGGCCTCGTTCTCGAGAGACTGAAGGGTGACTACCCTATCTTCGGCGAGCAGCGCGAGGCTCAGGTCACTCTTACCTTTGACGGCGTGTCGCAGACTCCCGGAGCGCGGCTATGGCAACTCCGTAGTCCTGACGACGCGTGGCAGGTGACTCTCGGTGAGACGTTCGTGTCACTGGACACTAAGGCGTATACCTCTAGGGCTGACTTCACCCGGCGTCTTGAGGCAGTCTTGGCCGAGATTGCCGAGACCATCGCACCTCCGTTCGCCGAGCGTCTCGGCGTCCGCTATACCAATCGCGTCGAGGACTCTGCACTGTTGCTGCGACTTCAGGAACTCGTACGCCCAGAGGTGCTCGGCGGAATCGCCGTCCCCCGGCCTGAGGGCGTCGTTCTGGCGCACACTATAAGCGAATCGCTCTATGCGATCGGGTCCCGGATGCTGCACGCTCGATGGGGCCTGCTGCCGGCCGGGGTGTTCTTCGACCCCACCTTGCCGGCATCGGCAGGCTCAAGCTGGGTGCTCGATCTTGATTCATTCACCGAGGTTCGGTCACCCTTCGCTGCAAGCATGCTGGCATCGGAGGCGGAAGAACTTGCGAGCGCCGCCTACCGCTATTTCCGCTGGATCGTCACCGAGGAGTTCCTACAGGCGTTCGGCGGAGTACCGTGAGTACTCCCAGGCAGGGGTCCCCGGCGCCACGGATCACACGGCAAGACCTCGAAGCTCCCTCATCGGCGTCCCAGGGTTTGATTACGCAGTTCGCTGTCGCTGGCGTAATGCTCTCAGGCCTTCTTACAAGCACTACCGCAGTTCCTCCGGCCACGCCTGCTCCTGCGCAGATTCACACTATTCGGGGCTCGGCACTATGGAGCGGCAACGGACTCATCGCTGATGATCTCGACTGGCTTGATCCAGGCACGCTCCCGATAACGGCAGTAGCCCACACGTTGACGGCCTTCGGCGCGGACGAGCCGAGTGCGGCGTCGACCGCGACACCAGCAGCACTGGTGCGACGGCTGTGGAGTACCTCTGGCCTTACCGGAGAGCAGATCGCCAGGCTGTTTGGAGTCTCACGTCGGGCTGTGCACCTGTGGGTGAGCGGCGGACGGATGAACGCCGCGAACCACGAGCGGCTTGCGCACCTCCTGGCCGTCATCGACGCGCTGCCCGGCCACACACCCGCACAACGGCGGGCGGCCCTGCTCGCGCCCGACGAGCAGGGTATGAGCCAGTTTGACCGGCTGCGCTCAGATCATTCATCCAGCGAGAACGACATTTCGGGCACGCCATGGCGTCCGGGCGACTTGCTCGGTGAAAGGCAGGAGTTACAGCAGACGTGAGCTGGCTCGCTCCACTCAGAGGCATCAGCCGACGAGCACACCACCGTTTGCGTGCCCTAGTGCCGCGGCATGCTCACCGACCGGCAGAAGTCATCGACGGCACGGACCGGGCCGTCGCGCTGTCCACTGGATCGTCGACCGCATTTCAGGCCAGTCCATCACGGATTACCCCAGCAGTGGCAGAAGCTTGCCAGCAGCGGCGGCAGGGCGACATTGTGCGGCTCCCATCCCTGCCGGTCCTTAAGCAAGGCGGCAGCGTCCGGCAGCACCCCACGCCCGAAGGGGTGGTGCTGATATCGCAAACGTGCGACATCGTGCTGCCAGACCGGCTCACAATCGCAGCCGCGCCGTTGGTCCGCCTATCCGGCGATACCCTCCAGCAGGCGAGCCGGGGCAAGCGGCCCCGATACGTCGCAGTGCCCGCTGTAGGCGCTGACGCGTTCGCCGACCTCGACGTCCTGGGCACCCTCGACAAGGACGTTCTCCTCAGCGCGCCTGCGACAACTGGCCTCGGTGCGGCCGACGTGGCCGTCCGAAACTTCGGCCGCCGGATCGCTCGCCGCTTCGGGCGATTTCCGTTCCCCGACGACGTCGTCCCGTGGTTTGCCCCGCTGGCAGATGTCATCACTGGCAAGTACGGCAAATTGACGGGCGAGGCTCTCGCACTTGAGCAGGTTGTCGAGCTACGAGTGGAAGCCACAGGCGGATGGAAGACCCCGCCCTATGCCCTCACTCTCGTCACCATAGTGCGGGCGGGTATTTTGCCCGAGATAGAAGAAGACAATCAGATTGACCCGCCGACCTCTCTACGAAGCTGGCTGCGCACGCCGGATGGCAGGCTACGTCGTGCATCGGGTGATATCGCGAACAGGCTATTCGCGTACCAGCTTGACTCAACGGGAAGATCCCCTGCGCCAACGCCACCCGAGCGTTACCACTTGTGGCTTGCACTAGCCGAGGCGTGGGCCGCCCGTTGCACGCCCCGCGAACGGGATAAGGGCGAAAAAGCTATCGCCGAAGCAGTAGCCGACGGTGTTGTCGCGGCAGATATTGTCAGTGAGGACGAATACTCGCTCGCCCGCTATAGGCGCAGCGAGCAACTCGACGTAGAGCACTTGTCGCCGCCGACACCTGCCTCGTGAGATCCGGGCAGAGATGGAGAGCCGTCGCGCCATGCAGGCAGTCATTATCTGACGTCCACCAAACGAGATCACAAGTAAGCTCGGTCGCCGTTGTGACAACCGCAGGATCAGTCGGCCAGGTTCCACTGCCGGGTGAGGCGGCCATGAGGGGAGCCGCCGAATGCTCCATCGGGCACGGCTTGAGAACCCAGGCCAAGACAAGATCGCCGTTCAATAAGGCGGTTACTTGCCGTGTCCCAGCCCCGCCGCCACCGTCCGTAAGTGGGCCTGGGTATCGCCATCCATGGCCGCTTCCCAGCTGTCAGACAGACCCAGTGTGACTGGATCGAGCGCCTCGTCCAGCTGAGAATCAGCGGCCCTGTGCGCGACGGCATTGAAGGAGAGCAGATCGCCTCGCGCCGGGTCATCAGACGAGAGGGCGAGCGCGGGTTCGGTCACGATGTGCCTCCGAACCAGAGGCTCGCGCCCCGTTTTGCCAGCTCCTGCTTCCGCTCGCTATAGTCCGGCATCACCCGGCCGAGCAGTTGCCAGAAGTCCGGACCGTGGTGTGGCTCGCGCAGGTGGGCCAGCTCATGAGCAAGCACGTAGTCAACCAGCGCCGGAGGTAGTTGCAACGTCGCCCAGTGGATGCGCACGCGTTTCCCGGCGGTTGCACTTCCCCACTTGTGGCCGAGGTCTTCGACCTCGATTGCGCCGGGTTCGACGCGCAGCCGCTCTGCCCATGAGCCAACACGGGGACGCAGCCACGCCTCGCCACACCGCCGGTACCAGGCGATGATGCTAAACTCCCCTGCCTCAGCCAGCTGTCTGGGCAGCACCAGTCGGCCACGCTCCAAACGGACAGCCCCGTACAAGTCGCTGATTTTGAGCCGGTGGCTGCGCCCCAGGTACAGAAAACCCTCGCCGTCAACCAGTTCCTTGGCGACGTGCTCGTGCTGCAGTACCTCCTTCTCTGCCAGCTTGCGGTAGACCCACTCACGCTTTGAGGCAAGGAACTGTTTTAGCTCGTCGGTCGCGACGTCCTCGGCGGCCCGCAGGCGCAGCGACCCATCAGCCTCGATCGTGAGGCGGGCCCTGCGGCTGGCGCCGCCGGTCTCGACGGGCACCCGCAGATCGTCAAGACGGAGGACGGCCCTCATGACCGCCCCCGTGCATTGACCTGCTGCGCAATCAACGGCTGGTTGGCCCGCGCCAGCTCCATGAGCCTGTCGGCCACAGCAGCCTGCTCAGAGAATTGGAACAAGTCACGGTCGTCAAGTGCATGGATGATGTCCTTGCGCAGCTCGTCTTGGGCGTGCGGGTTGTGCCAGAACCGAACGATGCCCGCGTGCTGGATCACCTCGACGACGATATCTTCAGCCAGGTGCATGATGTCGACGCGGACCTCATCGGGCCGCGTGGCATCCGTCGCGAACTCACTCTCCAGCAGCCCGTAGAACCGGGCGACCAGCGGATCATCGTGGGCACGCGACGGGCTAGACTCGTCGGCGGCGTCGCCGAGCAGCACCTCCAGAGCAAGGCTGAGCTGATCCCACTTACCAGTCAGGGTCTTCAGGATCTCGTCGAGGCGCTCGGAGAGCTTGGTATAGCGGGCCGGATCCTCATCGAAGTTCTTGCGGATATGAAACCGCAGCGCGTGTTCCATCTCGGACGCCTTGGCCTTGTCTGAACTGAGGCCCTTGACCTTGGCGAGGAAATCCGGATCCGTTACCGAGACCGGTGGGATCTTGGTTGCGATGTCCAATGCCGTGACGTGCTCGTCGATCAAGGCACGAACCTTCTCGCCGTAGAGCGAGGCGTCGAAGTCTCCCAGGCCATCGTCGCGGTAGCGCCGCCTGGCGACCTTCTGGATCAGACCGAGTCGCTTGGCGTCCGCCACGAACGGCAACGCCTCCGGACGGGGCAGGACCGTGTCGAGCGCCGAGAGAAACTGCTTGAGCAGCACACCGAACCGAGCGCGCAGGGCGTCGTCCGACAACAGATCAACGCAGGCTTCGATGTCTTCGTCAAGGTCGAAGGTCTCGATCCCTGCCTGAGCAAACAGTGCCACCACCCGCGCATGCCGATCTCGCAGCTTCGGCACCTCGTCGGTGATGGACGCAAGCGCGCCGACCGCATCCTCCGCGTCTTCTGGCGCATAGGCCTGCAGTGCCTTCTGCAGGTGGGCCCCGACCCCGAAGTAGTCGACCAGCAGGCCAGCTGCCTTCCCCGGTGCCGTGCGGTTGACACGCGCGATGGCCTGCAGCAGCTCAGCGTCCTGGATGAAGCGGTCCAGATAGAGCGCCTGCTCGACCGGCGCGTCGAAGCCGGTCAGCAGCATGGTACGGACGAGCAGGAAGGCAACGGGGCTGGTGTGCTCCCCGGGCAGACCAAGCGGCTTCTTGAACTTCGCGATCACGGCGTCCTGGCCAGCCTTCTCGGTCCATCGCAGCCAGGTCGGGTCGTCGTTGTTGCTGCCCGAGATGACCGGAACGAAATCGAGGACGCGTATGAGACCCAGGTGCGGGAGTGCACGCACCAGAACCTGCCTGCGCCGATCGAGGCCGTCGATGTCGAGACTGCCATCGGCTGCGCCGCGCACCAGGTACTCTGGCAACCGCTCGATCTGGGAGACGAGATCGTCGCGGGCGGCCAGGAGCGCCTTACGGTAGCGAACCGTCGCCAGACGACTCGTGGCGGACAGCTGAGCCTTGAACCCGCCGGGCAGCACCGTAGACACGTAGTGCCAGAGGATCGACTTTGCCTTGGCCGCGATGAGCTTCGGTGCCTCCAGCACGGCACCGGTCGTCGCGTAGCGGGCTTTGAGCTTCTCAACTTCCTCGGCCGTGTGCTCGACGAACATGTCCTCGAACAGCTCGTCGAGATCGCTCCCTCCGGCGACCGCACCCTTCGCAGTCCGTCCTTCGTAGAAGATCGGCACGACCGCGCCGTCTTGCTCGGCCTGGCGGATCGTGTACTTGTCGATGAACGGGCCGAAGATGGCGTCCGTTCGCTTCTTGCCCTCACGCATGATCGGCGTGCCGGTAAAGCCGATCTTGGCAGCGTTGGGCAGCGCAGCCATCAGGTTGGCGTGCAGGGTCGACGTCTGCCCGCGGTGGGCCTCATCGACCAGGATGACGATGGTCTCGTCAGTGTTGAGAACTCCGAGCGACTCGTTCGACTCGTCACCAGCCAGGCGAGTCTCGCTTGTGCTAGCGCTGTCTGTGTCGCGGTACTTCTGGATCATGGCAAAGACGAGCGCCGGGCCCTTCTCGGTCAGGATCGTCTTGAGCTTGCTGGTGCGCCGCGCGCGCTGGACCCCCTCGCCGGAGAGCTTGGCGGTCTCCGACAGCTGCTTCTCCAGGTCGGTGCGGTCGGTCACGATGACGACCTTGTAGGCCCGAAGCACCGGATCTGAGCGCATCGCCCGCACCAGGAACACCATGGTCAGCGACTTGCCAGAGCCCTGGGTGTGCCAGATCAGACCACCGCGGCGATCACTCTCACCGTCCTCGGCGCGTGTCTTGCCAGTCCGGAGCCGATGCAGCGCCCGGCAGACCGCGCGGTACTGCTGGTAGCGAGCGACAATCTTGATGCGCCGACCGTTCGCCTCGGTGAACAAGGTGAAGTGCCTGGCGATGTCGAGCAGGTTCGATGGAGTGAGCATGCCCGCGACGAGCAGCTCCTGCCCGGTCAGCTGAGCTGCGGGCTTACCGAGGTGAGCCGCAAGCTCATCGCTGGAGAGCGACGCCGCATCCTTCCACTCGAGGAAGTGCTCGGGGCCGGCCGTGAAGGTTGCAACTCGGGCCTTGTCACCGTAGGTCGAGACGACAAACTGATTGGTCCAGAACAGCTGCTCATTGCCTTCGGGCATGCCAAGTGCGCGCTGGTTGGCGTAGCGGCGTAGCTGATTGATGCCTTCGGCCATCGGGTCGATGATGTACGGGCTCTTACACTCGATTACGACCAGCGGGATACCGTTCACGAACAACACGACGTCCGGAGCCACGAACTTCTTCGCCTGGCCGCCGGGCTCGTCCACGCGGAACTGGCTGATCGCGAGGAAGTCGTTGTGCTCCGGGTGATCGAAGTCGATGAACTGGACCCGCTGCGACCGGCCTTGATCCCAATCGGGCAATCCCGAGACCGGCACGCCCTCAAGAAGGCGCTCAGTCATCCGCTCGTTGAGCTCGATGAGCTTGCCTACTTCAGACCGCGTCAGTGATGAGACCACCTCGGCGAGGCGAGCATCGTCCAGCCAAGGCGCACCATCCGGGCCAGGGTTGATCTTGAGCAGCGCTGCCCGCAGCCGCTCCTCAAGGATTGAACTACGGAACGACTCTCGCTCGGTGACCGCGGGGTCCGCCTTCGATCCTTCTATCACCTGCCAGCCGAGACCGGACACCTGATCGAGGAGGGGCTTCTCAACCTTCGTATATTCGGGGCCCTGACTCATGACGCGACCTCGCTTGGCACACGAACGCGGCCTGTAAGGAGGTCGGCCAACAGGCCCGACTTAACTGCCTGCAACTTCTCCAGACGAGCTCGCTCAGCGCCAATTCCCGCCTCGACAGACCGTATCGCCTGGCCAACACGAAGCTGCTGATCCATACTGGGCAGCCACAACGGAAATCCAGTTAGTACAGACTGCGAAATGCTAGCCTGATTGGAAAGGTTAGCTTGACTCACAATGTGAGCCCGAGCAGCACTAGTGAGGAGACTCTGGAAGACAAAGAATGGATCCGCTTTCGAATCATCACAGCGCAATCGCATCATATTGGATTCGTAAACAGCTGGCTCGTCAAGATGCTCAATAAGGGCGGGTTGGCCAACCCCCTCGAGTGTAGCGAAAACTCTTGATACAAGAATGTCACCAGGAATCAAGCTGAACCGCTGCGCTTCGGTTGATGTGACAACGGCTCGCCGCGCCAGCGCGGACACCACGCGTCTGTCAGAGTTTATTGCTGTCTGACCTATAAGTAGTGCCCCGCGACCAATCAAGTGCGCGGGCTTATAGATGCCGTTAGAAGGTGTACCGAGCAAGACGCTCCCAAGCGTGGCGTTCGGAAACTCCTGTGTGATCAGTCGTTCGGTGAGCCCGATCCGAGACGCCGACATCTTGGCGGTGATCTGCTCAGTTGAACTGATCTGATCACCCAGCGCGCCCAAGATCTCAGCGATTCGCCGTTGCTCTCTTATAGGCGGAACCGATACGGAAATACCAAGAAAACTGGACCGTGCAATATTCTTCATGCTTCCGCTTGTTCCCGTTGCGAGACCTTTAATCTCTGACGCAACCCGCGGTTCGCGCAAGGCATATGATAGCCAGCGCGCATCAACTCGCGACGAATCGACCCTTATCTGCCACAGGCGATCAGGGAGGAAAAGAGAGGGATCGTCAGCTTCAATATAGCAAGATTCTCCCACGAGCTGCGGGGTATTCAACCGGCTAAGCAGAATTGATCCGCCAAGCACTGGCTCCGCAACACGTGAGAGATCTCTCTTAGCGACAACCTTATTCTCATATGCCTTGAATGAACCAGCGCTGATAGCACTTGTCTTCAGGACACCAACCTCGCCTGGACCCCTCGGGCGGTCATCAGAGTTCACACTTACACCCGAATTGATGGTGGCGACGCACTCCGCGAGTCTGGCTGGAATCCACTCGGACCTACTCATAGCCGAGCTCCTTCAGGAAGCCAGAAAGCCTTGCCGCGGCCATGTCCCGTTTCGCTTCAAGCGCGGACAACGGCGTCTGGTACTTGCCCCACCACATCTCGAAGACCGCGATCACCTCACGCCGGTGACGGGTTATCCGGTCTTCGGCCTCGGCGAGCAGATCGTGCTCCATCGCATTAAGCACGGTCTGGCGAGCCGGGGAGTCGTTCAGTGCCTCGCTGGCGTCGGTGAGCCGGTGCGCGAACGCCGCCTTCTCGGCCTTGAGCTGCTTCTTGGTGGAGGCGAGCTTGATTTTCAACCTCTTGACCTCTGTCGGCGAGGGAGCGTCCTCGGCCGGTTCGGCGTCATCCTCTTCGTCGGAGGTGGTGGCTATCGTGACCATGGAATCCAGGTCAGCAACCTCGGCTTCAAGAGCGGCGAGCTGGTCGAGGTACTCCGGCAGGAGTGCACGAGCCACCTTGTGGTCGAGCGGGTTGACGTTCGCCTTCTCCTCCGCCAGGGCATCCAGCACAGTGGCTACCCAAGCCTCAATGAGCCCGCGGTAGCCGTGCGTAGCGAGCGTCTTGAGGTCGGGCAGGCTATCGCCCCACCATGAAGCGACGATGCCGCGGATCGCAAATGGATCGAGCAATAGCGTGGAGGCCAGCGCGTCTCGGAACGTGTCGATCAGTTCCTTGCGCAGGTTGACCAGGTCGCCTGGTGACTGCAGCTTGTCGAAGCGAGCCTCCTGCTCCTCCCACCAAAGGCCAATAGCGTCAACTACCGCGCCTTCGGCTGCGACGATACCGGGATCGGACTCGATCAGACGCCCGAGGTCACGCCGCTCCGATACCACGCCGGCAAACAGGACGTAATCGTCGTCCTTGGGTACGAAGAAGCGGTCGGGGGCGAGACCGTGGGCGGTGAAGAGGTCCGCCTTGGACGTGACCTCACCCCTAGGGATCCCGCCATGCAAGTGGGCCCGAACGTCCTGCGGCTCGGGGTCCGGCGTCGTATCCACATAGCGGCGGATGTTGAGGTTGTCGTCGTTCTCAGCCAGCTCGGCGCGAGCAACGATGCGCGCGAATCCCGGCGCGTCCACAAAGGCCCGGTAGGCCGAAACGATCTTTTCAATGTGCTCGGGCTCCAAGTAGTTCTGCGCCCGCCCCTCCCGGTAGTCCCGGTCGGCGTTGATGAAGAGCACTTTACCTGTGCGTGCCGCGGGCTTTGAGCCGACCGGGCGGAGCACAAGGATGCAGGCAGGAATGCCTGTGCCATAGAAGAGCTGCGGGCCGAGGCCGATCACCGCCTCGATGAGGTCGTCGTCTAGGAAGCCGGTACGGATGCGGCCTTCGTCGCCGCCGCGAAACAGCACCCCGTGGGGCATGACCGTCGTGACCATGCCGCCTGGCCGGGTCACCGCCAGAATGTGCTGGACGAACATAAGGTCGGCCTTCTTGCCCTTCTCGGGCGTGTAGCCGTAGCGGAACCGCTCGGGGAACGGGATGGCGTCAGCCACGTAGTTCATAGAGAACGGCGGGTTGGTTATCACCCGGTCGAACCGCTGCAGCTCTCCGCCCGTGATGTGAGCTGGGTCTTCGAGGGTGCCGTCGTCATTGTTCCGGAGGTCCGCATCGGGGATCCCATGCAGCAGCATGTTCATCTTCGAGATGGCCCAGACGCTGCCGTCCTTCTCCTGGCCCGCGAGCGCCAGGTTGCGGCCGTCGCCGCCGGACTCCTCGACATACTCCTTGGAAAGGATCAGCATGCCGCCCGAGCCGGTACACGGGTCGTAGACGCTCATTCCGGGGTGCGGGTCGGCGATTTGCACCATCAGGCGGACGACGTCGCGGGGCGTGTAGAACTCCCCGCCCTTCTTGCCTGCCGAGTCGGCGAAGTCACGGATCAGATACTCGTAAGCCGCGCCCAGCAGGTCCGGGAACTCAAAGTCCTGCTGCCGCAGCGGAACCTTGTTGAAGTGCATGATCAGCTCACGCAGCTTCTTGTCCGACATCGACGACTGGCCGATCTTGCGGTTGAAGTCGATGTGCTGCAGGACCCCATCAAGCGACCGGTTGCTGTGCTCTAGTTCCTCCAGAGCCTTGTTCAGGCCGCTCCCGACCGCCTTGTGGAGATGATCACGGATCTGGTCCCAGCGGGCGCGCTGCGGCACGTAGAAGGTCTTGTAGAACGACGGCGACTCAGCCCGCTGCTCAGCCTCGGCCTGATTCCGACCCCGTGACCGCTGGTCGGCGATGACCTGCTGCTGCTCCGCCTCGAACTGGTCTGAGGCGTACTTAAGGAACAGCATTCCGAAGATGTACTCCTTGTAGGCCGAGGCCTCCATAGAGCCGCGGAGCACATCGGCGGCAGCGAACAGGTGCCGCTCCAGTTGCGGCAACGTCAAGCGAGGCATCCGGTGGCTCGTCCTTCCTGGTACGCGTCAGCCCCGATCGCGGGGACCAGGTGGGTCCTTCCGGAGCTAGATACCGCAACCCTAACCGCGAGGACCGACAGTTTGGCGTCCGTTCCCTGGCCCTGGTTGCGTCTCAGATTCGTAAGTATTCAACATCATCACGTTATTCATCGCTCTGCTTAGCTTCCGATCTTGATCGCCCGATTTGCCACTCTTTGTGCATGGCCTTTCAAAGCGTCACACTCATGCACCCGCCTGATGATCGTGGTAAGTTCTGCCACTTCGGCTTGCGAGGGGCGAGGGGATGCCGGGTGACGCTGGTCTTCGCGACTCCGATCTTCGCGACTCCGAGTGAAGGATACGAACCGGTCTACGTCTGGCGGCAGGTCGACCGTGGCCCAGCAAAGGACGCGCCCGGGTGCTGCATCGGGAAGGCGAGAGCGGCTGTGAAGTACCGGGCCGGCCGTCGCGCCCGGGCGCAACGGCCATTCGTGCCCTTTCAGTAGGTCTGATCAGCTTGATCAGACCGGAGACAGTCGGGGTGGATCTCTTTAGCACACCAAAGGTCCGATAGCTTGATGTTGATCGCGCTCCTGCTGGGGTCGACTTTAGGCAGGTGCCGATGGCCAGCGAACGGTAATGACGACAGAGTCCGATTCAGCCTGCCAAGAATGGTCAATTCCTGGCCCCCACGTGACATAGTCGCCCTGACGGGTGAGCGTAACGCTGTCTGACGAGAGGTCTACGCGGAACCTGCCGCTGACCATGATGACTAGTGTCGACCGGTCCTCGCCCTCAGTCCATTCGGGGCGTTTCTGCCCTGCGGGATGGATACCCCACTTCACCTCAAGAGCATCGGTCTTCCGTATGCCGCCGTTTGCCGGATCGATGAAGTGACCAACCAGCCAGCCGCGATACTGGTCTGACTCGTCGGCAGCGTTGCCTGTATACCAGCCATCGTTGATCATTAGGACTCCACTTCAATTGATGGAAGGAGGGCGATACGTTCGCTGTCCAACTGGCGAAGACGGCGGAGCCCTTCAAGTAGTGCGAACAGTCCCTCGTTGCTCCACGCCGGGTCGTTAATCAGCGCCGCCAGGCCCCCGCTGTCTTGAGTTGAGTATCGGCGTAGCCCTTCGGCCTCCCAGTTCGCCTCGATGACCCCGCCGTAGAGCTCCCACCACCTGTCATCGTTAATGACGACAAGAGACGCGAATTCGAAGTTTCCGCTCATTGCATTGATTCCGAAGGCAGTGCACTCCGTCCTCCATGGCTCCGTATCACTGTGATCGATCAGCCACCGCATCGGTTCAGAGAGTCGGGTCACATGCATGGGATCGGCACTTCGCTGGGCTTGATCACCGTCCAGCTCTAGCCGTCCTAGCAGCTCTTCTTCCATCTCGCGTTCGATCGTCGCGAGCAGGTCTGTATCCTCGCCGACATCAACGAGTGGCTGGTGAAAGGCCTTGGGGATGACCGCTAGACGCCGTGCGGCGTTCAGGACGCGGCCGGAGCGTTCCTGGACCAGCAGCACATAATCAGGACCGCTGCCGCGCCGGCGGCCGTGTGACCGCGCAATCGCCGTGAGTGTGACAGGGCCGCCGACGCAGATTCGGCGAGTCAGGTCGGTCAGTGCCGCCAGGTCTGGCACATGGCGATCACGCAACGGCAGAGCACCGCGAGTTGGCGTAAGACCTCTGCTCATTGCATCGACCAGCTCGTTCTCCATCAAGTCGAGCGTAAGGGCGTACTCGACAAAACTCGTGATACCGAAGGCTCCCGCCATGCGGCCCGGTGTGAGATCGATAGCCGTTAGCCTGTAAAGAGGGGCGTTAACAAAACGGGTCTCAAGCGAGAGCGTTTCAGCCAGGCGTGTTACTGCAGAATCACATGCAGCTTTGTCAAGACGGGGTTCGCTCTGAATGACCATATCCGAGGTGTCCAGCACCCACTGGTCCCGACCTTGCCCGAGCACTAGGCCGAGGTTGAGCCATTGAGCTTTTGTCAGGACACTTGTGGTGCGCCGGGCGCCGTTACATCGTGCGGAATAGAACCTGTATGGTGACGCGGCGCTGACCCCGTAGTAAGCGCGAAGCGCGTCCGCGGTCTGAGCTTGACGGACGCCGTTGCGGTCGTAAACGAGCCTTCGCAGGCGATCGTCATCCAGCTCACGGAGCGTGGCACGAACACGGCGTCTGGCTTCTCCCGGAGTCCAGGCGGCATGGGAGTCGAGCCAGTGCAGTGCGTCGCCAATGGAAGGATCGTGATTGAGCCGCTGGTCCTCCTCGCGCTCGTCTATGATGCCTCGCGAGGATGTGTCCTCTATTACGCCCTGGGCGGCGTTAGAAAGGATAGCGAACCTAGCTCGCTCTTCCGCCGACGCGCGTGAAAGGGTTGTGTCAAGCGCCTTTTGTAGCTCGGAGACGGGAACCACGTCAGGCTGAGCATTCCACTTCGCGACCGTCCGAACCGCTGTTCCTAGCTTCTCCGCGAAGGGTGCATCTTTTTAAGGGGCGTGTCATTTCGGGGTTGTTCGGTCATGCGGCGAGGCCGAGGTCGGGGATGCTGGCGGGGTCGTAGCGGGCCAGGTGATGTTCGTGCAGGTAGCGTGTCTTGTAGTAGGTCATGTAGTTGTCGAGGTCGCCGTTGACGACGACGGCGC
>Ga0302324_100015998_pt1 | contig 14992 bp, 15 predicted proteins | sample Palsa_T0_1_FD_201949 | JGI IMG/M metagenome (GOLD analysis project Ga0302324, IMG submission 201949) | Peat permafrost microbial communities from Stordalen Mire near Abisko, Sweden - Palsa_T0_1 | ecosystem: Environmental > Terrestrial > Soil > Palsa > Peat permafrost | place: Sweden: Abisko...
GCGCTGGGGAAGGGCACGACGAGGCCGTTTGGATGCGCACGGAATCGCCGGTATGGACGGTCAAGACGGGTTTCGCGTCTTGTGAATAATAGCCCCATACAACAGTCGCCGGCGATGCTGGCAAATTGAAATCGGCCGCTTGCAACCCGCCCAAAGTGAGAATGACGCTCAGGAACCGAAGAAAACGCATTCCTCAATCTATAACAGCGGCGCTGTGCTCGACGAACACGTTGCCGGCAGGAGCCCCGGAGGTGTAGGAGAGAATCCATTCCGAAGAAGCTCCGGACAGGTTGAACTCTTCGGCGTGCGCGGGAATCAGCCAAGTCTCCCCGGCAGTGAATGGGTCGCCCGCAATCCGGCCGCTTCCGCTTAGGCAGGTTAACAGCATGTAGTACGGTGAGCCTGCGCCAAAACGCACCCCTTCGGCGGCACGTAAACGCTCAATTCGGAAATAGGCAGACACCGCCAGTTCCTCACGCCCGGGCGCAAGCATCCGCGGTTCAACACGACTGTGCTGTGGCCCAAGGTGGGAGACCTTCACGCCATGCGCCAAGTGCAGTTCGCGTGGGCGGCCGTAATCGTAGAGGCGGTAGGTAATGTCGGAGTTTTGCTGAATCTCACAGATGGTCACACCCGCGCCGATGGCATGCACCGTTCCCGCCGGCACGAAGATTACGTCTCCTGTTTTGACCGGACGCCAGTCGAGCAGAGCTTCGATTTCGCTGGAGCGGGCCGCCTGTTCCAGCCGCCGTGAACTGAGTACCTCCTTAAAACCTACCGCGACCTCAGCCTCAGGTTCAGCGGCCACCACATACCACGCTTCCGTCTTCCCAAGGCTTTGATGATGCTGCTGGGCATAGTCGTCGCCGGGATGCACCTGTACCGATAGCCTCTCCGATGTGAACAGGAGCTTCACTAGTAAGGGGCACTGCTCCGGGTGTAATGGATCGTAAGCTGAACCCAGAATTCCAGGGTGCGCCCTAATGATCTGCCCAAGCGTCTCGCCCGATTTCGTTCGGTTCTCCTTAAAGGTAAACCAAACCTCACCGATAGGATAGTCGGACACGTGACTGGGGTAGAACGGCGCCAAATTGCGGCGGCCCCACACCTTCTCCTGAAACAGGGGGATTAGTTGAAAGGGTTTGAGAAAGGCTGTATTCGACGACAGATCTGTAGACATGGTGGAGTGGATGAAATGATTATCGCGGTTTGTCTGCGAACGCTCGAGTCCTACGAATCTCTAGTCGTCGCTCCTGTGGAATCTCTGTAGAAGTTCGCAATCCCCAACCCACTCCATAGTTTTAGTACGGTTCGATTCAAAGTAAATCCAAACTTCGCCGATAGAGTGCTTGTAGGGAGATTCTGATAGAAGGCCCTCAAGTTTGGCAGGCTTGCATTTGTATTCAGGTGTGGGCAATCGAAAGTGAGCTAGGAGACAAAATATGATTATCGGGGTTGGCATCTTAGTATTTATGGCAATATGCGGGTTGTCGCTGGTGGGCTTGGGGGAATCCCATAGCCGGGTCTCGCGCATCCTGAACGAACTGGATGATAATCGTGTCAAAGAAGATTCAGAGAGCCAGGCGCCTGCCATGATGCAAGCTCAAAAAATCGATGTCTCCTCAGATGTCTTCTCGGAGGTCGGCTTTACTCGCTCTCTTCTCGCCCTAAGTAAAGTTGACTCACGAGATCCTTATGAATGTCCAGCACTCGAGCTCGACGAATCTTCATCGTTGGTGTCAGTTCGCCGTGCTCAATCGAGAAGTCTCGGTCCAATATCCGAAAACGTCTGATCCGCTCAAAATCGGCGAGTTGATTGTTGACCCGCGCCACGGCTTGCTCCACCGCCTTAGTCACGGGATCAGCCTTGACCTGCTCCGCTGTCGCCGCTGGCTTGGGGCCTTTCAGATTCGCCAGATTCAAAGTCAAAATCGCCGTCATATAAGGTTTCTTGTCCCCGATCAGGACCACCTGATTCACCAGTGGTTCCATCTTGAACAGATTTTCGATCCGCGAAGGGTAGATTTTCTTGCCGTTTGAAGAAACAATCAATTCCTTCTTGCGGCCTGTGATGTACCAATAATTCTCGCCATCGGCTTCGGCTATATCGCCGGTGGAGAACCATCCCTCGGCGTCTACCACCGACCGCGTTGCGGTCTCGTCGCGATAGTAGCCGGCAAACAAACAAGGCGAGCGAACTTGTAATTCACCATCCTCCGCCAGGCGCGCTTCGACTCCTGGCAGCATTTTTCCAATGCTGCCCGGCTTGGAACGATCCAGTGGATTGAAGCTGACAATGCCGGCTTCCGTCAGACCGTAGCCCTCCATGAGCGGCATGCCGATGGCTGCGTAAAACTCCGCCAAATCTTTCCCGAGCGGCGCGCCGCCTGAAGCGGCAATCCGCAATCTTCCGCCCAGGCGATCACGCACTTTCTGAAAGACCAATTTGTTGGCCACTTTTAAACCACGCTTCATCCAAACGGGCGGCTGCTTTCCTTCGCGCTGTTGGCGTGCCGCTTCCGAACCCAGCCCCAGCGCGCCATGAAACAGCTTGCGCGCAATGAGCGGGCGTTTTTTTACTTCACTCAAAATACTGGCGTACATTCGCTCCCAGACACGCGGCGGCGCCAGAAAAAAGGTCGGCCGGATGGCCTTCAACTCGGCAGGTAATCGCGATAAGCTTTCTGAAAACCAAACCGGTGTGCCCATGCGCATGGGGAGCAGTTCCAAGGCTATGCGCTGGGTGATGTGCGCGGAAGGCAAGAAGACAATGGTGGAATCTTGCGGGCTAATGGGCAGCACGGCTGGACCCATATCTATGTTGGCGATCACCGCCGCGTGGCTGGTCAAACCCATCTTCGGTTCGCCCGTCGCGCCGGACGTCAAATATAAAATCGCGGCATCTTGCGGAGAGATCTCCTGCTGCACGCGTTCCAGGACTCCTGACTCACGCGCGATTAGATCCCTGCCCAGGTCTCTCACCGAGTCGAGCGACAGCAGACCCGGCTCGCTGCCCGTCATGAGCATTATGTGCTCCGGCAGTCTTACGCCCTGTGTTTCGGCGGCTTCGCAAAGGCTCGCCCATGTTTTAGCGTTTTCGACAAACAGGAATCTCGGGCTCGATGCTTTGATGGTTCGGACCAGGTCGGCCATTGGATACGCGGTGTAGAGCGCCGCCGCCACGCCGCCTGCCGCCATGACACCCAAATCCACCAAATAAAACTCAGCGCGGGTCTCAGACAGAATGCACACAATATCGCCCTTCACCAACCCGAGCGCACGCAGACCCAGTCCCACTTCAGACGAAATGTCGACCCATTCGTTCCAGGAATAGATACGGTAAGGCGGCCCAGTCTTGCTGCCGTTGGGCTGATGCAGGGCGGCCGCGTCCCCATATTGAGCGGCAGTCTCTGTTAATACTGTGTAAACGTTGCGACCGGGCATTTGAGCGAATTTTATCAACCGCTCAAAACAGTTTCCACTGGGCGGGTTGGCTGCGGGAGTATCTTCCCTGTTTGGCGGCGCGCAGTCGAGCCCTTGGCGCTTGTCGATGTGACACGCGTTGCGTTTCCCTTGACGGATTCAGCGCTGACAGTGCCTTCACGCTACATTGGAAGCCAGAACCCTATGGCCCGATTCCCTGGCGTCGATTACATGTATTTCGATTCCCTGCTCAGCGAGCAGGAGTTATTGGTGCGGCAAACGGCTCGCCAGTTTGTCGACGACCGGCTGATTCCGGTGATTCGGGAGGCTTATAACAACGCCTGCCTGCCGAAACATTTGATTGGAGAAATGGGCGAGCTCGGCTTCTTTGGGGCAAATCTGGAAGGCTATGGCTGCGCCGGCATGAACAATATCGAATACGGTTTGCTCATGCAGGAAATTGAGCGCGGCGATTCCGGGTTGCGCAGTTTCGTGAGCGTGCAGGGCGCGCTGGTGATGTTTCCGATCCACGCCTATGGGACGGAAGAGCAGAAGCAACGCTGGCTGCCGGCGCTGCAAGCGGGTAAGGCCATCGGCTGTTTTGGGCTGACCGAGCCCGATTTTGGATCGAATCCTTCGGGTATGCGCACGACGGCCGAGAAGCGCGGCGGCCATTGGGTGCTGAACGGCGAGAAGACGTGGATCACCAATGGCACCTTGGCGGACGTGGCGATCGTTTGGGCGCGCACGCCGGCCGGGATTCAAGGCTTCCTGGTGGAAAAGGGCACTCCGGGCTTTCAGGCTTCGGATATCCATGGAAAGCTGTCCATGCGGGCTTCCGTTACCTCGAGTTTGCATTTGGCCGATTGCGCGGTTCCGGAGGAAAACGTGCTGCCGCTGGCCAAGGGATTGAAGGCGGCGTTGGGATGCCTGTCGCAAGCCCGCTTCGGCATCGGTTGGGGGGTGCTGGGCGCGGCCATGGATTGTTTCGAGACGGCGCGCAGCTATACGCTGACGCGGAAGCAATTTGACGATAGGCCGATTGCCAGCCATCAACTGGTGCAGGAAAAGCTGGCCTGGATGATTACCGAGATCACCAAGGGGCAACTGCTGGCGCTGCAAGTGGGCAAGTTGAAGGACGCGGGCAACGTGGAGGCGGCGCACATTTCCATGCTCAAGCGGAACAATGTGGCGATTGCACTCGAATGCGCACGGCTCTCGCGCGATTTGCTGGGCGCCAACGGGATTATGGACGAGTACCCGATCATGCGCCATATGTGCAATTTGGAAACGGTGAAGACCTATGAGGGCACAGACCATATTCATGCGCTGATTATTGGCGAACGAGTGACGGGCGTGCCGGCCTACCGTTGACCGCAGGGCCAGTTAACTAGTTCCCGGCGCAAAATTCCGGAAATCGCGCGGCTCAGCGAGTTACAGAACCACGACCGTCAGGGAGTGGCGGGGGGTCGAATTTTGCGCCGGAAACTAACTAACCGAAAAGACTTTTTCCATTTGTTCATGCAGGACGGCGACGGCTGGATCGCGTTGCACGACGGCGAAATAGCGGCGCCAGAAATCGGCTTCTTCGCGCGAGGGGGAAAGCAAGGCGCGCATGTCGGTAATCAATTGTTCAAAATCGCGCGCCGAAGCGGGTGGTTTTTTGGCGGCCAGGGTCTCGTCGATTTGAACGATGAGAGTGGTGATAGGCCGCAGCCATTGGAAAGACGGGTCGTGAATTAAGAGGTTCAGGAAGGCGGCGGGTGGTCCGATGTCTCCGTGCCTGATTTCATAGGCGGTCCGTTCGGAATCAAGCAACGCTTTATGCAGGGTGAGGAGGACTTCCCTCAACTCGGCCAGCTTTTGCCGTGCCCGCTCTGGGCCAGCGTCGGAAGTCTCCATTCGTCTCCAGATTAGCGCGGAGATTTGAGCGACGCGTGAACAAAGCCGAATTAGCTGCGAAAGTCGAGTTTGTCGTCTTGAAAGCGCGAATCCTGCCGCGTGCCGCGCGCGAAGGCAACGATCGCGACGATGACTTGGGCGGCGAGGAGAATCATCCAGAAGTTCATGCTTTGCTAAAGGCATCTGGAGCACCGTCGGTCAAGTTATTGAAACAAAGCCATTTACAGGGCTGCGGCCCAAGGCGCATACCGTTTCGGAACAGGTTTTCATGCCGATCTGAACAAAGCGTTTCGAATTGGCCAAGCAGAGCTTGACAAATAATTTAGTTTTCACTAAAATACATTCATAACTTGTGGAGCAAGCCATTCTCAGCGCCATCGCATCGCCGCGCCGTCGTGAAATTCTACGCTTGGTTTGGGATGAGGAGCAGAGCGCGGGCGCGATCCACGGAGCGATGCCAGATGTTACGTTCGGGGCGGTTTCGCTGCAATTGAGAGCGCTGGAGGAGGCGGGATTAGTGGAGGCGCGCACAGCGCAGCGCAACCGCTTTTACCGCGCGCGGCGAGAGAGACTGGCACCGGTGGCAAAGATTCTCGAAGACATGTGGGCTGACGCGTTGTGGAAGCTCAAACTGGCCGCGGAACTAGAGGAAACCCGCCGCGGGCCCAAGCAAAAGAAATAATAGGAGGACCTATGGCGGACTTACCGCATCATTTGGAGCGCAGCGTGGTGATTCGAGCAAAGCCCGAAACCGTTTTTCAATTCTTCACTGACAGCCAACGCTGGGCCGCCTGGTGGGGCGCGGGTTCGACCATTGATGCCAAGCCGGGAGGGAAGGTCTATATACGCCACGCCAACGGGGTTGAGACAATCGGCGAGGTTTTGGAGCTGAACTCTCCAGAGCGCATCGTCTTCACGTACGGCTACGCGAGCGGGAAACCGATCGCGCCGGGAGGCTCGCGGGTGACGGTGCGCCTGGCGCCCGATCCTACAGGAACCCGCCTTCACTTGCGCCATGAGTTCGCGGAAGCGGGTCCACGCGATGAGCACGTGCAGGGTTGGCGTTTTCAGCTTTCTCTGTTCAGTAATGTGGTCGCAGACGAAGTGTACGCGGGTGCGGCAAACACCGTCGACGAATGGTTCGCCGCGTGGACGATTACGGATCACCAGTCGCGGGAGGAGACGTTCATCAGGATTGCGGCATCCGATATCTGCTTCCGCGACCGCTATAGCCTGCTGGATGGTTTAGCGGATCTGACGGCGCATACCGGCGCCGCACAGCGCTTCATGCCTGGGATCGGATTGCAACGTAAGGGGATGGTACGTCAGTGCCAAGGTTCGGTCCTGGCCGACTGGATCGCGATGGACAGGGATGGCAAAGAGCGCGCGAGTGGAAGCAGCGTGTTCGAGTTTGCGGTTGACGGGAAAATTGCATCGGTGACCAGCTTCGCCAATGTCTGATACCAGGAGGGAAGACATGATTCGACGACAAAGTGTAGCGTTCGTCTGCCTGCTGTGGTTTTGGAGACCTGCCTTCGCGCAAGAGCACGCCGACAAACCCGAGACGGTGGTTATCACCTTCCATGCCAAACGTGGCGCGGAGGCGGAACTTGAGCGGGCGATCGCCCGGCACTGGGACACGGCACGCGCGATGAACCTGGTTCGCGATACGGCGCACGTCACCGTGCGGGGCGCGGAGGGTGACGGCAAAGCCTACTTCCTCGACATCTTCACTTGGCGCGATGCGAGTGTTCCGGATAGCGCGCCAGCCGAAATCCGGCGGATTTGGGACGATATGAACGGCTTGGTTGAAAGCAGGGCGGGGCATCGCGGATTGGAAATCTCCCCCGTTTCAATCGTGAGGCAACCTCTTCGCTAAGTGGTTAGCGCACGCTCAGGCGATAAGGCAACACCTGCAGCAAGCCGCCTTGCAAGAAGACTCGGCTGGGAAGGTTCGGGACCATAGCGCGTAATTTGCTTTCGGCGGCGGCCTGTTCCAGCGTTTCGGGCGTGGTATTCGAAAGAAGCTCAAACAAGCTGCGGCGCGGCGGGTACATGATCAGATTGGTGTCGCCGGTGGCGGAGAGTCCGGCTTTCTTGCGCACAATTTCAACCGCTTCGTTCAAACCGCCTAATTGATCGACCAAACCGTTTTGCCTGGCTTGCGCACCCATCCAGACGTGGCCTTGCGCGATGGCATCGATTTGATCGTAGGTTTTTTTGCGAGCGCTGGCCACTTTGCCGACAAACGATTTGTAGGTCACCTCAATCGATTGGTGCAGTTTTTGACGGCCGGCGTCGCTGAGCGGCTGGGTAGTGTCGTCAAGATTCGCGAATTTGCCCCGGCTGACCTGATCCTCCCCAATGCCCAGCTTGTCGAACAAGCCATGCAGGTTCGGGCGGACGTAGAGCACGCCGATGGAGCCGGTGAGGGTGTCGGGGTAGGAGACAATCGGGTCGCCGGTCATGGACATAAAGTAACCGCCGGAAGCGGCGTAGTCGGACATGGAGATCGCCAGCGGCTTGGCAGCGCTGAGCATTTTGAGCTCGTGTAGGATTTCGTCGGATGCCACGGCATCGCCGCCGGGCGAATCGACCCGCACGATGACGCCCTTGATCGAAGAATCGTTCTTCACCTGCCGGACAATGCGCGCGAAACCGCCCGAGGAAATTTCGTTGGTGTCGCCGAAGGATTCCTGCGGATCGCCGCGTACGATATCGCCTTCGCCTACTAACACCGCGATGCGATCGCCCTTGCCGGGAACGGCGCGAAAGTAGGATTTTATGCTGGTTTTCGTCAAATCGCGATCGCCGGTTTTCCCGTTGAGATCGCCGTAGACCTGATCTTCGTAAGCGAGTTCGTCAACCAAGCCATTGGCCTTTGCCTGCTCGCCCATGAACGGCCCCGCATCGATCAGCGCCTTGATCTGGTCGGCGGTCATGCGGCGGGACTGGCCGACGGTTGCGCAGAAATCGTTATAAATCTGGTCGAGAACTTGGTTGAGCACGTCGCGGGTCTCGGGCGACATATTCGTCTTGGTGAAGAGATCGCCGGCGTCTTTGTACTTGCCGATGTGATCGACATCGACCTGCACGCCCAACTTGTCGAGCGTGTTCTTAAAGAACATTTCTTCCAGCAGAAAGCCTTTCACATCCAGGTTGTCGTCGGGAGAAAGGTAGATTTTATCGGCGGCGGAGGCTAGATAATATTCGCGGGAGCCGGGGCCTTCCAAATAGGCGTACACGGGCTTGGCTGATTTCTTGAATTCCACGATGTCGTGGCGGATCTCCTGCAATTTCGCCCAGCCTGCGCCCACGCCGCGCGGCTTAAGCAGGATCGCTTTCACGCGCGGATCTTTGGCGGCAGCACGCAACGAAGTCCAAAGATCGCGGATGGTGGGGGTGGCCTGTTCGCGGCCGATGGGAAAAGGCAAATCGACGGGCGCGGCTTCTGGAATGCTACCTTCCAGCGTCAGCACCAAGACGGAATGACCGGCAACCGTGGGCTGCCTGTTGGAAAAAGCTTTGCCGATTGCGAACAGAATAATCAGTGATCCAAAAACAGCGATGATGATGCCAATGAAGATCCCGAGGAAGAACTTCGCCATACTCGAAGCGTAGCAAGTTTAACGGGGGGCATCTCCGACGGGACTACTCCGGGCGGCGCCGTGCCCTTTGCCCTTCTATGAAACGGCTTCGCCTTGCGGGACCAGCAAACCCATGCGGACGGCGCTCTCAATCAGGCTCGTGCGGTTATGAATATCCAGCTTGCGCATCAAGTTCAGTTTATGAGCCTCAATCGTCTTAATACTAAGCGAGAGTTCGCCCGCGACTTCACGCACCGTGCGCCCCTCGGCCAGCAAACGCATCACTTCCTGCTCGCGCAGAGTGAGCACAGAAGCGCGTGCATAATTATTTGATGACGCCAAAGCTTTTAAATCAGGGGTCAGCAGAGATATACCCCCAGGGTTCTGTTCATCTTCCTGCGCAACCTGCCGTATGCCGGCCACCAGTTGAGCGGGAGCGCTACTTTTCAACATATAACCTCGTGCGCCGGCGCCAATCGCTTTGTCCAGGTGCTCGGCTGAATCCATGACCGTCAAGAACAGAAGACCCGTCGTGCTGGAAGACAATTGACGGAGGGCCAGCGAAGTTTGATCGTCGGCACCGTCAAGCAGTTCCAGATCCATCACGAGTGCATCGGGCGTTAACAACCTGCTGACCGCCAGCGCCTCGTCGAGAGTGCCCATTTCTGCCACAACGTCCAAATCGGCCTCGGTCGCCAGAAGGGTCCGTAGACCTCGGCGGAATAGAGTGTGGCCGTCGGCCAGAATAATCTTATGAATGCGCTTTGCACGTGTCAAGGCAACTTTCCTTTCTTGTACTTCTCTCTCATCGGCACTAACACGCGGCTTAGTAAAAAAAACTAGAGCGAATAAGTAAACGGTTCGATTCGGCTGCGTTTCGGAGATTATTCCGCCAGAAGTTTGACAATCTCTTCGTTTTCGCTGTCGCGCGCTCGATCCAGCGCGGTATGCCCGGCCTTATCCCTAAGCTGGCGATTCGCTCCACGCTGCAGCAAAAGCTTTGCCACCTCAAGGCGGCCCATGGAAGCAGCCATCATCAAGGCTGTGGCCCCTGAGTCCCGTTCCCGTTCATCTATTCCCGACCCATGCTCGAGCAGCAGAGCTATTACGTCGGCGTTGCCGCCTAACGCAGCGTCATGGAGCGGAGTGCCGCCGTTCTGGTTCTGCGCTGTTACCAGCGCGCCGTGATCCAGCAAGAGCTGCACCATCTTTGTCTGTCCCTTCAGTGCGGCATCATTTAAATAGCTCGAGCCGTTTGTCGCAGGTCCGTTTACCCGTAAGCCGTTTTCCAACAAAATGCGGGCGATTTCCGTTTGCCCTCGCAATGTTGCCGATTCCATAGCTTCTTCGGCAATTCGTTGGGAATCCTTTAGCCTCTGGCCAAGGCGCAGCAAAGTGGCTACGGTGCTCGCGTTTTTATAATCTAAAGCGACATCCAGGGGAGTCTGGCCGAAGCGGTCGCGCGCAGTGATATCGGCGCCGGCATCCAGCAAGGGCCGAATCAAATCCGGAAATCCGCGCATACAAGCCTCATGTAAAGCCCCGCGGCCGTCGACCGGGTGTGCGTATCTCACGTTGGCATGATGGCGCAGCAACGCCTCGACCACCTTTGTCTGGCCGTGAAGGACGGCACTATCAAGCGGGGTATTGCCGTTAGAATCGAGTGCTTGCAAATCCGCTCCCGCCCCGAGCAGCAGCTCGACGATAGGCGCGCTGCCACGGGCGGCTGCCATATGCAACACGCTCTGCCCCTCGCGGTAACTGCCGGCTGTGAGCGCGCCGGCGTTGAGCAGCAAACGCACCATATCGGCTCTGTTTGTCAACACGGCGTATTGTAGCGGCGTGGAACCTGCCTCGCGATGATGAGCATTTACGTCGGCCGCATGCTGAATGAGAAACTCCGCGATGGCGGTGTTTCCCGTCCAAGCGGCGTCGAGCAAAGGTGTGCCGCCCAAATCGTCGCGGGCATCTACTGGCGCACCCTCGGCTACCAGCCTTTGCACTTCAGACAGATTTCCGGCGCGAACAGCCGCATGGAGCGCTTCGCCAGCGCTTTCAGGTACTTTCGGCGGCGGGGTGTGGCCAGATTGGATCGAATCCTGGCTGGCAGCCAAGACCAGCAACGCCAGCACTGCGGCAGTGCCGAACACATTCATAAGGTACCACCCTGAGTTAGATGCGTGGTACACAAACGAAAGGCCAAGGGCGCCGACCCTTGGCCTTGATTCTAAACCGATATGAACAAAAGACTTTTAAGCCTTATCGACACTCGCGGGTGCCGACTCGACAACATCCACCAGATGCTTATCTAACATCTTCTGGAATTCCGGCTTGCCGATTGCGCCGGTGCGCTGCTCCAAAATCTGACCGCCCTTAAAGAGTAACAGCGTGGGAATGCCCCGTATGCCGTAGCGGAAGGCGGTTTGCTGGTTCGAATCCACGTCCAGCTTGCCAACCTTTACTTTGCCGGCATAATCCGAGGCCACTTGGTCAACGGTGGGACCCATCATGCGACAGGGTCCGCACCACTCGGCCCAAAAATCAACCAGCACCGGAACGTCGGAACCCAAAACCTCTTTGTCAAAGCCAGCGTCCGTAAACGTTAGCGTATTGTTGCCTGCCATTTCAATCTCCATTTCAATTGATGTCTAGACGCCTACATTCGATTCAATCCCATCATACGCCGGGAACCTAGTAGATTGGAAGGATTGACGCGAAGCCTCACGGTAAACTGTTGACATAAAGAAATCCGCTTATCAAAAAGGTGTTTGTTGAGTCTGCGTTGTTCCAGCTTGCCTGCTTTGCTGACGTTCGCTCTTATAGTTGCGACCGCGCCTCAGGCGTTAGCGCAAAGGGCCGGCAGTACCGAAAATCAATTTAGCGTTAGTCAAACTCTCTTCGCTACTCTCGCAGCCATCAACGCCGCCGGGTATGATACGGGAATCGACTCCACCCTCAACGATCGTTATCAGCTGCGCACCCAGGTCAGGCAGGAACTGGCCAAGCGGAAGATAGCCAGTCTGCCCGAGATCAAAGACTTTTACCGGGCGCACCGCAAACCCACGGGCGGCGCCGATCTCGGCCAATATATATCGTTTGCATTGGTGGCCCGCGACGCGCCCAAGTTCGGATTACCTGACGGCGAATTGCCGCCCGATGTTGAGCCGCTGCGTGGTTTTAGCGAAATTCTCGCGAGATTCTATAAAGAGGCGAATATCGCGGAGCTCTGGCGAGCCTCGGCGAATGCTTACGTGGCAGCGATTTCCGAATATCAAGACCAGGTCATCAACGCCCTCTTCGAAGCGAACGGTTATCTGCGCAATCCTTCCGGCACCCAGGCTAGGCGCTTTCAGATCTACCTCGATTTGCTGGGCGAGCCCAACCAAGCGCAGGTCCGCAACTACCGGGACAGCTATTTCGTGGTGATCACGCCGACTAATACGCCGCTGGTCGATGAAATCCGCGACGCTTATTTGGCTTATTTGGTGGACCCGCTCAGCTTCAAATATGCCGCCGCCATTAAAGAAAAACAGGCTTTGGACAAATTCGCCCAGGCCGCGCCCGCTCTCGACCTCGCGTACAAAGACGATTTCCAATTGCTGGTGACCAAGTGCCTGATTAAGGCGATCGATAGCAGAATGCTGCACGGTGGCGAGGGTAAGCGCGAAGCCTTTGTCAATCAGGCGATGAGCGAGGGCTTCATTTTGACCGCGGCTTTCGCTGAATCTCTAGAGCGCTATGAGAAACAGCCGGACGCGTTCCGGCTCTATTATCCGCAAATCATCGCGGCTATTGACGTCAAGAAGGAACGAAAGCGCCTCGAAGGCGTACAGTTCGTGGAATCGATTGCTCCGAAAGTCATTGCGCCTGCGGCCAAGATGCAGATTGAACCGGCCGAAGAATCGCTTGAGACCGCCGAAGGGCTTTACGAGCAAGGCGATCTGGAAAATGCCCAAAGGACCTTCAAGCAAGTGTTCCAACAAACGGCGAATCCAGTCCTGCACGGGCGGGCCTATTATGGGCTGGCGCGCATCGCCATCCGCGAAAATCAGGTCGGGGAGGCGAAGCAGTTGTTTGAGCGCACCGTCGAGAACAATCCCGGGCCCGTGATTGCCAGTTGGGCCCACGTCTATTTGGGACGCATCGCGCTGCATGAAAAGGACGACAAAAAAGCCAAGGAGCAATTCACCATTGCGCTGGCAACCGAAGGCATTTCCGCCCAGGCGCGCGATGCCGCTGAGAAAGGCCTAGAAAGTACTTCACAAACAGGAGACAAACAAAAATGAAGATGCGTCTATTGGGACTGGCGGTTTTGTTTGCAGTCATGCCACTGGCGGCTTACCAAGGGAAACAGCCGAAAGTGTCGGCGAAAGAGCAAGAAGCCTTGATGCAGGTGCAAACTGCGCAGCAAAAAAACGATGCGGCGGGCACGCTTGCCGCCATCACTAACGTGCTTGAGAACTTCGCCGATACGAAATTTAAGGCGCAATTGCTAGACATGGCTGTGGATACGGCACAACGCACCGGTGACCCAGTGCAGGTCGCCACCTGGTACGACCGAACGATTGCAAGCGATGCGAACGATATTCCGGCGAGGGTGAGTTTCGCCGAAACAACCGCCGCGCACATCCGCGAAAATGACCTGGATAAGGCCGACAACATCAAGAAGGTGAACGATCTGGCGCACAAAGCCTTGGATCTCATTCAGTCCGGTGGTACCCCGCCTGCCGGCGTGCCCGCCGACAAGCTGGACGATTACAAGAAGGAACTCGCCGGGCGAGCCTGGAGCGCCATGGCGATTGCGGCGGCGATAGACAAAAAGTATCCCGACGCCATCACCGACTACAAAAACGCTCTCCAGGTATTTCCCAACTCCATTGTCACGGCTCGGCTTTCCAAGGTTTATGTCGATGCCAAGCAGTATGACGATGCCATCGCCACCGCCGACAAAGCCCTCGCGATGCCGGACGCCACGCAGCAGGTTAAGAACTACGCGCAGGCGCAAAAGGACATGGCCACCAAGCTTAAGGGAGCGAAATAACAAGGCCCACTCTTTATGACCCCTCCAATCGAGAGATTGGAAGAGAAGCTCGACTACCGGTTTCGAAACAGGGAGCTTCTCTTGCGCGCTCTCACACATCGCTCGTGCGCTTCGGAGTTTCCACCCGATCAGTGCGCCGATAACGAACAGCTGGAATTCCTCGGCGATGCCGTGCTTGGCTTTGTCGTCAGCGAGGCGCTGGTGTCGCGCTATCCGGGGGCGCTGGAAGGCGAGTTGTCGCAATGGAAGTCGCATCTGGTGAGCGCCACGTATCTGTATCGTTGCGCGCTGAGCATCGATTTAGGCGATTACCTACGGCTTGGCAAAGGCGAGGAACGCAATGGCGGCCGCGCGCGCCGAACCGTTTTGGCGAATGCTTTTGAAGCAATCATTGCGGCCATGCATCTCGACGGCGGCATCGAAGTGGCTACCGCTTTTGTGAGAGCCAGGGTGCTCGGGGAAATCGATCAGATGGCTGACGGCGCGATTGAGTTGCTCAATCACAAGAGCGTGCTGCAGGAACGCACGCAAGCCATGGGCCTTCCGATGCCGCGCTATTTTACGGTCGCCACGGCCGGGCCGGAACATGCCAAAGTGTTTACGGTGGAGGCGCGCGTGGGGGACGTGTTGAGCGAACGCGCTACAGGGTCGTCGAAAAAGGCTGCGAGCCAGCACGCCGCCGAGATACTGATTGGGCGGTTGAAAACACTGGAGGACAAGCCGCACAGGAGTATCTAAGAAAGCCATCAAGAAAGATGGGTTGAGTGGAGATCTGCGGGCAGGTTCGAGTCGTTTTTACCAATAGAATATGCACAGATTGCTTCGCTATCCGCTAGTGGTCGCGGGTTGTTTGTTTTCGGCCGTGGCTCAGTACTTTTACCCTTTCGACTGTTGCTGCTTGCCTAGTACGGCTGATATCCTGTCCCGCAGCCAGAAAGTCGCGAACTGGCAGCCTCACCGTTCAGATCACCCAGCAGGTTGAGCCTGCGGCGTATTTGACTAACCATTGCGGGGAACCTTTGTATCGCCGGTCAGATGC
>Ga0302324_100015999_pt1 | contig 14991 bp, 15 predicted proteins | sample Palsa_T0_1_FD_201949 | JGI IMG/M metagenome (GOLD analysis project Ga0302324, IMG submission 201949) | Peat permafrost microbial communities from Stordalen Mire near Abisko, Sweden - Palsa_T0_1 | ecosystem: Environmental > Terrestrial > Soil > Palsa > Peat permafrost | place: Sweden: Abisko...
GTTTCAAAAAGATTTTCCCTCTCTCAATGCAAAAGCAAATGAGCAACTCCATCTGCTTTGGGTCTCATGTGGCACTGAGGACTATCGGCTCGCGATGAATCGCAATCTGCGAGAGTGGCTCAAGGCCGAGGGAGTGAAGGTAACCGAGATCGAAACGCCGGGGAATCACACTATGTTGGTGGGGCGGCGGAATCTGGTGGAGTTTGCGCCCCTGCTATTCCGATAACTTAGGTTTGTGCCGCACAGCACCGGAGTGACGGACTCTGATGATCCGCAGGTGTTTCAGGTACAGGGTCGCAGGGTGACTGTCGAGATCAGCGATTTCAAAAACTTTTGCCGTCTATCCGCCTTCCCCGAAGCGGGCGAACCTCGAGATCGGTCCACTCTTTGGGTACGAGTGAGCGACCTCCCTTGGGCAAAATCGGAATCAGATGCAATTTGTCCCGGAAACGCCGCTGCCCCAAGGACACGTTTGTGGGGACCGGCGCGTCGTGCGGCTCATTCAGAAATGGCTGAGGGCCGGCGTGGAGGAGGAGAAGCTGATGGTGAGTGAGGAGGGTACGCCCCAAGGCGGCAGTCATGCAGTAGTAGATGGTCACATTCGCTCCTACGGGGTGCCGGGCAACTGGGTCGCACGGCGGACCTTTCGCCAATAGGTAGAACGTTACTGGCAACGCACGCTCTGCCGTCGTAGCCAGACCGGTTATGTGCCGTGGACCCCCATGCAACGCCTGCTCCGGGACGCTGGATACCCCTGGAACGAATCTGTCATCCCTATCCAACCTTCCGCGTACCGTCGTGACCTGCGGCAAGAGCCGGATGAGGCAATTCCTCAAGTCCGGATCCGTGCGGGGGGGTGCGGCGCAATCCACATCCCTACCGCGACCGACCATACGCCCGAAATCGTTGCATCCGCTGCGGGGCTTCCCGGCGACTATAATTGCGCGCACGCATGACGCTAACGTCTGGTACAAAACTAGGCCCTTACGAAATTCAGTCCCCGCTCGGTGCGGGCGGCATGGGCGAAGTCTACCGCGCTCTCGACATCCGCCTGAGCCGCACCGTTGCCATCAAGGTTCTTGCTTCGCATCTTTCCAATTCGCCCGAGCTCAAGCAGCGCATGGAGCGCGAGGCTCGCGCCATTTCCTCGCTGAATCATCCTCATATCTGCCAGCTCTACGACATTGGCTCGCACGACGGAGCCGACTTTCTGGTCATGGAGTTTTTGGAGGGGGAAACACTGGCCGACCGCCTCCGCAAAGCCCCGCTATCGATGGCCGATATCTACAAGATCGGCATTGCGGTTGCGGAAGCACTCGCTCTTGCGCATCGTCAGGGCATCGCTCATCGCGATCTCAAGCCTGGCAACATCATGATCACGCCGTCTGGCGCCAAGCTCATGGATTTCGGCCTGGCAAAGACGCTGGGCATTGCTCCCGGTTCCACCTCCGGATCTTCCGCCGCTCCGCCGTCGTTCACTGCGGCCGCCACCATGAGCGGAGCCAGCCCGCTCAGCCCGCTCACCACCGCAGGCACCATCGTCGGCACCATCCAATACATGTCGCCCGAGCAGATTGAAGGCAAGGAAGCCGATGCTCGCTCCGATATTTTCGCTTTCGGCGCTGTGCTCTATGAAATGACCGCCGGCAAGCGCCCGTTCGAAGGCAAGAGCCAGATTTCCCTCGCCTCTTCGATTTTGGAAAAAGATCCCGATCCCATCTCGACGCTTAAGCCGCAAACTCCTGCCGCTCTCGAGCACATTGTTACCACGTGCCTGCAAAAAAATCCCGAAGACCGTTTTCTCGCTGCGCACGACATCAAGCTCGAACTGCAATGGGTTGCCTCAGCAAAGCCAGCGGTAGAGAAGACCGAACCCACTACGACCCCCGCTCCAGTGGCGAAGCGAAGTCCGCTGCCATGGATCGCCGCTGCCGTCGCTGCCCTTATCATCGGAGCAGTTGGCGGATATTTTCTCCACCGCCAAGCCCCATCTCAATCCATCCGCACCGTCATCACCCCGCCGGAGAAGACGCACTTCAGCCCGACCGGTGACACCGCCGGTCCTGCCGTAATTTCGCCCGACGACTCAATGATCGCATTTACTGCTACCGGCGCAGACGGCAAGAGCACCCTCTGGGTTCGGCCGGTCAACTCGCTCGAAGCCCGCCAAATCGCCGGGACCGAAAACGCCATCTTCCCTTTCTGGTCATTCGACAGCCATTCCATCGCCTTCTTCGCTGACGCAAAACTGAAATCCTTGGACCTTTCGGGGGGTTCACCCCAAGTCATCGCCGACGCTGCCTTCGGCCGCGGTGGTGCCTGGGGCGCCGACGGAGTTATGGTCATTTCTCCCGCGACCACAGGTCCGCTTTACCGTATCAACGCTGATGGTGGCGCTCCCGTCCAACTCACTCAGATTGATACCGTTCTTCACACTTCTCATCGCTGGCCATTCTTTCTTCCCGATGGCAAACACTTCCTCTATCTCGCCATCAACCACGACCCCTCCAAATCGGTCAACGACACGGTTTATTACGCCTCCGTCGATGGCAGCGTGAACATGCCACTGCTCAAGAGCCAATCGAACGCCATCTACGCCGACGGGTATCTCCTGTTTGCCCGCAACGACCAATTGATGGCGCAAGCCTTCAATGCCTCCAGTGGCTCGCTGAGCGGCGCGCCTCAACCACTGATCCGGGGCGTAATCAACGATCCAACCACGTGGCATATGGACGCTTCCGCTTCCGATGACGGCCTGCTCCTCTACGGCAGCGGCGCGTCAGGCGCCGCCGAGATTCTCTGGATGGACCGCGCCACCAAACAACTTTCCACTATCGCCGGCAACATCTCCAATCTGTATGCGATGAAGCTCTCTCCGCAGGGCGAACGGATCGCACTCGGAATCGACAACGGCGTCGACGACACTTGGATTCTCGACATTGCCCGCGGCATTCGCACCCGTCTCACGTTTGGCCCGGTTTCCAATAACGATCCTCAGTGGTCTCCCGACGGCAAATGGATCGTTTACAGCTCCGGGCGCGACGCCAAACATCAGCTTCTCCGCAAGCCTTCCGACGGGGGTGGCGCGGAGGAAGAATTGCTCAGTGACGATCAAATGGTCGTTGCCTTGGATTGGTCGCACGATGGCAAGTACATCTTTTACGACCGCGGCAAGCCCGGAACCCAGGACATTTGGGCGTTACCCCTCGAAGGTGACCACAAGCCCCTTCAAGTGGTGCCTGCTACTCCGAATACCTTCCGGAGCTGGCCGAGCCTTTCTCCGGATGCCCGTTGGCTGGCCTATAGCTCGAATGAGTCCGGTTCTTATCAGGTCTATGTAGTAGCCTTCAACGGCGGACACGGCAAATGGCAGGTCTCCGTCACCAATGGTCAGCAACCAAGTTGGAGTCACGACGGCAATGAACTTTATTTCGTGGATAGGACGAACACGGTGTATGCCGTGCCTGTCAAGGAAGTCGCGGGTGCTTTGCGATTTGGAGCCCTGCAGACCTTGGTGAGCACCTGGTCCATGCCCGTGCCTTTCTACCAGGTCAGCCCCGACGACAAGAAAATCCTGCTCTATCGCATTTCGCAGCAGATCGGCGACTCCATCACCGTGGTCACCAATTTCACCGCTGGCCTGAAGTAAGGGACACAGTCGGCCATGCTGATCCAGGCCCCACAGATCAGGCTCCGCAGCAGCGAAACTTTGTCTTCCTCCGGGCAACCCTGAAGTAACCCCAAGGGAAGGGTTGCCGACTATCCGCTCAGAAAGCGCCACCGAGCTTGTCTGGCAACGATTTAGCCATCTCCAGCATGGCAGTGTGATACTTTTCGTGCGCGAACTCACGCGCAATCTGCCACCCCTGACTGAGATAGAATCGCACGGCAATCGCATTCGACCGAACGACGCGAAGGCGGCACGTCTGGTGACCACGGGCAGCTATCTCAGCTTCGCCCTGCGCGAGTAATCTGCTTCCAACACCTTGTCTGCGGTGCTCGCGACATACCCACAGGTCGCTAACCCACTCCTGATTCGTTATGGTCACGCCCACAATCTTTTCATCAGAAACTGCCACCCATGCCAACGGCCAATCCTCATCCTCGAACTTAAGGGGGACGGGATTCGGAGCAAAAAGGTCCTCAAATGTTTCATTCGCCACTGTCTCTATCAGAGCCCGCACCGAGTCGTACTCGCTGGATTGCGGTCGGCGCATAACCACTTCAATCGTCATCCACGTATTTTAGTTGAGCGTCGGTGGCTTGCTCCCTGATTACGGGCAACCCTTCCCTAATCCTGTAAAGGAACGTTTGCCGACTATCCAGGAGCCATTGTCTGCACTAACTAGTCTTGAGGCAGGGCTGCAGGCTCCGCCCGCTCGTACCAGAGGCGTCATTCGTTGACGGGCTGCCACTGCGTCCGTAAGATGAGACGACCCGAGGCAAGGCATCTTCAGTGATTGGCCAGACCATTTCGCACTATCGCATCGTCGAGAAGCTCGGTATCGGCGGCATGGTAGAAGCCGCCGCCAACCAAATTGTCCGAGCAAGAAAGCCCCGCTCTTGAGAGCGCCTTCGATTCGGCTGGAACGGTGACGACTATACGGAACTCTTAGCGCTTGCCGCCGTGTCCGCCTCCACTGTGACCTCCACCGCTGCTGTGTCCACCGCTCGCATGTCCGCCGCTAAAGTGTCCGCCACCGTGCGAACCGCCGGAGGCTCCATGCGAAGCAGATCCGCGCGACTCACCGCCGCGGCTGCCGCTGAAACCACCGGTGCGCGGCGTGCTTGATCCGCGTCCAGCGAAAGCTCTTTCGCTGCCGGAGAATCCCCGGTTGCCGGCGTAGGCTCGGTTACCTGCTGAGCCGCGGTTAACGGCTGCCCCGCGATTGCTGCCGGCGAAGCCGTGGGACGCCCCCGCGTAGCCTCGAGATGCGCCCGCATATCCGTGGCCTGCGGCTGAGCCAAACCTGCGCGCACCGCGATCCGCAAATGGGTGCGCTCCGAATGCGCCATGCGCAGAAGAAAATCCTCGATAATTTCCGTGCACAAACGCGGCGTGGTTATAAAACGTTCCGCTGCGGAAGGCATAAGGATGGCCGCCGAAGTTCCCCCGTGGAAGCCCCATCCGATACCCCATCCATGCCATCCCCAGCCGAAGGCGAAGAACGGCCAGACCGGGAAGCCAAGGCTAAACGAAATGCGCGGGCCGCCGAATCCCCACCACGGATAGAACCCAGGCCACAGGCCTACGGGATATCCGTACACATACGCCGGGTTGTAAGCGGGCACATACACCACATCCGGGTCAGCCGGCTGGATGTCTACATTCGGCCCCTGCTCGTACACGCGCTCTTGAGGCGTACTCCGCAGATTGCCCGCGTCGTACGCCTTATGACGCATGTACTGGATCGCCTGCATCACGTCATCCGGCTGGTTCTGATAGGCCTGGCCCAGCTCAGAGGTCCACGACAAATCCCTGTCCAAGTTCGCCAGCACTGTGGGAAACTCTACCAGAGACTTCACGCTCGGATCCCAATCCTGCCGGTCCACTGCCCCGGCCAGATCCCGTCCCTTCAGCCCCGGGTTCTCCTGTACCATCCGGTCAGCCTCTACAATCTGCGTTGGATACCCTGACGCGGCCAGTATCTGCGCTACGAGCGAATCGGGATACAACGCAATCGGAGCCACGAGCTTATTCAACTGCTCCGGAGGCAAGCCAGTGGATTGCCGTTGATCCGGCTCCGTTGGAGTCGGAGGTGACTGCGCCTGGTCCTGGTATGTATCTTGATCTTGTCGCGAGGGAGGCGCGGCAGCCTGAGGCGCGCTCTGATCTGGCGCATTGGATTGGGGCGCGGTCTGATCCGGCGGCGGTCCCGGATCCACCGGAGTGCTCACAGCCGCTGAGGGCTTGTCCATCGACTGGTCCTGCGCGCCCAAGGAAGTGCCAGTTCCGAGCGCCATCGCGCTTGTCAACACCGCGGTAAGAATGGTTTTAGATAATTTGGTTTTCATAATGTCCCCCAGAATTCCTGTTATTAGATTGAACACTGGAAATAGGGGAGAGTTCCGTTCTTTTGATTGACTTACACCGGTTGATTTCGGCCAGGCAGTGGTGGATTTCGCGCAATGAGTACGCTTGCGACGAGAAAGACACCGACGCCGCGGCTAGGGGATCAATAAGTGTAAGAAGGCCGGATAGCGGCGCCAACTATCATCGTCACGTGGTGAGCACACGCACGTTTGCCCGCGTGGATCACCACATCTTCTCTAGAACGGGCATGTCTGTGCCATGATTAGCGCGATGCGACTACGGCCGGCTTGTCGAAAATTGTATCGTTCCGAATCTCCTCGTCTCGCTCGAGAACATGCTTCCACGGCTACGCTCGATGAGGCCTTCGCCCGCGATGTCGAAGCAGCGATCAACAGCCATCGTGAACCGTTGAACCCGCCCACATGGGACTGATTCTCGACTTCAGCGTGGTAATCGCTGCCGAGCGACGAGGCGAGACGGTCGAGCAGTTCATCGAGAAGATGGTGAAGGCGGCCCGAGATCAAGAGTTGCGGCATCTGCCGGTCTTTGGCAAACTCATCGAGGACACAACGGTATTCGTCCAAAATGGGCAGCGATATCGCAAGACGAAAGCGCTGCTCCTACCACGTTTTGACAAAACACAGCCGACGGGAGATCGAAATTCGCGCTCACTGCCTGTATGCGACCGCGCTGCTGGCGGATGAGATCAACAAGCTGCGACCGTCGGACCAGCAGGTGATCATTCCGCAAATTGACGCGCGCCTATGGACGCACTACCACACCACGCCCTGGCCACATCACCTGACCCGCACCATCATGTACTGACGCTGTCCAAGGTAACCTTTCCCCGCTTCTGGGGGCTGGCGAACACCCAACTCTCGGGAGCTCGATAGAGCCTTCTGGGGCGCCAGTTCCTCAGATCTCGGATTCGTGGAGGGCCACAGGTTTTTGCGGAGCGTCTGTCTTGCACTTTCCTACGACCTGGTGCGCGATCGATCGAATGACCCAGAGTTGTTTATTCCGACGTCCTTCCATTTGAGCGCAAACAGTTCGATTTGCCTCAGTCCCGTTGCCAGATGAAGCAAGCGAAATCTGTGGAGTGAATTGCTTTGCGGCGGCAGTGATCAGCACGCATACGTTGCAGTAAGTCAGGGCCGGAGTTAATGGGGGTTACTCCATATCAGAGTAAATCTACGCAGAGTTGCGGCTGGCAGGCCTTTTTGCGAAATGTGGACGATCAGGTGATCGATTCCTTCCTTCTCGTCGGGATCGTTGTGCTTCGGGCTGCGAAACACGAAGTCGCAGACATCCCGTCATTTGTAGCGAGGGACTCCTCCTAATTTCGGAGGACGATCAGATTGGGCAAGTCATGATAGCTCAAGCGAAATCACACGCCAGCGATGCCGTTTTCCGGTTGGGCGTGGCAACGCGCTGGGATATCGACACCATTACGCTCGTCGTCCCAAGCGAGGGCCGACATTTTCCAGTCTCCATCCTTTCGCACAAATTGAATCGTATTCACGCCACGCGTGTCGAAGCGTTCCCCGTGCAGCACTCCCGTCTTGCGGTACGCGAGGAACCGCTGTGCCACATTTCCGAAGATGTCGGTAGTCTCCCATTCCTCACGCTCGCAGAGATCCACCAGGCTGCCATCGTTGAGCAATAGTTCGCGCGGCTTAATGAATTCCGAGATTGAAAACACCTCTGTGTTTGGTCCGCAGGTCCTCACGATGATGCCCTGCGGGATGAACAGGTCGTGGATTCGCTGGAGGCTAACGATTGCGCCAGGCGTAGGTGAGAAAAGCCGGAAGAATTCCGCCGTTAGTTCGTCGATACGGCACTTGTCCTTGTGAATGGATGGAACAGCTAGTGCTCGCAAACCCTGCATGGAAAACTTCCTCCGATCAGCTCAGTGGCTTTCTTCTGCCTGCTTCTCTGATAGTAGGATAGAGGCGATTATGGCATGGGAAACGACTCTATCGAACTGCTATTCTCCTTTTCGTCTTCTGAAGAGAAAAAGCAGTTTCTGGAACTAGTCCGATCAGCTTCCTATGTGCGCGTCGAATACGCCGGTCTCGACTTGACCATGCCGCTTCACCTGTACAAACAAACGGTAGTCGCCCGGCTGGGGAAAGCCATAGGGAAACGAAATTTCATCCGTAAGCGCATGCATGGAGCTGCAGTCCATGGGCATTCCGAAATCCTTCTGCGCAATCGTGAGTGATGCCATCGGTACCGATCCAGCTGGATGGATGTGAGCAAAGACAGAAAAATCTGATCTTACGAATTCTGCGTGACCGGCCATCCCCATGTAGGGTTCCAGATCGTTAGCCGGCTTATGCTCGCGGTCTTCGATGCGGAAACGTAACCAGGAGAGCTGCCCGGCTTTCAACACCGCTCCATTTTTTTCTCCATCCTGTTCCCAGACCATGCGACCACCATCCGCCAGCGGCGAAACATTCGTGCCGTGGACATCGAGAGCCTCTGCATCCACACCCGAATCGTCGCCCGAAAATGGTTCTCCTGTCACGTTGGGCAAGTCGATTTCGCTGACCATGGTTTCCGGGAATCCGGTACTGCGAACAATGTCGCCGAAAATCTTGTATTTTCCGGACGGAATTGAGGGCAGCTTCAGAGTGAACGATCCATCGTTGGCTTGTTCCGGATGTAGATGATAAAAGCGGTCCATCGCGGGGACTCGTACAAGGAATACATGCATCAGGTGCCCGTGATCTGGAATCAGGGTCATCGACCATTGATCCTTGCGGATCTTGTGCCAAGAGTCTTCTTCCATCCGCAACGTGAGCTGATCAAAACCGTCGAAGGAAACTCTGAGCGGCGGAGCGCTATAGACCGTGTTTTGCTTCAGGTCAGCGGCCTGGGCGTTCCACCACCAGTTTCCCAACGCAAGCACAGTCACAACCAGCGCACTCGCAACCGCCATTGCGATTCGTCCAAGACGTCTGTTCTCTGGCGAAGGCATGGCCGCGGCCCGGAGACCACCTTCCCGTGCCGCTGCTCCCGCGATGGAGACAATTCCCACGGAGAGCAGTAGCATGAGTCCGAAGAGCAAGGTGCCAAGCGCCTTTTGCATGGGCAAGGTTCGCCGCGCAAACGCGGGGACAGGAACGGCCAGCCTGCCGATTCCTTGTGGCCCGGAGACCTCGAGACGAATCTCCCATGAGCCCGACGCCATCAGCCAAACCGTGCCCGTGAACCATTGTGGATCGGCGCCAGATTGCATCAAGTCGGGGGTTGGGGGCAGACCTTGATCTTTGCCGTTTATATAAACCGGTGTAATTCTGATGCTCTTCACCGTGCCGGATTCAACCCGAACTTTCACTTGCGCGATGCCGGGAACCATGGCCGGCGGATTCACAGAGAGCAATAAGTGATAGGGTCCGGCATCGCCCTCTAAATACACGTTCGGGCTTCCGACGTGCGCGAAGGCCGAGGAGCTCAACATTAAGATCAGAACAGCTAGTCCACAGGCTCGCATAGATTCCTGCTTTCCAGTCTTGGGCTTTCCTGTCTAAACGACGAGGAGCAATACTGCTCAGGGTGCAATCTCTAACGCTGAATACGACGCATCCAGTCGCCCCACAACATGCCGATGCGTGCTGAAAGTGCGGTCGCCATCAGCGCGATCAGCAGCCCGACCCAGAATCCAACTCGCGTCTTTTCGTAAGACTGGAACTCCCATGCCAGGTGATATTGAGAAGGGGGAAAGTTGTAGCCAAATTCGTTCATGGCGAAAATCCGGTTGCGGGCGTAAGGAGACATCATGAAGTAGGCGAATGGCCAGTTTGCCGCCAGACTCGCAGCCGTGAAGCCGATGCCGCCCACCACCGCCTTCCACGTGTCTCCGTGGCCGGCAAATCGATTGAGAACCAGATCCAGAACGATGGCTCCGGGGAGCAGCAACACGGGAAACCCGAGCGGCACCATGTGAGTGATCGGGGTGAAGACGGGTCCAAGCTTCGCGTGTGCGGGAAACAGTGGGAAAATCCAATTGCCGGCGAGCCACAAGCCGCTGTAGATCGAGGCCACAATCGTGGCGGCCCAACGGCGTCCTGAGGTTCGAGCAATTCCGACCAGCACGACCGGTGCGATCATGCCGAGTACACGATAGTAGATCGCGCTGTGCATCAGAGTTTGGTCGCCGATGTATTCATAGCCCAGCATGAGCAGCAGACACAGAAGCAGCGATCCGTTATACAAAAGGATCTGGTTAAACTTGTCTCGGCTTTGCCCGGCTGACTGGTTCATCTGGCCGGTGGTTAGGATCAGTCCGCCTGCGCCCATGACGAAGATTCCCAATAGCAGCACCACGTGGGGCGGGCTAAGAATGGTTACGTCCAGGCCATAGGAGTCGTGCCACCAGTTGTCGAAGGGAGCAGATGTAAGCATGCAAAATCCGCCCCACGCCCCAATGAACGCGCCCAGTGGGCCATGCAGTCCCCAGATCTTCACCGATCTTTCTTGACTTGCACCATCACCCGCGAACGTGGTGTGCAGAATCAACCAGGCGCAGGAAACTCCGGTGAGCAACGCTCCAAACTGAATGGCCAAATGGGCGGGCGTCCAAAAGGTGTCGCGCCCGATTCCGACATGCCAGGAAATATCCCAGTAAAGACCCACGGTGGTAGACGTCACGGCCATAGCGGCCGACCAAACATACCAAGGCACTGCACTCACTCGAATCGAAGACAGGTCTCTGGCTGCCGCAGTAACCGCCGTCGGTATACGTATACTCTCTGCCATAAAATCACTCCTTGACGACCGGAAGTACAACGTCGGAACCTGGGAGCCATGATTTAAAGCAACCCACGCTTCAAAGGCAGGATTCCACCTTCGCGTAGATTAACCCATCAACCCCCGCTTGCGTATGTCAAATCCGCGGCCTGTCTGCGGAGTGAGGTGAACCGACGGTTCTGCGCGGCGAACCGCGCTCGCGATAAGCTGCGATAGCAACCCGTCATGAGTTTCACCGACCCGCCGCCAGACTTCGGCGGAGCGGCTCCCACCGCAGGCAGGTCAGGCATCGCCACACCCATTCCAGCGGACCAAACAAGAAACTCTTCAACCAGATCGGCGAGACCACCAACTGCAAGAAGCAAACTATCGCACATTGGGCTCGGCTGTTTGGCCTTCTCCGTCGAACGCATGAGCCATGCGACGAACTGCGGGTTTGGAGCGGCAGAACGAGTCTCGAGGGTAGCGTTCCTGCGCTAGAATGCTGCTCATGGCCAGCGACCGCCTACTGCGTTTCCCATCGTTCTGGCGGCTGCAGATGATGGGATGGGTGTGCATATACGTGTTGGTGCTGGTGGCATGCATCCCTGATCTTTTCCAAAAGCCAGGAGTGCTGCGCGATAGCACCTTGGCTGTGGTTTTCATGTTCTTCGGCAGTTGCGTTCTCCATCCCGTTTGCCGATCGCTGCTGCGCCGCTCACCTACATGGCTCGCTTTCGAGCTCAGGATCTCCGCATGGTCCTTGGTTGTGGGCACGGCGAGTGCAATCGCGGCTGAATTCACGTTTCTGGCGTTCCGCAAAATGGATTGGCCTGATCTGGCGAGTAACTCCGTGCAGTTTTCGGTCGTGCTCTTTCTCTGGTGCAGTCTGTACTTCAGCATCAAGCAATGGCAGCAGTCGACTCAGGAGCGAGAACGCCTGCTGCGCGCCGAAAACGAGGCCCGCGAAGCGCGGCTCAGCGCCTTGCGTTATCAGCTGAATCCGCACTTTCTCTTTAATTCGCTGAATGCGGTTTCTACGCTGGTTCTCGATGGGAATGCTCCCGCCGCCACCCGCATGCTGGCGCAGATCGGGGAACTTCTGCGCACCAGCCTGGATAGCGAAGTGATCCCGGAAGTTACGCTTTCTCAAGAGATGGAATTTACGCGGCGGTATCTCGCCATCGAGCAGACCCGGCTGGGGGAGCGGTTGCAGGTCGATTTGGCGATTCCTTCTGACACTCTGGATGCACTGGTACCCAGCATGTTGCTGCAGCCGTTGGTGGAGAACGCTATCCGCCATGGCGTAGTGGCAATGGTTCAAGGCGGAAGGATTATGATCACGAGTGCGATTTGCGCTGACCGGTTGCAGATGGTGATCGGGAATTCCGGCATTCGCCGAGATGAACAACGCAATAAAAATGGAAACGGAATTGGCCTGAGAAATACCGCAGAACGATTGAAGACGCTGTACGGCGATGACCATCGCTTTACTTTGCAGTGGCCGGAGACCGGGGGTTGTCAGGTAATCATCGAATTGCCTTTCCGGAAAATTGTCCAAAACGTGGAGGAAGCAGCGTGCGCGCAGTAATTGTCGACGATGAGCCTCTGGCGCGACGCGGCGTCAGGCTCCGGCTGCAGAAGTTTAAAGATATCGAAATCGTCGGCGAGTGCGGAGACGGCGCGTCCGCGGTCGGGAAGATTGTTGAGCTCTCTCCAGATGTTGTCTTCCTCGATGTCCAAATGCCTGGCATGGATGGGTTCGAGGTTCTTCGGGCTTTGCCGGGGGAGAATCTGCCCTCCGTTATCTTTCTTACCGCTTACGAGCAGCACGCTTTGCGCGCGTTCGAGGTCCATGCGTTGGACTACCTGCTTAAGCCCGTCGACGACGAACGTTTTAGCGCCGCTGTGCAACGAGCCAGGCAGGCGGGCGATGCCGGTTCCAGGATTCAGATGGCCGAACGAATCCTGCAGATGCTTCAGCGCGATTCCGTGCGGTACCCATCCCGTTTTCCGGTGCGAATTGGTTCGCGGATTCAGGTTGTGCTTACCGACGACATCGAATGGATCGCGGCAGCGGGAGATTACGTGGAATTACGCGTTGCTGGGCGATGTCATTTGTTGCGTGAGACCATGAATTCTCTGGAAGAGAAACTCGATCCCGCGCAGTTTCTTCGCATTCATCGTTCCCGGATCCTGCGCGTCAAGTGCATCCGGGAACTCAGAAACATCGACAATCGAGAGTATCTGGTGAAGCTGTCCGACGGCTCGGAGCACCGCTCCAGCCGAACCTATGCCGATCGTCTGGAAAATTGGCTATCTTCCCCAAAACCTTGAGGGCCGGCGACCAGTTTGGTGAGGGATTTTCCCGATTCAGCTGAGTCGTCGGCGACGAGCGGGGTGAGGAAAGCCCAGGCGTATGCGGTCGTCAGCCAGACAGCCATGCCACTGGACGGGTCGACGTTGAAGCAGAAGACGGCCCGCATTTTCGCTGATGAAGAAAACCGCGAACAGGGTGAGGGACCTGGTCTGAACCAAGCTGCGCTGTTGCCGGCGGAGCTAGCTGACCCGGTGCGTTTGGGCAAGGCTCACACCCTTGTTCTTCATTTTCTTGTTTTCCTTGTGAGGGAGAAGGCTACTCCATAGTTCACTGCGTGGGAAGGGGTGAGATGGTATTATCCGATTTGATCCCAACCAGCTCCCCCAGCGCCTTCCAATGCCTCGGATGGAATGGGATCAACTTTTGCGGAATTACTTCTCGACAAACTATGGGAATGGGCACCCGTAGAAGAATTGGAAGTTTTTGGCAGCTTACACAATTTTCATGGCAAAGGCTTCCGTTGAGACATACGGGAAATATTACCGAAATCCGCACCATCGCCGCCGACCATTTATGGATGAGCCCGTGCGACGAGCAAGACTGCGTGACCATCCACTTCACCTGGAAACCAGATTGGCCTGCTGTAAGCAAACTGCTGCCGGTCATCGAAAGGGAACTCGCTCCATTCAACGCGCGCCCACACTGGGGGAAGCTGTTCACAACTTCTCCGGCGCAATTGAAGAGCATTTACAAGAGGATGCCTGAATTCGTTGAACTGAGCAGGCGCTACGATCCCCAAGGCAAGTTTCGCAACGACTATCTGAACCGGAACATCTTCGCTGCTTAGCTTTCAAAGGATTTGTTTTGAACGGCCCGGAGCTAGAAATTCAGGAGCGTTTTCATGAACAGATACTCTCAGCGACCAGCCCAACTCAGCATCACTCTGTTGGGAATTTTGGCTGCGATTCTCATCCTGACGGCAGCCGAGACCTCCACGCTGCCCGCACCGCCGGTAGCGAAGAAAGTCCCAAAGGTCACGGAGATCCACGGCCGCAAGCTGGTGGACAACTATTTCTGGCTGCGCGACAAGACGAATCCCGAAGTGAAGGCATATTTGGAGGCCGAGAACGCCTACACCGATGCGGTGATGAGACCGACGGAGCCTCTGCAGCGGAAGCTTTATGATGAGATGTTGAGCCGCATCAAAGAAACCGATGTGGAGGTTCCTTACAAGGACGGCGGATACTTCTATTACTCGCGCACTGAAGCTGGCAAGCAATACCCGATTCTCTGCCGGAAGAAAGGCAGCCTCAACGCTCCGGAAGAAGTTGTGCTCGACGTCAATGAGCTGGCGAAGGGTCAGGCATTCATGTCGTTGGCAACTTATCAGGTGAGTGAAGATGGAAATCTGCTGGCTTACACCACCGACAATACCGGCTTTCGGCAATACACTCTGGCGGTCAAGGACCTGCGGACTGGGAAGCAGCTTGCCGATCATGCCGAGAGAGTCGGATCAGTGGTATGGGCGAACGACAACAAGACGATTTTCTACACTGTGGAAGATGCCACCACCAAGCGTCAATACCTGCTCTATCGCCATACCGTCGGGACCACCCGGCCCGACGACCTGATTTACGAAGAGAAGGACGAGCGGTTCGAAGTGGATGCTTGGAAAACCCGCAGCAAGGCCTACATCTTTTTGGTTGTCGCCAGCGCCACCACCAGCGAAGTGCGCTACATTCCAGCCGACCAACCCGGGAGCGCGTGGAAAGTGGTGGAACCGCGCAAGCAGGGTGTGGAATATTATGCCGACCACAACGGCGATTCCTTCTACCTCCGGGTCAACGATACCGGCCGTAATTTTCGTTTGGTGAAAGCGCCGGCTGCCGATCCGCGCAGCCAG
>Ga0302324_100016002_pt1 | contig 14989 bp, 11 predicted proteins | sample Palsa_T0_1_FD_201949 | JGI IMG/M metagenome (GOLD analysis project Ga0302324, IMG submission 201949) | Peat permafrost microbial communities from Stordalen Mire near Abisko, Sweden - Palsa_T0_1 | ecosystem: Environmental > Terrestrial > Soil > Palsa > Peat permafrost | place: Sweden: Abisko...
CGACCTTGTTGAAGCCGACTTCGCTCATGCGCCGCCGCTCATCTGGGTCGGCCGCAAGCTTCAGCATGGCGTTAGCAAGACCGTCTGGGTCCTGCGGTGGGACGAGCAGGCCGGCTCCGCCGGAAAACAGCTCCGGGATCCCGCCGACCGACGTCGCCACGCAAGGAACTCGCGCGGTCATCGCTTCGAGCAGTACAAGCGGCAGTCCTTCGGACAGCGAGCTCATCACAAAGCCGTCTGCGGCCTGCATCAATCGCAGCACGTCGGCGCGGGTGCCCAAGAAGGAGATGACGGCGTTGAGGTCAAGAGATCGGCATAACTCTTCCAGAGGGGCGCGTTCCGCGCCTCCGCCGATGATCACTAACTTAAGTCGACCTGCACTGCGGAGACGAGCGATTGAGAAAGCCCTGATCAAGGTGCCCAGGTCCTTCACGGGTGCAAGACGGCCCGCGTACATCCAGAGAAACTCCTCGTTGGCAACACCCAGCTCTCGCCTGAGCCTTGATCGTTCGAGGGCATCGCCCGGCAGCATCCGGACTCCATTTGGAATGTAGTGCAGGCGTGCTGGCGGCACGCGAAGTTCACTGCGGAAGTATGGTTCCATCGATGGATGTATGACGGTGATCGCGTCTGCGAACCGGCAGAATCGGCGGCTCTGGCGTCGGTACTTTGGCATCGATTGGAACTCTACGATCGAATGCTCAGTCATGATGACCCTGGGCACCCGAGCACAGCGAGCTGCCAGAGCAGCCAGAATGAGCGAAGTGGCGTGGTGGATATGTATCGCATGCACTTTGCGGCGCCGGAAAAAACGAAATAACGCCAGCTGATACGTGAAACGCCGAACAACCCGCAGCCGTTTCAGGTAATTCATATCCAAGCACTCAACGCCCTGTCCCTCGAGCTCACGGCGAATCGGGCCGTCGGAATCGTAGAACGCGAAGCACAGCACTCGATAGCCTCGGCGCATGCATTCCAGTGCGACGTCTGCGCCGACGCGCTCCGAACCGCCGACTTGGTACGAAAACAGGCCGACTGCGATGAGCGGCGGGTGAACGTCTGGCGGGGCGTGGATCTTCACAGCCATAGAGCATTAATCTACACGAGGAATGCCGGCGGCGACGGTCGCTGCCTAAGTCCGACCGAGACACAGGTCGCCATTCAATGCAACAAGTTGGCGTAGCATTTGGCGCAACCGTTGGCTTAGTGTTCCGGCCATTGCCATGTGTGCGGAGGGTTTGATTAGTGGGGATCATCGAGTGGGCGCATCGCAGGGATTCTTGGTTGCAGAAGCGGGTGTTTGCCTTCCTCAAGGCCGGCTCGACCATCAATGTCCCGATCGTTCCGGGGCTGCATGCCCTCCTATTGGGCGAGCGACGATTTCGCAAAGGGCCACTCCGACTGCTCGCTAGCAAGCTCTACTACGAGCCGTTGCTTAGGCTTCAATGTGAATCCGTGGGAAAGGGACTTCTGCTTTACGAGGACATGCCAAAGATTCTCGGTAATCTGCGTATCCGCTTGGGAGAACGGGTTTCGCTGTCCGGTGCCCAAGTATGGATCGGCGCCGGCAGCGGTGTGCTCACGCGGCTGGAAATCGGTGACGACTCCTACATCGGCCATAGAACAGAGCTTATAGTCGGCGAGTCGGTACGAATCGGCCGACACGTGAGAATCGCGAACCGCGTCACACTGAACGGCTACGACGGCCATCCAATAGATCCCTTCGCGCGTGCGCGCAATGATCCATTGGGCGCAGAAAGCACGGGACCCATAGCGGTACTCGACTACGCTTGGATTGGCAACGACGCAACGATCCTAAAGAGAGTGACGATTGGACGCGGCGCCGTAGTGGCATCGTGCTCCGTGGTCACTAAAGACGTACCCGATCTCGCCCTCGTGGCTGGCAACCCCGCGCGCATCATACGGCAGCTGCCGGTGCCCGACGGATGGTAACCGTTCGCTTGCGTGCCGAGTGTGCCAGTGCGCCTGGAAGTTTGGCGCGCACATAATGCTCACCACCGTTGGCCCGCGTGGCGCACATCAAATCAAAGAACAGGCGAGTATTGCCGCGCGCTGGCTTGCACTATATGTCGTCATCGCGGTCGCCCGGCTCACGGATATCCTGCCGTTCGCGCACTCGTTGCCCTTGGCAAAGATAGCCTTCGCGATTGTGCTCGTCGCGGCTTTCCGGGGCCGCACGAGCGTGTCTGCGGTGCATCTTCGGAGCATAGATCTTGCTCGCACCGCAGCTGCCGTCGCGGCGCTTGTCACTGCGAGCTTAGTATTCTCAGTATACAAGTCGATGAGTTTAAATTTTGTAATCTCGACATTTCTTACGGTCATCATTGGGTTTTTTGTGTCGGTGAAGGTAATGGCGCGCTGGTGCGATATTCAGATTGTCCTAAAGGCGTTTGCAATCGTAGGGCTGATCCTCTCGGCGGTCGCAATCGCTGGATACACGGGCGGCCGCGCTTACGTCGAATCCATGTACGACACTAATGATTTGGCATACGTGTTGATGGGCGTCCTACCGATAACAGTGGCATTTGGTGTGATCAATTCTGGGCTAGCGCGCGCCTTCTGGTTCGGAATCGCCGCCATCATCGCCGCGGCCGGCCTGCTTACGCAGTCGCGCGGCGGGCTGCTCGCACTGGCAGCGATTGTCCTGATACTTGTATGGCGGCCGTTACGGGGGCCCCTAACGAATGATCGCAAGCGTTCCGGCGCAAGCGGCCTTTTGCCACGTGCGATCGTAGCGGGCCTACTCAGCGTCGCTGTGTGGACGCAGCTGCCTGCGGATGCGCAGCACCGGCTCGGATTGCTGATGAGCTTACAGGAGGACTACAACACCGATTTGAGCAATACGACGGGCCGATCATCCATTTGGAGACGCAACGCGATTGCCGGACTCGAGCGGCCAATCGGCTACGGTATTGGTACTTTTATCTTCGTCGACGGCAGGACAGGCGGTAAATACATGGCCCCGCACAATAGCCTCCTGGAGGTCTTTGTCGAGCTCGGGATATTGGGGCTTATTCTGTGGCTGCGCCTGTGGTTTCTGAGCTGGCGCAGCCTCACGCCGCCGCAATCTGGCCTTGCGGCGACGGAGTCTGCCGACGCCCAGAAAACTCGGCGTGAGCAAGTCGTCATGGCACATGCGCTGCGCATCAGCCTAGTTGCACTGTTCATCGGCGGATTCTTCCTCTCGCAATCCTTTTCAGTGTTGCTATGGCAGCTCCTCGCCGTGTGCGCGGCAATCGGGGTACTGTTTGGAACGCATGCCAAGCGCACGCCCGTCAAGCCGCGCCGGCGACACTACGCAGAGCTGCGCTAAAGGCTGCACCGATGGCACTGAACGAATATTTGTCCATCGCGAGCCGGCGTGCGGCCGCGCCGACTTGGCGCCGCCGCTCGGGATCGGCTAACAGTATCTCGCTCTGCATGACGAAGTCAGCGGGGGTCTCGGCAAAGATGACATCCTTACCAGGTGTGACCGCAATGCCCTCGCAGGCGACCGCATGCGTGACAATGCATTTCTCCATGGCCAGGGCATCAAGGATCTTGAGCTTAGTCCCGCCGCCGTCGCGAATCGGGCAAACGTAAAGCGCCGCTCGTTCGATGAGCGGACGCACCTCCGGAATGAAGCCGTGCAGAGTCACACCGGCCGATCGCGCCGCTAATTCCTTGAGAGCTGACGGCGCTCCAGCACCAACAATATCAAGTGTCACGTCCGGTATCTTGGCTCGCAACATCGGCCAGACCTCGCGCAGCAGATAGCTCATGGCGTCGATGTTTGGATACCAACTCATCGTGCCTACAAAAATTAGAGAATTCGGCGTTTCAGCGAGGCCGCCGGACGCGAAATAATTGACGTCTACACCATTCGGGACGCTAATCATGTGAGCTCCGGGCATAGTCACGCGCAGCCGCTCGGAATCTAACTCGGAGCAGGTGATGTGCAAACGAAACCAACCTGCGATCCGGCTTTCGAAGCGTCCCAGTCGTACGGCCTCCTGGCGGAAATAGAGTTTTTTCAGGATGCTCTTTTCCTGCTCGGCGCGCCGGATCAACATTTGTGATTCGGCATTGTGATGACCAAGAGTCGACGGTGTGTCCTTCAGCAAAGGACGATAGTTAGCTAAACTCACACTATCGAAATGGGCGATGTCATAGTGGCGGCCAGAAACGTGCCGGGCGATATGCTCGCGCGCTGAGGCGCTATCGAGCCAAGTAGCCACATACCCGTCTGGGCGGAAAAAGCCTTCCAATGCAGTGCGAATCTTGCCGAGCGGTCGCAGCGCTTTTTCAATAGGCAGAAACGTGACCGATTGGCAGTGCCTCGACAATTCGAGCCTGCACTCCTCCAATCCGGTCTCGACGTTCGCGTAAAAAGTCTCAAGCAATGGTCGCTGTATAAATGCAACTAAATCGACTTCATCGTGCTGTGCGATGCACTTCAGAAGGTTGTACGCGCGCAGCAGTGCACCGGACTTCGGTGGAAATGGGACGACGTGCGATAGCCAAAATACGCGCATACATGCACTAGGCGACCGCGGGGCGCGGCGCCCGCCACGATAGCACGGGCCAAGCTCTCTCGAGTGCGCTCACCACCAACGTGGAGGCGTTAATGTGATCACTGTTCTTGAGTTTGCAGGCGCTGTGGCGGCGTTTTGTGGCAGTCTACATTGAAGTAGCTGCCGACGAGCATTCGATTGCCGACTGCCTCATCCCCCATACCCCGCCGGATGATTTACGTCGTGCGTAAAGAATTTCTTTCGCGGCGATAGGGCGTTCTTGATCCAGCGCGGCAGCTCCATGAAACCCGAGAGTGCTGCGTCTATTTCAAGATCCGTGAGATCCTCGAAGTCGAGGAAGCGCGCAAGTTGATACGGCGAAGTGCGGCTACTGTTCAGCCCCGGCTCGCAGGTAGTAGCGCTACGAACCGCCAGCGTCTGCAACGTTGGCCATTGCGATTCACAGTAGACACCGCTTGGATAGCACAGATGACGGCAGGGTTTGCCCGTCGCAGCCTCCAAAACCGCGCGATTATCCTCGATCTCCCTGCGTAGCTCTTCGGGGTCAATCGGCAGCAGGTGTCGGTGAGTATGAAGCTGGATATCTACGCCCAGTGTCGACAACTCCCGGATCTCTTCCGGTTTGAGCATCGACAAGCGCCGCTCGGCGGCCAGACCATCGTAGTCCACGTTTAATCTAAGGCCAAGTTCACGACAAAGCTCCACACGCTCAAGCTCCGTCATATGCCGCTCAGCATCGACGATCAATTCCCACATCACCCGCTCGGTCAGCACCTGATTCTGCAGCTCGAGGACGTCCGGCCACGACGAGCGAGCGTGTCCCGGCAAGTTCGTGAGTAACAATGTCGTGCATCGAGTCTTGAAGAAGAGATAGCGGATAGCGTGGCTAAAGATCGGCGTGTTCTTAACTACATAATACGTCGTCACGTACAGAGTCATGGGGAGATCGAATTCTTGCATCAAGGCGCGGCTGCCAGCCAGATTGCTGAAAAAGCCGTCATCAAAGGTAATCACCAATGGGAGACGTGGAAGGCGATTTGATTCAAGTGCCTCGACCGCCGCGTCAAGGGACATCACTTGGTATCCACCGCGCCGCGCGAGCTCGAAGCGCCCGCGGATGGTATCGAGGCGCATGAAGAGACCCGGAGAGAGCTTGATGTCCTCATCAACGCCGAATGCGTGGTAGCACAGGATGCGCAGCTGATGCGCAGTGGCCAAGCGGGCTACGGCGAACAGGCCGACAGCACGGGCGACAGCGAGACAAGCAAGTTTCAGCCTTCTTTTAATGGTCGCACCAGTCGGTCATCGCAAATCGCGCCCTCCTCCATTTCCGAGTATGCATCCGCTCGCAGGCCTTCGGGCGGGGCACGGTGCACAGTGCGAACACCGGGTTCCGATGCCGACATCGGACGCGGAGCTGCGCGGCCGAGGGCAGCCACACGGTTATCTTGCCAGCCAACTGCAAGGGCCCCGGTGCTGTCTACTATGCGCCTCATAGGGCAGTTACCATAACTCGGCGTGAGGCCCACCGTGATGCCCTACCCGGCTCAAAGGCGTGCGCTCTGGCAGGATGCGGGCTGTCCCCGTTTAATGATCACTCGGGAAGGAAGGCGAAGCGATGTGTGGGATTTTTGGAGCGGTAGGAGGCGTCCACGAGCCGGCATCGCAGCGCTGGCGTGCTATGGCTCACGCCTTGGCACATCGTGGCCCTGATGATTACGGCCTGACAGCCTTCGCAGATCCGGCTGTCATTCTCGGCCACCTTCGACTGTCAATTCTCGATCTCTCCCCCCTCGGTCACCAGCCGATGTGCTCGGCCGACGGGAGATGCTGGATCGTATTCAACGGCGAGATTTACAACTTCCGTGAGTTGCGTCGTGAACTCGAGGCACGCGGTCACGCGTTTCGCGGAAATTCGGATACGGAGGTAATGCTGGCTGCGTACCTGGAGTGGGGCCTCGATGCAGTCACACGTTTTCGTGGCATGTTCGCCTTCGCACTATGGGATTCCGCGACGCGGGTGCTGCATCTGTGCCGCGACCGCTTCGGGGTGAAACCACTGTATTACGTCCGTGACGGCGATCGAATCCTCTTCGCGTCTGAGATCAAGGGGCTGCACGCCGCTGGCTGCACCGGCAGCCGAATTGACTCCGTAGCGCTCGCCGAGTTCATACAATACGGGTACGTATCCGCCCCGCGCACTTTGTTTGCCGCTGTTCGAACTGTGCGGCCGGGCACAATGCTAAGTATACCCGCGGGATTGGAGCCGACAGAACGCGAGTATTGGTCGATCCACGATCTGTTCGACGCGCAAGCCTCTGCGGATCTGCGCCAGGAACTGCTTGCGTTGCCCGAAGAGCCTTTGCTAGATCGAGTTGAGAATGCGCTGCGCGTAGCTTTTGACTACAGGATGGTGGCTGACGTTCCAGTGGGGCTTTTTTTGAGCGGCGGCATTGATTCGTCGCTGGTGGCAGCCGTGCTAGCGAGGCGCTCCGGCGTGAAGCTGCGCACTTTTACGATCGGGTATGGCGACTCGGACTTCGACGAGTCGATGTACGCTCGGCGGGTCGCCGAACACCTTGATGCGCAACACACCCAATTGGTCGTCACCTCCGCGGAGATGCTCGATCTGATCGACCGTAGCCTGGACATCGCCGACGAGCCCATCGGCGACAGCTCTCTGATACCGACTCTGATGGTGTCACAGCTTGCTCGCGGCCACGTCAAAGTTGCGCTTTCGGCGGACGGCGCGGATGAGCTGTTCGGAGGCTACGCGCGCTATTCCGTGTGCGGCCGCCACGTCGATCGGTTGGCTTCGCCCGCTCGAGGCGTGCACTGGCTCGCATCTGAAGTGCTGGACCGTCTTCCGGAAAACTGGTTGTCCGGCGCCTATAACATGGTTAAGGGCCGCGGCGCACGGTTCGCGGCCGTCAACGACAAACTGCGCAAGTTCGTGCGGATGTCACGGGCGCAAGATGCCTTCGGTGCATACCAGGAAGCCATATCCGAATGGCCCACTCCGGCGCGCGAGGCGTTCGGCGTCCGCTCTATCACTTCCGAAGCCGAGGCCCGCGCAGCCTTCGAGTCGGTATCCAGCGTCGATCCGCGAATGAGCTTCATGCATTTTGACGCTTGCCGTTACCTGCCCGGGGACCTGCTGACGAAGGTCGACCGGGCCTCGATGGCTGTCTCACTGGAAGCCCGGGAACCATTTCTTGATCATGAGATGGCACGCTTGGCGACGGCGCTGCCGATCGCGTGGAAAATGCGCGGTGCGCGTAATAAGTATGTCTTACGGCGCCTTCTTGATCGACATTTCCCGAGCGGATGGTTCGACCGGCCAAAGCACGGATTCTCCGCCCCGGTGGGCCAATGGCTGCGGGGACCGCTTCGGGAGATGCTTCGCGCGGAGCTCTGCCCCGAACAGGTACGCCGCTTCGGACTTCTTGATCCACAAGCCGTAACGCACGTCGTTAACGGTTTCCTCGCTGGCGACAAGACAAGTTCGGCGGCTGGCCTGTGGTTCCTGCTGCAGCTGCAGCGCTGGGCCGGACGTTGGCTGACTACCCCACCACGCGCAAACGCTCTCGCCGGCGCATCGAATGAGGTGGCGGCGATAACGGCTTCCGTCAGCGCCAGCTAGGATCGTAACGGTGCTTTGGCAGGTCGTCTTTTGGGTGTGCGCCTGTGTCATCGTATACATTTACGTCGGCTATCCGCTCATCGTCCGCCTCTTGGCGCGGGTCGCCGGAACGGCGATCACACGCGCTCAAATTCGGCCAACTGTCACGATAGTTATCGCCGCCTATAACGAAGAGAAGGGCATCGGCGCCAAGCTCGACAACGTCAACAGCCTCATCTATCCGCCTGGCTTAGTTGACTTCATCGTAGCCTCGGATGCTTCCTCCGATGGTAGCGACGCCATCGTTCGCGCTTACGACTCGGCGCATGTCCGACTCTTGCGCGTCGAGGGCCGGCTCGGAAAGACCGCTTGTCAGAACGTCGCCGTCGAGGCCGCGACCGGCGATATTGTTGTGTTTACCGACGCAACGACGCGCATCGAACCTCGCGCACTTATCGCGCTGGTGGAGAATTTCGCTGACCCGTCGGTCGGCTGCGCGGCCGGGCTTCTTGTTTACGAGACCAAGGGACAGAACGTGACGGCGCAGGGAGGCGCGGCCTACTGGAGTTACGAACTTGGTTTACGCCGGGCGGAGAGCGCCTTCGGGTCCCTGGTCGGCGTCAGCGGTTGCCTGTATGCGGTGCGGCGCTCAGAGTATCGGCCGATCCCGTCGGACTTAATTAGCGACTTCGTCATTGCCATGCGCTTGCGCGAGCAGGGACTACGAACGGTGCTCGAGCCTGCGGCGCTTTGCTTTGAGGAGACACTTGACCAGACCAGACAGGAACTAGCGATGCGCGTGCGGGTCGCCGTCCGTAGCATCAACGCTCTGGTCGCCGAGCGCCGTTTGCTAAACCCACGTCACTACGGCCGTTACGCATGGCAATTGTGGTCGCACAAGCTGCTGCGCTACGCCTCGCCACTGTTCTGGCTGGGCGCCCTGGGCGCGAGCATTGTTTTGGCCGCACATCCGCTCTACCTGGGCCTATTCATGGCGCAGTTGCTACTCATTTTAGCCGGCGTCGCGGGCTTCATTCTGCATGCAAACGCAAAACGTCCCGGAACGCTCACGATGCCCTACTATTTTCTCTTAACCAACGCGGCTTCGTTCCTAGCGATACTTCGCTACCTCAGGGGCGACCGCATCGTGACTTGGAAACCAATCCGCTAGCGGCAATACCGCGTCATTATCCTAGCCTCGATGGGTTGCGAGGCATTGCGATCCTGCTGGTCATTCCCCACAACGCCAACATAATGATCCCCGTGTTACATGGCCCATTCAAAGCCTTTACATTGTTCATCGATAGGGGCTGGTTTGGGGCAAATCTATTTTTCGTGCTGTCAGGCTTCCTGATTACCGAGCAACTTTACCTGACCCGGCATGCCTCGAACTATTTTGCTGGGTTCTACGCGCGGCGTGTGCTGCGCATCGTCCCACTATTTTTCGTCGCAGTGGCATTGGCCGCCGTGCTTACGCGTGCACTTCCGAATCGCGGCCATGGCGCGACCACGCCGATATGGGTACTGTCCTTAGGGCTCTTCTTCATCAACTGGACGGAACCTCTCGGCCTGGCTCTTCCGGGCTTCCCGCAATTTTGGTCGCTCGCCGTAGAAGAGCAGTTCTATGTTGTTTGGCCCGCGGTCGTGCGCGCCTTCGCGTCGCGTCTTCTCGCCGTGAGTTTTGGCATCACGGTGGTGGCGCTCGGGGTGCGCATCCTCATGCTACTGTCAGGGGCCAATCCAACCACAGTTTACATGTGGACAGTATGCCGCATGGACGCGCTCGCATTCGGCGCCGTTGCTGCGATCATCGCGCAGCGCTGGCGTACGCGGGACGTCGTGCCTCGACCGTGGCCGTGGTTAAGGAACGCCTTGGCTATCGCGGTCCTCGGGGCTCTGCTGACACGGCTATACGCAAGTGATACTTGGCCGACTCAGACCGTAGGTTATACCTGTCTCGGACTTTCCGGCATGCTGCTCCTGCTCTGGGCGCTAGCAAATGACATGGGATCGCGGCAAGAGCGCCTCGCCACGATTCTGCGTTCGCATTTTCTCGGTTCTGTGGGGCGCTACAGCTACGGCATGTACGTCTTCCACATGCTTTTTGTTGTTTTCGCCGCAGAATGGATCAAACGCCTGGCCACGCCGTTTGGCGAAGCGCGCATGTTGGCCTGCGCACTGCTCATCATCGCTTTGAGCTATGCGGCGGGTTACTTATCTTACCACCTGTTTGAGAAGTATTTCTTGCGACTTGGTCGTCGCTACTTCTCCGCGGTCCGTAGCTGAAACGGCAGCAAGGCGCGCTGACGTCCTCCGCCACTGCGGAGGATTAGCTCTCGCTCAGAGCTTCTGAAAGTCGAGAAAAAATCACTCCCTCACGCGCCGCAAACTTGAGCAACATTTCGATCTTTCCCAAAAACTTTTCCAAGTCCGCTTCCGTTTGCACGTAGGGACTCTTGCCGGGGAGCAGAGCCGTCGAATGCAGCGTCATATTGAGAAAAGAGCATCCGCGCGCCAGAGCTGTTTTGGCCAACTTGACCATATCCTCGCCAGTGCTCAACTCAGGCGACAACCATCGCAGATTTACGATTCCGGCACGTTCTAGTATTCCGGTGACGTGCAGTCGTGAAGCCAGACCTCGCCATCCAATAACACGGCGACACAGGTCGTAGTTGTGCTGCAGAAATCCTATGGTTGCCGGCACTTCCAAAAGAGGGCCATCCGGCACAGCCGCTTGCACATCGGTGGCGCTGAACTGGTAAGCACATGTGGGGGCCGCGCCGTAATCTGGTCCCGCATAGATCCTCCAGTCAATGAACGGTGTCACTGATGTGTCGACGCGGAAGCCCAATTTGTGAATTGCAGTGGCGACCGCCGAACCGAATCCCCATCTTCCGGCGCGAAAGCAAATTGGCGCGACACCGAGGGACTGCTTAATTTCGGTTTGCAACACCTCAATCTTGTTAGCCACTATCTCGTACGGCAAATTGCAAAGCATAGAGTGCCGCGCATTGACCTCTTCGCCAAAAGGGGGCGTATTCCAAGGATGGCAATGAGCTCCGATCTCGCACCGATTCCGCGCGAGCACGTCGAGAAACACGCCGCGTCCGACGTCGCTGGTCACAACAGGATAAGTGACAAGATACGTCGGAATGGCGCCATAGCGGTCAAAGAGCTTCTGCGCGCGGATGATTTGCCGGATGTTCTCCACCGAGAACCCCGTCGTTCGATACTCGCCCCAGTCATCCTCTTCACTATCGACGGTTATAAAGAATCTGACGGTCACGTGTGAACCAACTGATCGTAATGCGGATAAACGGCGGGTATTAAACTGCCTTTGGCATGCGAGGGATAGGGTAAAGTCATTTTAGCCCTTAAAAGCAACCACTTAGAAGTTCGGGGGCTTTTCAACATCCGCCGGATGAGGCCAGCGTATCGTCGTGCGACGATATCCTGTGTGCGCAAGATCACAAATGATCCTCGTGGCTGAGGGGATACTCGAACGGGATTGCCCGATCGGTATATCGAGGTCGAACGGCCCCGCTCGATAACCAAGTAGAGGCACCTGAACGGAACTGGGCAATGCACGAGCGTGCCGCGTTTGATCATCCGTCGTTGGCCAAGGTTGACGCGTCAGAACTTGTGGCGTGGGTCGCAACTGTGAACTGGCGCACGCCGTGCTGCGTTAGCTACTCGGCACGCTTCCCCCCAGAACTGCGGTTTAACTTCGAGCGGGTGCCGTTCCTTATGCGACAATACCTCGCTCGAAACACAGGTTTTCCTGAACAAGACGCATGCGGACTCGAACGATCCATAATGTTGCCATCAACTCGCTCGGCACTGTTGTTAGCATGGTGGCCGGCCTGCTCGTCATGCCTTTTCTCATCCGTCAGCTCGGGAATTCGGGCTATGGGCTCTGGACGCTTGTTGGCACGCTAACCGGGTATTTCGGCGTACTCGATCTTGGCGTTTCATCAGCCGTTGGCCGGCTCGTCGCTGGTTACCGTGCTCGCGGCGAGTTCGACCGGATCAACTCCGTCATATCCACCGCACTGTGTCTACTAGTTGCTGTGGCTCTGCTCGTGGCGATGTGTACACTCGGCGCTGTTCCTGTGTTCTTCGACCTATTCTCGGTGCCCGTGGCTCAGGGGGCAGACGTGCGTCACGCGCTCGTGATCGTTGGGTTCGCGTACGCGTTGCAGTTTCCTTTGGGGGTGTTTGCAGGTGTCATTTGGGGATACGAGCGCTTCGACCTGCAGAATCTGGTAGATATACCGCTCACGGTGGCGCGCGTCGCTCTCACGTTTGCGTTGATTAAACCCGATTCAACGCTGACTCGGGTAGCCGTGATTGCTGTAGGCACCACGTTCACAGGCTCAGTGATCAAGGCTGGCATAGTGGTTTGGCTCGTGCCGACGTTGCGCATCGCGCGCTCTAAAGTAACGCGCGCAACGGTTAGGCAAATCTACGGCTTCGGAATCTGGATGGCACTGCTTGGTCTCGCACGCTCTCTCGTTCCACAGATCGGGCCGACTGTGGTGGGCTATTGGCTCGGCCCTGCACTTGTGACCACATTCATGGTGGCGCGCCAGCTTGTAACCTATACCAACATCTTCGCGATAACCGCGACCCAGGTAATGGCGCCGCGCGCTGCGGCTAACGAGGCAACGGGTTCCTCCGATGCGCAGCTTGCGCTCTTTATGCGCGGCGGTAGATTCGCTTACGCGCTCGCACTCTTTTTTCTCGGCGGCTTTATTGGGCTTGGCGCACAGTTTATTGACTTATGGCAGCATGGCGGTCAGCCAGCGTCGTACGGCTTGCTCCTCGTACTACTCGGCGGGGAGCTGATCCCAATATCGCAATGGCTAACCTACAGCGTGATTGTGGGTGCAAACCGCCATCGTGTACTTGGCTGGCTTGCTATTGTGGAGGCAGCGCTAACGGTGACTCTCGCGGTCGCATTATTGCCGCTATTTGGATTGCTGGGCGTCGCCTGCGCGGTGGCATTCTCCAGCTTACTGACGCGCGGCGTACTGCAATGGTTGTGGGGATGCCGAATCATGCGAGTCTCTCCGCAGGATTATGCGACGCACGTCTTCTTACCAATTACGGGCATCGCTCTGCTCCCGATTGTGCTGTTAGTAATCGCGGGGTCGCTACTGCGGTTCGAAACTTGGGTCGCGTTGCTGGCGGCGGGAATCGGCTATACGTTCGTGTTTGTGTTCTTCCTTGCGCCGTTTCTTCTCGGCCATAGGGGATTACAGCGCCTGGTGCATGACGCCGTTGGGGGATCTTCGCGGTCTGCTTCATGACTCAAGCGTCGTCGATATTCCCCGTTCCGCTCGCTTGCCCGGGTTGTGGCGCGCCGCTTGCGCTGCCGCGCTGCGCTTGCGCGGCAAGCACACGCCTCGAGTTGGAAGGCGGTATACCGCGACTCCTTTTCGACCAAAAATACTGGGGCGAAACGAGCAGCGAGACGATGGCGCGAATACTCAAAGCCACCGAGCAAATGCACTGGCGCGAAGCGCTGCAGATTGCTGCGCCCGATGAGCGAGTTACGAAACACCTTCTGAGTGACATTCGCGCGGATTTCGTGCATGCGATGCCCTGGAGCGAAATTCGTACGGTGCTCGATGTCGGCGCAGGCATGGGCTTTCTTGCGTGCGACCTCGCACGTTATGCCGAAACCGTCGTAGCGCTTGAGGCAGTACCCGAGCGAGCGCGCTTTATTCAAATGCGCGCCCACCAGGACTCACTTAACATCCATCCCATCATCGCGAGCGCAATGGCAATGCCGTTTGCGCCGGAGTCGTTTGACCTTATCACACTGAACGGTGTGTTCGAGTACATCGGCTTGTGGGGTGAGGGTGATCCACAGGCGCTGCAGGAAGCGTTTCTGCAGGCTGTATTACGACTGCTGCGCCCGAATGGTTATCTGTACATCGGTATCGAAACACGATTCGCCGCGAACTCGTTCATGGGGCATCCCGATCACTCGGGCTATGCGTTTACGACACTTGTTCCGCGCAAAGTAGCGGACTGGTACTGCCGCTTGCGCAGCAAGCCATTTTACGGCTCGGAACACGCGGTCGCGGGCTACCGCACCTACGTCTACACACCACAACAGTACCAAGCTATGTTTGAGCGCGCTGGCTTCGGGAAAGTAGAGGTATACGGAGTCTTCGACGGATACAATCGCCAGCGCGTGATCTATAGTCTCGACGACTACGCTGCCCGCAAGACCCTCCTCGATCGTATGAACCCGGCAGCCTCATTCAGCGGTCGGCTCCGACGCTTCTTCGCGGACAGTCGCCTGCTGTACCGAACGCTTGAAAGCGAAGTAGCGATCTTCGCGAGAAAAAGCCCAAAGCCAACCGCCCTCGTGTGGGGCGCCTTGCGCCGCGACGGTGCTGTCGTGCAGGCGAACACTGGAGTAAAGGTGATGGCATTTGCCTTCGAACGAGGGCGCCCTACCATTGTCGCGGAATGTGCCAAACCAGGCGCAAGCATTTCAACGCGCCTTGTCGAAGCCTACAAAGTGGTCAGCGCTGCTCATTCAATTTACACCAGCAACCTAGCAGCGTGGCCAATGCGGTGGCCCGAGCCACATGGCACGATCGAAATCGAGGGCCGCACTTTTTACAAATACGAATATATAGATGGAAATACTTTGGCGTCGCGTCTGTTGCGTACCGCCTACAGCGAGTCAGAGGTGCTGCCATTAATCAAGCGCGTGATCACTGGATACCCGCAGTTCTGCGCGCGCCTCTCGAGCTCATGGCCAAGACAGCCACATTCAAACTTTTGGGAAGACTTGGCGGAGGCCATAGAA
>Ga0302324_100016004_pt1 | contig 14985 bp, 13 predicted proteins | sample Palsa_T0_1_FD_201949 | JGI IMG/M metagenome (GOLD analysis project Ga0302324, IMG submission 201949) | Peat permafrost microbial communities from Stordalen Mire near Abisko, Sweden - Palsa_T0_1 | ecosystem: Environmental > Terrestrial > Soil > Palsa > Peat permafrost | place: Sweden: Abisko...
ATCCTGGCCCCGGCCAGGCGGTCTGGCACCGGCGCGCGGCGGGGCGTCTAACCTGGTGAGCATGGCCGGCGCCACCGCAGAGCGAAGCTTCCAGATCCGCACCTACGGGTGCCAGATGAACATGCACGATTCCGAGCGGCTGGCCGGGCTGCTTGAAGCGGCCGGATACCAGCGCGCGGCCGAGGGATCCGACCCTGACGTGGTCGTTTTCAACACCTGCGCCGTACGGGAGAACGCCGACAACCGCCTCTACGGGAACCTTGGCCACCTGCTGCCGGTGAAGAACGCGCATCCGGGCATGCAGATCGCCGTCGGCGGCTGCCTGGCCCAGAAGGACCGCGCCGTCATCACGCAACGGGCTCCGTGGGTCGACGTCGTGTTCGGCACCCACAACATCGGCTCGCTGCCGGTGCTGCTGGAACGCGCCCGGGTGCAGCAGGAAGCACAGGTCGAGATCCTGGAGTCGCTGGAGCGCTTCCCCTCGGTGCTGCCCGTCAGCCGGGAGTCGCCGTACTCGGCCTGGGTGGCGATCTCGGTCGGCTGCAACAACACCTGCACCTTCTGCATCGTGCCGAGCCTGCGCGGCCGGGAGGAAGACCGGCGGCCTGGTGACGTGCTCGCCGAGATCGGGGCACTGGCCGCAGACGGCGTGCTTGAGATCACCCTGCTGGGCCAGAACGTCAACTCCTACGGCGTCGGATTCGGCGACCGGCTCGCGTTCTCCAGGCTGCTGCGCTCCTGCGGGACTGTGCCCGGCCTGGAGCGCGTGAGGTTCACCTCGCCGCATCCGCGTGATTTCACCGACGATGTCATCGCGGCGATGGCGGAGACGCAGAACGTGATGCCGCAGCTGCACATGCCGCTGCAGTCCGGCTCGGACGCGGTGCTGCGCTCGATGCGCCGGGCCTACCGCCGGGACCGGTACCTGGCGATCCTGGACCGCGTGCGGTCGGCGATGCCGGAGGCCGCGATCACCACCGACATCATCGTCGGCTTCCCCGGCGAGACCGACCGCGATTTCGACGACACCCTCGACCTGGTCCGGCAGGCGAGGTTCGCCGGCGCGTTCACGTTCCAGTACTCGATCAGGCAGGGGACCCCCGCCGCGGACATGCCGGCCCAGGTGCCTGCCAGCGTCGTGGCTGAGCGTTACGAGCGGCTGGCGGCGCTAGTCGCGGATGTGTCCTGGCAGGAGAACAAGAAGCTCATCGGACGCGAGGTTGAGGTCCTGGTCGCGGACGGCGAGGGCCGCAAGGACAGCGCAACGCACCGCATGTCCGGCCGCGCACGCGATAACCGGCTGGTGCACTTCACCCCGGCCGAGCCCGCGCCGCGCCCTGGCGACGTGGTGACAACCGCGGTGACGGGTGCCGCCCCGCATTACCTGCTTGCCGACGGCGCGGCGGCTAGCGTCCGGCGCACCCGCGGCGGGGATGCGTGGGAGATCCGCCAGGGCGGGAACGAGCTGTCTGCACCCAGTCCCGCACGTCCGGCCGCGGAGAGCTCCGTACTGCTCGGCATGCCAGCCCGGCGCTCGCAGGACTGAGCGGCGGCACTAGGGCGGCCGCGAGTCCCGGCTGTCGTCAGCTGCCGGGCTCGTCGTCCTCGTCCTCGTCGTCGTCGCCGAAGTCATAGTCGTCGTCTTCGTCGTCGTCTTCGTCGAATTCGGCGGCAAGATCGAATTCGTCCTCGTCCTCGTCGTCTTCGTCGTCGGCATACTCATCGTCGAGGTCAAGCTCATCCTCGAGGTCGGGCTCGTCGTCATCGACCGGCATGTCGAGGTCATCGGCGTATGACATATTTCCCCCAAGCGCCGGGCGGCCGCCGGGCCGCCTCGCCTGTGCAGGGACGTACCCTGCGCCTGTCAGACTGATGCAATGCTACGGCCAGTCATTGCGGTCGTGGGGCCGACAGCGGCAGGGAAGTCCGAACTCTCGCTGACCCTTTCCCGTACGCTCGGCGGCGAGGTCGTGAACGCCGATTCCATGCAGCTCTACCAGGGCATGGACATCGGAACGGCCAAGCTCACCACGGCTGAGCGCGGCGGTATCCGCCATCATCTGCTGGACGTCTGGCCGGTAACGAAGGCCGCCAGCGTGTCTGAGTATCAGCAGCTTGCACGGCGCGCGATCGACGACATCCGCAGCCGTGGGCGGACCCCGATCCTGGTCGGCGGGTCGGGCCTTTACATCCGGGCCGCGATCGACAATCTGGAGTTCCCCGGCACTGACCCGGTCCTGCGGGCGAGCCTGGAGGAGGAGCTCGGCCGGCTCGGGCCTGCCGTCCTGCACGCCCGTCTCGAGGCTGCTGACCCGGTCGCCGCTGCCGCCATCCTGCCCGGCAACGGCCGGCGCATCGTGCGGGCGCTGGAGGTGATCGGGCTGTCCGGCCGGCCGTTCAGCGCGACGCTCCCGGACTACGAATCGGTCTATCCGGTGGTGCAGCTGGGAGTGGCGATGCCGCGGCCGGAGCTCGACCAGCGGATCGCCGACCGGGTCAGCCGGATGTGGCAGCTCGGCCTCGTCGACGAGGTTCGCGCGCTCGAGGGGGCCGGGCTGCGGGAGGGCCGGACGGCGAGCCGGGCGCTGGGATACGCCCAGGTCCTCAGGTTCCTGGCCGGGGAATGGACGGAGGACGAGGCAGCGGCGCAGACAATACTCGCGACTCGCCGGTTCGTGCGGCGGCAGGAGTCCTGGTTCCGGCGTGATCCGCGTATCCGCTGGATCGAAGCCGGCCCCGCGCTCGCCCAGCAGGCAATCACGGCAGTCGAACAATGGCGGCCAACGACAGGATAATTCTGCTGCCAACCGAAACGGCAGCAGAATTACCCTGCCGTCAGCCGCTTCGCAGCCTGTCCGGGCTGCACGGATAGCATCGGGGGATGCGGTTCGCTAAGGGGCACGGCACGGGGAACGATTTCGTCATCGTGCCTGATCCGGAGGGGGAGCTCGAGCTGAAGCCTGAGCTCGTCGCGGCGCTGTGCGACCGGCGGTTCGGGATCGGGGCCGACGGGGTGCTCCGGGTCGTGCGGGCAGCCGCGGCCGGGCCGGACGCGGTCGACTCGGATGCGGCCGGGTGGTTCATGGACTACCGGAACTCCGATGGCAGCATCGCGGAGATGTGCGGGAACGGGATCCGGGTCTTCGCCCGCTACCTGCTCGAGCAGGGCCTCGCCGCCGGGCCTGAGCTGGCGATCGGCACCAGGGCCGGGACGCGGATGGTCAGCGTGGAGCCGGACGGCCAGTTCACCGTCGACATGGGCGCGGTTGCCGTGCTCGGCGCCGGGACGGCGGAGGCGGGCGGCGAGCAGCTGGCCGGGCTGGCCATCTCGGTCGGAAACCCGCACCTGGCCTGCCTGATCAGCCGGCCGGTCGCGGCGGTGGACCTGACAGCGCCGCGGGTGCTGTCGCCGGATGTATTCGCCGGCGGGGCCAATATCGAGGTCATCCGGGTCACCGGCGACCATGAGGCCGAGATGCGCGTGCATGAGCGCGGCTCGGGCCTCACGCTGTCGTGCGGGACCGGCGCCGTGGCCTCGGCGGTCGCTGCGGCGGTCGCGGCGGGGGAGTGGCCGGGCGCCCCGGGCCGGCCGTGGATCGTGCACGTGCCGGGCGGCTCGCTGACCGTGACTCCCAGCGTCACGGCCAGCCTGCTGACCGGTCCTGCGGACATCGTCGCCACTGGCGAGATCAGCGACGCGTGGCTGGCTGCCTTGCAGCCGGCCGCGCTGAGCCTGTCCTGAGGGCGCACCGCGTCAGTATCCGGTCGGGCGGGGACTGGCGGACGCGCCCGGCCGCGACCCGGCGGCCAGCTTCAGGCCGAGGTCGACAAGCGTCCAGCCGGTCCGCTCCCGCAGGGATGATCGAGTCCTGGCGGTGGCAGCCGCCGCCCGCTGGCCGCGGAGATCCACGGTGCTGGCCCGCGGTCCGCGATTGCGGTCCGCGGTCCGTCCCTGCAGGTCGATCAGGTGCTGATGAGCTAGTTCTTCGAGCATGCGCTGATTCATCGTCAGGAGCCTTTCCAGAGTGCAGGTAGCTGGCTGGAGCCTTATCGCCCGATGGCGTCCGGCTTGCCGGCGTCGGCCGCGTCGGCCGGGCCGGCGGGAGCGGCAGGCTGAGCCGCCGCGCCCCTGGCCTTGCGGATGCGGATGTCCCCGCTGAGGGTGCGGCAGCTGATCTGCACGGCCGCGACGGAGGCGTCCTCGCCGTCGTCGCTGGCGTCGAGTTCGCTGCGGATGCTGCCGGACGTGCTGGCGAGGTCGAGGTAGACACCGATCCCCGGCACCACGGCGACCGCGAGGTCGCCGGAGGCGCTGACGAGGTCAACCTCGCCGGATGCGACGGCGCTGAGGTCGACGTCGCCGCTGGCCGTGCGGGCCTGCACCGAGCCCGTGCAGTGGCCGATCGTGACGTCGCCGCTGGCAGTGTTGATCCGGGCGTCGCCGTCGACGCTCGCTGCCTGGATGTCGCCCGAGGCGGTGTTGATGGCGATGTCGCCGCCGGCGGCCTGCAGCAGTACGTCCCCGCTGGCCGACTGGACCGTGACGTTGCCAGTGACGGCCGCGGCCGTCACGTCGCCGCTGGCTGTCTGCATCGTCAGGCCGCTGAGTTCGCCGACCGCGGCAAGGTCGGCGGACACCGTCTTGGCCGCGCAGCTGGAGCCCTGCGGGACCTTGATGGTCAGGTCGAGGCCCTTCTTGCGGCGGAACCCGCTGAGCCGCGGGCCGCGGATGTACAGCTGGCCGTCGTCGAACGCGACTCCGACCTGCGCGATGAGGTCGTCGACGTCGGCGCCGTGGTGGCTCGGGACGACCTCGACGGTGATGGTGCTCGTCGGCTCGCCGGCCACGACGATGCTGCCCGACGTCCACGTGTCGATGCTGATGTCGACCGGGTCAGAGCACGGAAAATCCCAGTTAGTCATGGCGATGCCCTTCTGTGCTGCTAGTCAGTGCTGCTAGTGAGTGCTGCGAGTGTCAGTGCGGAGGGCGCCGGTGTCTGCTGCGGCTAGCTGCGGGCGAACCCGGTGTAGCGCTTGCCCGGCCCTGACCGGCCGGGCGGCGGGAACGGCGGCCGGGGCCGCTGGCCGCCGGACGGGGAGTCCAGTGCCCGGCTGATGGCGCGGACCAGCCAGGCGTTCACTGAGAGCCCGGCCGTCACTGCCGCTGCCTCCACCCGGGCCTTCATGCCGTCGGAAATGCGCAGCGTGACCCTGGTGTTGCCGACGTCGTCCCCGGTCTCGCCCGCCTCGGCGAATTCCTCGCTCGGGGCATGCGCGACGTTGACAACGAACTCCGGCTCCGTGCCGCTCAGCCGCACGTCGATGGTGGCGCCGTCGAGGCTGGCGGTGATCTCGTCGGCAGCGGCCGACAGGACGTCAAGCAGCGCGAGCCGCACGGACGAGTCCAGCGTCTCCGATAGCATCTCGGCGGCCCTGGAGATGTCCTCGCCGGCGAACCGGGTAATGGACGTGAGCTCCCGCCGGAGCGATTCTGCGTACTCGCTGAGATCCATGACGCCATCATGGCGTCATGTGTGACGTCATGTCAAGTCATCAGCGACGTCATTCTGCAACGCCAGTGACGTCGCCCTGAAGTCAGCCTGGCCGGCCGCTGGCAGATTGATGATGTCAGTGCTGACGTCATCGCGACGTCAGCCCAGCCGGCAGGCCGGTCAGCAGGAATTCTCACCTACAGTGAGGGACGTCAGCAGTGGCAGCGAAGCCGACCGGGGAGCGCGACATGAGCCTGTCCTCGAGCGAGCCGGGCAGCTCCAGTTCGCCCCGGAACGGCCAGTCCGGGCCCGGCCCGTCCCGGCCCAGCTCGTCCGGGAGCGGCCAGCCCGATCCTGCCGCTCGCGGATCCGGCCTGCGCCGCTCGGCGCTGCTCGGCCCTTCCGGCGCTCCGCGCGGGCGCAGCCGCATGCCCATGCGCGTGATCGTCGGTGCCCTGTCCGTGCTCCTGCTGGTCGGGACAGGGAGCCACATCGTGCCCGCCATCAAGGCCGGGCTGCATGACGGAACCCGCGGCTCCTGGATCGCCACCACCAGGTCGTGCGTCCGGGGAGCGTGCGTCTGGAAGGGCAAGTTCGTGCTGCCGGGCGGTCACGTGGTGCTGACCTCAGCGCAGTACTCTGGCCGGCTGCCTGCCGGGATGCATGTCGGCACGTCCGTCGCGGGGCTGTATCCCGGCGGCTCCGGCCTGGTGTTCCCGGCCGCCGGCTCCTCCCTGTGGATTTCGCTGCTGATCGCGATGGCGCTGGCCCTGTTCGGGCTGTACTGGTCGTGTCACCGCGTGGTAGCCGGCTACCTCAAGCGCCGCCGTGAGCAGCCCGCCTGATCGCGGTCACCGGCCTGCGCGGGCCGCCGGCAGCATCGGCAGCGGCTCGGCCCTGATGGACGCGTCGAGCACCTCCGCGATATGCGCTACCGGAATCGGCGCGCCATCGTCCGCCAGCGCCCGTGCGATCTGCAGCGAGCAGCCCGGGTTCGCCGACACCAGCAGATCCGCCCCGGTGTCGCGGACCGCGCTGGCTTTCCGCGCCCCGAGTTCGGCAGCGGCCTCCGGCTGCACCAGGTTGTAGATCCCGGCCGAGCCGCAGCAGGTCCCGGCGTCCGCGATCTCGGTGAGCTCCAGGCCTGGCACGGCCCGCAGCAAGGCCCGGGGCTGGCTGGTGATCCGCTGAGCGTGGGCCAGGTGACAGGCGTCGTGGTAGGCGACCGTCACGGCTAGCTCCGAGCGCGGCGCCACCGGGCCGAGCTCGGCCAGGAACTCGCTGAAGTCCCGGACGCTGGCGCTGAAGGCGGCGGCCCGCTCCGCCCACGCGGGGTCACCAGCCAGCACGTGCCCGTACTCCTTCATGGCTGAGCCGCAGCCCGCCGCGTTCACGATCACGGCGTCGACGCCGGCCCGCCCGAAAGTCTCGATGGTCGCGCGGGCGAACGCGGCGGCCTCGGCCCGCCTGCCGCCGTGCAGCGACAGCGCGCCGCAGCAGCCCTGGCCCTCCGGCACGATCACATCGCAGCCCTCCGCCGCCAGCACCCGCGCGGTCGCGGCGTTGACCTGCGGGAACAGCACTTGCTGAACGCACCCGGTCAGCATGCCGACAACCGCTCTGCGCTCGCCGCGCGCCGGGATCCTGGCCGGGATAACCGGACGCCGACGAGCAAGCACAGGGCGGGAACGGGCTCGTCCTCCCTCGCCACTCCGGCCGGTACCCGGCCTGCCGGGTGCAACCATCAGCGCAGCCGCTGCCTCGGGCGCAAGCCTGGCCAGCAGCCTGCTGCGGGCGGCGACCCGGTCCAGGCCGGTCAGCTGGGCGAGCCGGAGCGGGCCGAGCGCGGCCCGCAGCCTGGCCGGATAGGGGAACGTGGCGAAAATCGCAGCGCGGACCGCCCGGTCGCGGCGTGACCGCGGCGGCAGCGGCGCAACCGGAGCGCCCGTGTGCTCGCCCGTGGCCGGCTCAGCGTCCTGCGCCCAGGTCCGCGCAGCCTCGATCAGCTGGTCATACTGCACCCCGGACGGGCAGGCGGTCATGCAGGCCATGCAGCCAAGGCACCGGTCGAAGTGCTCGGCCGCGGCCGCACCGCCGGCCCCGCTCTCGAGGACCTGGGTGATGAGGTGGATCCGCCCGCGCGGCGAGTCCATCTCCTCGCCCCACAGCTGGTAGGTCGGGCAGGCGGGCAGGCAGAAGCCGCAGTGCACGCAGTCGCCGGCCAGCTCGCGCAGCGAGCCGTCCGGGTCCAGCGCGCTGCCGGCCGGCGCGTCCTGCGCGAGCGGCTCCACGACGCCGGTCTCGTCTGCTGTCATTCAGATCCCTCCCGCGAACCGGCCGGGTGCCATCCGGTGGTCCGGATCGAACTGGTACTTGACCGCTCGCATCAGCGCGAGCGACGGCACCGGTCCCCACAGGTCCACGGCGTCCCGCACCGCTGCCGGCGCGGTCACGACGACCGCGCTGGCCGCGAGCGGCGGCAGGCTTCCGGCGCCGAGACCCTGCAGGCTAGCCCGCAGCGCGGCGACGAAACCACCAACGGCCTCTGTCTCGGCGTCCGCGGTCACTGCTATCTCGAGCAGGCCAGCTGCCGCAGCGCCGCCCACGGCCGGGTCGAGGCCATTCGCGGCCGCTGCACCCCGGATGAGGTCAAGCACCGCCGCGAGCTGGCCCGCCCAGAAGGCGACTCGCAGCAGCGTTCCAGGGCGCTCCCGGCCGTCGGCCAGCGGCCGGCCCGGCGACTGTCCGGTCATCGCGCGGTCGAGGATGGCGTTCAGGCGGCCTGCTCTTTCCTGGACGCTTGCTTCCTCGCCTTCCAGCAGCGCCGAGACCGAGATGGGTGCGGCGGCGGACGGCCACTCGAGCTCGATCGCGGCCGGCGTGACGGGCGAGTCCGCGATGGCGTGCACGGCGCTCGCTGCCGCGCTGGTACTCGGGTAGTCCCGCGTCAGCCAGGCTGACGTCTGCGGTCGCGGGTGCAGCCGGAAGGTGGCCTCGGTGATCAGGCCCAGCGTGCCGAGCGAGCCGGCGAAGAGCTTGCCGAGGTCGTACCCGGCCACGTTTTTCACGACCTTGCCGCCGGATTTAGCGATCGTGCCGTCGGGCCGGACGACGGTGATGCCGATGAGCAGATCGCGCGGCGAGCCGTACCGGTAGCGCAGCGGTCCGGCGGCGCCGGTCGCGATCAGCCCGCCGATCGTGCCCGCAGACTCTGGCGGGTCAAGCGCGAGCCGCTGGTCAGCGGCTGCCAGTACCGTGGCCAGGTCGTCGAGCCGGACGCCGGACTGGACGGTAACGACCAGGTCGCCGGCCGCGTGCTCGAGTACGCGGTCCAGCCGGCGGGTATCAACGATCAGGTCGCAGCGGGCCGGCGCGGTACCCCAGTCCAGCTTCGTGCCGCTGCCGCGGGCGACGACGGTCAGGCCGAGGCTTGCCGCTGCGCTGAGCAGAGCCGCTGCCTCAGCTGCGGACGCGGGTGCCGCGACGTAGCGGGCCTGTTTGCCGCCGGCCGTGTCGGCCGGGCCCGCGGTCCTGACGTCGGTACCGGCGCCGGCTAGTTCCGGCGGGACACCGCCAGCTGTCGTGAGTGAGTCAGGCAGGGCTACCACGTTCCCGTCAGAATTGATCGATCAGGCCAGTAGCAGTCAGCGGGTGCGGACCGTGACGTACGCCGGGCACTTCGCCGCACAGCCGCGGTGTGGGGAACACCTTGCCCGGGTTGCACAGGCCTGCCGGGTCGAAGGCGCACCGCAGTAGCTGCATCGTGTCCAGGTCGTCCGCGCCGAACATCTTCGGCAGGTAGCGGGCCTTGTCCACGCCGACGCCGTGCTCGCCGGTGATCGAGCCGCCATGCTCGATGCACAGGTCCAGAATGAGGCCGGACAGTTCCTCGGCGGCTTTCTGCTCGCCGGGCACCGTGTCGTCGAACAGCACGAGCGGATGCAGGTTGCCGTCGCCGGCGTGAAAGACGTTGGCGACCCGGATGCCATGCTCGGCAGACAGCTCGCTGATGCGGTCCAGCACCGCGGGCAGCGCGGTCCGCGGCACGACACCGTCCTGGACGATGTAGGCGGGGCTGATCCGGCCGACTGCGGCGAACGCGGACTTGCGCCCGGTCCAGATCGCCGCCCGCTCGGCGGCATCCTGCGCGGCCCTGATCTCGTAGGCGCCGGCGGCCGTGCAGATGTCCCGGACGGCGGCGGTCTGGACCTCGACGTCACCGGCCGGGCCGTCCAGTTCCACGATGAGGACGGCGCCGGCGCCCTCGGGATAGCGGCAGCTCACCGCAGCCTCGGCTGCCTCGATCGCCAGCGCGTCCATCATCTCGATCGCGCCCGGCAGGATGCCCGAGCCGATGATCGCCGACACCGCGGCGCCGCCCGCGCCCATGGTGGTGAACGCTGCCAGCAGCGTCGTGACCGCCTCCGGGATCGGGGTCAGCCTGACGACGATCTTCGTGGCGATGCCGAGGGTGCCCTCCGAGCCGGTGAACGCGCCGACCAGGTCGTAGCCGGGCGCGGCGCCGGTGCCGTCACCCAGCCAGGTCAGCTCGCCCTCCGGCGTGACGATCTCGAGCCCGGTGACGTGATGGACGGTGAAGCCGTGCTTCAGGCAGTGCGCGCCGCCGGAGTTCTCGGCCACGTTGCCGCCCACGGAGCAGACAACCTGACTGGACGGGTCCGGCGCGTAGAACAGGCCGTAGGGCTCCGCGGCCTTGCTGACGGCAAGGTTAGTGACACCCGGCTCCACGATCGCCCGGCGGCTCGCCGGATCGATCGCGATCACGGACCGCATGGTGGACATGACGATCAGGACGCCGTCGGCGAGCGGCAGCGCGCCGCCTGACAGGCCGGTGCCGCTGCCCCTGGCGACGAACGGAACGTGGCGCTCGGCGCAGGCCCGGACGATGGCCGCCACCTGCTCGGCCGACCGGGGCAGCACGGCCAGGCCGGGGCTGCACCGGTGTGAGGTCAGCCCGTCGCATTCATAGGTGCGCAGCTGCTGCGGATCGCTGATGACGTTGTCCGCTCCGCAGATCTCGGCCAGTCTGGCCGCGAGCGCGGCGTTCATGGGGGCGCCGTCCATGGCTCCAGCATCTCTCGCCGGCCGGCCGGCCGCTACTGCCGGGGCCGCCGCTCCCGGTCGGCCACCCTGCGCCGCTGCCAGGGACCGCGCGAGGTAACAGCCGCGTAAAACTGCTAAGTCGTGACAAGCCGCAAACTTCCGTAACGGAACTGTCAGACGTACGATGCGCTCGTGCGGTCCGGATGGCAGTTACTGGCGCTGACGTGCTACTGGCTGGTCGCCGCAGCCGCGGCCGTCGTCTTCCTGGGCGGCGCCCTCATCGGTTTCACGCGCGTGCACATCGCCACTGATGGCACGCCCTCGATGGAAAACACGATCCTGCCGGGCGACAAGCTGATCTACCTGACCGGGAGTGACGTCCGCCGCGGCGATCTGGTGCTGGCCAGGATCGGCCCGGCTGCCAGGCCGCTGCTGCTGGTCTGGCGTGTCATCGGGCTGCCCGGTGATCGCGTGGCCTGCTGCACTGCGCAGGGCCGGGTAACGGTGAACGGGCGAGCGCTCGACGAGACGTACGTCTATCCGGGCGAGGCTGCGTCGCGGACGCCGTTCTCCGTCCGGCTCGGGCCTGGTGAGGCCTGGCTGATGGGAGACAAGCGCGCGGTCTCCGACGACTCCCGTTATCGCGGCCCGGTTCCGCTGGCGCGGATCGTCGGCCGCGTGACGGTGCTCGACCGGCGCGGCCGGCTGATGGCCGTGCGAACGCCGCGCACGTTCGTTGCGGACGGCCTGGCCCCGCAGGATCACCGGCTCGTCGTCCCGGTCGCCTGGATTATCGGTGGCGCCGCGGCGGTCCTGTGCGTGCTGCTCCTGCTCGGCGGTCTCGTGGCGTGGATCCGCGGCCGGATCGTCCGCCGCCGGGCTCGCGCCGCCGCTCCGGTGGCGGACGGCGCTGCCGACGGCGCCGCCCTCTCATAGCCCAGCGTGTCTCATTATACGGATACGTAGTATCAGCATATGGGCAGCGAAGCGGAGGACGAGCCAGCCGGCAGCGGTTTGGCCCCGGCTGATCAGCACGCGCGCCGGCGCTGGCTCATCCTGTTCGTCGGGCTGATCGCCCTGACGGCTGGCTGCACGTTCCAGTACGGCCTGGCGTACCTGATCCCGGCCCTCAGGCACGAGGGGTTCTCGCTAGAGCTTGCCAGCATCCTGGTGGCCTGCCCGACTATCGGGCTGCTGCTGACGCTGATCGGCTGGGGCGCCGCGGCGGACCGGTGGGGCGAGCGCGTCGTGCTGTCAGCGGGCCTGTCTGCAGCCGGCCTGGTGCTCCTGCTGGCCGCCTCGGTACACGGACCGGTCGCGCTCGGGATCTGCCTCGCCCTGGCCGGCGCTGCTGGCGGATCGGTGTTCGCTGCGAGCGGGCGGCTCATACTCGGCTGGTTCGCCCGGCATGAGCGCGGCCTCGCGATGGGCATCAGGCAGAGTGCTCAGCCGCTCGGGGTCGCCATCGCGGCGGTGACGCTGCCGGCTCTGGATGCCACCGGCACCACTAAGCCGGTCCTCTTCCTTGGCTCGTTCTGCCTGCTGTCGGCCGTCCTGGTGGTGGCACTCGTGCGCGACCCGGCGCGGCCGCAGCAGCCGGGATCGCAGCCCGGCGAACGGCCGGGATCGCCGTACCGCCAGCCCGTGCTGTGGCGCATTCACGCCGCCAGCGCGCTGCTCGTGGTGCCGCAGTTCACGGTCGCGACGTTCGCCCTCGTGTACCTGATCGACGCGCGGGGCTGGACCGCCCTGGACGCCGGCCGGCTGCTGGCCATCGCGCAGTTGTGCGGAGCGGGGTCCCGCCTCGCGGCCGGCTACTGGTCGGACCGCGCGGGCAGCCGGATGCGGCCGATGCGGATCCTGGCCGTCGGCACCGCGGTGGCGATGCTCGCGCTCGCCGCCTGCGCGGCCGCCGGATCCGCGGCCGCGGTCCCGGTCCTGCTCGTCTGCAGCGTGCTCGCGGTCAGCACCAACGGCCTTGCGTTCACCGCCGTTGCCGAGTACGCGGGCTCGTCCTGGGCCGGCCGTGCGCTCGGCGTTCAGAACACCGGGCAGAACGCGCTGGCGGCCGCGACCCCTCCGGTGCTGGCGCTGGCCATTGGCTCGATCGGCTTCGGTGCGTCATTCGCCCTGGTAGGCGCGTTCCCGCTGGCGGCTGCCGCGCTCGTGCCGGTGTCCGCGGAAGCCGCGCGCTCGGCCGGCGGTGCCGTCCGGCGCGCTGCTGGCTGGCACGGTCCGCCTGGCCCGCTGGGCCAGGGCGACTGAGCGGGCCTGCACTGTCCGCGGGCCTCGACGGACTGCGAGTGCCTGAGCAGATCACCAGCTTCAGTCCCGCTCACGCCGAGCCGCTGGAGGTGAGCGTCCCGGCCGTGGCGCGCATCAGCTGACGTGCGCGGGCGGCCCGGACGGGCCGGACGGGCCGGACGGGCCGGACCCTAAGGCGGCCGGGCTGCGGCGCATCACTCAGGGCATCCGCTCGTAGGCCGGCAGGGTCAGGAAGTCGACGTAGTCGTCGGCGAGCGCGACCTCAGTGAACAATGACGTTGCCTGCTCGTACTGGTTCTCGTCGTAGGCGTCGCCGAGCTGCTGCCTGATCTTCGCCAGCTCCTCGCCGATGATCCGCTCGACCAGGTCCCTGGTGACGACCGGGCCGTCAGCCAGCTTGATGTCGTTGTGCAGCCACTGCCAGATCTGAGACCGGGAGATCTCGGCGGTCGCAGCGTCCTCCATCAGGTTGAAGATCGCCACGGCACCAGTCCCGGCCAGCCAGTTCGCCAGGTACTGCAGGCCGACGCTGATGTTGTTGCGCAGGCCGGCCTCGGTGATGTCGCCCGGAGTCTGGCTGACGGCCAGCAGCTCGGCGGCCGTGACGTGCACGTCGTCGCGCTGCTTGCCCAGCTGGTTAGGCGAGTCGCCGAGAACGCTGTCGAAAATCTCGCGGCAGATCGGGACCAGGTCCGGATGCGCCACCCAAGACCCGTCGAAGCCGGCGCCCGACTCGCGGGTCTTGTCCTCGCGCACCTTGGCCAGCGCCCGCTCGTTCACCTCCGGGTCGCGCCTGCTCGGGATGAACGCCGCCATCCCGCCCATGGCGTGCGCGCCGCGCGCGTGGCAGGTCTTCACCAGCAGCTCGGTGTAAGCGCGCATCATCGGCGCCGTCATGGTGACCGCGTTCCGCTCCGGCAGCACGAAGTCCGCGCCCCTGGTGCGGAACTTCTTGATGATCGAGAACAGGTAGTCCCAGCGGCCCGCGTTCAGGCCGGCGCTGTGGTCGCGGAGCTCGTAGAGGATTTCCTGCATCTCGAACGCTGCCGGGATGGTCTCGATCAGGACCGTGGCCCTGATGGTGCCCTGCTGGATCCCGAGCGCGTCCTGAGCCAGCACGAACGCGTCGTTCCAGAGCCTGGCCTCCAGGTGGCTCTCCATCTTGGCCAGGTAGAAGTAAGGGCCCTTGCCCTTTTCCAGCTGGCGCCGGGCGCAGTGCGCGAAGTACAGCGCGAAGTCCACCAGGCTGCCGGACGCGCGCTGGCCGTCGATCAGCAGGTGCTTCTCCGGCAGATGCCAGCCACGCGGGCGGACGACGATGGTGGCCAGTTCCTCGTCGGGCCGCAGCTGGTAGGACTTGCCCTCCTCGCTGGTGTAGTCGATCGTCCGGTCCAGTGCGTCCTTGAGGTTCAGCTGACCGGTGATCATGTTGTCCCAGAGGGGCGTGTTCGCGTCCTCGAAGTCCGCCAGCCACACCTTGGCGCCCGAGTTCAGCGCGTTGATGGTCATTTTCTTGTCAGTAGGCCCGGTGATCTCGACCCGCCGGTCGACCAGTCCCGGAGCCGGCGGCGCGACCCGCCAGGTAGTGTCGCCGCGGATCGCCTCGGTACTGGCGAGGAAGTCCAGAGCGCCGCCGGCGGACAGCTCCTCCTGCCGCCGGACGCGCGCCTCGAGCAGGTCCAGCCGGCGCTGAGCGAGCTCGCGGTGCAGCACGGCTATCAGGTCAAGCGCCTCGGGGGTCAGGATCTCGTCGTACCGGCTGCCGGACGGGCCGGCTATCTCCACGCCACTCGGCATCGCATGCTCCTTCAGGCCAGGCCGCGACGGCTGCCGCATCGACACCCGACGGTAACTCATGGTCTCGCACGGCACACTACCGGCGGCCGTCAGGCCGGGCCGGGCACATCTGGGCGGCTCCGGGTGTTAATGAGGTGAGGATGCGTGTGCGCCGTGCCACTATCAACACCAGTGCCCGCCGCCAGCGGGCCAGCGGCGCACCTGATGCGCTAACCAGCATTTATCAGCAGATACGAGCAATTCGGGTTCGGCCGCCTGAGACGGCGGGGCGAGTCCGGCCGAGGTGGTATGACCGCACTATCGAACGAGAATCCTGAGTCCGGAGAGCACTCAGGCACGCGAGCCGGCTCCGAGGACGAGCAGCTCA
>Ga0302324_100016006_pt1 | contig 14984 bp, 15 predicted proteins | sample Palsa_T0_1_FD_201949 | JGI IMG/M metagenome (GOLD analysis project Ga0302324, IMG submission 201949) | Peat permafrost microbial communities from Stordalen Mire near Abisko, Sweden - Palsa_T0_1 | ecosystem: Environmental > Terrestrial > Soil > Palsa > Peat permafrost | place: Sweden: Abisko...
AAGCAGCCGTGACTGCGGCCATCAAACTGTCGTCGCCCGCCACGCGCGAGTTCTGGGAAATCCCCGTCCTGTTCGAGGACGAACATCTGCTTGCGCTCGACAAGCCCGCGCGCCTGCTGATTTTGCCCGACGCCCTTGACGTGACGCGTCCGGGCCTGATGAAACTGCTTCACGCCGGCATCAAAGATAAAAAACCGTGGGCAAGCGACCGCCAGTTGGATTACCTCAACAACGTCAACGAACTTGACTTTGACGCCACCGGTGTGTTGCTGCTCGCCAAAAATAAACCGGCGTTCATCGCGCTCGCCAACCTGTTCAGCGCGGAAAAGGCGCAGTTGAAATATGTCACACTCGTGCGCGGCGAACCGCTGGAAAACGAATTTGAAGTGGACGCCAAACTTGCGCCGCATCCTGTGAAACCGGATGTGACGCGCGTAGACCGCGACCACGGCAAGCAGGCGCGGACCAGGTTCACCCTGCTGGAAAATTTTTCACGCGCCGGCTACGCGCTGTTGCGCGCCGAACTGGTTGGCGAGCGCATGCATCAGATCCGCGTCCATGCCAGCCACGTTGGATTGAAAATCGTCGGCGATGAAGTTTATGGCGGCAAACCGCTCTGGCTTTCGCGCCTAAAAAAAGATTATCGCCTGAAACCGGGCCAGGAAGAGCGTGCGCTGCTTGGCCGCGCCGCGCTGCACTTGGAAGAATTGCAATTACCGCATCCTGTCACGAACGAAACCATGACCATCAAAAGTGAATGGCCGAAGGATTTGAAAGTCGCGCTGAAGTATCTCCACCTTTACGCAGCCTGATTTTTCTGTGGCCGGATTAAGACACCGCCCAGTTCAAAATTGCCTTCTGGACGTGCAGCCGGTTTTCCGCCTGCGTGAAAATCGTACTGGCGTTTGCTTCAAAAGTCTCCTCGTCAATTTCCTTGCCGCGATACGCGGGCAGGCAGTGCATCACCAGCGCGTCCGGCCTGGCCAGCTTCAAAAGTTTCTGGTTGATTTGATAGCCGCCCAGAACTTTGATGCGTTCCGCCGCTTCGGCTTCCTTGCCCATCGAAACCCAGACATCGGTGTAAAGCATGTCCGCGCCGGCCGCCGCCGCATTCAAATCTTCGGTGACAATAATTTTTCCGCCGGCACGCTTCAAAATGTCGGGCACGGGCTGAAATGCTTTTGGAGCGGCGATGCGCAGTTCAAAACCCAGTTTTGCCGCTGCCCAAATCCACGACACCGGCATGTTGCACGCGCCGTCGCCGATGAACGTGACGACCTTGCCCGCGATCGGCCCGCGCATTTCTTCAAACGTGAAAATGTCCGTCAATACCTGGCACGGATGCTCGTCATCCGTCAGCGCGTTGATGGTCGGGATTTTGGAAAATTCTGCGAACTCCTCAACGTCACTTTGCGCGAAGGTGCGGATGACCGCCCCGTGGATCATCCGGCCCAGCACGCGCGCCGTGTCCTGGATCGGTTCGCCGCGCCCAAGCTGGATGTCATTTGAGTTCAGAAACATCACGCCACCGCCGAGCTCGCAGATGCCGACCTCGAACGAAACCCTTGTCCGTGTTGACGATTTTGAAAAAATCAGCGCCCAAGTCTGCCCGGCCAGCGGCAGGATTTTATGCCGGCCGCGTTCCTTTTTGAAAATTTTCGCGTCGCGCAAAATGATTTCAAAGTCTGCGCGCGGCAGCTTTTCCAATGACAATAGATTTTTCATGAGTTCAACTTTTACCAACATGACTAAATTCCTTGGACAATTTGCGAATTAACTGAACTTTTGGCTGAATTGATTTTTTGCCTTTGAAAAAATGGTCCGTTTTAGATTCCAAGTAATTTCAGCCCCATCTTCCAATCTTTCGTGAATCACTCCGATATTTTGCACACCGAGAAAGTGTTGTCGTGCCGGCTTGCCAAACAATCTTAAAGTTCCACGAGAATCACCAGCAGATTGCTTTCCATTTTGCTCCGCTTTGCGAAAAGCTTCTTTTGGGTTCAGAGCGCGAATTATCACGAGATTTTCCCAAACCTCACAATGTGCCTTCGGCTTATGACTGCTATTTTTGCGGACTGTGCCGAGAATAATCCAAGCCCAGAACCAAAATGATTTCTTCATGTTTGCATTTGGGATTTTTCGTCCAAAGAAAATTTTATAACCGAAGCGCGTTGCGCCGTCACTTCTTTTTCTTGGCCGCGTCCGCCGCGCACCAGAGAAACCAGGCCGCCGTGGTGCGGTGGGGCCTCCACTTTTCGCCGAACGCGAGCAGTTCCTTCGGCTTTGGCATTTCGCGTTTCTTGTAGGCGACGCGAAAGCCGGTGCGCACGCCAAAATCGTCGGCGGGCAGAACGTCCTCTCGCCCGAGTTGAAAAATCAAAAGCATCTCCACCGTCCAGCGCCCGACCCCGCGAACTTCGATGAGCCTCGCAACAATTTCATCGTCGGATAATTTTGCGATCTCCCGCGACGTCGGCACGACGCCAGACAAAGTTTTTTCCGCAATGTCGCGGATGGATTTTATTTTGGCGAAGGAAAATCCGCATGCGCGGATTTGTGCGTCCGAAACATTCGCCAAATCTTGCGGTTTTGGAAATTTCCGGCCGGGAAAAAGTTTTTTGAACCGCGTCAAAATTGTGTTCGCCGCCGTGCCATTGAGCTGCTGGTGCGCGACCGCCTGCACGAGTGATTGAAACGGCGACCGGCGTTTCTCCGGCGCAAGGACGCATTTGCCGTGCTTGCGGATGAGTTTTCGCAAAACCGGATCGTGTTTGGACAAATGCCTGTGCGCCTTTGGTGTCATAAAAAATCACGCAAGCGATTTGACGAGTTCCTCGATTTTAGCGATACCCTCGGCGGCTTCCTGCGGTTTCAAATTCAGCGGTGGCAGCAGCCGGATGACATGCGTGCCGGCGGGAATGGTCATCACGCCCGCCGCGTGCAGCCGGTTTACGAATTGAACCGCCGCCGGCTTGTCGCTGGCGGCGAAGGCGGGAATTTTCTCCGCCAGTTCCATGCCAAGCATGAAGCCAAGGCCGCGCGCGTTTTTGACGACGCCCGGATACGTTTTCACGAGCCGTTCCAATTCAGCCTTCATCCTGTCGCCGAGTTTGCGCGCATTTTGATCCAGCTTTTCGGCTTCGATGACTTGGAAAATTCTCAACGCGACGGCGCACGCGAGCGGCGTGCCGCCAAAGGTCGTGGCGTGCGTGCCCGGGCCGAGCAAATCCGCGAACGGCGCGCGCACCCAGAACGCGCCAATGGGAAATCCGCCACCGAGCGACTTGGCCATCGAAAGGCCGTCGGGCAGAAATTTCGCGCCGTTGGGAACGTTTTCCAAGATGCGTTGGAAGCTCTGGAATTTTCCCGTGCGATAATGGCCGCATTGCACACCGTCCATGAGCAGCAGCAGTTTTTTCTCGTCGCACATCGCGCGCAGGCCGAGCAGATATTCCGGCGTGGCGGGCAGGACGCCGCCTTCGCCTTGCACGCCCTCAATCATGATGGCGACGGTCGCAGGCGAAATCGCAGCCCGCGCGGCGTCCAAATCGTTGAACGGGATGTGCCGGAAACCCGGCGTCATCGGCCCGAAACCTTTTTTGACCTTGTCCTGGCCGGTGGCGGCGATGCCAGCGAGCGTGCGTCCGTGAAAGGAATTCGTCGCGGTCAAAATTTCAAACCGGCCTTCGTCATGGCCGAATTTGCGCGCCAGCTTGAACAGGCCTTCGTTCGCCTCCGCGCCGCTGTTGGCGAAAAAAACTTTGCCCGCGCCGATGCGTTTTACGATTTCAGCGGCTAGTTTTCCCTGCGGCTCGGTGAAATAAAGATTTGAGACATGGATGAGTTTTTTGGACTGCTCAACGAGCGCCCCTGTGATGGCCGGATGCGCGTGGCCGAGACAGTTGACGGCGATGCCGCCGCCGAGGTCGAGATAGCGTTTGCCCGCGACGTCAAAAATGTAGCTGCCCGCGCCGTGGCTCAACACGAGGTCAAAGCGGCCGTAGCTGGGCACGACATTTTTCGTGAACAGTTCGCGGACGGACTCGTAGTCGTTGCGGACAATCGCCGGCGGCGCCGGAAAAATTTCTTTCATCGGTGCGGATTAAATCGCAATCACGTCAGGACACAATCACAAAACGATTTCCGTCCCGTTGCCTTTGTCCGTGAAAATTTCCAGCAGCACGGAATGCGGCAGGCGGCCGTCCACGAAGGAGACTTTCTCCACGCCGGATTTGATCGCCGCGACGGCGCTGTCCACTTTCGGGATCATGCCCTTGTCCACGATGCCGGCGGCCTTGAGTGTGGGAACTTCGCTGGTCTGCAAATGAGTAATCACAGTTGAAACATCGTTTGGATCGCGCATCAAACCAGGAACGTCGCTCATGAACACAAGCCGTTTCGCAATGAGCGCGATGGCGCACATCGCGGCGGCGACGTCGGCGTTGCAATTGTAAATTTTGCCATCCTCTCCGCGCGCGGTCGGGCTGATGACCGGTGTGAAGCCGCACCACATGCTTTCCTTGAGCGGCGCGACGTTGACTTCGATGACTTCACCGACATAGCCGATGTCAATTTTCTGGCCGGGATTTTCTTTGTCATCAAGCCAAAGTTTTTTGCATTTGAAAATGTCCGGGCCGGCAAAACCCACGGCCTGGCCGCCGAGCGCGTTGATGGCCTTGACGACTTCGGGATTGATCTCGCGGGACAGAACATCGTCCACGATTTTCGCCGTGGCTGCATCCGTGACACGTTGGCCTTGGATTTTATTCACCTTCAATCCGGCCCTTTCCATGGCGCGGTCGATGGCCTTGCCACCGCCGTGGACGACGACGGGATTGATTTCGACGGCTTCGAGAAACACGATGTCGCGCGCGACGCCGGTGCGGACGTTGGCGTCGGGCGAGTCCATGAAACTGCCGCCATATTTCACGACGAATGTTTCGCCACTGAATTTCTGGATATACGGCAGCGCTTCCAGCAGCGTCGCGGCTTTGGAAATCAATTCTTGCACGTGGGATTTTTAGCAGGTGCGGCGCGCGTTGTGAAAAGAATTGTTTCGTAACCGGTTTGTGGGATGATTCGTCCAAACCTAAATCCACATGAAAGCGCTAAAATTCTTTTCACTAATCTGCTGTTCGGTTCTCCTTTCCGCGTCGCTCGCGCTGGCGCAGGACGGCTGGACGGAACTTTTCAACGGCACGAACTTCAACGGCTGGCGCAGCCCGAAATCCGAAACGTTTCCAACAAACAGCTGGCGCATCGAAGACGGCGTGCTCTCGGTGGTTTCCAGCGGCAATGGCGAGTCGCAGGCGGGTGGCGACATCATCACGCGCAAACGTTATTCCAATTTCGAACTCGTCGCGGATTTCAAGGCCACGACCGGCTGCAACAGCGGCATCAAGATTTTTGTGCAGCCGAACATTTCGCCGATTGACAAGGTGACGGGCCAGCCGACCGCCGTCGGTTCGGCCATCGGCATGGAATTTCAGATTCTCGACGACGCGCATCATCCGGATGCGAAGCTGGGCCGCGACGGCGACCGCACGATGGGCTCGCTTTACGATTTGATTCCCGCGCCGAAAAATAAAATAGTCATGCCTGTCGGCGAATGGAATCAAGCGCGCATCGTATCGCAGGGCAAGCACGTCGAATTTTGGCTGAATGGCGAGAAGACGGTCGAGTTCGAGCGCGGCTCGCCGGAATTTCGCCAGGCCGTCGCGTTGAGCAAATTCAAAAACATCCCCGACTTCGGCGAATGGGCGGACGGCCATATTTTGTTGCAGGAGCACGGCAGCGTGGTTTCGTTCCGCAACGTGAAGATCCGCGAACTGCCGCCCGATTAATTTTTTTTCAGAAAATGAAGAACCACTCGCGCCGCGATTTTTTAAAGTCCGCCCTGCGTGGCGGCATCGGCCTGGCCGTCTTGCCGCAGATCATCCCCGCGCGTTTATTTGGAGTAGATGCGCCGGGCAAAAAAATTCAGGTTGCGCAAATCGGCTGCGGCCGCATGGGCCGCAGCGACATGGGCAATGTGCTGAAAGAGCCGCTCGCGCGGGTGGTCGCGGTGTGCGATCTGGATTCCAAGCGCCTCGCCGCCGGCAAAAAAATGGCGGAGGATTATTATTCGGATCAAGGCGAGTCCGGCGTGAACGTGAAAACGTTTCACGACTATCGGGACGTTTTGGCCTCGCCAGAAATTGACGCGATCGTCGTCACGGTGCCGGACCATTCACATGCGCGGCTGGCGATTGCAGCGGCGATTGCGGCCAAACACGTTTATGTCCAGAAGCCGGTGACTTATTCAATTGTCGAGGCGATTGCGCTGCGAAAAACAGTCGAGGCGACGAAAATTATTTTGCAGACCGGCTCGCAGCAGCGTTCCGAACATCCGTGGAAAAGTTTTCGCGTGGCCAGCGAAGCGGTTCGCAACGGACGCATCGGGCAGTTGCAGACGATCAAAATCGGCGTCGGCCTCGACAAGGCGAGCGGTCACGCGCCCGCGCCGATGCGGGTGCCGGAGAATCTGGATTACGAGCACTGGCTTGGTTCGGCGCCGGAGCAGGCTTATATGGAGCGCCGCGTGCATCCGCAGGACAGTCTCGAAGGCCGGCCCGGCTGGATCACGACGGAGGATTTTGGTCTCGGCATGATTACGAACTGGGGCGCGCATCACGTGGACATCGCACAGTGGGCGATGGGCCAGGAACTCGGCGGCCCGGTCACCATTGAATCGCACGCGGAATTCATGCACGACGACGCCTGGACGGTTCACACCACTTATCACGTTGAAATGCGGTATCCAAAAAATGTGCAACTGATCCTCGACAATAATTTTGAAACGGGCATCCGGTTTGAAGGCGACGAAGGCTGGATTTTTTGCACGCGTAGCGAGGAGAAAGTCACGGCGAGCGATCCCAACGCGCCGTTGAATCGCGACACGCTGCTGCCTTTGCGCGCGAGTGATCCGAAAATTCTTTCGCCCCTCGACGGCAACGCTTTCCGCTGGATGCCGAGCAAAACGCAGCACGGCAACTGGCTGGAAAGCATCGTCGCGAACCGCCAGCCCATCGCGCCGATCCAGCAATCCGCCCGCAGCCTAGAAGCGTGCGCGGCGGCGTGGATCGGGATGAAATTGAAACGCAAACTGACGTGGGATGCGGGGACGGAAATGTTTGTCGGCGACGACGCAGCGAACGCGCTACGCGGGCGCAAGGCGCGCAAACCGGAGTATGATTTAAACCTGATAATGAAAAAAGCCGGGCTGGTGTGAACGGGAACGACTGCAATCGCCGCTCCGTTTGAGAACGCGCAAGATTTTCCGGCGGTTGGGCGCGCATTTATCACGGCGATTTCACTTTGACGGCGGCGTTGGTTTCTCTAAATTGCCGCCATGTCCGAAATCGCAAAATTCGTCAACAACGGCTCGGCGAGCATCACGCCGGCGATGGCCGGAAAAATCCTGCACCATCTGCCGCAGTGGAAACTGGAGTTCACCCAGATCAATGCGCCAAAATTTCCGCACCTGGTCAACCAGCTTGAATTTCTGGCCGACGCCGTCGAGGACGCGGTCGAAGGGGCTTACAAAGATCTGCCCTACGTCGCGGTTGCCCAGTCGGTGTTCGCGCTGCTCTACACGCACAAAAAAATGGGCATCATCCCGGAAAGCATTCTGGAGCTTGGCCGGGCGGACGATTCGAGCGTCGTGCGCGCCGTGCTGATTCAAAATGAGAAGGCATTTGCCATGTATGCCGGATCGCAGGGACTCAACTGGCAAAAAATCACCAGCCAGCCTTGAAATTAACGCACATTTATAGGTTGACATTTGGCCGCCGAACTTTTATATTTTCTCCCAATAGAGATAAGTTCTAAAAGCAATTTATGAAAAACATTCAATTTTTATTTTCCGCCGCTGTTTGCGGCTTGGCCATGTCTTTCACCCTTGCCGCCTTTGGGGACGACATGAAACAGGGCGTGGCTACGGTTGTCCGAGTAAAAGGTCAGGCCAGTTACACGCTGGGCGGCAGTGACACTTGGCATCCGCTCGTTGCGGGGAAAATCCTTCAGGCGGGTTCAACCATCAGCACCAAGTCCGATGCCATTGTGGATGTCGTACTTGGGAAACAAGCCTTAATGCCCCAAGCCCAGCCGACACCCGATCGGGTTTCCCCGGCGGCCGATTCGCCGGTGCGCGGCATGGTTAGTTGCCAGCCCTCGGTGGAGCAGAACATAGTCCGTCTCTCGGGTGGCACCACGCTGAAAATTGATACGCTCACCATTTCGGACACCGGCGTGGACACCGTCAGCGACACGGAACTTGATTTGCAATCCGGCCGCATTTTTGCCAGCGTAAAAAAACTTTCCGACACGTCCAAATATATCGTAAAAATCCCCAACGGCATTGCCGGCGTTCGCGGGACGAAATTCACCCTTGGAGCGGACGGCTCTGCCGCTTGCATCGAACATTCCGTATGGCTTGCCTTTGGTGGATCGGGTGGAACACCGACCACGGTCGAAGTGTCCCACGACACCCAGTATGATCCCGCCACCGGCCAGACCTCGCCGATTTCGCCCGAAACACTCAGCCAGCTGCAGGCAATTGCCTTGGCTGCCACCACCACCTATCAAGTGGTGATTTCCTATGCTGTCAATTTGGCTTGGTTGAGCTCCATGTCGCCGAAGAATGGCTATATTCCGCATGTGAATAATCCAGTAGTGGTAGTGACTCCTCCAGTTGTGCCTGGAGATTGATGCTTGACAAAACAATTTTAATTAACCAGAGCAGCCTTGAGTTGCTCTGGTTTTTCGTTTAATCCGATGCGGTGAAATTCAAACCGCTTAAGCGTGCGCCGGTCATTCTGGCTTTGGCCGTCCTCGCGGCCGTTTGCGGTGTGCGCCTGCTCAATCCAGATTTCCTGGAGCAAGTGGAGTGCAAGACCTACGACCTGCGCACGCGGACGGCCCTGCATTTTCCTGCGCCCGCCGCAACCAATCTTGCCTTTGTCGCGATGGAAGATTCCAGCATCGCCGCCATCCGGCACGGGCTGCTGGGACGGCCTTACGGCCTTTACTGGCCGCGCCACATTTATGGCCGGGTGGTCGAGGAATTGTCCGCGCAAGGTGCCAAGGCCATCGCCTTCGACGTGCTGTTCGGCGAGCTGCGCCCCGACCACGCGCCGGTCGAAATGGCCGACGGCGGCACCATGGAATCGGACGATTTTTTTGCGCTGCAAATGCGCAACGCCGGTAATGTTATCTCCGCTTTCACCACCAAGGTGACGCCGCCCGATTTGTTTACGACCAATTGCCTCGCGCTCGGGGACATTTCCACCGACAAAGATTCCGACGGCGTCTTGCGCCGCATCAAAAGTTTCAATTTGAAATGGCATCCGGCCTTCAAATCCGCCGCCCGGCAACTGGGGGTTGATTTGGAAAATGCCCGCATCGGACCGGATAAAATCCTGCTGCCCGCGCCCGACGGCAAGGACATCACCGTGACACTCGACCAAGATGGAAATTTTGACCTAACCGATTTTGTCGGCGATAAAATTCCGAAAGGCTGGAAACGTCACGACAAACCGTTCGAGCGTGTCTGGGACCTGGGCATTGTCATGGCCGCGCAGGAATTGAAACTGGATTTACAAAACGCCGAAATTGATTTGCCTCACGGGAAAATAATTTTGCGCGGCACGAATGGCGTCGAACGTGTGATTCCCGTGGATGCCAGGGGCAATTTTTACATCAACTGGCAGTTGACGGCGAATGATGCGAAACTCCTGCGCGCGCCGATCGAAGATTTGCTCAAGCAGGACAAACAGCGTTTGCTGGGCGAAACCAACGGCTTGAACGATGAGTTTCGCAACGCGCTCGTGGTTGTCGGATCGGCGGCGACGGGCAACGACCTGACTGACCGGGGCGCGACGCCGCTGGAAAAGGACACGCTTCTCGTCAGCAAGCATTGGAACGTCGCCAATTCCGTCATCACCGGCCAGTTCATCCGCCGCGCTTCGCTGCCGGTGGAGTTCGCGCTGATCATTTTGCTCGGCGCGTTCACGGCGTTTCTCGCCTGGCAGTTGCGCGCGTTTTCGGCCACGGGCGGGACGTTGCTGCTGCTGCTGGCCTATGTTGCCCTGGCGTTTTTCATGTTCATCGAGTTTCGCTACTGGCTGCCGCTCGTGTTTCCGCTTCTGGGCGTGGCGATGGAATATGCCGGCCTCGTCACCTATCGCGTCGTGTTTGAGGAAAGCGAACAGCGCCGGGTCAAATCCGTTTTCTCCAAAATCGTATCACCAGATATTGTCAACGAACTGCTCCGGGCCGAAAAACTTTCGCTCGGAGGCGCGCGCAGCGAAGTGACCGTGTTTTTTGCCGACGTGCGCGGCTTCACCGCGTTCACGGACGAAACGCAGGAGCGCGTGTCGGAATTTGTCCGCACCCATCATCTCGACCTGGAAGCGGTGGAAAAATGTTTTGACGAATCCGCGCGCGAAACGCTGGAGACCGTGAACCTTTATCTCGCGACGGTCGCCAACGCGGTGAAAAACCACGGCGGTACGCTCGACAAATACATCGGCGACTGCGTGATGGCATTTTGGAACGCGCCGGTGGCGAACGAAAAACACGCACCCGCATGCGTCCGCTCGGCAATTGACGCGCAACGGGCAATCCATGAGCTGAACCGGCAGCGGCTGGCGCAAAATGCGTCGCGCGAGATTGAAAACAGCGCGCGGCTGTCCGCCGGGCTGCCGCCCAAGCCGTTGTTGACCGCGCTGCAGCTTGGGACGGGCATTAACACCGGCCTCGTGACCGTCGGGTTGATGGGTTCGGACGCGCACATTTTAAATTACACGATTTTTGGCCGCGAGGTGAACCTGGCCAGTCGGCTCGAGGGTGTTTCGGGCAGCGGGCGCATCATCATCAGCGAGACGACCTGCAACCATCTGCGGCGGCATGCGCCGGAAATCGCCGTGACCTGCAAGGAACTGCCCCCCGAAAAAGTCAAGGGGTTCCGCGCCGCCGTGCGGATTTTCGAGGTGCCGTGGCAAAACAAATAGTTTTGAATTTTTAATTTTAAGTTTTAAGTTCTTCAGCAGACGGGCAGACCCAAAAAATGCGAACGGCAATTTATCCCGGCAGTTTTGATCCACTGACCAACGGCCATCTGGACGTGGTGCAGCGCGCGGCCAAACTGTTCGACCGCGTCGTCGTGGCCGTCGCAGAGAACGAGGGCAAAAATCCGCTGTTCACGCTCAACGAGCGGCTGGCGCTGGTGAAAAAATCCATCGTGCACCTGCCAAACGTCGAGGCCGATTCGTTCGACTGCCTGCTGGTTGAGTATGTTGTGAGCCGGAAGGCGCAGGCGATTGTGCGCGGGCTGCGGGCCATTTCAGATTTTGAATTTGAATTCCAGCTCGCGCTGATGAACCGGAAATTGAACGAAAACATCGAGACGATTTTCATGATGCCCAAGGACACCTATACGTTTTTGAGTTCGCGCATCGTGAAGGAGATTGCGCGGCTCGGCGGCGACGTGGGCAGTTTTGTTCCAGCGCACGTGCAAACCGCGCTGACAAAAAAGTTTTCCAGCGTGAAAAAATGAGCCATGTCGCTGACCGTCAATCTTCGCCACTTGGAGAACCGCCACCTGGTTTTGCGCGGCGAACTGCCGTTGGCGGAACTGGATTTTGATTTGCGCGATGATTTAATCCGCGCCACGCAGCCGTTGCATTACGACTTGGAGATTGAACTGCTGGACGATAGTTTGCTCGTTCAGGGATCGCTGCGGCTAAAGCTGGATTGCCAGTGCGTCCGTTGCCTCAAAGACTTCGAATTTGAGCTGGAACTGGATCCGTGGGCACTGCATCTGCCGCTGGAGCCGCTGGAAGACGGGGAAGCGGTGTCCATCAAGAACGATTGCGTGGACTTGACGCCGCTGGTGCGGGAAGATATTCTCCTTGGGTTTCCGCAGCATCCATTGTGTGAACCGGATTGTGGCGGATTAAAGAAAGCCAGCGTTGGCAAAGCCCGTAAAATGGCCGGCAAGGATGAATCCAAGCCGTCCGCGTGGGCTGAATTGAACAAACTAAAACTGTAATTTTTCGAATTTATGGGCGTCCCAAAACGTAAACCTTCAACGAGCCGGATGAAAATGCGCCGCGCTTACAACAGCGTGCTGAAACTGCCGCAGATCAGCAAATGTCCGCAGTGCGCCGAGCCGCATGTGCCGCACCGGGTCTGCCCGGCGTGCGGTTATTACAAGGGTCGCCAGGTGCTGACGGTCAACGCAGGCTGATCATTCAGCGTGCCGGCGCGGGAACTTTTCCGCGCTTTTTTATTCACCTATGCGAATCGCAGTGGATGTCATGGGTGGCGACCACGGTTGCGGGGTCGTCATTGCCGGCGCCAAACGGGCGCTGGAAGGCAACGATAAAATTTCCGCCCTCTACCTGGTCGGCAACCAGGCCGACATTCATGCCGCCCTTCCGGAACGTGGATTTCGCGACCACCGGGTGCGTGTCATCCACGCCAGCGAAGTCGTGGAGATGGAGGACAAGCCCGCCATCGCCCTGCGCAAAAAAAAGGATTCCTCCATCGCCCGCGCAGCCGAACTGGTGCATGAAGGCAAGGCCGACGCCCTTGTTTCGTTGGGCAACACCGGCGGCATTTTTGCGGCGGCCACGTTCAAGGTTGGCCGCATCGCCGGCGTGGACCGCGGGTGCATTGCCACCGTCATTCCCCGGCAGAGCAACGAGTTTGTGCTGCTGGACGCGGGCGCGAACATCGAGTGCCGGCCGCTGCACCTCGCCCAGTTCGCCGTGATGGGCAGCGTGTATTCGCGCGAAGTTTTGAAACGCAAAAATCCGCGCGTCGGCATCTTGAGCATCGGCACGGAGGATTCCAAGGGCAACGAACTCACGCTGGAAGCTTTCAAACTCTGCAAAAAATTGGATTTGAATTTCATCGGCAACGTCGAGGGCCATGATTTGTTCAAGGACCATGTGGACGTGGTCGTGTGCGATGGTTTTGTCGGTAACATCGTTTTGAAGACGTGCGAGAGTCTGGCCGTCGGGATGTTTTCGATGCTCAAGCGCGAATTGATGCAGAACACTAAACGCCAGATCGGCGCGTATCTCGCGAAGAACGCCTTTCATTCCATCCGCCGCCGCCTGGATCCGGAGGTTTATGGCGGCGCGCCGCTGCTGGGTTTCAACGGCATGGTTTTCAAGGCGCACGCTTCGGCGCGCGAACGCGCCGTCACGAGTGCCCTCCGCGTTACGGCCGAGGCCTTGCTACATCAGGTCAACCAGACCATCGCCCGTGAAATCGCCCGCGCGAACGAAGCGCTCGCTGCCGCTGAAATTCCCGCCCCTGCTTCTCCATGACTGCCCAATCAAAAAAATCGCGCGCACCGCGAATTCTTCAAGTTCGCACCTGCTCCATCACCGGGGTCGGCTCGTATGTGCCGGAAAAAATTCTGACCAACGCCGACCTCGAAAAAATGGTCGAGACCTCCGACGAATGGATCACAACGCGGACAGGCATCAAGGAGCGTCGCATTGCAGCCCAGGATGAATTCACTTCCGACATGGCGGCCAAGGCCGCGCTCCGGGCGATGAAAATGGCCGGGGTCGCCGCCGGTCAAATTGACCTGATCATCATCGCCACCGTCACGCCCGACATGCCCTTTCCGAGCACCGCGTGCCTGGTGCAGCACAAGATCGGCGCGAAGAAGGCGGCGGCCTTCGACCTTGAGGCCGCGTGTTCCGGCTTCATCTACGGCCTTGAGGTGGCGAAGCAGTTCATTATGTCGCACACCTACGACACGGTGCTGGTCGTCGGCGCGGAAAAAATTTCGTCCATCACCGACTGGAAGGACCGGAACACCTGTGTCTTGTTCGGCGACGGCGCAGGCGCGGCGATTTTGCAGCACCGTCCGGGCACGCAGGGCCTGCTCACGGCGGTGGTGGGCGCGGACGGTGAAAAATCCGACCTGCTGTTCATGCCCGGCGGCGGCAGCCGGTGTCCAGCAACCCAAAATTCCCTGGACGCGCGGTTGCACTTCCTGCGGATGGAAGGCAAGGAAACCTTCAAGAATGCCGTCCAGACAATGTGCGCGGCGGCCAAGGAGGTTTTACGCCGGTGTGAACTGGATATTTCGCAGATTAAATGTTTGATCCCGCATCAGGCGAACCGCCGGATTGTGGACGCCGTGGCCGAACGCATCGGGGCGTCGTCGGATCAGGTTTTTGTGAACCTTCACAAATATGGCAACACCTCGGCGGCATCGGCGGCGATCGCGCTGACCGAGGCGGTCGCGTCGGGCAAAATCCAGCGCGGCGATCTGATCCTGCTGGTGGTTTTTGGCTCCGGCCTGACCTGGGGTGCAGCGGTCATTGAGTGGTGAATTTATTGCTCCGGCGGATTTGACGATTGGCCGGGGCGTGTTATTTTAACTTTGATTTATGAGCGCAAGAAAAATTGAAAGCCTTGATTCCCCAAAACAACAGGTGACCGTTCAAGGTCGCCAATCCCGCTTGGAACTTTCCACCGACGCGGTTTCCGTCCATAAAAGCGGGATTGAATTCCGCAGCCCCGCGCCCTTCAAAGAATGGGCGGAAATGACCGTCGCACTTTCTTCGCCGCGCGATGGCAGCAAGCTCCAGTGCGGCGGCGTGGTCATCGCCTGCTCCGGCAACAAGCACGCCGGCTACCGCATTTCCATGGTCTTCACGCATCTCTCCCCGCAGGCGCAGACACGGCTGGATTCGATGGCACGTTCGGAACTGGGCACGAGTTGAGGCACGGTCTTCGCAGTGAATAAAATGTGAATAGAAATTAACCTGTTCGTCACACGGGCGTAACACGCTTGAAATAACGTGTTCGCGTCCGTGCAAAAAAAAATTCTCATTTTGACCGCCGGATTCGGTGACGGGCACAACGCCGCCGCCCGCAGCTTGCGCGACGCGATTGAGCTGGTTGATGAAGAC